>Ga0306924_10000008_pt1 | contig 314910 bp, 287 predicted proteins | sample sta12Can44000111_FD_203756 | JGI IMG/M metagenome (GOLD analysis project Ga0306924, IMG submission 203756) | Lab enrichment of tropical soil microbial communities from Luquillo Experimental Forest, Puerto Rico - statanox.12C.anox.44.000.111 (v2)... | ecosystem: Environmental > Terrestrial >... | reverse complement strand
CCGCAAAAGAATTCCATTGTCCGCCTCCTACGCTGCGGTTTCACCGCAGCCACGGTATCAGCGGGAGGGGCGGAAACCGGCGGCAAAACACCGGCTCCACCGCCGCGCCGATTACGGGCGGCACTCCCGCCTGCCTTCCTGTTCTGCCCCTCCTGCCCAGGGATGAGACTGTTGCCAGCCCCATCCTCTGCACACTGAAACCTGCCGCACAATGGCCCAGACTATGATGCTCATGGCTGCGGCCCAATGCTCGACCGCGCGACGAAGAGGCCCCCGGACTGCGGCACGATGGCGGAAACATCGCGCACGGTGACGGTCGGGCGTATGTCGTTCGAGGTGCGCTCGGCCTGTACGGGATTGGCAGCGGAATGGCGATCCGGCGGAGCGATGAACAAGGGCGCGCGCATCCATGCCAGCGGATCGGCCGCTGCGACTATGACAGGCGTAACGATCGCACCGCCGTCGATGATCGGCGCAATGGCGGCGACATAGGCGCGGGTCTCAGCGGGTAATGGCCGACCGGAAAGCGACGCCTCATAGCGACCGGGACCGGCATTGTAGGCGGCGAGCATGGCGGTGACACTGCCGTAGCGATCATGCAGCTCGCGCAGATAGGCCGTGCCAGCAAGAATGTTGTCGCGCGGATCGTAAACGTCGTCGCCTAGCCGATGTCGGACGCGCAGTTCCGCCCATGTGGCGGGCATGATCTGCATCAGCCCCATCGCGCCGGCCGAAGAGATGGCTTGGCGGTCGCCCGCGCTTTCGGCGCGTAGCACCGCCCTGATCCATGCCGCCGGGACGCCGAAGCGCTGCGAGGCTTCCGCGATATGGGCGGCATAGGGATCGGGGTTTGCGGCACGCTCCGCCGATTGGGGCTGCGCCACAGCGGCAACGGGAATGGCGGAAGCGAGCAATCCCGCCAGCAGCAGGAGCGCGCATCGGACAGGAGCACCTTCTCCGCTACGACGCCAGCCTGTCAGCGTGCTCGCTGCGGTCAAGGGTACGCGCAAAGCGCCGGCCAATGGCCGCCCTTGACCTGCGCTGCGCGCGCCGACCGACCTGCGTTCGAGCGGGACGGAGGGATGAGACGGTTTTCCCTCGAACAAAGGGATGACCGATCTGAAGAGGATCGCACAGGCGCGCGAGCTGACCGTTCGCATGGCGTCAGTCCTTTCCATCGCGCTTCTGCGGGCGGTTCCAGTGCAGTGACCATGCACTGCCGGCGGCGTCGTCGCGGAACAGGTTGGCGCGGAGCGGCTGCGGGAAAGCGGGATCGTCGATCAGCAACGCGATGTATTCGCCCGCCCGCTCGCCGGTCCGTTTCCAGCCAGCGCCGATCTCCGGGCCTTCGTCATTGCCGTGGTGGATGCGGTAGTCGGGCGCATTCTCGGCGTCGGACGGCTCGGCCGGAACGACGGTGACTTCGCGGTAGATGGTGAAGGTGTGGATGCGGCCAGTGAAGCCGGATTGCTCGCGCGTGAATGTGCCGATCTGCGGCATGGAAACCTCCTTGCGATTGCGTTGGTGAGGGAATGGGAGCGGCTGTCAGCGCGTCGCCGCACGCCAGACGAAGCGGCCGTCGCCGTTTTCGTCGGTGTAGAGCGGCGTCGCCTTGCCGAGGACGGTGCGCGCCGGGATCGGGCCGAAATAGCGACCGTCCAGGCTGTCGCGCACGTCGGGATTCATCAGGAAGATGTCGCCGCCCTCGATGCGTCGGCAGCCCTGCCAGACGGGCAGTTCGCGGCCGTGCCGGTCGTGGTCGAGTGCATCGCCGAGCGGCACCGCATCGACGGTCACGGCGTTGCCGGCGCGGCAGACCCGTTGACCGGGAAGCCCCATGACGCGCTTCATCAGCGGCACGTCGCGACCGATATAACCGCGCTCCACCATGAAATCGGCGAGCGGCTTGTCCGGCATGACGGCGACCAGATCGCCGACAGCCAGGTCGCGTGGCGGATCGAGGTCGTAGAGGCCGATCGGCACGCTGGCCGAGGCGTTCCAGACGAGGCGCAGCGGCGTCGGAATGAATGCGGCGATGGCGACGCCCATCGTCGCGAAATATGTCACCATGACATAGCCGAAGCGGGTCATTGCTCGATCTCCCGCCGCTTGAGCCATGCCTGATGGCGATCCGCCGTGTAGGCGCGTGGCGCGTGGCCAGCGCCGATCCGGTTGCCGACATGCCGCCAGTGATCGGGAGCGACCTCGCAAGCGTCGATGCCGGCAGCCTCCACCGCGTCGATATGGCGGATTACCTGTTCGACCTTGGGCCAGCCTTCGATCTTGAGCAGAATATCGCCGCCAGGGCGCACGAAAGGCAGCGTCTGGTATGCTTCTCCCGGCTCAACGGCGCGCACGATGTCGATGCGCGAGATGATGGTGCCGAAGTCGTTGGCCGCCCACCGGACGAAGGCGAAGATGCTGCCGGCGCGATAGGAGAAGACACGGCGGCGGCGGTCCAGCACCTGTTGGTGGACCTCTCGGCCGAACCTGATCCAGTTCTCGATCCGCTTCTCGATATGCGTCAGCTCGACATGGGTAAGGCTGTCGGATTGCAACGCGGACAGCATGGGGCCGCCGCGCGCGCGGGGCACCGCGGCGCTAGTCATGATGGGTCTCCTTCGGGGTCTAGGGGAAATTCGCGCGCGAGCAGATCGCGCAGCATGTCGGCTACGGTGATGCCGCGCCGGAACGCGGCGATCTTGATCCGACCGCGCAGCTCGGGCGTCACGTCGATGGTGAGCCGCGCCGTGAAATTGGCCGGATCGGCATCACGCGGCGGAACGTCCGCCGCCTTGATCCAGTGTTCGGGATCGGCAGGACGAGCGGCGAAGCCGCGACGGGGCGGACGCTCGCTCACGGCGCTACCCTCTTGATACGGAGCGCGTCGATAGACGACGCCAGCACAGCGATCTCGCGTGAAGCGGGCATATCGTCGTCCAGTTCGGACACCAGCCGTCCCGACTGTGCGGCGGCGGCAAAGGCGATGCGCTGCCCGATGGTGGCGGCAAGCACTGGCGGATCGTGATCAGCCAGCGTCTCGGCTGTCTCGCGAGCGAGCACGGTGCGCGCACCGCATCGGTTGAGCACGAAGCGCGCGACCAGATCGGGCCGGTAGATGCGCGCCTCGGTGATGAGCGCCAGCATCTCCGCCGATGCCCAGCCGTCGAAAGGTGATGGCTGCACGGGGATCAGCACCAGGTCGGCCGCGAGCAGCGCCGAGCGCATCAGGGCGGCGACACGCGGCGGGCCGTCGATGACGACATGATCGGCGTCGCGCGCCAGCTCCGGCGCTTCCCGGTGCAATGTATCGCGGGCCAGGCCGACGACGCCGAACGTGCGGGTCAGCCCCTCTCGGGCGCGTTGCTGCGACCAGTCCAGCGCAGAGCCTTGTGGGTCCGCGTCGATCAGCGTGACGCGCTTGCCCTGCCGCGCCCATTCTCCGGCGAGGTTCAGCGCCAGCGTCGTCTTGCCGACGCCGCCCTTCTGATTGAGGAGCGCGACGATCATGGCGCACCCCTCCGGGTGGCACCGGCACCATGCCTCGCGTGCGTGCGCGTCAAAGAAGAAGAGTTAGATTCTTTGTTAGACTCTAAGTTAGCAGTCGGATTCCGCGTTTCAGGCCAGAGGCTTAACTGCGGTTCGTGCGCCCGAAATCCCGATAGTCCTGCGCCCGAAGTCCCGATACCGTTTGCGCCCGAAGTCACGAGCGCTTCCACACCGTTATCCACAGGCACTGTGGACAGACCGGAGGGCCGGATTTGCATCATTTCCCGTCGCCCTTCGCGCCAGACATCGAGGCGGTACCCGGGCAGCGGCTGGCGGGCGGCGATGCGGCGCAGGTCGAGCGCGAAATCGGAGATGCGCGCGAGGCTGCCCGACTTCTCGTGAAGGTGGGCAATCTCGAACAACCAGCCATGTTGCTGGTGGCCGGCGTGCTTGCGGGCGACACGGTAGAGCCAGCGTTCGATGCCGCCGGTCAGCCGGAAATAGAACGGGTCGATGGTCAGGACCAATGAGCGGTCGATGACGCCGCGATAGAACCAGTCGGGCAGGACGAACTCCATGCCCTCGACGCGGCCGTCGCGGGTGGTCAGTTCCTCCCATTCGTTGATCCATGAGAATTGGTGTCGCCGCCAATGCTCGCCGTGGCGGATGGTGGTGCGGATCACCGTCGATTGCAGCCGGGCGAGCGCGCCTTTCAGCAGGCGGTATTCCCGCGCGCCGGTGGCGCGGCCAACCGCCTGCAAGAGCTGATAGGGCGTGAAGCGCAGGAAGCGCGATGTGCGCAGGCCGTGGTTCTCGGCCTCGACGATCTGGCTGGCGGCCCAGATGAGCACGTCGGCGTCCCAGATCGTCGCCATGCCGTGTTCGGGCATCCCGAATACTTCGACGCGCTGCCCGCCGGACTCATAGAGGATCGGGGCGATGCGCTTGGCCTTGGCGAGCGAGAAGAACGGCCGCTCCATCAGATCGCGCTGATCGCGGGGACTGGCATCGCCAGTGGCGACCACGAAGGGATCGAGCCGTTCGCGTTCGCTACGTTCTCCCAGGTGCCGCCGGGCGTGATGGTCGGTGCCCGACATTCAGCGGGACGCCTTTTCGGCAGGCGTCAGCGGACGAGCCGGGAAAACGCGCGTGGCGGTCTTCTCGGACGCGGATTTGCGGATGCCGTCTTCGGTCCACGCCTGAAGGTCATCGACGGAATAGACGATCCGTCCGCCGATCTTGCGATAGGTCGGGCCGGTGCCGTAGGTGCGGTGCTTTTCCAGCGTACGAATGGAAATGCCGAGGAAGCGGGCCGCATCGGGCGCGCGCAGGTATCGGGGCGGCAGCCCCGTCTTAGGGTCTATCATGATCGGATCTCCGGTCGGGTTCGAGCGGGCTACCGAGTGCGGCAGCGGGCTATGGCGAACCGTGGCGGAGAACCGGCGGCTTGCAGCGTGCCGGAATCAGGGGGGTGCGATTCCGGCACCCCTGTCGATCCGATCCGGGCGGAGCGAGGATCAACGTTGCGGAGGCAGACGAACCGGATAGTGCAGCAGGTCGCGATAGCCGCCGCGCATGTAATGGAGACCATCGGCGACCAGACGCCGAATCTGGTTCTTGCGCGGATCAGTTTCCCAATCAGCCTTGCGTCCGTGGAAGCCGAGAAGCGCTTCAGCAATCTGCCGATAGCTGGCGCCATCGAGCTTTCCGTCCAGCGCCCGCAATGTGAGGACATGCCGGCTACGGGTTTGCGGCGGAAGGTCGTGGCGCCAGTCGCCGGGCGGTCGGTGACGGAGCGCACGCCAAAAGCGTATCAGCGCTGCAATGCGTAGCTCCAGCAGCATGTCGAGCGGAAGCGCCACGCAGAACGCGCCATGTCCACGCGGCAACGGGTCTGCGAGCCAGAACTGATGTGTCATATCGCCCGAATGCCAAAGACCATGCGATGCACCGTCCACGGCGCTGCGGAGATCGAGACCGGGCAACGCAGCCAGATCGACCGGCATCGCGGCAGGATCGGCTTCGTCGCCAGGCGAAGAACGCAGCTCGAAAGCGTCAGGCAGCAGTGACGGCAGCCAGAACGGCCGTGCGCGATCGGCGGGTTGATCCGGGTCGGTCGCGAAATCGCAACCCCCAGCGCTCGGAAAATGCGATCCGAGCATTTGGATTTTCTGACCTGATCGCCTTTGTTCGGCGAAAATCACGACGATAATCTTCGTCGCGTCGAAGATATTCCCAGGCAAAACCGGCAGCAGAAATATAATCTGCATGTGCATAGGCTGCCGGTGCGCGCCAGTCAGAACTCGGCATGGCGTCACCTCATATCTACGCTCATCTCAAGCGCAAGAGAGGTGAAGACTGAACAACTCTGGATAGATTTTGCAGATACTGTTTCAAGATACCATGATCTTGAAAAAACATCGAAAATGGTAAATATTTTACTACCATAACGGATTTGACTTGGCGAGCCGGGCCTGCCCGGCGAGCCGCATTTTGCGCAGCAAGCCCGCCGATCCGCCAAAGCGGATCGGCGCAAATCCGACTTCCCGATGTTGCGGAATGGCAGGAAGACGTAGAGCCGGACTGGCGGCTCTACGTCTTTGCGATCAGGCGGTTTTGAGGCGCTGCATTCCCTCGGCGAGCGTCCACAGGGCGCGATTGAGGCCGACATTCTGGTCGATGCCGTTGATGGCGCGGGTTCGGCTGCGACGGATACGCCCGTCCGAAGTCTGGCGGCGCCCGTTGATGCCGCCCCGGATGAGGTTTTCCTGAATGACGTTGAAGGTCTGCCACAGGCTCTGCCCGACATCCTCGCGGCGGCGCGGGGCAATGATCTGGTCCGGGCGAACCGGGCTTTCGTCCTCGCCATAGCGGGCGACAAGGCTTGCCTCGGCCAACACATGCTGTTCGTCGGACGAAAGCCGCGTGTCCTTCATCCCTTCTGTGGCGTCGATCAGGCGCGGAAAATCCTCTGCCACGGTATAGACGCCCTCGATGATCTGATCCTGTATCCCGCCCTTGTGGGGGACGCGGACTTCCTCGAACCGTTCGCCCGCAATCATGCTGTTGGTGCAGACGAAACGCAGCATACCGGCGAACATCTGATAGGCGCTCGTCCCGTCATGTGAATTGACGATGATGACTTCTGCCGCCTCCTGCTTGCCGATACCGCCATCCCGGCGAAGGCGCAGCATGTGCTTGGCATGGCCCATGCGCTCGCCGTCACGCGGCACCGCTTGAACGGCGAAGAAGGGGAACCATCCTTCCCGGCGCAGCCCCTCCACGATCTCGATGGTGGGGACGTAAACATAACGCTCCGAGCGGCTGTCATGGGCTTCGCGAGCGAAGATGGACGGGACGTGACGGTAAAGGGTTTCGTTGTCGAGGGCTTCACGCCCGCTGATCTGGTGAGAGTTGCGGCCGAACCGGGTAGCGAGACGATAGGTCATGGTCTTGATCCTCATGGGCTTGGGTTGGAGCGCAGCGCTGCGCTGCAACCCTGGCCGTCGCCGAGACCGGGGGGTGCAAGGAGCAAGGGCGGGCGGGACGGAGGGGGATCACCCGGCCTGCACGGAACGGAGGAACGACGTGGAGGAAGGCTGGGGATACCGTCCCGGCCGAGCGTCAGCGGTCCCTTGCGCCGCGCCAGGGGGAGACCCCCAAGCAACCCGCCCGGCGTGAGCGGTCGCGGGAGACGGGCATAAAGCTGGATCAGGACTTGCAAAGCTGCAAAACCTGAAAACCGTGTATCCTGATTGCCGTATTCTCTTGAAGGCGCGGACAAGCATGACGAAGCCCCGCGCAGGTGAGCGGGGCTTCGGAGGTGTCCGGGCTCAGTCTCCGGAGCGGCGGGACCAGATGAGGTTGTGGGCCTCGCCGCCTTCGTCTTCGACCAGGCTGGCGTAGATCGGGGCGGGGAAGCTCGGATCGTCCAGCTTGACCGAGAAATATTCGCGGCCGGTTTCACGGGCGGTCTTCTTCCAGGCCGCGCCGAACTCGGTGGCGCCGGCCAAGATCCGATAGTCGGGGCCGCGCTCGCTTTCGCCTTCGGCCGGGACGAACTTAGCCTTGACGTTGAGGGTCAGGGTCTTGACCGTGCCGGCGATGTCGCCGTTCGCAGTCTTGGTGAAGGTGCCGATGGTTGCCATTGTCGTGTCTCCGTTCCTCGGGCCGCGCCTATCGCGACCTCGATGGCGGTCGTGAGACCGGAGGCGATCAGCCCGCACCCACAGGGCTGGAACGAAGTGGAGGACGGCTGACGCCGGCCTTTTTGCTTCGCGATGCAAAGCGCGCTCGCGCGCGGCGGAAAAAAGCCGGTGACGGACGTTGCGGGAGGATGATCGAGGCGAAGCCGGTCTTCGGTCAGACCCATGCCTTTCGAGGACGCCGTAGGTGCGCCCCTGCAGAACGGCAGAGAAACGATGATGCGATCTCGGCCCCTGTCACGCGATGAACCTGCGGATGGCATCCCCGTCATGGTCTACGCTGTTCCTGAACAAGGCTGGCTTCTCCTATCGGCGCTGGCGACGGTTGCGGCCATGCCTCAAGGATTGCGGACGCCAACGAGTTTGGAGCTGCTGAATTGGGCGTTCCCGTCCGGTCTCACTATCACACGGCAATGCGGGATGGACCGTCGCTCCAAGCGTGATCCGCTGTTGCGGGCGATGGAAAGGGCGAGGTTCGCAAATCCTGAGTCCGCCACCCCGGAGACCACGGAAAGACGCCGTTCCCCGTTGTTGCGGGGCTTCACGCGATCCGCTGCTGCTTCTTGCGTTAGTGATCGAAGCCGAATGGCGGAAACGCGCTCCTGGGCGTGGTTCCGGCGCAGCCGAGAGCGCGGCCCGAAGGGCAACGCCCAAACTGATGCACCAGTGCAGAGCAATCACACCTGCTGACTGAGATACAGTTCCCGGATGATGTCTGTGACGATCTCGAATGTCGTCAGAAACAAGGGCGGGTTCAGTATGGTATCACTTCCATGCGCGAACATATTTCGCATTTTGCTAAGAGCGTGTTTGAGAAGGTCACCAGCTCATGGCCAGCGTCGCAGCAGGGTGGCGGAAGCGGCGATGGTGATGAGGGTTTCGGCGACGGCGGTGAGCTGCTCGTAATCGCGGACAAGGCGTCGGTTCTTGAAGATCCAGGCGAATGTCCGCTCCACGATCCAGCGCCTCGGCAGCACCTCGAAGGCCCTTGCATGGGCGCCGCGGCGGATGATCTCGAGGGTGATATGCGTTTTGTCGGCGGCCCAGCCCACGAGGCGACCGGCGTAGCCACCATCAGCGAAGACGCGGGTGACAAAGGGATAGTGCCGGCGCGAGCCCTTGAGCGGCAGCTTGCCGCCGTCACGATCCTGGATGTTGGCGCCGTGGACGTGCACGGCGAGGAGCCGACCATCGGTGTCGGTCAGGATGTGGCGCTTGCGCCCGGTGATCTTCTTGCCCGCATCGTAGCCCTTGCCACCCCCTTTTGATCGGCGGTGCGGACCGACTGGCTGTCGAGAATCGCTGCTGAAGGCGAGGCTTCTCGGCCGCAGCGCTCGCGGTCAGCGAGCACGAGCGCATGATGGACGTTCCGCCATACGCCCTCTGCTTGCCAGCGGCGAAGATAGTAATAGACCGTCTGCCATGGTGGCAGATCGTGTGGCAGCAGCCTCCATGCCGCTCCCGCCCGCAGGAAGTAGAGGATCGCGTTGACCAGCTCGCGCGACGCCGTCTTCCGGGGACGGCCGCCGGCATGCGCGTCCGGAACCAGGGGCGCGATCAGCTCCCACTGAGCGTCAGTCAGATCGGTGTCATAGCGCCGCCTCGCAGGCGGCTTCCTCTTCGGCATCGTGCGTCGGCTCGCCTCGTTGGTCCGACACCCTATGAATCACGCCAAGGCCGCCTTGGGAATCCTTCTCAAACACGCTCTAAGATATTCGATCTCCGCTGAAATTAGATTTTGCTCTTTAGCCGATTTCAGCAACTCGTCGAGCATGGCCGGGCGAAGTCGTCCCCTGCTGTTCACTCGGCCAGCAAATTGATATCCGATCCGTTCGCGTAGAGCCAATTCAAGACAGGGAAACGTCTGGCTCGCCGCCAAGGTCAAAAGATCATACGAGAAATAGGCATAGATATAGGCTTGGCGAATGGCGTCATGAGATCGCCGGACGGAATCAGGAAGCGAAATGGGAAGCTCGAACGCGCGCATATCTCTATGAAGGTCTTGAAGCGTGCAGCCGATAAATCCGGCGTCCCCTGAAAAATAAGGGTCTGGCTTGGTAAGGTCGGACACACTCTTCAGCACAGGATGATTCTTTCATTCGACGTAAGCTCAAGCAATGGTGGCGCAAATCATAGCGCACTTCCGTCATCTACGATGAATCGGTGCTGCTGAGGCTACCAACCGCATCAGCGCCGACGCGCCTGTCACGCCGCCTCCGATCAGGCAGAAGATCGTGCGCCAGACCTCGGATGGCACGGCCTCGCGCGTGATGCCGTGAACCAGTGCGTAGCCCGCAACGGCGGCAGGCGCTGCGAAAACAAGCGCCACGGCGAGACGCAGGATCGGCGGTCGCGCCGCCATGAACAGGACGATAAGCAGACCATAGGCGACAGCGCCTGCTATCAGTCCGACCAAGCCCGTGCCGATCAGGCCGGAGCCGGAGGCATAGGCCCAATGCGCCACCTCCACGCCGAGCATGAGGGGCAGCGCATAGACAGCGAGCGTATAGGCCAGGACGCATAGACCGGCGACCAGCGCGACGGTCATCAACATGAGCACAATCATCGCAAGTTCCTCCTGAACCGATGACGGCAACGGTCATCGGATCGGTCGCGCGGGGTCGATCCCCGCGCGACCGCGATTTTTCTGAGGCTCGAAAAACAGGAAGGCCGGGACCGCTTGCACGATCCCGGCCCGGTCCTCACTCGGCGGCTTGCAGATAGACGTCGGCTTCCGGCTCGGCGGCAGGCGGCGCGATGCGCAGCACGGTCGGCAGCCAGCCGGTTCCGGCCAGAAGCTGTTCGGCGGCCTGCGCCATCTCCGGCTTCTTCAAGCCCGCGATCCGCTCGGCGGCTTCATCGCTGACCGCTTCCCGCACGGCGGCGAGGATATGCGCCTTGGTGACGCGACTAAGATAGGTCTGCCCGGTCGGGGTCCAGTGCGCCGTCATGTCCAGCACCGTCGCCGTCGCCAGCTTCTCCGCTGTTGCGCGCGCGTTCGGCTTCTGCTCCCACTGCACTCTCACCGCATTAACGGTCAGCGATGCGCAATGCGCGAGTAAGGCCATGAGGCTCGCATGGTCCAGACCGGCGACGAAGGACCACAGGTCCGCCACGTCGCGGGGCATGTCCGATGCCCATCCGGCATGACGATCCGCCAATGCCTTCGCGGCGGGCGTGTCCTCGATACCATCCGCATGGGAAGCGAGATAGGCGCTTGTCAACCGGATTTCGAGGCAGGACGCTTCCCCGCCGCGATAGAAGGTCTGCGCCGCCAGCGCGTGAACCACGGCGACAAGCGCCGTATCCGGCTGCTCGCCGAGGGCGAGGCGAAGGCCAAGGGTGCGATGGGCGGTCAGATCGCGGATAAGAAGGTCCGACAGCGGCTTTCCCGCATCCCCGGCGTCCTCTTCCTCGCCCTCGAGCGCGGAATCTGCCCGCTCGTCCTCGCTTCCCTCGTCCGCGACGATCTCCCCATCCTCGTTCACGCCGTCCGCGGCAGCGGTTTCCGCTTCCTCCGGTTCGGGTGCCTCGTCCTCGGCGCGGATGAAACCGCGTTCGATGCGGACCGTGCCGTCATGGTTCAGGATGACGAACACACCACCACGGGCGATCTCGTCGGCGACATAGGCATGGCGCTTGGCGTCGATGCGCTCGATTTCGGCTTCCAAAGCCGCGAACCGCTGGTCCACCTCGTCGGGCAGGTCCACGTCCGCGTCCTGCCATTCCGACGACAGGCGTTCCAGTTCTTCCTCTGCCGCGTCATAGGCGGCGGCGTCTTCCTCCGACAATTCCACCGTATGCGGATAGCTGCGGCGCATACCGTGCGCATGGGGATAGTCGATGTGAACCGAAGCCCACTTCCACCCCTCTGCGGCCTGAACCTCGGCGGCAACACCGTCCAGCTTGGCGATGACGAGCCGGTCCAGCAGCGCGGCGTCCTCAAAATAACCGCCCCGGTCCTCGGTAAAGAGGTCGCGGATGATCGTCCCGCCTGCATCCGCATAGGCGTCTGCCCCGACGAAGACGGCTCGCCGGTCGCTGGCTTCCACGTTGGCCTTGGTCAGGTCGCGACGGATGATCCACGGCTCGCGGTTATAGGACAGATTGTCGAACACCTGTTCCTGCCTGTCGTGATCCTCGGTGATGGCGAAAGCCATCAACTGGTCCAGCGACAAGCCGCCATCGCGATAGACCTGCATCAGCTTGGAACTTACCGCGCCAAGGCGAAGCCGCTGCTTGACGACATGCGCCGTCACGCCGAACCGGGCGGCGATTTCCTCCGCACCCCATCCACGCGCCTCCGCCAGTTCGCGGAACCGTTCGTACTGGTCGGCGGGGTGCATCGCCTCGCGGGTGACGTTCTCGTCAAGGGAGATTTCCGCCGCATCGTTGACGGTATCCAGAACGCAACGAATGGCTTCGGTCTTCTTGATCTGCTTGCGCTTCACACGCAGCAACTGCGCCAGCCTGCGGCCTTCGCCTATGGTCACGAAATAGAAGCCCGTCGCTTCACCCTCCGCGTTCGTCTCCCGCTCCACCACTAGATTTTGCAGCATCCCCTTGGCGGCGATACTCGCTGCCAGCGCCTCGATATGGGCTTCGCTGTGCGGGGTCTTGCGGGCGTTGCGGGGCGACTTCCTCAACTTGTTCAGCGGCACGAGCAGCACCGCGCCGTTCTCGGCGGCGAGGACTTCGGAAACCGTTGCGGTCGTTTCGACTGTGTTGGTCATGGTCTTGATCCTTTTGGCTTGGGTTTCGCGCAGCGAAGCGCCGCGCTGAAACCCTGCCCGTCGGCGAGACCGGGGGGTGTAAGGTGCCAGGGCGTTCGGGACGGAGGGGGATCACCCGGCCTGCACGGAACGGAGGAACGACGTGGAGGAAGGCCGGGGAAACCGTCCCGGTCGAGCGTCAGCGATCCCTTGCGCCGCGCCAGGGGGCAGCGCCCCCAAGCAACCCGGCCGGCGTGAGCGAAAGCGGGAGACGGGCACAAAGCCGGATAAGGATGTTGAAAGCCGCAAAACGGAGAACCGTGCAGCCTGATCGCCGTAGTTACCCCTTCGGTGGGGTGCGGCCGAGTTCGACAGCCTTGCGGCGTTGGGCGGTCGTCAATGCGCTCCAGAAGCGATGGACGCGCGCAGTCGGCATCTGTCTGAGATCATAGACATGTTGGGCGCGACGAAGTTCGATCTGAAAGAATGATGGGTGATGATCGACGTTGAAAGCCTGAAGCTTCCAGAAAACGACGGCGGCGTATTTGGGGGTGAGCTTCTTGTTCTTGCGGTAGTAATCCAGAGCGCCCGACAGGATCGGATTGCTTTCTTTCGCGGCGAGCTGCTCCAGCGTGCGGATGCAGGATTCCAACTGCATCTGCTGGGTCAGCTTGGTGAGGTGACGCTTCGCCTCGGTCGCCGACAGGCGCCGGCCTTTCTCCATGACCGCTACATCGAATTGCAGTATGCAATGGGAGCCGACCCAAAGTGTTGCGTCGGTATAGTGATTGGCGATCTCGAAGTGATAGCGAAGGTCTTGCTGACCGCAGAGTTCGCAGGTTTCGATAGGCTGCTCGTGATCGACCGTGTTGTCAGTGAAGGTCCATTCGTCGAACGCAGCCGGCAGGGTTGCCGCCACTGAAAGCGGAAGAATACTGTCACGAACCCGCTGCGTGTACCCGCCCATAGTGGTGTCGCCCGTTATTTAAGAGCGCTTATCTTAGCTCAACTCCTATTTAAGCCAAGGGCCAATTGCTTAAATAGCGTCGTCCCCGCATAATGGGGCATGTCCGAATCATCTCCCAACCTCCGGCTAGGCCGCTTCGTCGAGACCCCTGTGGCGGGTGAAATCGTGCGCGCCTTCGTGCCGCCCCCATTGCCACCAGAGCCGTCGATCGACGTGCTGGCCCTGCTGGAGAAGTTGAGCCTGGCCGAACGGGCTTTGGGGCGGCTGGACGGCATCACCATGCTGCTGCCGCGTCAGGAATTGTTTCTCTATATGTATGTGCGCAAGGAAGCTGTCCTTTCCTCGCAGATCGAGGGCACACAATCGACTCTTTCGGACCTGCTCCGCTTCGAGACCGAGGCGCAGGCCGGTCAGCCGATCGACGACATCCGCGAAGTCTCGAACTACGTCGATGCTATGATGTACGGGCTGGAGCGGTTGGAAGAGCTGCCGCTGTCGTTGCGTCTGATCCGTGAGATGCACGCGCGGCTGCTGCAAAGCGGCCGTGGCGGTACGAAAAACCCCGGCGAGTTCCGGCGGTCGCAGAACTGGATCGGCGGCACACGTCCCGGCAACGCGCTGTTCGTGCCGCCTCCGCCGACGGATATGGACGGCTGTCTCGACGCGCTTGAACGCTTCATGCACGAGGAAGGCTCGCGTCTGCCCGCCCTCATCAAGGCCGGGCTGTTGCATGTTCAGTTCGAGACCATTCACCCGTTCCTGGATGGCAACGGCAGGATCGGCCGCTTGCTGGTCACGCTGTATCTCTGCGTGAACGGTGTGCTGCGCAAACCGCTGCTTTATCTGAGCCTCTACCTGAAAACCCATCGTGCCGACTATTATCGGCTGCTTCAGGAAGTGCGCGAACATGGAGCATGGGAAGCCTGGCTCGACTTCTTTCTGACGGGCGTGGCGGATACGGCCAATCAGGCGTTCGATGCGGCCACCCGGATCGTTGATCTGTTCAAGGAGGACCGCGAACGGATCACAACACAAAGCGACCGGGCCGGCTCGGCGCTGCGTATTCATGACCTGTTTCAGCAGAACCCGTTCCTGACCGCCAACCAGCTCGTTCAGAAAACGGGTCTCTCAGCCCCTACAGTCAATGCCGCGCTCGCCGATCTGGAGCGGTTCGGCATTGTCGAGGAAATCACCGGGCGCAAGCGGGGGCGCGTGTTCAGTTACCGGCGGTATCTCGCCATTTTGAGCGAGGGAACTGACCCGCTCCCCACTACGGCCTGAAAGGGGAGCCTGTGCCGATAAAAACTATCTCCGCCGCACAATTCGCGACAGCGTTCGATCTCAGGCCAAATCTTGTGGCGTGGTTCCTCGGCGCAGGCGCATCGGCCGCCTCTGGCATTCCGACCGGCTATGCCATGATCCGCGATTTCAAGGCGCAAATCTTTTGCCGCGAAACAAACCTGTCAAAGCGCGAGATTGATACGGTCGATCCGATCTGGATCGACAGGATCGATGCCTTTTTCCGCCAAAACTCGCAGTTGCCGCCTGACGGTGATCCTACGGAATATGCCAAGGCCTTCGAAGCGGTTTATCCTGAGGCCCGGCATCGCCGACAGTATATAGACGATGCGATCTCCAAGGGGACTTCCTGTTTTGGACATAAGGTGCTTGGCAGTCTTATGGCTGCCGGCAAGGTCGATTGTGTTTTCACGACCAACTTCGATCCACTCATCGAGGAGTCGGCGCTTTCGGCAAATGGGATTCTGCCAGTAGACAACCAGAACCGCCCGACGGTGGCGGCGATCGATTCTGCCGACCGTGCCATGCGGTGCCTCAATGAATCGGACTGGCCGTTGATCGCCAAGCTCCACGGCGATTATCAGTCGGTCGCGATTAAGAACACGGGATCGGAACTGGAGGAACAGGACGCCCGGATGCGGCATGTGCTGGTGGAATCCGGCAAGCGCTTCGGAATGATCTTCGTCGGCTATAGCGGACGCGACGCTTCGATCATGGAGGCGCTGAACACGGTTCTCGATGCGCCGTCGCCATTTCCGAACGGACTGTACTGGCTCACCTCGTCAGTTTCACGCTTGCTACCAGCAGTGATCGAATTCCTAGATCGTGCTCAAGCGGCCGGCTTGGATGTGGCCGTCGTCGAGTGCGCGACCTTCGACGAACTGGCTGCCGATATCATCAAGATAACCGATCTACCCCAACCGCTTCTTGATCGCGTGATGGAAGGGCGACCTACGCCGCGCCTCGTGCCCGTTCAGATTCCACATACCAAAGCCCGCGCCTTCCCGGTGCTGCGCTATTCAGCAATTCTGCTCCAGTCGATGCCGACCGCTGCCAGGCGCATCAGGTTGAAGCAACCGACGACATCGGCAGAGGTGCGCGAGATCTTCAAGGCGAAGGGATGTCGGGCGACGGCGGCCGCGTTGGGGCGTGAGCTAGCGGCGTTCGGGCGGGACCAGGAAATCCTGGATGCCTTGGCTCCCCTCGGCCCATCGCTTGCTGGAACGATCGACATAGATCCGGTCGCCGATAGCTGGGCGGTGGGATTGCTCTACGACACGCTCGTGCGATCTCTCGCCCGACAGCGCCCGCTCATCCCACGCTACAGGCGTTCGGGCCATTCGCTCGTCGTTGCAACACCGCGCGACGGCGATGATCCTGATCGAACGCGGCGTCAGCAACAAACCCTATCCCGGCTGCGCGACGCCTACGGCACCAGTCTGTTTGGCACAGTGCCCAAGCTTGGCCTCCCGTTTCAAGAGGGTGTCCACCTCAAGCTGGAACAGGTCGATGGAAAGTGGTGGTGCGGCTTCGAGCCTTACACGTTCGTCCAGTTGCCCCGGCAAGATAGTTCCCAAACGGACAGTGCGGAGGGTCTGGTCGCCAAAGAAGCTCCGGCTGAGATGGGTATGCGAGCCGAGCGCCGAGGTGATCCTGCCGGTGACTGGCGCCGCGAGCGATGGGCTCCGCGCTATAATAGGAATTGGGCCAGCATTATTGGGGCTTGGGCACAGCTTCTAACCGAAACGGGAGGCACCACCCGAAGTGCCTTCGGGCTCGAAGAGGGCACTGGCATTGATGCCGTGTTCAAGGTGTCTCCCGTTACAGGGTTTAGCCGGCCGTCGCATCACCATACCTACTTCGACAGGAGCAAATGATGGCGAACCCAGCCCTTACTGAGCTGCCGCCATTCACGCTCTTGGATGAGCCAAACCTGTCGTTTTCGCCATCTGACGCCACCCAGGTAGATGTCCATCCATTGCGCGGCCTCCTGAACTTCGGGCCGTATTCGAAAGGATCGTTTAGCGGATACACTCCCCGCATTCGAATCGCGACGGTTGGCCCGGAGAGCGCTTTCCATCGTCGTGGCGACCTGATGAAGCTGTTGCGCGGCGTGCATCGGCCTTCCGACCGATCAGAATATGTGCCCGAATATCCCGGTTTTGAGCGCTTGTTCCGCGTGTCGCTCGATCCCGCGCCCGCGAGCGCGCACATCAAGTGGCCCGAACACCTCGACCAGTTGCCGGGTGACGGCAACGCGCAGCATCGCCTATACCTTGCAATGGATGCCGCGCTCCGCCGTCTCGACGCCGTTCGCAACGAGTTCGACGTTGTGCTGGTCCACTTTCCCGACAACTGGGACACGGCGACACGCGGAAAATTCTTTGACGCACACGACGTGCTGAAGGCTCTGGGCGCCAAGTATAATATTCCGACCCAGGTTCTGAATGATCGCGTCTTCACCTTCAGCTTTAAGGCCTCGCTCGCGTGGCGTCTTTCAACCGCACTGTATGTGAAGGCTGCGGGCACACCATGGAAGCTCGCGCCGCTGAAGGGTGTGCCGGCGGACACCGCCTACATCGGGTTGGCTTATGCCCTGCGTGGTGACCAACAAGATGCGCATTATGTAACGTGCTGCTCGCAGGTCTTCGACATGGACGGCGGCGGCATGCAGTTCGTCGCGTTCGAGGCGCGAGACCCGGTGGCCGACGTGGCCGAAGCCCGCCGAAACCCCTTTCTAAGTCGCGACGACATGCGCGCGGTCCTCGCCCGTAGCCTGGAACTCTATCAGGGGCGCAATGGCGGCAACCTACCAAAACGCATGGTCATTCACAAAACGACCGCGTTCAAGGAAGCTGAAATCGAGGGCGCGTTTGATGCGCTTACCGGCGTAGCGGAAATAGAGTGCGTCGAGGTCAGCTCGGCGTCGTGCTGGCGCGGCGTCTGGCTCATCAAGTCGGGAGTAGAGAAGCCGCCGTCAAAACCGTCGGGGTTTCCAGTACCGCGCGGGACGATGGTGATCCGCACGGGCAATTCTGCCTTGGTATGGGTCGCGGGCAATGCTCCCGAGGTCTCAAACAAAGGCGATTACTATCAGGGCAAGAAGAGCATCCCCCGGCCGCTGCAACTGATCCGTCATGCCGGTAGCGGGCCACTTGAACTCACAGCCCATGAAGCGTTGGCCCTCACGAAGATGGATTGGAATAACGACGCGCTCTACGACCCAGTGCCGGTTAGCATTCGCTATTCGCAGAAACTGGCCCGCACGATAGCGAATGTCCCCGACCTACCTCGGAATGTTTATCCCTATCGGTTGTTCATGTGAGCCCTCCGCGGGTGCCGATCAGATCCACATGATACTGTAGGATTGGCGATATTAATTGCAACAAATCTCGTAACTTAATTTGGCAAACAAGAATCGAGCAGAACGCCGATGACGAGATAAATAAAAGGGAGGCTCAGATTGCGAATTTCTCGCGTTAATATCGAGAATTTTCGGGGAATCAGGCAGGCAGAAATCCACTTTTCTGGAACGTCTGTCCTGCTCGGCGACAACAACACCGGAAAGTCGACGGTATTTGAAGCAATAGAGCTTGCCATCGGTGCGGACCGATTGGCGAGGACGCAGGCCATTGACGAACACGACTTTTATGGCGGCGATTATCTGCCGGTGGAAGGCGGTCCACAAAAGCGTATCGTGGTCGAAGTCGTCATCGCTGGCCTCGATGAGGCGCACTGCACGAAGTTCCGCAACAATCTCGAATTCTGGCGGCAGGCCGACCGCTCACTTCTCGGGCCCGGCCAGGGCGCAAACCTCGGTCAGCCGGGGATCGAGCCGGCGGTCCGCATCCGGTTCGAAGGGGCCTACGACCCGGAGAACGACGACTTCATGGCCAAGACATGGTTCGCCGTACCACGACATGAGGACGGGGCGCCGATCAATGAGTGCCGGTCCAGCGACAAACGGGAATTCGGTTTTCTTCACCTTCGTGCCCTGCGAACCGGAAACCGGGCGCTTTCCATGGAGCGCGGTTCGCTCCTCGACATCATCCTCAAGACCTACGAAGTGCGCACCCGCATGTGGGAAGGCCTTCTTCGGCAGCTCCGTGACCTCGACGTCGTCGGCGCCAATGATCCCGAATTCGGTCGCATCCTGACAGCCATTCGCGACGCCATGCGCGACATCGTCCCAGGCGAATGGGCCGATGCGCCTCATCTTCGTGTGTCGGAACTGACGCGCGAAGATCTCCGGCGCGTCCTGAAATCCTTCCTCGCAACCGGTGTTCCCGGCTACGCCGCTCCCTTTCAGCACCAAGGCTCAGGCACGATCAATGCACTCGTGCTCGCCATGCTGGGGTTGATTGCCGAGCGTCGCCACGGCCGCGTCATCTTTGCCATGGAGGAGCCCGAACTCTCGCTGCCACCCCATGTTCAGAAGCGCGTCGTCGACAAGGTCAGAGGCATCGCAGCCCAAGCCCTCTTCACCTCGCACTCTCCCTATGTGATCGAGCAGTTTCAGCCGGAACAGATGATGGTGATGACCCGCAACGCAGTGGGTGTCCTCACGGCATTGAATATAGCGCTTCCCGAGAATCTGAAGCTCAAGACGTTTCGCGATGGCTTTCGGACGCGCTTCTGCGAGGCGTTGCTTGCCCGGCGAGTAATCGTGGTTGAGGGAAAGACCGAGCTAGTCGCCTATAGCGCGGTTGCCCGGCGTGCCGCAGAGCTCGTACCAGCAGACTACCAGCGATTGGACGCGCTCGGATGGGTGCCGTTCGACGCCGGTGGCCAAACCGCGGTCGCTTCATTTGCCGCGTTCTTTCGAAGCCTCGGGAAAACCGTCGCCACGATCTTCGACCAACAAGCTGACGCCGAGCGCCAGGCGATCGTCGCCTCCTGCGACGCCGCCTTTGAACAGCCCTACGCCGGCTTCGAGCACCTACTTGCGGCCGAGGTGTCGGTTGCGATGCAAGCCTGGTTCGTCCAGTTCTTCGTCGGTGCCGGTGAATGGCCGCAGGCTTTGAATCATCTCTTGCCTCCACCGGGCTCGCCGGAAGAGAACTATCGAGCTGCCTTTGTGGCCTTGTTCAAGCACAAGAAGGGCGACGATTATCTCACCGTATTCCTGAATCTATGCCAGGTCGGGCATTTTCCGCCAACCATGCTGGGGGTCATCACGGCACTCAAGAATCTGGCTGCGCCACCACCACCACCACCACCGCCACCGCCACCGCCACCGGCACAACCCAATATCTTTGAGTAACCGCAATGGCGTTGGTCCTATGCGAACACAGACAACGCCTACTCCGGACAGAGGGCAACATCCTGGTCCGGGGCGGCGCCGGATCGGGCAAGACCACGATCGCACTCGCCAAGGCATGTGCCGATCTCGATGCTGCGAACTTGGGCCCGCTGGGAAAGGCGCTATTCCTGAGCTTCGCGCGGGCGACTGTAGCGCGCGTCGCCGAACAGGCAACCGCCACACTGCCTCGCACACTGATGTCACGTATCGAGATCAACACCTATCACGGCTTCGCCTGGACGATACTAAAGAGCCATGGCTACCTGATCTGCGCCAAACAAGGCGTGTCTCTACTTCTGCCTGCCCAGGCCCGGGCGCATCTCGCAGGTCTCGATGGCGACGCCCGATCGGCCCGGCAAAGGGAGTTGTTCGACACGCAAGGTCTGATCGCCTTCGACCTCTTTCCGGTCTTGATGACCGAGCTCTTCCAAGCAGCGCCCATGCTCGCGAGAGCTTACGCCAGAGCCTATCCGCTGATCATTGTCGACGAGTTTCAGGACACGAATGCCGAAGAGTGGCAAATGATCAGCCAGCTTGGACAGCATAGCCGCCTTATCGCGCTCGGCGACCCGAAACAGAGGATCTACGACTTCAAAGGCGCGCACCCGCGCCGGTTCGATGATTTTGTCGCAGCGTTCAACCCCACGCCCTTTGATTTTGCCGGGGAGAACAATCGTAGCCCCGGCACGGCAATCGCTCAGTTCGCCAATGACATTATCGCCGGAGAATATACGGCTGCTGCCTATGCAGGCGTTTCAGTTTCGCGCTATCGCGGGCGCAGCCTCCGCCCGCTCAAACAGGAAATCCTGCGGGCCGTTGCCCGGTTGCGCCGGAACCCGGAATGGTCCCTGGCGGTCCTCGTACCCGCCAACGTCCTGGCCGTCAGCGTCTTTGACTACATGGCCGAGGCGGCGCATGGCCTTCCGTCATATCCGGTCGACATCCTGGTAGCAGCCGAAGGCCCAATGCTGGCTGCAGACGTGATTGCGCTGCTGATGGAACCGCGACCAAACGAACAGACCCATGCCGCGGCCATCCTAGAGGGGTTGGCTGCATTCGAACTCGGTCGCTCAGAAGAGGCATCCGCGACGGCGATCCGAAAGGCAGGCCGGTACAAAGAGATTGCCCAAGCCGTTCGGGATCGGGGTCTGGACGGGCTCGGAGCACGCGGTATCGGCCCGGGCGTTAGAAGCCTGTTGGCCAGCATCGCGGCGATCCAGCTGACCGGGGATCCCATGACGGATTGGCGGGCCGTGCGCGCCCAACTCGACGCGAGCGGCCGCGACGAGTTCAGGGCGCTCGCGAAGGAAGCCCGCCACATGCGTCTGCTGAGGCGCGGCGCCCAAATCGAATCCAGACTTGCCGAGGCCTGGCGCACTTATGGCAGCTACAACAATGCCCGAGCCTTGCTGGCCGCCGCCGTAGTCGAGGACCAGTTCGCCGCCACCACCCGCCCCCAGCAGGGCGTGACCGTGATGACCATCCATAAGGCGAAGGGGAAGGAATTCGATGAAGTCATCGTCTTCGAGGGCCTGTTCTCCCGCTATGTGCAGAGACCCGGCGCCGATGGCGAGCGTTCTGCGCGCTTCAACCTCCACGTCGCCGCCACCCGTGCACGGCGCGCCGTGACCATCATGACGCCCGAAATCCAACCCTGTCATATCCTTCCCTGAGGAAGCCACCGTGAACGACAAGCCGCGCAAGCACCACTTCGTCCCGCAATTCTGGATACGCCGCTTCGCCGGCATGGATGGAAAGCTCTGGGCCTATGATCACGACAATGGCCGGATCAGCGAACGCTCCTCCAAGCAGTTGATGCAGATTTTCAACCTCTACACTGTTCAGCCATCAGGCGCCGACGAGGTGGGAAGAAGGCCGGCATATCACGTTGGAGCTTCGCGGCGAGCTCGTGATCTGGGAAGCGGTCGATGGCCGTCGTCCAAATTGCCAAAGCCTCAATCTTCTCCCCCCTGTTCCAGTAAGCGCCCCCGAGATTGAACATCGCCAAGTCGTAATCGGGATCCAGGGCGAGCGCCTTCTCATAGGCGTCAATGGCCTGCGCGGACTGGCCAAGGTCGCCGTAGGCCGCGCCGAGCTGAAACCAGCTCATGGCGTCAGGCTGGATGCGCTCGGCCTGTTCGCGCAAGATTGGCAAGCTCTCTTCAAACCGACCGAGAAAGTTGAGGGCGGTCCCAAGGCAGTAGCCGTAGTGACCGCCCGCCAGATCAAAGGCCTTCCGAAAACAGTGCTCAGCCTCGGCCCAGTCCGCTTCATCTTGCGCCCAGTGCCCAAGGCGATCCCATAAGAAGGCGACTTCATCCTTGTCGTTGACGTGCTCGATTTGGCGATCGAACTCGGCACGGAATTCCGCGTAGGCGCGGCTAACATCCTCTCCCTCCGCTCGCAGGTACAAAGTGGCCAACAGCAGCTCGCGACGACCTCCGGAGGTCTCGGGGTGGGCGCTGACATAGCGGTGCCAGAAGCCCAGCGCTTGGCGCGCATTGTCCGTCGTTGTACGACCGAAGCTCGCCACCAGCCGTGCGAAAAACGGCCAGATCCATGGCTCGGAGTCAGCTTGGACTAGGAGGCTATTGATCTCGCGGAACGCCGCGCTTCCCTCTCCCATGTTGAAAAGGACGTTGGCTCTCCACCCCGCGACTCCGGCCGCTTTGGCGCGCGTAGGGTCGGTGAAGACGGCCTGATCCAGATGCGCGAGGGCGTGCTTCCACTCGCCATGGCGCACGTAGAATTGGGCTAAGGCATTGTGGGCTTCAGGAAGGTGCGGGTTCAGCCGCAAGGCTTCGCGGTAGTGCTCGACTGCTCGCTTCTCATCTCCGAGCCGCTCAAAGCTCGTCCCGAGGTTTTTATGGCCCTGGGATGCTAGATCCGGCGTGTGGGCAAACGCGGGATCAGCGAGAGCCGCCTCATAGGCGGCCTTGGCGTCTTCCTCTTGGCCGAGCGCCGAGAAGGCATTGCCGACCGTGTAGTGAAGGCTGCCCCGCTCGTAGCGGCCCAGGTCGAGCTGATTCATGAAGAAGTTCACGGCGGCTTCGATTCGTGCGCGCGACCGACTTAATCCCGCCATCCCGAGATTGACCTCAGCCATGTAAGCGGGGCCCATGGCTTTGCTGTCTACCCCGAGCACTGCCGCAAACCGATCAAAGGCCGCGCTGATCGCTACGTCGGCGTCCTGATTGTAGAGGTGCGCAAGGAGTTGGCCGGCCAGGGCCGCATCGTCCGGAATATGGATGTCCGGAGTACCGCCTCGAACGAGACCAGCGACGTCGCCAGGCACCGCCCGGGTCTGCTCGACCCGACGATCGCGCGCCGCCCGCGCCGCGGATCTAGCCAACGTGGCCAGCCGATTCAGCCGCTCGTTTGTCAGCTCGTCAGTGAAATTCACGGTGAGCGATTGCTGGTGGGTCCAGTTTTTTCCCGCGTGCTCGTATTGGTGGAGAACAGTTTCCGCTGGGCAGATGCGCAGCGACGACGTTGGGATATGATAAGCCGCGTAGAAGCTGTGCGGGTGCATCAGTAAGTAATTCAGATTCGAGCGGCTGACCTCAATGCTGAGAGAGGCATCTGCGTTGAGCGGGCGTTCGGTCCCTTTGAGCTGCACGTGGACTCTGACGTTGGTCGCCTGCTCCTGATCGACAACTTCGATCTCACAGTCCGTTCCATAGTCCTTGCGGTCAGAGCGTTGGAGGATGAAGCGACCGCTCGCCGCTAGGCGTGCCTGGAAGGCCGCTTCCGCCTTCTCTTCTGAGACATGATTAGCGTCACGCTTGGGCAGGTCGTCGAGATGGCCCATATCGTCAGCCATCCCTATCCCCTGCGCGTAATGAAAGCGAAGTCTGTGGCGCCTGCTTTCGCGGACAATTCCCGCCAGCTCTCGTTGAAGTCGGGCAGGTTAGCATGCTCGAGCGCCGCGGCGGCCACCGCAGCGCAGTAAGCGATCCCGACATGCACCGTCGACCCCAGGAAATTGAGGAATCGGGACAGGTCTGGCGGGTAAGCCAGGTCGGTATCGCTGTCAAAGATGCGGTGCCGTTCGCCATCTACGAAGGTGTTGATCGCGGTCTCCAGCACCGCGTAGCCCAGAAACGCCTCGGCTGGCGCACCAGATTTGGTCAGAACGGCGTTGAGCTCGGGCCGCCATTCGAGCGTCTTCTGGCTGAGCGCCGGGTTGACATGACCAACCGCGATGTTCCGGATGTACTTCGCAAATTCGAAGTTGCGCCGATGCGGCGTAATAATATCCGAAATGGCTGGATGGTCCTTATAGAGAGCGCGACAAATCAGCTCGAGATCAGTGACGTTCGCACAGGACACCAGAAGATGTTTAATCAAAATGAGCCGAACGCCGTGACCGGAGGGGCCAGCTTCGAGGGCGCCGTCGGCTGCCACGAGATCGCCGTGGGCAACACGCGCCGAAATGGCAATGTGAGCAAAATCCATGGAAGAAGTTTACACTAGATCGTTGCGGCAAAATCAATGCGAGAGGAATTCGACAAAATTAGACTTAAGACGAGCTCATGAGGTCACGCCATATCAAACGAAATATCTCCGCTTGATATTGAGCATCTCGCAAAGCTTCGTGTGTACCAGAAAGATCTGGCTTGAGATGCTCCGCGACCTTGCTAGAGCGCGTATTGTGCCAAGAACAGCGCGTCGCTCCCATGTACAGCGCCTTGATGTCCAAAGCTGTGAAGCCGAACGGGTTTTCACCCATGAAGCGATGGAAGTAGTAGTTCACGAAAGACCAATCGAACGGCGCATTGAAGCCGACGAAGACCAGCGTTTCACCGGAATCAGCCAATGTCGCCAGCCAGTCCGAGAAAGCCTTCATCGCTGCTGCGGGATCGAGCCCCCGCTGGCTGAGGTCTTTCATCGAAAGCCCAGTAACCTCCAACGCCTTCGCGTCGAACTTGTCGTTGATGGGTTTGACCTCCACGGTGAAGCCGTTGTCCGGATCAAACGCGGAGCAGGCACCGATCGACAGCAGGCTATACTCGCCGGGAATGGGGCCTGAAGTCTCGACATCGACCGAGACGAAAATTTCGCGAGCGTTAGTCATGAGATCAATGGCTCCGTGGGCACGAGCGTCGGGCGATTGCGGATCGCCTGCCAGTGTTCTTTGAACGCGCGCCGCCGCTCGTCGGCGCTGCCGCTCGCCTTCCAATGATGACCAGCGAATGTGGTTATATCGAACGGCAGGGAAGCCCCCTCCCGCGCCGTGACCATGGTGGGCAGGCCCCGACCGAGCGCATAGCCGAGCTCCAGAAAGCAGTTCGGCCGCGCGCCGGTGATATCGGCCAGCACGACACTACTGCGATGCAGTTTGGCGAAGATCTCCTGATCGATCCGCGCGTGGTCATAGGCCTGCCGGCCGTCGATGACGATCAGGCGATAACCGAGTTCGTCTTCGAGCACGGGCTTGGCGACGACATCGAAAAAGTCCTGGACGCTCGCATAATCCGCGTGGTCGGGATTAAGGAGGCGCACGGCAAAGGCCTTGGGCCGTTCTAGCGCTTCCAGTAGGTCGATCAGGGCCGCGACGCGATCGGTGTTGCCCTGCCGTTTCGGAAAGCCGATGCGGTTGATCCAGTCATGCGCATCGCCATCATCGGCGATTTGGAACAGGCGGCGGGTCTGCGCGCTCGAAAGCCCAAAAGCATAAAGCCGGCGCGAACCCTTGCTTTCTGCGCAGAGGGGGAGGTTCAACGGGACGATCGGCTTGCCGGCGTCATGATAGAGGTTGGCCAGATAGAGAACCCCTTCATCGCCACCCAGGGTTATGAGAACGTCTCCGAAGCGGGCCTGAGCCTCCATTCGCTTGCTGTTCATATTCCAATGTGCGGCGCTCTCGATCTTGACCAACTGAGACGCGCGCAACTCGTCCCACAGGTCGAGATAGGTCTCCGGGATCTGCTCCTCGGTCTTGTGGTGCTGCACGGCGACCACAAACGGTCCTGGCGCAGTTTGCGGGCGAAGCGCGAGACTGTCCCGGAGGGTCTTCCAGACCAGCCAGTCGAAACAGACCGGCAGCCCGTCCACCTTTCGCGGCGGTTCGGCGTCGACGGGTATGACGAAGTTCGCGCCGCGCTTCACCAGTTCTTTGACTAGCAGCGCGACCAATTCACGAGCCGCTTCGACGTCAGCGGTCGGGGCGATAGCAAGATCATTGATCACGCTGCCGGAGATATGGATGCGGCGTCCTAACAGGGGAGATCGGGCCATTACTTGTCCTCCATGACTGGAGACGCATGAAGGGTGGACGCGATCGAGGTCAGATCAGTGAAGCTCAATGCGCGGTCGGGATAGGCCTTTGCGAGTGCGGCGGGATAGAGCCGGGTTCGGATATCGGAGTATGTCCAGGCCGGATGGAGATCCCGCGCGCCGGTCAGCCGCGTCAACTCGGCGAGTTGGGGTTGCGCAAGTCCAAGACCCGCAAGGTCCATCTGGAAAAGCTGCTGGCGCTCGGCATCGCTGGGACGGCTGAACGTCTCGGTGATGGCGGCGCGACGGCGCAGCGCCGGGTCGAGGGCCGACAGGCGGTTGGTGCAGAGGATGACGACGATCCGTCCACCATATTGCCTGAGATCGTCGATCCCCTGGATCAAGGTGTTTACGGCCACCTTGTCCTCATGGTGGCTGTGATCCTGCGCGCGCGACGCGGCCAGGCTGTCGCCTTCGTCGATGATCAGGATCGCGCGCCGGTTTTTGCCGGCCGACTGCGTGACCTTGCGGAACGCTTCGGCGATCAGGGTGCCCATTTCGCCGACCATGCCGTTGCCGCGCACACGGTTCGACAGCTTGAACAGCATCGAATCCGAACTGCGCGCCTCGGCGACCAGACGATTGGCGATGCATTCGGCCATGGCCGTCTTGCCGGTTCCGACGTCGCCGTGGAAAATCACCAGCGGATACTGCTCGGCAACCAGATCGCACAGCGCGAGCTTGCCGCCATGATGTTTTCTGTTCCAGTCGCCGAGTGCGCCGACATTCAGCAAGAGCCGAAGCTGGTCGTGAACGCGGACATAGCGCTGATCGAAGCCGAGCAGGCCCTTTTCACGCTTGGCCAACGTATCGTTCGGAAGCGCGATTTCGCTGTCAAAAATGCTCGGCTGGCTCATGCGGCCCAATCCCTTCTCTGCATCCCGTAGGTGCTGCTGACATAATTGCGGCCACCAGACGAGCTGAGGCTGGAGTGGCTGGTGTCCGCATGGGAGGTGGTCCAGCCGATCTTGAGCTTGCTCCGCGTCGCCTCGCGGGCCGCGCTCGTGTAGGCGTCGGTGTAGCTGATCACGATCCGCAGTTCGGCGCCGGTGACACGCGGCCACAGAACACCGCCGGGACGGCTGGTGCTCAGCGTTCCCGCGTCGGTATCAACATCGAAGCGAACGGCCTTGAGCTCGACGCCATATTGCAGCAGGGTCACGTCCACCCACGCGAGGTAGCCCGCCTTGGCCAGCACCTCGACATCATGGGCGTAATCGGCGGCCTTCTGAGGCGTCCATCCGCCGGTGCTGTCGGCGATCATGGCCAAATCTGCCTTCACGCGCCGAACGACGTTTTCGATATCGGTTGTCGTGTAGGTAGCCGAAGCCGTTCTCGTCTGGCTCATGTCAGTCCTCCACCTTGAAACCCGGCCCGAAGACCTCTTTCCAGACAGCATCGTCATCCTCGACCGATGCGAAGTTCACCGTCTCCCATGCCTCCTGTGCCGCCGTGACGATCTCCTGCCGCTCAGCCTCGGAAATCCGGCTGGTAACGTTGTTGAAGCTGTAAACCGGATCGAGGATCACGACCGGGTCGGAGAACGAGCCGAGAGGAAGCGTGTTCTCGGGGAAGCTGATCTGATCTTTGAGCCCGGATTGAGCGATGTAGAGTAGGAAGTTGCGGAAACGCTGTTCGATGCTGCCTTCCTTGCCCTGGGTGGCGAGTACATGCGCCATGATCAGCTCGATGGCGAAGGACTTGAGCGGCTTGATCTCTGCGTAGTTGCGCCATTTCTTTGCCATCCGGACCAGCGTGCGGAAATCGCCGTCCTGGTTCTTGCGGTCGCGCACGAACTGGATTTGGCACGGCGCGCAGGTCTGGATTTTCGAGCCGTCGTGGATATCGAACTGCCAGCCATAGCCCGGACGGCTCTCGTCCTCGATCACCGGCACGATGTCGACGCTCAATCCCGTACCCACGAACGTCACGGTTGCCGCCTTGCGCTGAATCTCGAAATCCTCGACCGACTTGGTCGGGTAGATCTTGATGAGCAACTCGTAGATCGTGGCACTCAGGCTATCGAGAGTTTCCTTGGTCGCGTCGCGACCGGAAATGTAAAACACCACATCGACGTCGACGGGGTCATACGTCGTCTTGCGCAGGATCGTGAACTTGGCGAACGAGCCGGCCTTCACGACCTTGGTGATCTTGATCTCTGTCTTGCCCTTTACGCTCTTTCGCAGTTCCTCGATCAGCCGATCGACTTGTGCGTGATATTCCTTGCGCTTGTCCGCCGGAAGGCGGAGCACATTGCTGTCGTAGTAGCGAAGCTCGGTATTGGTGAGAGCCATGATGGTTCCTGTGGGCCTGCTGCTGATGCTGATCGAAGCGATCGGGAACAGGCCGCCCCCCGTATCGGCGCATTCGGTTTACAAAATCGTCGGTTGTCCGACCATAAGCGTTAGTATGGGTACGAATTAACCTTTTTTCAAGAGGTTTCGGTTTACAAAATTCACTCTATATCGTAGAAATGGAAACCGAACGCCGTAAGGAGGCCACCATGATCGGAAACAAGCTAAAGGTCGCGCGATCCGCGTCGGGCCTCTCTCTGCGTGCGCTTGCCGATGCGATGGATGGGCTTGTGTCCGCACAGGCGATAGGCAAGTACGAGCGCAATGAGGACATGCCGAGTTCTCGGGTTCTGATCGCTCTCGCCAAGGCGCTCCACGTCTCGGAGGAATATCTCTTGAGTGAGGACGAGCTTTCGCTTGAGGGCGTGGATTTTCGCAAAAAGGTCGGGACTTCCTCTAAGGAAGAGGCTGCTCTAGAAGCGCGCGCCATCCATATGCTGGAGCGTTACCTCGCAGTAGAAGACATGCTTCATATGCGAAGCGTTGAATGGGAGCAGCCGCGCAGCGCTCCGCACCCGGTTGCGGAGATACGCGATGCGGAAGACGCCGCCCGGTCGGTTCGCGAGGATTGGGGCCTTGGCAATGATCCGATTCCACAGCTTGCCGAGCTTCTGGAAGAGCGCGGTATCAAGGTGCTTTCGCTCGATCTCGACAATGTCGATGGACTTGCCGCCAAGGTGCGCCGCAAGGAGCGGGACGCTGCGCGCGTGATCGTGGTCAAGCGGAGCACTTGGTCCGAACGTAAAAGGTTCAATCTGGCGCACGAGCTTGGTCACATGGTTATCGCCCCATCGGATGGAGTCGACGAGGAGAAGGCGGCGCATCGGTTCGCTGGCGCCTTCCTGATGCCAGCCGATGTTCTCCGGGCGGAAGTCGGCGCCCACCGTTCATCGATCAGTATCGGCGAACTGGTCGCTCTGAAAAAACGGTTCGGTGTGAGTATCCAGGCGCTCGCTTATCGCTGTAAGGATCTCGGTATCATTAGCCAACCTGCCTGTGCGCGGCTGTTCAAAGTCTTCGCCGAGCGAGGTTGGCGGGCAGCTCCGTACGAGGAACCTGAAAGCCTAGCTCCTGAAGTTGAGGAGCCGCGTCGTTTTGAGCGTCTATGCTTCCGCGCTCTTGCTGAGGGCGTCATAGGAGAATCGCGCGCGGCAGAGCTTCTCGGGATTTCCGTGCGCGAACTCGACAAGCGGCTTGATCAGGTGGCGGTTTGACCCGTGCCAGTACTCGTTTCCGACACATCGGTCCTGATTGATCTGGAAAGGGCCAACCTGCTTGAGGAGATGTTCCTTCTGCCGTTCGAGTTTGCCGTGCCCGATCTGCTCTACGGCAGGGAGCTGGCCGGCGAACTCGGCGACAGGCTGATGCAGCTTGGATTACGAATAGAAGAACTAACGCCTGTCGAGTTGCGACGCGCGACTGCCGTCAATCGTCAGCATAGCCGACTCTCGGTTCCAGATACCTTCGCGTTCGCCATCGCCGAGGCTCGGGGTTGGGGGCTGCTAACCGGAGACGGCACACTACGCGAACTGGCAATCGCCGAACGGATCGATATGCACGGCGTTCTCTGGCTCTTTGATCAGTTGGCAGATGGCAATCATGTGGCCTTTGATCGCTTGCATGGGGGGCTGAGCAGCCTATTTGCCCATCCTCGATGTAGATTGCCCGCGAACGAGGTACGGCGCCGATTGGCGCGCTTTACTCAATGACCGACTGCGGAATTGGCATGTCTCTATCCCGACCTTGCGGCGGTGGAGCCCGCGAATTCACAATTCTCCGTAATGTACCAACTATCTCAATAACTTGCGCTAGAAGTCACTATTCAATTGATAGGGCTATAGAGTAGGTATCGTGCCCATCGGTATCTCGCATGGCCCGCCACCCCCGCCGATTTCCCTCTATGACCCGATATTGCCGCCGATCACTGCACGCCACCAGTCGGCATGCAAACCCGCCGATTCTACGCTACAGCCCAATAAATCTTGAATATCAGGCGTCAGATTCCGACCTCATTTCACACGTTGAAGATGGGATATTGAAACGCTGTCGTTCGCGAAATGCCGGTCGGCATCTCCATCCGTCCAAAATATTGGCTAGTACTGTCTCCAGTGGCAATGTGGTGTCCACCTCGAGGTCATATCTGCAATAGTGATGTGTCTTAAGGTGATAGCGTGCTTCGCCGATTTGACGGTTGCCTCGCTCTTTCTCGCGCCTTTCTATTTCGGCCAATGGCGCATGAACACCTACCCAGAAAACATCATAGGGGGCGAGGATAGCTTGCAACTGGGTCCACCAGGCGGCTTCCTCGACAATGTGCTCCACAATCAGGTTGTTGCCTGCTTCTGCGAACGCAGCAATCGACCGGTGGAAGCCATCAAAGAATCTCGCACGCTCGTCAGAATGCGCAAAATGCTTGTTGGCTCTGAACCCGGCATCAGCGAGTTGATCCGAAGCGTAATAGCAGAACGGCTCTGTGATCGATGCGCGCAAGGCTTTTGCCAGAGTGGACTTTCCAGCGCTGGAAGTGCCGTTCAAAATGATAATGCTACTAGATGGCATGGGTGTCCTTCTATTTTGGCGCCATTCTCGTCCAAAACCAGTCGGTCCGCAAACCATCCTATTGCAGCCGCTCGCTCATGCCTCAATTTAGGAGAGCTATATGGGCGAAGTCAGGCTCGGCAAGCCTCAAATTGCGCGAGAACACCCATCGCCTCCGCGATGCGGCGCATATCCTCTTCGTGAAGCACCCGCTTCGGGCCGCGCATCACGATGCCCCAATTGGCACCATGATCGCGCGTCAGCCGCAGTTCATCCAGAAGCGGTCTGATCGGGGTTGTCTGGGCGTCCGTCAGATAGTCCACATCGACGCGATACGGATTGAAATCCATCGCCTGTTCGAAGCGGTACGGCGCGTCTGAGGTGACACGACCGATTGTCGTGAACGCCTGCACGATCTCGCCTTCACCCATGCCTTCACGCGGAGAGTAGTAGACGATCCAGTCGCCCTTCTTGAGAGACTTCACCGCGATGTGCTTGCCATGCCCAAGCTGGGCAAAGCCGCCGTCACGGCCTCCGCGCGCGTGCTGCGCCGATGCGACACCCATCCAGAACGTCATGTTCCACCCCCTCAGGCGCCGGTTGGGTCGAGTTGGGCGAGGTCGCGGACGGTCCGTTCGACCACCTGTCGATAATCCGCCGTCGGGCGGCCGATCAGTGCGCTGAGTTGGCGGCGATTGTCTTCCAATGCCCCCTTGGAAGCCGCGACATCGGAGTCCGCGATAAGTTCGGCCAGGCTTTCGGGGAGACCCATGCCGATCAGGGTCTTCTTGAAGACGGCGCCGGGCATATCCTTATAGACGATGGGCTTGCCGGCGGACGCGGCGATCGCGTCGGCAAGATCGGTGAGGCTGTAGCTCTGGTCGCCCGCCAATTCATAGATGCGCCCCGCGTGTCCTTCGGTCAAGAGCACGACGGCGGCCGCCTCGGCGAAGTCGACGCGGGTGGCGGTCGAGAATCGACCTTCGCCCGCACTGCCGATCACTGCCCCGTACTGGAGCGCCGGGGGCACCGATGCCATGTGGTTCTCCATATACCACCCATGCCGCAGCAGCACGACCGGAAGGCCGGAGGCTTTCAGGAGCGCTTCGGTCTGCCGGTGATCCTCACCAAGCCCGAGAGCCGACGTGTCGGCGTGAAGCAGGCTCGTATAGGCGAACAAGCGGATGCCCGAAGCCTTCGCAGCCTCGATGACGTTGCGGTGCTGGCCGACACGGCCGTGATGCGCGCTGGACGAGATCAGCAGCAGCCTGTCGATGCCGGTGAAAGCCGTCAGGAGGGTGTCGGGTCGGGAATAATCAGCGATGCGCAGTTCGACTCCCTGTGCGGCGATCTGCCTGGCAACGCCGTGGTCAAGCGAACGGACGCCTGCAACGATCCTGCTCGCCGGAACTCTCTTGAGCAGTTCCATGATCACGAGGCGACCGAGTGCGCCGGTCGAGCCGGTGACAAAGAGCCGGGGCTGGTTGGAATGTGTCATGTCGTTTTCCTTGGGCGCGCAATCAGGACTTCACGACCGTATGGGCCGTGATGGAGTAGCCAAACGGATCGCGGAACGCGAAGTAGCGGCCGAACGGCCCGTCCTTCGGAGCGAACTCGATTTCGACGCCTTGATCAACGAGATGGTCGTGGAGCGCATCAGCGTCGTCACAGCCGAACCAGATGGCAATGCCCCAGCCCAGCTTGTCGGTTGCAGCCAGGTCGATAACAGGCGTGCGGACGGCAAAAGGAACCGGCTTAGTATCGAACACGACCGCTCCCGGCGGGCTCATCGGCGCGGGGTGGAGCCCGACGACGCCGGTGTAGAAGGTGCGCGCGGCTTCAATGTCTTCGACTTGAATGCCAATGAAATCAGGTCCGATCAGATGCGGCATGATGGGGTTTCCTTATGTTGTCGGATTTGATAGTATCAGGGCACTTATATAATGTAAGGCCCCTGATATGTCAACGCGAGTTTGCTGATGGACGACCCCTATGCGACGATCGGCTTCGCGCTGAAGCAGGCCCAACAGGCGCTCCGGACGCGCATGGATTCGGAGTTGCGCCAGATCGGCCTGACCACGCCGCAATATGCGGTCCTCGCCTACCTGAAGGTCGAACCGGGGGCGTCAAACGCCGCGCTGGCGCGCCAGGCCTTCATCACGCCGCAGACGATGCAGGCGATTCTCGTCACGCTCGAGAAGTCGGGCTTCATCAAGCGCACCCCTCATCCGGAGCACGGACGGGTTCAGAAGACCGAGTTGACGCCTACGGGGGATCAGGCTCTGGAGGCAGCATCTGCAATCGTCGCCGATGCCGAAAAGCGCCTTGTCGATGCCGCCGCGCCGCTCGACCCTGAGCTTGTCGCAACCATGCTAATGAGGCTGGCAAATGCCCTCCGATAGCGGCGGCTTGCACGATTGGTGAGCAAGAGCAACTAGGCGCAAACTCCCAGTTGCCGAGGTTTGGTCGAGCAGTCACTCAGGGTGAACAAACGGGCGAATCCAGGGAACAACTGCATGATGGCAATTGGCAGGCGAAGTGGAAATTGCCATGTGCGCGTCCGCGTCGCTGCCGAAGGCGAGACCGTCACCTTCACCGGAACCGTGCAACTTTCCGGCGGCAAGTTCGCCATCGTCGAGAAATCCCACGAGTTCACCCTTGTCCCGTGGCGGCCGGTCATCGACCGCCAGCTCGGCAAGGAGGTGTCCGGTATCATCCAGGGCGGATCGGTGTCGTGGCAGTTGGGGCGGCAGCGAGGGCTGGGATTGTAAGTTGCCATGCGCGGCGAATAGCCGTGGCCTGTGCGCCATCATGGTCGATGTCTTGCGGAAGGGGCAGGCGCGCGACGAAAATCGTCTCGATCTCAATGCGGATCGGCATGAAGGTCCAATCTACATGTTCGAAGCACTCAATTCGAGGAGTGGAACAAACATGCTCCTCCGTGCGAAAAACCTCACAGAACGCCGTTGTGTGATCGGGCGCAGTGACCCTAAAGACGGCAGACTCGTCAAATGACGGCAGCAGTGGAGAAACCAAGGCCAGCACATAGTATAGTATACACTCGCACGACATCTAGCCTCACCAGTCGCTAATGAAGCATCTCAGAACGTGTATCCGAAAATATTGCTTGATGAAGTTCGCATGCGCACCGCGTCCTTGAAAGGGGAAATTCCAAATAGTCGGGAATATTCTCGACTGAATTGCGATGAACTTTCGTATCCCACCGCAAAGGCTGCCTGCGTGGTGTCGGAACTCGTCACGAGCAGTCTTCGGGCAGCCTGCAGGCGCAAAGTTTTTTGGTATTGCAGAGGGCTCAAAGATGTCACTGCTTTAAAATGGCGATGGAAGGATGGAACGCTCATCCCTGCAACCGCTGCCAGCTCCTCCGTGCGCAGTGCTCGACTGAGGTTCTGCCTGATCCACTCGACGGAGCGTCGAATATTTCCAATTCCGTTTCCCTGGCGGATTGCCTGCCGCAGCATGTTGCCGTGCCCACTTTGCAACAAGCGGTATAGAACCTCGCGTTCACGCCCCGGACCAAGCGCCCTTATGTCTTCGGGTCTGTCCAGCAGCGCTAGAAGCGCATCCAGCGCCTCCAACACATCGGTGGTTGCCTCCTCGACGCCGAATCCTGTGGGGTTGCCTTTCTCCGCTGGTTCCGGTGCAACCTCGCTGGCAAGAGAAGCCAGCAGACTGCGGTCAAGTGTCAGCGCCACCGCGATGTAGGGCCTTTCCGCATCCGCATCGAGTATGCAGCCCATCGCCGGCAACTCGATCGTCGAAGCAAAGCAACTCGCGGCTTCGAAGCGCAGGACACTTCCACCGATCAATACCTCCTTCATGCCCTGCACGACCACGCAGATCATCGGATCGCAAAGAGTCATTGTCGGAATTGTCCTGTGCGCCAAGACCGCCAGGAAAAGGTTGGGGATCGCGGTAACACCGTCCGGACCGGGCGAGTGGCTAAGAACGCGCCCGCGCATACGTTTGAGAAGCTCTTTCATCCTCACGACCATACATCACGCATCGGTCTGCGGGAAGATGGCTGAGAGGATTAGGCAAAAATTTGAGAACTTCTGGAAGGCAAATTTTGCCTGCGGCCCTTATTACCTTGAGGTGGAAATTAGGGTCATCAAACTACAGGGAAATATCGGCGATGACGTTCGCGAAGCGCACATTGGGCAAAGAAGGCCCCGAAGTCTCGGCTCTCGGCTTGGGCTGCATGGGTATGTCGGAATTCTATGGTCACAGCGACCGCGAGGCAGCGCTTGCCACGATCGCTACTGCATTGGAGGCCGGCATCACGCTTCTCGACACGGGCGACTTCTATGGCATGGGGCACAATGAAATGTTGCTGGCCGAAGCGTTGCGCGGCAAGCGGGATAAAGCTTTCATTCAGGTCAAGTTCGGTGCGCAACGCGGCCCGGATGGTGCCTTCCTGGGGATCGACGCGCGCCCTTCTTCGGTCAAGACTGCGCTGGCCTACAGCCTACGGCGTCTGGGGACCGACTATGTCGATCTCTATCAGACCGGACTGGATCCCGCAGTGCCAGTCGAAGAAACGATTGGCGCTATTGGAGACCTCGTTGCACAGGGCTATGTGCGCCACGTCGGCATCACCAACGTTGACGCCGATACGATCCGACGGGCACATAAGACGTATAAGATCACTGCATTGCAGTCCGAGTACGGCCTGATGTCACGAGACATCGAGCATGAAATACTGCCGCTTTGCCGTGAATTGGGAATTGCGACCACGGCCTATGGAGTCTTGGGCAGAGGCTTGCTTACCGGCAGCAAGGGCAGCGGCGAAGGCGACTTCCGCAACATCTTGTATCCGCGCTTTCAAGGCGAGAATCTCACTCGAAACGAACGCTTGGCGGCCGCTTTGGCGATGGTTGCCCAAAGCGAAGGTATTACGGCGGCTCAAGCTGCGATCGCATGGGTTGCCAGCCGAGGAGCAGACATCATTCCTCTCGTCGGTGCACGCACCGTCGAGCGGCTGACCGAAGCACTGTCGTCGCCCTTGCAACTCTCACAGGAAGCCCTTTCCGCAATCGAGAAGGCCGTCCCAGAGGACGCTGTTGGCGGTGAGCGCTTTATGGTTGCACATTAAACAGCCTCCTTCGGCGACGCCTGGGACGAGCTGACCGTCTGCGTGGATCGTGCGTGGACCGGGACAATATAGACCTTGCCAAAGGCGACCGCACGACCATGCACATCCTCATGACTTTCACTCAAGCGCTCGGCGGCAGGGTAAAGAAAGAATTGTCATGCCGGCGCTTTGCTGCGCTATCCCAATCAGGTTGTGTAATGCCGCTGAACTTGAAGATGTCGTCGAGCGCGCGGCCAATACGTTGCGGAGGCCGGCACCTACGCCAGAATGCGACGATGACATGGCGCCGGAGTACTGCAACGATGACAATTGGCAGGCGAAGTGGAAACTCGCAAACACCTGCAGGCTTGCGACTGCCTTTTGAGGGGTCCCCGGCTATGCCTGCCAGGAGTTCAATCGCGGCTTCGCTGCCTGATCTTTTGCATAAGGCAATCATGCCGCGATCTGTCGATGCTCGCCGTTGCGGAAAGCTTTTGGGGTGCAGCCAATCACGCGCTTGAATGCCTTGCCGAAGGCGCCTTCGGCCTCGTAGCCGACGGCACGGGCGATCACTCCGACAGGTTCTGCCGAAGACCGGAGCCGGTCGCAGGCCAGCATCATTCGCCAGCGCGTCAGATATTCCATCGAGGTGACGCCGACTTTGGCCTTGAAATGTTGGGCGAAGACCGTGCGCGACATGCCGGCGCATGACGCAAGATCCTGGATCGTCCAGGCGCGTGCCGGAAATCCGTGCATAGCGGCGATCGCGGCTTTCATCTGTGGATGCACCAGGGCGAACAGCCAGCCAGTGCCATTCACTGTTTCGGAGAGATGATGTCTGAGCGCATGAAGCAACAGGACGTAGGAAAGCTGTTGCGCGACAAGCATTCCACCTGGCTGCGGGTCACGCAACTCCTCGCGCAGATATTCAAGCGACCACCGCATCACCCCCTTGGTTGCCGCACTTCGGATGTGCACGATCGGTGGGAGCGTATGCAACAAGGAGTCTGAGAAATCGCTGCGGAGAAGAAACTGCCCACCCACCAGCGAACATCCTGTCTCATCGTCAGAGAGCGTCGTGCCTTCGCGACCCTGCGCGGCCACGACCGACTGGAAATCCGCACGCGGCGATGACAGATCCGTCGCCAGACAGATTGGCCAGCCCCGGGGAAGCACGATGCAGTCCCCCGCCATGAGCTGGATCGGCGCTTCGATACCCTCGACCTCCAGCCAGCAGGAGCCCGCGATCGCCGCATAGCACTTCAGGCCTTTATAGCGCTGACTTTGCAGGCCGATGCCGCCCTTGACGACGAAACCACCGGTTACGAACGTTTCGAGCTTCACCAGGGAAAGCACTTCGGACAAAGGATCCATGCAAGATTCGTACGATTAGACCAATAATGAGTACCAATAAGCTAGATCGTTCGGATTAATGTTGCAATCTCAGCGGACGTTGGTGCGTCCAAAATCGCAACGAGAAATCCAAGGACAGCGGACATGCGTATTTTTCTGACAGGGGCAACGGGCTTCATCGGTTCGCACCTCACCAGCGAACTGATCCGTAACGGTCATGACGTGCTCGGCTTGACGCGCAGCGAGGCTGGTGCGCAGGCGCTGCGTCGCCTGGGCGCGCAGACTCATCATGGCTCGCTTGAAGATTTGGACAGCCTCAAGCGAGGGGGGGCGGCCTCGGATGCCGTGGTCCATTGTGCCTACGATCATGATTTCTCCCGGTCCGAGGCGATCGCCAAACTGGAAACAGACGCGATCAGGACGCTGGGCGCGGCAGTGGCAGGCAGCCAGCGACCGCTCATCATTACATCGGTCTGCGCGATGGGTGCAGTGACCCCTGGCGAACCTGCCACAGAGGACGGATACAACGTCTACAATCCCCGCAAATCCACCGAGGATGCCGGCCGGGCAGCGGCGGAACAAGGAGCCAATGTCTCTGTCGTGCGCCTGGCGCAGGTACACAACACCATGCGACAAGGGTTTGTTTCGGGATTGGTCGCCATTGCACGCGAGAGAGGGCTGTCCGCCTATGTCGGAGCTAGCAGCAGCCGCTGGGCCGCCGTCAATGTTCTCGACGCCGCCAGGCTTTATCGCCTCGCCGTCGAAAAGGCGGCCCCAGGTGCGGTCTATCACGCCGTAGGCGACGAGGGTGTGCCTCTCAAGAACATCGCTGAGACGATTGGCCAACGCTTCGGCATTCCCGTGCAAAGCATCACCGCCGAGGAAGCGAAAGAGCACTTTGGCTGGCTCGCGATGTTCGTGGCGATGGACATGGCTGCTTCATCCCAAAAGACTCAGGCCTTACTCGACTGGCATCCGCAAGGTGCCGGCTTGCTTGAGGACCTGCGCCATAGCGAGGTCAGCTGAGGCTGAGCCGGGCAGCGGCACGCCGGTCGCAGATGGATCGTCTTTGTTTAAAGAAGAATCGGCTTCGGCATATTATGTTCGCTGTCCCTCCACTTACAGGACCTGCGGTATCAAACCTGCCGCCAGATGCACGCTAGTACCGCCGTTGGATAAGCAAACGCCGCCGAAAACCACCGATTCCCGCATCGCATTGAATATCTACGTAATTGTCAGAGGCTTATCACTATCTCATAGTGCTCTTCTTCGTCGGGTGCGGCCCGCTACGGAATTGGGTCGGTCATGGCGGGCAGCGCCCGATGAAGATGAGAACTATGAAATCGGCATAACCATTTGATGTTTATGAAGATACTTGGTGTTGTGCGGTTATCGGCGGGTTTCGGCGGCATTTGGGTGGCTAACTGCCGGCTATATCGGACAAATGGTGGTGTTCCAGGCCGCTTCACCTCACCGGAAATGTTACTTCGGTGAGCTCTTCCGAGACAGCCCACAGCCGCCGTTGGACGGTGAGGTCATAGGAATCGGCGCTTGAGGTCACCAGCTTTGGATACCCGCGCACTTCGCCCCACCCGCCGGGGCCGTAATATTGCCCGCCAAGGACGGCCGTATCGGTTGCCGCGCGTAGCGTCGGCAAGGCGCCCATTTCAGGCTTCTGGGTCAGCAACGGTGCGAGCCAGCTTATGGGTCCACGAAACGCGGCCGGTAGGTTTCGGATCAGTTCAGTATTGGACACACCGGGATGGGCCGCCACGGCGGCCGTTGTACCATGCGCCGCAAGCCTGCGCTGGAGTTCATAGGTGAACATAAGGTTAGCCAGTTTGGACTGCCCGTAGGCCCCTGCGCGGCTATATGAGCGTTCCCATTGCAGGTCGTCGAAATGGATGGCAGCCTGAATGCGATGACCGGTACTGCTGACAGTCACGACGCGGGAGCCGGCGACCGGCAGAAGGCAGTCAATCAAGAGGCCAGTCAGCGCGAAGTGGCCAAGGTGATTGGTACCGAACTGCAATTCGAAGCCATCCGACGTGGTAAGCCTTGGTGTGTACATCACGCCGGCATTGTTGATCAGAAGGTCGATGCGCGGATAAGCGGCCCGCAGGTCGGCTGCCGCCGCCCGAATCGAATCCAGCGAGGTCAGGTCGAGCGCCTGGACGGCAACGTCGCCCGCGATGCGTGCGGTCGCCTGATTACCCCTCTCAACATCGCGAACCGCAAGGACCACTTTCGCTCCATGCGCTGCAAGCATTCGCGCCGTTTCGAAGCCCAGCCCGGTGTTGCCGCCGGTGACGATCGCGACCCGACCGTGCTGGTCGGGAATGTTCTGCTCGGTCCAATTGCCACTCACGGCACACTCCTATAGAACCGTTGGTCTGTAATATCGCAAATTAAAGACCGACGGTCTTATGTCAAGAGACCGTCGGTCTTTAATGGAGTTAGGGTGTGACTTTTCAGCGGGCACGAAGTGAGGAGCAACGGGAAACCCGACGTAGGGTCATCCTCGACACGGCGGCGGCAATGCTCGATGAGATGCCTTTGGCAGAGGTGAGTCTCAACGAACTCAGCCGCCGAGTGGGTTTGGCCAAGTCTAACGTCCTGCGCTATTTTGAATCGCGCGAGGCGGTGCTGCTCGAACTGCTCGATGACTTCCTGCGACGCTGGCTCGTCGATCTGGCAGACGAACTGGCCGGAGGCATCGACGCACGGGCGGCGCCGGAAGCACGGGCCGTTCGGCTGGCGGAAATTCTCAGCTCCTCGCTGGCGGACCGGCCGGTGCTGTGCGACCTCTTCGGCGCGCAGGGCGGCGTTCTAGAGCAAAATGTCTCGGTCGATACGATCAAAAAGCACAAGCGGTCCTCGCTCGGCAGACTGGCAACCATGACCGGACTCGTGCGGCGGTATGTGCCGGAGCTTGGCGATAGTGCGCAAACATTCTGTCTGATGAGCCTCCTTTCGGCAGGTGCCCTATCGGCCTACGCCCCACCGCCACCCAGCCTGCTTGCCGCCTATGCCGACGAACCCGCCCTTGGCGCACTTCACATGGAACTGAGTGAGGCGCTGCGGGCGTCCTTCACCTCGACGCTGCTGGGTGTGCTGCCGCGTGCCTGACCGAGCATTGATCAACGAGAGGCTCATCCGTGCTGGATATCCTGTCTCAGCGTTGGATGCCAACTATATCGGGCTTTAGCGTGGAATCGGCGGTTCTCTTTACCGCATGGTGGTATGCGGCGATCGGCGGCAATATCGGGTCATAGAGGGAAATCGGCGGGATTGGCGGGCAGCGAACGATGATGACGGGCAATTCGTTTACGCTATAGCCCTCTCGTGACTTGCGCCGGTCGAACTTTCGGACGCGCTTGAGACTAAGGCCGGGTCGCTCAATGCCGGGCTGGCATCCGTCACGGAAATCCATATCTGCGACGGAGCAAATATCAGGCGCAAAACCGATTCAAAACGCGGGAATTTTGGGACAAGTCAGACAGGTAAGATGTATCCAGCGGATTGACGGTGGGGACGCCAGCGCGTATACGGTTGGCGCTTGCCGAAATCGGGCAGAGGAATTGTAGATGTTGGAGCTTGTGACCACCCGCTGATCGTCTCGATTGATCGAGACATCTAGCTGCATCGTTTCGCTACGGCATGTTTTGCCGGGGCTGAAATGTTGTGCGGGTGCTTCTATACACAGGCTTCTCCATGAACATCTCACGCAGCGAACAGCGCGTTCTACACGTGCTCGCGCAGGGCGGACATATCTGCCATCAACGGGCCGAGAGCGGCCGTATTATCGACGTGCTCTGCTTCACGCGCGACGGCCATGTCTTGGCCGATTGCACGCCAGAAGTTTTTGCCAAACTCCGACGTAAGCGCCTGATCGAATCCAAAGCGTCGAGCCCCTATCGGATTTCGGATAGGGGCCGCCGCTCTGTTCGTGCTCAACTCGACAACCGCTAAGGAAAATACGACATGCTGATCCGCAACGAAACTATCGGTGACATTCCGGCGATTAGCCGACTTGTCACTGAAGCCCTCCTGATGCTTGCGCAATCCACGGGAACGGAGGCGGGCATCGTTGAGAAGCTACGCGCAGAAGGCGCGCTCGCTCTCTCGCTCGTGGCCGAGGAAGAGGGGCAGGTGATTGGCTATCTGGCCGCTTCGGCAGCACGGATCGGGACGCAAGACGGCTGGGGTGTGATCGGCCCGCTTGTCGTTTTGCCGTCAAGGCATCGCCAGGGGATCGGTACGGCCCTGATGGTAGAAGCCCTCCGCCGATTGCGGGCGACCAGCCGGGGCGCAGCGCTGGTGGGCGACCCCGCCTACTATGGCCGGTTCGGCTTTCGAGCCTTCCCCGGTCTGGGCGTGACTGGCTGTCCTCCGGAGGTGGTTCAGGCGTTACCATTCGACAGCGCTGAGCCTCGCGGAGAGTTGATTCTTCACTCGGCATTCGGCCTGAACCAGCAGGAGTGACAGACGGTCGGGCTGCATCCTCAGGAGGTGCAGCCCGACGACTCGCCGTGGCTACCGGCGAACGGCAGGAAAGGTAAGCGCTGTTTTCAGGCCACGGCCTTGAGCGGCTGGGGCGCGTAGGCCCAGGGCAGCAGGTCGTCGATCTGGCTTTGAGGATGACCAGCGACGATGCGGGCGATGACGTCGCCGAGATAGGCTTGCGGGTCGATGGCGGTGAGTTTGCAGGTCTCCACCAGCGAGGCGATGACGGCCCAGTGCTCGCCGCCGCCGTCGGAGCCGGCGAAGAGCGCGTTCTTGCGATTGAGCGCGATCGGCCGGATGGCGCGCTCGACCACGTTGGAGTCGATCTCGACGCGGCCGTCGTCGAGGAAGCGGGTGAGGCCCTGCCAGCGCGAGAGGGCGTAGCGGATGGCCTCGGCGAGCTTGCTCTTCTGGCTGACGAGGCCGAGCTTCTCCTTGAGCCATGGCTCCAGCGCCGCGACGATGGGGCGGCTCCTGGCCTGCCGGGCAGTGCGACGTTCCTCGGCCGAGCAGCCGCGGATGTCGGCCTCGATCTGATAGAGCGTAGCGATGCGCGCAAGCGCTTCCGTGGCGATCGGCGCCGGCCCGGATTGGGCGAGCTCGTAGAACTTGCGCCGGGCGTGGCTCCAGCAGAACGCCAGGCTCACCGCGTTGCGCTCGGCCAAGACCTTGTAGCCCGCGTAGCCATCGACCTGCAGCGTGCCCGCGAAGCCCTGAAGATGCCGGATCGGCTGCTCGGCCTTGCGGTCCGGCGCATAGAGATAGGCCACGCCAGGTGGATCCGATCCGCCCCAGGGTCTGTCGTCGCGGGCATAGGCGAAGAGCTGGCCGGTCTTGGTCCGGCCGCGACCCGGGTCGAGCACCGGCGCCGTGGTCTCATCGGCGAAGAGCTTGTCCGACGCCTTCAGGCGCTCGAACAGCCGCGCATGCACGGGCCGCAGCAGGAAGGCAGCCTTGCCGACCCAGTCGGCCAGGGTCGAGCGATCCAGGTTGACGCCCTGCCGGGCATAGATCTGGACCTGCCGATAAAGCGGCAGATGATCGGCGTATTTGGCTACCAGAACATGGGCGACCGTTGCCTCGGTCGGGATGCCGCCCTCGATGAGCCTGGCGGGCGCCGGCGCCTGCACCACCACCTCCTCACAGGCCCGGCAGGCGTATTTCGGGCGGCGCGTCACGATCACGTGGAACTGGGCCGGCACGATGTCGAGGCGTTCGGACACATCTTCGCCGATGGCATGCAACGCGCCCCGGCAGCAGGGGCAGGTCTTGTCCTGGATGTCGATAATCTGCTCGACCCGCGGCAGGTGCGCCGGCAACGATCCACGGTTATTACGCCGCTTCCGGGCCCGCTCGGCCCGTTTGGCAGGATCGGCGGCCTCCTCGCCGGCAAAGCCCTCGGCCTCGATCTGCTCGGCCTCCTCGAGCCCCAGCAGCAACTGATCGACCGGCAGGCTCTCGGCCCGGCGGCCGAAGCGATGACGCTGCAACTCCTTGATGATCTGGCGGAGTCGCTCATTTTCGGCGCGCTCCGTCGCGAGCATCGCCCGAAGCGCGATCGGATCGTTGGTCTGAGGCTCGGCCACGTCGCTCACGAGACCGATTCAATCATAGATTACAGTGGCTTGCCAGCGCAGAGCCGATCAACTTGCGGCGATCGGAACGCGCGTCTGGCGCCGCTCATGCACGCGGCGCCAATCCAGACCCTCCAGCAAGGCCTGAAGCTGGGCAGCCGTCAGCCGCACGATCCCATCGGCGATGGCCGGCCACTGGAACTTGCCGTCTTCCAGCCTCTTAGAGAACAGGCAGACGCCCGTCCCATCGAAGTAGACCAGCTTGATCCGGTCGGCGCGGCGCGCCCGGAACACGTAGACCGTGCCGGAGAACGGATCTGCGCCCATGCTTTCGCGAACCAACGCCGCCAATCCCTCCGCGCCCTTGCGGAAGTCGACCGGCTTCGTCGCCACCATCACGCGGAGCATGCGGGATTCGAACCGAATTAAAGGAGGGCTATAGCGTAAACGTAGTTATCATCTTCACCCGGCGCGGCGCGCCACTTTTCTTTTTCATGGCGGGCTCATTCGCGTCCTTCCCTGGTGGGGCGCGGCGTGTTTTTGTGGTCTGGCAAAAGAAAACCGCGGTCCGTTTCCGAACCGCGGTTTGGTTTGGCTTTGCCACCGCTGTTTAGTGGCGGAAGTGGCGCATGCCGGTGAAGACCATGGCCAGGCCCTTTTCGTCGGCGGCGGCGATGACTTCGGCGTCGCGCATGCTGCCGCCCGGCTGGATGATGGCGGTGGCGCCGGCGTCGGCGGCGGCCAGCAGGCCGTCGGCGAAGGGGAAGAAGGCGTCGGAGGCGACCACCGAGCCGACGGTGCCGGGCTGGCTCAGCTTGGCGGCATCGGCGGCTTCACGGCTCTTCCAGGCGGCGATGCGCGAACTGTCGACGCGGCTCATCTGGCCGGCGCCGATGCCCACCGTCAGGCCTTCCTTGACATAGATGATGGCGTTCGACTTGACGTGCTTGCAGACACGGAAGGCGAACAGCATGTCCTTCAGTTCCTGTTCGGTGGGCTGACGCTTGGTCACCACCTTCAGGTCGGCCAGACTGATGCGGCCGGAATCGCGGCTTTGCAGCAGATAGCCGCCGGCGATGGTGCGCAGGGTCATGCCGGGCTCGGAGGCGTCGGCGAGGCCGTGGGTCACCAGCAGGCGCAGGTTCTTCTTAGCGGCGAAAACCTTGCGGGCGTCTTCGTCGGCTTCCGGGGCGATCACCACTTCGGTGAACAGCTTGCTGATTTCCTCGGCGGTGGGGCCGTCCAGCGGGCGGTTCAGGGCGATAATGCCGCCGAAGGCCGAAACCGGATCGCAGGTCAGCGCCTTCAGATAGGCGTCCTTCATGTTGGCGGCGGAAGCGACGCCGCAGGGATTGGCGTGCTTGATGATGGCGACGGTGGGCTCCTCGAACTCGGAAACCAGCTCGAAGGCGGCGTCGGTGTCGTTGATGTTGTTGAACGACAGTTCCTTGCCCTGCAACTGCTCGGCGCTGGCCACGCCGGGACGGGATTTGCCCGAAACGTACAGAGCCGCCTGCTGGTGCGGGTTCTCGCCATAGCGCAGGGTCTGCTTCAGCTCGGCGCCGACGGCGACGCGGCGGGGGAAGGTGTCGCCGATCTGGGCGGCCATCCAGCCGGAGATGGCGGCGTCATAGGCGCCGGTGCGGGCATAGGCGGTGGCGGCCAGCTTGACGCGGACGGCCTTGGTGGTGGCGCCGCCGTTGGTGGTCATCTCGTTCTTGATCAGCTGGTAGTCGGCGACGTCGACGACCACCGCCACATGATCGTGGTTCTTGGCGGCGGCGCGGATCATGGCCGGACCGCCGATGTCGATGTTCTCGATGCAGTCGTCCCACTCGGCGCCCTTGGCGACGGTGGCCTCGAAGGGATAGAGGTTGACCACCAGCAGGTCGATGGGGGCGATGCCGTGCTCGGCCATGGCGGCCTCATGCTCGGCGTTTCCGCGGATGCCGAGCAGGCCGCCGTGCACCTTGGGGTGCAGGGTCTTGACGCGGCCGTCGAGCATTTCCGGGAAGCCGGTATGTTCCGAGACGTCCTTCACCGGCACGCCGGCGTCGCGCAGGGTCTTGGCGGAGCCGCCGGTCGACAGGATTTCGACGCCCTGCTGGGCCAGGAAGCTGGCGAAATCGACCAGTCCGGTCTTGTCGGAAACGGAGATCAATGCGCGGCGGATGACGGGTTCGGCCATGATATTCCCCAATGGGCTGGATATGGGCGGTGGGAGATTTGCGCGCGGTATAGCACGAACGGCGGTAAACCGCTACGGCTGGGAATGATCAGGCGATCTGTATTCCGGAACCAAGGTTTTCAGCACGTCCATGGCCGCCGGAAGATCCAGGGAGCGGCAGGCGGCCTCCAGCCTTTCCAGCTCGGCTCCCACCTGTTCGGGATCGCGGGCGCGCACGGCGGCTACCAGAATGCCGTTCATTTCGGTCGGCACCGGCGGTTCCGAGCCGTGGAAGATTTCCTCGAACAGCTTCTCGCCGGGACGCAGGCCGGTGAAGCTGATGGCGATGTCCTGATCGGGGCGCAGACCGGCCAGGCGGATCATCTGGCGGGCCAGATGCACGATCTTCACCGGCTCGCCCATGTCCAGCACGAAGATGCGGCCCTGATACTGACCGCCCGGGGTCACGCCCAGGGTGGTGGCTTGCAGTACCAGCTCGACCGCCTCGCGGATGGTCATGAAATAGCGGGTCATGTCTGGGTGGGTGACGGTGATCGGCCCGCCCATGGCCAACTGTTTCTGGAACAGCGGCACCACCGATCCGGTGGAGCCCAGAACGTTGCCGAAGCGCACGGTGACGAAACGGGTCTGGCCCTCTTGGCCGGTGGCGTCCAGGGCCTGGCAATAGCATTCGGCCATGCGCTTGGTGGAGCCCATGACGTTGGTGGGATTCACCGCCTTGTCGGTGGAGATCAGCACCATCAGCGGCACTTGGTGGGCAACGCAGGCGTCGGCGACGATGCGGGTGCCGACGGCGTTGGTCAAGAGACCCTCAAGAGGGTTCTCCTCGACCATCGGCACATGCTTCAGGGCCGCGGCGTGAACCACCAGCTGCGGCTGGAACTCGGCCATCAGCTGGTTGATGCGGGTGCGGTCGCGGACATCGGCGATGCGGGGCAGGCGCTTCAGGTCCGGGCAGCGGCGCGACATTTCCATGTCGATGGAATAAAGGGCGAATTCCGAGGCTTCCACCAGCACCAGCAAAGCCGGATCGCAATCGCCGATCTGACGCACCAGTTCGGAACCGATGGACCCGCCGGCGCCGGTGACCAGAACGCGGCGGCCTTCGATCAGGCCCTTCAGGCGGCTGCGGTCCAAGACCATCTGCGGACGGCCCAACAGATCTTCGACGGCGACCGGCTTCAGTTCCACCTTGTCCGAGACGCCGTCCTTCAGGTCGGTCAGGCGTGGCAAGCGGGCCAAGGTCATGCCCAAGGCGTCGGCGCGGTCGAACAGGGCGCGGATCAGCCCCGAATCCATCTCGGCGTCGGTGATGATCAGGCGCTCGGGGCCTTGGCCCTTGGCCTTCAGTCCGGCATGCACCTCTTCCAGGTCGTCCAGGGTGCCCAGCACCTCGACGCCGTGGATGCCCTGGCCGATGCGGTTCTGCTTGGAGGTCAGCATGCCCACCGGACGGTATTGCGCATCGGCGCGCCGGCTGGCGCGGATGAACAGGTCGGCGGCGTCGCCGGCCCCCACCAGCAGAACCGGCACCATGCGCTCGCCCTTCAATTCGTGCTGCAAGGCGATGCGGCGGTCTTTGACGATCCGATAGAAAAAGCGGGGGCCGCCGAGAAGGGCGAGCAGGCAGAACCAGTTGATCAGGGGAAACGACCGCGGCACCACATCCAGGCGGGTGGCCAGGAACAGCAGCGGCAGGAAGATCAGCACCGTCAGGGTGGCGGCTTTGATCAGGCCCAGCAGATCATTGACCGAGGCGTAGCGCCAGATGCCGCGATAAAGCCTGAGCGAGAGGAAAACCGAGGCGGCGACCAAGGCGAACAACAGGTCGGCGGCCAGCAGGCGCTCCCAGCTCCAGCTGACGAACAGATACTCGCCCAGGCGCAGCCACAGGGAGAGAACGAACGACAAAGCGGCCATTCCCACGTCGTGGATGAAGGCGATGTGCGCGCGGCTGAAGATACGGCTCGAAATCATCCGCGGGAAGTTAGCCGAGGATTGTGGGTTTGTCCATTGACGTACCGTCGTGTCGGCCTTGCGGCGGGAAAGGGGCTATCGGCGGGGCGGGCTTTGCAGGATGGCGCGGACCTCCGGCGGACAATAGTCCAGGTGCCGGGCGTCATAGGCGTAATTGACGCCGTCCAGAGCTTGGGCCAGACGAGCGTATTGGCGGGTCAGTTCCTCGGGGGAGCGGCTGGGCGCGAGATCGACCACATGGCCATTGGCGGTTTCCACCGACAGATCCATGCGGTAGCCGCTGCGGCTGGGGATGCAGGCGGCGGACAATTTCCTCACTTCGCTCCAGGCGTGAATGCTGGGAGTATCGAACGAGGATGCCCGGTGGCTGAAGCCTTGAGGCCAGACGCAGACGCCGCTGGTGGCCTTGTAGGCGGTAAGGGGAAGGGCCAGGATCAAAGTTGCGCTCAACAGACCCAGCCGCATGTAAAGCGGCGTCTGAGCGAAATGCCGTCCGTTCCGGCGGCTGCCGCCGGCATGGCGGGCGCCCGTCCAGGGCAGGCGGCGGAACAGGGCCGGCACCGTCAAGGCCGAGGCGACGATGGAAACCGGCACCCAAGGCGCATAGGCGATGGCCGAGCCCCAGTCAGTCAGCGAGGTGATAAAGGATCCCGCCGGGCAGGTGGTCTTTTGATAGTCGATCAAATTCAGGGTGATCAGAGCCTGAAGAGCCGCCGCCAACAGGATAATGCTGAGAAAGAACAGGCAGTTCCAGAGGATCAGCACGCGGCGCGGATGCGCCTGCGCCGTCCATTCCAGAGTTGTGGACTCTTCCATCCCGGCCATCCCCATTCCGCAGCCATGACGATCCCCACCGCCATGGCTGCGAAGTATATGGTGTGCCGAAGCCGAATCATACTCTTTTTAGTAGATTTCCCGGCGGAAGCTCTTCGCAAAGAAAAACCCCCGCCGGTTCCCGGCGGGGGTGGTTTTTCTACCGTTCTGACGCGGCTTACACCGTGACGGTGTCGGCCACTTCGCGGAAGGCCTCGATTTTATCGAAGTTCATGTAGCGATAGATGTCGGCGGCCTTCTTGTTGACCACCTCGACCTGCTCCATGTACTCGGCCACGGTCGGGATGCGGCCCAGCAGGGCGCACACCGCCGACAGCTCGGCGGAGCCCAGATAGACCCGGGTGTCCAGGCCCAAGCGGTTCGGGAAGTTGCGGGTGCTGGTGGACATGGCGGTCGAGCCCTTGCGCACCTGCGCCTGGTTGCCCATACAGAGCGAGCAGCCGGGCATTTCCATGCGGGCGCCGGACTTGCCGAGAACGCTGTAATAGCCTTCCTCGTTCAGGATCAGGGCGTCCATCTTGGTCGGCGGGGCGATCCACAGGCGGGTCGGAATGTCGGAATTGCCATCCAGAACCTTACCGGCGGCGCGGAAATGGCCGATGTTGGTCATGCACGAGCCGATGAACACCTCGTCGATCTTGTCGCCGGAGACGTCCGACAGCAGCTTGACGTCATCGGGATCGTTCGGGCAGGCCACGATCGGTTCCTTGACGTCGGCGAGATCGATTTCGATCACGGCGGCGTATTCGGCGTCGGCGTCGGGCTGCAGCAGGTCGGGCTTGGCGATCCAGGCTTCCATGGCCTTGATGCGGCGGCCTAGCGTGCGGGCGTCCTCGTAGCCGTTGGCGATCATCCACTTCATCAGAGTGATGTTCGAGGTCATGTACTCGATGATCGGCTCTTTGTTGAGGCGGACGGTGCAGGCGGCGGCCGAACGCTCGGCCGAGGCGTCGGTCAGCTCGAAGGCCTGTTCCACCTTCAGGTCCGGCAGACCCTCGATTTCGAGGATGCGGCCGGAGAAGATGTTCTTCTTACCCTTCTTTTCGACGGTTAGCAGGCCCTGCCGGATGGCGTACAGCGGGATGGCGTTGACCAGATCACGCAAGGTCACGCCGGGCTGCATCTTGCCCTTGAAGCGCACCAGCACCGATTCCGGCATGTCCAGCGGCATGGTGCCGGTGGCGGCGGCGAAAGCCACCAGACCGGAGCCCGCCGGGAACGAGATGCCGATGGGGAAGCGGGTGTGCGAATCGCCGCCGGTGCCGACGGTGTCGGGCAGCAGCAGACGGTTCAGCCAGGAATGGATGACGCCGTCGCCGGGACGCAGGGCGACGCCGCCGCGGGTGCTGATGAAGCCCGGCAGTTCCTTATGGGTCTTGACGTCCACCAGCTTCGGATAGGCGGCGGTGTGGCAGAAGGACTGCATCACCAGATCGGCCGAGAAGCCCAGGCAGGCCAGATCTTTCAACTCGTCGCGGGTCATCGGGCCGGTGGTGTCCTGGCTGCCGACGGTGGTCATGCGGGGTTCGCAATAGGTGCCGGGACGCATGCCCTTGCCCTCGGGCAGGCCGCAGGCGCGGCCGACCATCTTCTGGGCCAGCGAATACCCCTTGCCCGAATCCTTGGGCGACTGGGGCAGGCGGAACAGGGTCGAGGTCGGCAGGCCCAGCGCCTCGCGGGCCTTGGCAGTCAGGCCGCGGCCGATGATCAGGGGAATGCGGCCGCCGGCGCGCACTTCGTCGAAGATCACGTCGGACTTGACGGTGAACTCCGAGATCACCTTGCCGTCCTTCAGAGCCTTGCCCTCATAGGGGCGCAGTTCAACCACGTCGCCCATGTTCATCTGGTTGACGTCCAGCTCGATGGGTAGGGCGCCGGCGTCTTCCATGGTGTTGTAGAAGATCGGAGCGATCTTCGAGCCCAGGCAGACACCGCCGAAGCGCTTGTTCGGCACAAAGGGAATGTCTTCGCCGGTGAACCACAGCACCGAGTTGGTGGCGGACTTGCGCGACGAACCGGTGCCGACCACGTCGCCGACATAGGCCACCAGATTGCCTTTGGCGCGCAGTTCTTCGAGGAACTTGACGGGGCCGCGGACACCGGTTTCCTCGGGCTCGATGCCGGGACGCGGGTTCTTCAGCATGGCCAGGGCGTGCAGCGGGATGTCGGGACGGCTCCAGGCGTCGGGAGCTGGCGACAGGTCGTCGGTGTTGGTCTCGCCGGTCACCTTGAAAATGGTGACGGTCAGGCTCTTCGGCACTTCCGGCCGCGAGGTGAACCATTCGGCGTCGGCCCACGACTGGATCACGGCCTTGGCATTGGCGTTGCCCTTGTCGGCCAATTGCTTGACGTCATGGAAATAATCGAACACCAGCAGGGTCTTCTTCAGGCCTTCGGCGGCGGCGGTGCCGCATTCGGCGTCGCCCAGCAGTTCGATCAGCGGCTTGATGTTGAAACCGCCGAGCATGGTGCCCAGCAGTTCGGTGGCCTTGATCTTGGAGATCAGCGGGCACTTCTCGCTGCTGGTGGAGACCTTGGCCAGATATTCGGCCTTGATCTTGGCGGCGTCGTCCACGCCGGCGGGCACGCGGTGGGTGATCAATTCGACCAGAGCCTGTTCCTCGCCCTTGGGCGGGTTCTTCAGCAGGGCGACCAGTTCCTCGGTTTGCTTGGCGGACAGCGGCAGCGGCGGAATACCCAGGGCTGCGCGTTCGGCGACATGCTGGCGATAAGCTTCAAGCACGGCAAAATCCTTTCTTACAGAAGGTTTCCTGGTACCGATGGCTCCGTCCCGTGGCGACGGGCTCGGGGCGAATGGTGCGCCGCGGGTCTTCGGTGTTCGGCGGGGAAGATAGCAACTTTCTCGCGGGGGTAAAACGGAAGAAAGTTACTTTTTTGGATCGGTCCCGGCGACCGCCCCGCTTGCTTCGGACTCAATATGGGGGTCGATGGCCGCGGCGACTAGCCAGCGGCGGACGATGGCTTGTTCGTCGTCGCTGAATCCCGACTGCAATGCCTCCTCGATGGGGTGGACGCGGCGGCGGCATTCCTCCAGCGACGACAGACCGGCTTCGGTGATGCGGATCATCTGGATGCGGCCATGCTCGGCATGGGCCTGCCGCGCCACCGCGCCGGATTTCAGCAGGTTGGCGACGATGACGCTCAAGGTTTGCGGGGTCAGCTGGGTCAGACGCGCCAAATCGGCGTTCGAGGCTCCGGGATAGGCCTTGAGCATGGTCAGCACCAGGAACTGGGGCATGGTCACGCCGAGATCGGCCAAGGCGCGCTCCATCCGCAGCCGGTGGGCGGCGGCGGCCTGGCGCAGCAGATAACCCAGATATCCCTGTTGACCGCGCTTGCCTTCTCCGGCGGCGGGAATGGATTTCAGAGACTGGGACTTGCGCATAATATCATAGCTCTTATATGTTGTTCGTGTTCTGATATTAACCTATGCCCGACGAGGCCGCCATGACCAGTTCTGCCGATTCCATTTCCCAGAAACGCTTTTACGAAACCGCCCCCGCCGCCGTTCAGGCATTGCTCGATCTGGGCAAGGCCGTCGACGCTTCCGGCCTGGACAAGGGGCTGAGCGAACTGATCAAGCTGCGGGTGTCCCAGATTAACGGCTGCGCCTTCTGCACCAAGATGCATCTGGACGTCGGCCGCAAGCTGGGCGTCGACGCCGTCAAGCTGGAGCTGGTGGCGGTCTGGCCCGAGGTGGATCTGTTCACGCCCCGCGAAAAGGCAGCCCTGGCCTGGGCCGAAGCCTGCACCCGCTTGCCGCCGACCCATGCCACCGACGAAGCCTATGCCGCCATGCGCCGGGAATTCTCGGAAAGCGAAGCCATATTCCTGACTGCCGCCATCGCCAACATCAATGCTTGGAACCGCATCGCCGCTCCCTTGCACTACGCGCCGCAAATCTAGGCGAAAGGACGGGACTGACGATTCCGCTTGGCCCCGCCCATACTTTTGCTAAGGTGCCGGGCCATGAGCGGATTCACTCCCGACGCCCGGTTTTCCGGTCACAATCTGGCTTGCCTGCGTGGTGAGCGGATGGTGTTCGCCCGCATGGATTTCGAGATGAAAGCCGGCGAGGCGCTGCTTCTGCTGGGGCCGAACGGCTCGGGCAAGTCCAGCCTGCTGCGTTTGCTGGCGGGTCTTTTGAAACCGGCTGGGGGCAATCTGGCCTGGAACGGCGAGCCGGTGTCGGAAGACCGCGAGGCCCATGCCGCCCGCGTCCATTATGTCGGCCACCACGATGCCGTGAAGCCGGTGCTGACGGTGCAGGAGAATTTGCGCTTCTGGGCGCGGCTGCACGATCCGGCCTCGGGCGACGGCCTGGCGCAGGCGGCCCTTGAGCGTTTCGACATGCTGCGTCTGGCCGAGGTTCCCGGCAAGCTGCTGTCGGCCGGTCAGAAGCGCCGCCTGAATCTGTCCCGCCTGCTGGCGGCCCCGGCGCCGCTGTGGCTGTTGGACGAACCGACGGTGGCCTTGGACCGGGCTTCGGTGAAGCGGCTGGAAACGATCATCGCCGAACATCGCGCTCGGGGCGGCATGGTGGTGCTGTCCACCCATGCCGACGTCGATCTGCCGGGAGCACGGGCGATGCATCTCGATCACTTCACCCCGCCGCCGCCGGTGGCCGAAGAGATCGGAGGCTGGTGATGAGCCGTCTTTTGGAAATTGTCCGCCGCGATCTCAGGCTTGCTCTGCGTCAAGGCAGCGACAGCGTGATGGTGGTGACCTTCTTCGTACTGACGGTGGTGCTGTTTCCCTTCGGCATCGGCCCGGAAGCCAACATTCTGGAACGCACCAGCGCCGGGGTGTTGTGGGTAACGGCGCTGCTGGCCTCGATGCTGTCGCTGGACCGTCTGTTCCAGGCCGATTACGAGGACGGCAGCCTGGAATTGTTGGCCCTGACGCCGACGGCCTTGGAAGTGATGGTGCTGGGCAAGGTGGCGGCTCACTGGCTGACCACGGGCCTGCCGCTGATGGTGGCGGCGCCGGTGCTGGCGGTGCTGCTGCATATGAATGCCGACGGTTTTGGCACTTTGTTGCTGACCATGCTGCTGGGAACGCCGACCTTGTCGCTGATCGGCGCCATGGGGGCGGCGTTGGTGTTGGGGGCGCGGCGCGGCGGCGTACTGTTGTCATTGCTGGTGCTGCCGCTTTATGTGCCCGTGCTGATCTTCGGCGTCGGCGCCATCGACGCGGCGGTGCAAGGGCTGCCGTCCCAGTCGCATCTGCTGATTCTGGGCGGCCAGCTGCTGGCCGCCTTGGCCCTGACGCCATGGGCGGCGGCGGCGGCTCTGAGACAGGCTTTGGAATAATTCTAAGTTTATACTGAGCATCCTGGTAATGTCTTTGGACAAGCTGTAGAACGGGTCACCATGCATCGCTTCGCCAATCCCGCCCGCTTCCTGCGTCTTGCCGCCGTGATCCAGCCTTGGACGGCGGCGGCCACCGTGCTTCTGATCGGCGCCGGACTGTATCTGGGCCTTATCGCCTCGCCCGCCGATTACCAACAGGGTGAGACGGTGCGCATCATGTATGTGCATGTCCCCTCGGCCTGGCTGGCCATGGCCTGCTATTCGACCATGGCGATCGCCAGCGCCGTCGGCCTGATCTGGAAGCATCCGCTGGCCGATCTGACGGCCAAGGCCGCTTCGCCGGTGGGCGCCGCCTTCACCTTCGTCTGTCTGGTCAGCGGTTCGCTGTGGGGCAAGCCCATGTGGGGCACTTGGTGGGCCTGGGACGCCCGTCTGACCAGCATGCTGATTCTGTTCTTCCTGTATCTGGGCCACATGGCGCTGATCAACGCCTTCGACGATCCCACGCGCGGGGCGCGGGCTGCGGCCATTCTGGCGCTGGCCGGGTTCGTCAACATTCCGGTGATCAAATTCTCGGTCGATTGGTGGAACACCCTGCATCAGCCCGCCAGCGTCACCAAGCTGGGCATGCCGTCCATCGATCCGGCCATGCTGGTGCCGCTGCTGCTGATGGGGCTGGGCTTCACCACCTATTTCGCCACGGTGCTTTTGATCCGCGTCCGTACCGAGATCGTCGCCTCGAAGATCAGGGCCATCCGCATGACCCAGATTCATTCGGCCCATGCCCCGGCGCCGGAATCGGCGCCTGGACCGGCCGCGGTGTAAGGACCCCCCTGATGGACGCTTTTTCCAGCTATTTCGCCATGGGCGGCTATGCCGGCTACGTCTGGCCCGCTTATGTGCTGACGGCGGCGGTGATCATCGGCCTGCTGCTGGCCTCGTGGCGCGGCCTGAAGGCCCGCGAACGCGAACTGAAGATTCTCCAAGATCTGTCGCCCGGCCGCCGAGGCCGTTCCCGCGACGGTTCCGAAGCCCAAGGGTGACATGGTGACGCGCAAGCAACGACGCCTGTATTTCGTGCTGCTGGGTATGCTGGCCCTGGCGGCGGCCACCGCTTTGGTGCTGACCGCCGTGGGCGACGGCATGGTTTATTTCTATACGCCCAGTGATCTGCAGGCCAAGCATATCGGTCCCGACCGCCGCGTGCGCTTGGGCGGTCTGGTCGAAAAAGGCTCGGTGGTCAAGGACGGGCAGAATGTCACCTTCATCATCACCGACATGACCGCTTCGACCCCCGTCTCCTACACCGGCGTGCTGCCCGACCTGTTCCGCGAAGGGCAGGGCGTGGTGGCCGAAGGACGGCTGGACGGCCAGGGCGGTTTCCGCGCCTCGGAAGTGCTGGCCAAGCACGACGAGAATTACATGCCCAAGGAAGTCGCCGACGCCCTGAAAAAGTCGGGCCACTGGAAAGACGAGTACGAGCATAAATGATCCCCGAGACCGGCCATTACGCCCTGATCCTGGCTCTGTTCGTCGCCATCGTGCAGGCCGTCGTGCCGCTGATCGGCGCCGCCAGGGACGACAAGCCCTGGATGGAGGTGGCCCGTACCGCCGCCCTCGCCCAGTTTCTGCTGATCGCCATTTCGTTCGGAGCGCTGACGTGGTCTTACGTCACCTCGGATTTCTCCGTGGTGAACGTCGCCCAGAACAGCCATACCGACAAGCCGCTGCTCTATAAAATCACCGGCGTTTGGGGCAATCACGAAGGCTCGATGCTGCTGTGGGTGCTGATCCTGGCGGCTTACGGCATGGCCCTGGCCTTGTTCGGGCGCAATCTGCCGCCGGCTTTGCGTGCCCGCGCCCTGGCCGTGCAGGCGATGGTGTCGGTGGGCTTTCTGGCTTTCATTCTGTTCACCTCGGATCCCTTCGGCCGCCTCGATCCGGCGCCGCTGAACGGCAACGGCCTCAATCCGCTGTTGCAGGACCCCGGCTTGGCCTTCCATCCGCCGTTCCTTTACCTGGGGTATGTCGGCTTCTCGATGGCGTTCTCCTTCGCCATTGCCGCCTTGATCGAAGGCCGTGTTGATGCCGCTTGGGCCCGCTGGGTGCGTCCCTGGACCCTGGCCGCCTGGTGTTTCCTGACTCTGGGCATCACCATGGGGTCGTGGTGGGCCTATTACACCCTGGGCTGGGGCGGCTGGTGGTATTGGGATCCGACCGAAAACGCCTCGTTCATGCCCTGGCTGGCCGGTACGGCGCTGCTGCATTCGGCCATCGTGGTGGAAAAGCGCGACACCTTGAAGGCCTGGACCATCCTGCTGGCCATTTTCTCCTTCTCGCTGTCGCTGCTGGGCACGTTCATCGTGCGCTCGGGCGTGGTGACGTCGGTGCACAGCTTTGCCGCCGATCCGGCGCGCGGCGTTTTCATTCTGGGTCTTCTGGTGCTGGTGATCGGCGGCTCGCTGCTGCTGTTCGCCATCCGCTCGCCGTCTTTGAAGTCCGGCGGTTTGTTCACCCCGCTGTCCCGCGAAGGCAGCCTGCTGCTGAATAACGTCCTGATGAGCACCGCCTGCGGCACCGTGCTGCTGGGCACCCTTTACCCGCTGTTCGCCGATGCTTTGAACATGGGCAAAATTTCCGTCGGTCCGCCCTTTTTCAACGCCGTCTTCATTCCGCTGATGGTGCCTATGGTGGCGACCATGGCGCTGGGGCCAATGATGTCGTGGAAGCGCGGCGACCTGCCGGGGGCCTTGGCCCGGCTGCGCGTCGCCTTCGTCCTGACCCTGGCGGCGGGCGTCGCCTGCTGGCTGCTGGGCGGCGGCGGCGTTCAGGCATTGAAAGCCGCCGGCGGTTTCGCCCTGGCGGCGTGGCTGCTGATCGGCTCCATCGTGGAATGGGCCGAGCGCGTCAGGCTGTTCAAGGTTCCTTTCGGGGAAAGCGTGAACCGCGCCTTGCATCTGCCCCGTGCCGCGTACGGCATGACCATCACCCATGCCGCCCTGGCCGTGGTGATCATGGGCATTACCGGCTCGGCGATGTGGACCACCGAGAAGATTCAGGTGATGCGTCCCGGCGAAACGGTGTCGCTGGCGGGTTTCGACCTGACCTTGAACGGCGTCGAGGACGGCATCAAGGGACCGAACTACACGGCGTCGCGCGCCAGCTTCACCGCCCGTAAGGACGGCGCTGTGGTGGCCGAGATGAAGCCCGAGAAACGGCTTTACACCATGCCGCCGCGCCCGACCACCGACGCCGCCATCCACACCAATTTCATCAACGACCTCTATGCCGTGGTCGGCGATCCCGACGGCAAGGGCGGCTATGTCACGCGCCTGTATCACAACACCCTGGTGCCGTGGATTTTCATCGGCGCGGTGATCATGGTTTTCGGCGGCGTAGTGTCGCTGACCGACCGCCGCCACCGGGTCGGCGCCCCCAGCCGCAAGACCAAGTCGGCCTGACGGAGATATCGAGCCATGCGTCCTATCGCCCTTCTGCCGGTGGCGGTCTTTCTGGTTCTGGCCGGTTTCTTCGGCTATCGGCTGTTGCTGATCGACAAGGGCGACGCCCCGAACTTCATCCCTTCGGTGATGGTCGACAAACCCGCCCCCGATTTCGATCTGCCGCCGCTGTTCGACGGCAAGTCCGGTCTGAAGACGGCGGACCTTCAGGGCAAGGTGACGCTGATCAACTTCTTCGCCTCGTGGTGCGTGCCTTGCCGGGCCGAGCATCAGCTGCTGTCCACCCTGAGCGGCAAGGGCTTCGTGCTGGTGGGCGTCAACTACAAGGACAAGCCCGAGGACGCCAAGGCCTGGCTGGGCCGTTTGGGCGATCCCTACGACGTGCTGGTGGCCGACCGTCAGGGGCAGACCGGCATCGATTTCGGCGTCTACGGCGTGCCGGAAAGCTATCTGATCGACCGCCAGGGCCGCATTCGCTTCAAGCAGACCGGCCCCTTCACGCCGGAAACCATCGAGAAGGACTTGCTGCCTCGGGTCGCGGAGCTGAACAAATGAGAAAGTCCGCCCTGCTGCTGGCCGTCTTCATGGGGATTTCGGCCTTGCCGGCTTTGGCCGTGCAACCCGACGAGGTTCTGCCCGATCCGCAATTGGAAACCCGTGCCCGGGCCATCAGCAAGGATTTGCGTTGCCTGGTCTGTCAGAACGAATCCATCGACGATTCCAACGCCGATCTGGCCCGTGATCTGCGTCTGCTGGTTCGTAAGCGCCTAGTGGCCGGCGATAGCGATGTGCAGGTGAAGCAATATCTGGTGGACCGCTACGGCGATTACGTGCTGCTGAACCCGCCGTTCAAGACGACGACCCTGGTGCTGTGGTTCGGCCCGGCCGTCATGTTCCTGGCGGCGCTGGGCGGAGCCTGGGTCTTCGCCCGCCGCCGCAAAGCCGGAAGCGTGCTGGGCACGGCCGCGCCGGCATCCTTGAGTGATGAGGAAAAGCGCCGCGTCGCCGCTCTGCTGGCCGATGGCGATGAAGGAAAAGACGCATGATCTGGCTGGTTCTCGCCGCCCTTACCGTGGCCGTCCTGGCCTTGATTCTGGTGCCGCTGCTGCGCCGCCAGACCGGAGCCGCCCAACGTCTGGGCTATGACGTCGCCGTTTATCGCGACCAGTTGGCCGAAGTGGAAAGAGACGTCGAGCGCGGCGTTCTGACCTTCCAGCAGGCCGAAGGCGTCAAGGCCGAGGTTCAGCGCCGCATGCTGTCCGCCGCCGAAGCCGACCGGGACGAACAGGCGGCGTCGGCGCGGTCCATGGAAACCGGACGCCGGCTGCGTCTGGCGGCGGCGCTGCTGATTCTGGTGCTGGTGCCCGGCGGCACCCTGTATCTTTACGGTGTGCTGGGCGCTCCCGAATTGCCGGCCCAGCCCTTCGCCGAACGCCAGAACAGTCCGCTGTTCAAGATGACCGCCATGGTCGAAAAGCTGATGCTTCAGCTTCAGCAAAGTCCGGATCCCAAGGGTTACGCCATTCTGGGCGGATCGTTGCGTCAGTTGGGACGCATGGACGAAGCCGTGTCGGCCTATCGCAAATCCATCGAGCTGGGCGCCGGCGGTCCCGAGATTTATTCCTCGCTGGGCGAGGCGGTGGTGCTGGCCAATCGCGGCGGGGTCGGTCCCGATGCCCGTCAGGCGTTCCTTCAGGCCTTGGCGCAGGACGCCAAGGATCCTCGGGCCCGCTTCTACCTGGGTTTGTCGAAGGCGCAGATCGGCAAGGCCGACGAAGCCATCGCCATCTGGCGCGATCTGCAAAACGATACGCCTGCCGACGCGCCTTGGCGCGGCATGCTGGAACAGCAGATTTCCCGTGTCGCCGCCGACGCCAAGATCGACCCGGCCAGTATCGCGCCGAAGGCTCCGACCATTGAGGGCACCGCTGCCGTGGCTGCGGACGCCAAGCCCAGTCTTGGACCCGATGGCCAGAACGACATGATCCAGCGCATGGTGGCCGGACTGGCGGCCAAGATGGAAAAAAGCCCGGGCGATGCCGACGGCTGGATCAAGCTGTCGCGCTCCTATCGCGTCCTCAATCAGTTCGACAAGGCCAAGGAGGCGGCGCAAAAGGCCGTCGCGCTGCGGCCCAAGGATGCCGATCCCTTGCTGACCTTGGCCGACGCCCAATTGGCGGCGGCATCCGGCGACAAGCTGCCGGCCGACTTTCTGGCGACCATGGGCAAGGTGATGGAACTGTCGCCCGACAATGGCGATGCTCTTTATTACGTCGGCGCCGGGGAACTGCAGGCCGGTCATCCGGCCAAAGCCCGTGAATTGTGGGGCAAGCTTTTGCCCCAACTGCCGCCGGATTCCCAGGAACATGCCGATTTGCAAAAGCAGATCGACGAATTGCCCAAGCCCTAACGTCAAAAGATGATTCCCGGTGCTTATACGCCGGGAATCATTGACGCGGGGAGCGACGAGCCCTAGTTTTCCACACCTTCGGCAACCCGTAAGCAATGTGGAAAACCATGTCCGATCTTCGCGAATTCGCCCGTACCGCCAGCGCTTGGCCCTTTCAGGAAGCCCGCAGCCTTCTGGACGACCGGCTGAAAGGCGCGAAACCGGGTAAGGGCTTCGTGCTGTTCGAGACGGGTTACGGCCCCTCGGGCCTGCCGCATATCGGGACTTTCGGCGAAGTGGTGCGCACGACCATGGTGCGCCGCGCCTTCGAGCTGCTGGCCCCGGACGTTCCCACCAAACTCTACGCCTTCTCGGATGATCGCGACGGCCTGCGCAAGGTGCCGGACAACATCCCCAACCAGGATGTCATCCGCCCGCATCTGGGTAAGCCGTTGACCGATATTCCCGATCCTTTCGGCACCCACGAGAGCTTTGGACATCACAACAACGCCCGTTTGCGCGGTTTCCTCGACAGCTTCGGCTTTCAGTACGAATTCCAATCGGCCACCGAGTGGTACAAGTCGGGCCGCTTCGATGACGGCATCCTGAAGGTGCTGGAGCATTACGACGCCATCATGGACGTCATGCTGCCGACCCTGGGGGAAGAGCGGCAGGCCACCTATTCGCCGCTGCTGCCCGTCTGTTCCAAGACCGGCAGGGTGTTGCAGGTTCCGGTGGTCGAGCGGGACGCCGCCAGCGGCACCATCGTCTACAAGGACGAAGACGGCTCGTTCGTCACCACCGACGTGCGCGGTGGCAAGGTCAAGTTGCAGTGGAAGGCCGACTGGGCCATGCGCTGGTATGTGCTGGGCGTGGATTACGAAATGTCGGGCAAGGATTTGATTCCGACTTATCAGCTGTCTTCGAAGATTTGCCGCATCATGGGCGGCCAGCCCCCGGTCAACCTGTCGTATGAACTGTTCCTGGACGACAAGGGGCAGAAGATTTCCAAGTCCAAGGGCAACGGCCTGTCTGTCGAGGATTGGCTGCGTTATGCCCCGCCGGAAAGCCTGGCCCTGTTCATGTACCAGAAGCCCAAGGCCGCCAAGCGTCTGTATTTCGACGTGATCCCGCGGGCCGTGGACGAATATCTGGCCTTTGTCGCCGCCTATCCCAAGGAAGATGCAGCCAAGCGGCTGAACAATCCGGCATGGCACATTCACAACGGCCAACCGCCGCTCCCGGAATCGGGTCTCAGCTACAACATCCTTCTGAATTTGGCCTCGGTCTGCCATGCCGAGGACAAGGGCGTGCTGTGGCAGTTCATCAGCCGCTACGTTCCCGGCACCACGCCGGAAAACTCCCCGTTCCTGGATAAGCTTGTGGGCTATGCCGTCACCTATTATCAGGATTTCGTAAAGCCCAAGAAATCGTACCGCAAGGCGACGGCGGAAGAGGGGGCGGCCTTGGCTGATCTGCTGGCGGAACTGGAAAAGATCGCCCCCGGTTCGGAAGCCGAGCCGATCCAGAACGTGGTCTACGAGGTGGGCAAGCGCCACGCCGTTTTCCCCGAACTGCGCGCCTGGTTCCAAGCCTGCTACGAAATCCTGCTGGGCCAGGACCAGGGGCCGCGTCTGGGATCGTTCATCGCGCTGTACGGCGTGCCGGAAACCATCGCCCTGATCAAGCGGGCGCTGGCCGGCGACGATTTGGGGGCGTAAAGCAACAGGGCCGGAGGGAGCTCCGGCCCTTGTTCTTCAGGGGATCAGAAGCAAGCTGCCGCTGCTTCGCCCCGCCTCAAGGTCCGTATGAGCCAGGGCGGCGTCGAAAAGGGCGTAGTTCCGGCTGGAAACCTTGATGGCGCCAGATTGCAGACCTTTTAAAACCTCGTTTCCGCCCGTGGCGTAATGCCCAACATCAACGGAATAGCTCAGGACGCTGGGCCGGACCAGCTTGGCGGACAGATGTTCCGGTATCTCGGGAATGGACCCCGCCGCCTGTCCGATGCTGGCCACCAGCCCCGAAGGAGAAAGGCTGGCCAGTGACTGCAACAGCGTCGTGCCGCCGATGCCGTCTACGATGAAATCGACTCCTGTTCCGCCAGTAAGCCGGCCGATCTCTCCCACCAAGTCAGCGTCGCGTCCGACGATCACCTGATCGGCGCCATTGGCCAAAGCCAGCTCGGCCTTTTGAGGAGTGCCGACTGCGCCGATGACTTCGGCGCCCAGATGCTTGGCCCACCGGGTCAGAATGCTGCCCAGCCCGCCGGCAGCGGCATGCACCAGAATACGGCTTCCCGGGCCAACGGGAAATGTGACGGTCAGCAGCATGTGAGCTGTCAGCCCTTTCAGCATGCTGGCCGCCGCCAAGGTGAATGGAATGTCGTCGGGAAGGAGGAGAGCCCGTCCGGCTGGCAGAAGACGGGTTGAGCTATAGGCTCCGACGGGATATCCGGCATAGGCGATGCGGTCGCCGGCCTTCAGGTGCGTCACTCCGGTTCCAACCGCCTCGACAATGCCGGCTCCCTCGACTCCCAACTCGGCGGACGGGGGCAGGGTATAGAGGCCTCTCCTGAGATAGACATCGACGAAATTGACGCCAATGGCATGGTGGCGGAGACGGATTTCCTCCGGTCCGGGGTCTTTGGGCGGGCAAGCCTCCACGGCCATCCGCTCGATGCCGCCGGGCTGGCGGACGATGATTTTGATATCCATGAGATGCTCCTTCAGTGATTGAAAGAGCTTAGCCTCTGCTCATATGGGCAAAAATTCCCTATAATCTCCCAATGAATGGGAGAATTTATACGATGTTGGATTGGGAAAATCTCCATTATCTGGCGGCCCTGGCAAAGGCGGGAAGCTTGTCGGCGGCAGCGCGGCGGTTACGGGTGGAACATGCGACTGTTTCCCGCCGCATCGGTTCTTTGGAAGAGGCGTTGGGTGTGCGGCTGCTGGATCGGCGCGGCCGCAAGGTTTTGCTGACGACCGATGGGGAACGTATCGCCGCAATGGCTTTGCGGATGGAGGAGGAGAGCATGGCCGCCGAGCGGCTGGCGCTTTCCGCCCGTTCCGATCTTGGCGGTACGGTCACGTTGAGCGTGCCGCCAGCTTTGGCGGCGGCGCGGCTGGTGGCGAGTCTAGTGGCTTTGCAGCGGCAGCATCCAGGGTTGGTGCTGCAAGTTCTGGGAGAGCATCGCGAAGCCGCCTTGCACCGCCGAGAGGCGGACATCGCGGTGCGGCTCCGCCGCCCGGTCGACGGTGAACTGAGCGCGGTGAAATTGGGCGAGATCGCATTCCATTTCTATGCCGGGCGCGATTATCTGGCGTCGATGCCGCCGGAACGATGGAGCTTCGTCGGCTATGACGACAGCATGGCCGACGCTCCTCAGATGAAATGTTTGCGCTCTTATGCTGGCGATAGACCGATTCAGTTTGTCGCCAATACCTCGGACCTACAGCTTGCCGCCGTGCGGGCAGGAGCCGGAGTGGGTATTTTGCCCGATTTCATGGTCGATGGCGACCCAGCCTTGTCTCGCCTGGAAGACGTGGACGAGCCCATGCGGCGTGAAGTCTGGCTGGTGGTCCATACGGACCTGCGACGCTCAGCCGCCGTCAGGGCTGTGAAAGAGGCTTTGACCGAAGGTCTGACTTCTTAAGCCTTCAGTCCCAGCACGTCGAACATGGTGTACAGGCCCGGTTGACGGCCAACGGCCCAGCGAGCGGCGCGCACAGCGCCCTTGGAGAAGACGGCGCGGGACTGGGCCTTGTGGGTCAGTTCGATGCGCTCGCCCTCGGCGGCGAACATGACGGTGTGGTCGCCCACCACGTCGCCGCCGCGCAGGGTGGCGAAGCCGATTTCGCCGCTTTTGCGGGGGCCGACGATACCGTCGCGCTGGCGAACGGCCACATCGTTCAAGGCCACCTGCCGCCCGGCGGCGGCGGCGCGGCCCAGGCCGAGAGCGGTGCCAGAAGGCGCGTCGACCTTGTGGCGGTGATGCATCTCGACGATTTCGATGTCGTAGGACGGATCGAGAATGGCGGAGACTTTCTCCACCAGACTGATCAGCAGGTTCACGCCGACGCTGAAATTGGGAGCGTAGACGACGGCCGTGTTGGTCGCGGCTTCCCGCAGGACGGTTTCGTGCTCGGCTTTCAGGCCGGTGGTGCCGACGATCAGAGCCTTGCCCAGTTCGGCGGCCAGCCCGGCATGGGCGACGGTGGCGGCGGGCGCCGTGAAATCAATGACGGCGTCCGAGATCTGGAACAAGGCGCGGGCGTCGGTGCCGATGGCCAGTCCCAAAGCGCCGCGTCCCAGCAGTTCGCCGATATCCTTGCCGGCGGCGGGACCGCCCGCACGCTCGGTTCCGCCCGACAGGGACACGCTTTCGCCGTTCAGCACTTCCGTCATCAGCATCTGGCCCATGCGGCCGGCGCAACCGACGATTCCGATACGAATGCTCATGATCTCATTAGTCCTTCAGGTCGTCCCACAGCTCTTTCACCTTGGCGAAAAAGCCGGACGATTCCGGGCTGGTTTCCTTGCCGCCGGCGGTTTCGAACTCCCGCAGCAGCTCTTCCTGGCGCTTGGTCAGGTTGACGGGGGTCTCCACCACCGCCTCCACGAACATGTCGCCACGGGCCGGGCTGCGCAGAACGCTCATGCCCTTGCCGCGCAGGCGGAACTGGTTGCCCGACTGAGTGCCGGTGGGGATGGTGATCTTGGCCCGGCTGCCGTCGATGGCGGGCACTTCGATGATACCGCCCAGTGTGGCGGTGACCATGGGGATCGGCACCCGGCAATGAATGTTGGCGCCTTCTCGCTGGAAAATGCGGTGGGGGGCGACGGACAAAAAGATGTACAGATCACCGTTGGGCGCTCCGCGCATGCCGGCCTCGCCCTCGCCGCCCAGACGGATGCGGGTGCCGTCCTCGACACCCGCCGGAACGTTGACCGACAGGGTCTTTTCCTTGCGGGTCCGGCCCGAGCCGCCGCAGGATTTGCAGGGATCCTTGATGACCTTGCCGGCGCCTTGGCAGGTGGGGCAGGTGCGTTCGATGGTGAAGAAGCCCTGGGTGGCGCGGACTTTGCCGGCGCCGCGGCAGGTACCGCACTCCACCGGAGCCGAACCGTTGGCGCCGCCGGTGCCCTTGCAGCTTTCGCAGGGAACCGAGGTCGGCACCTTGATCTCGGCGGTCTTGCCGGCGAAGGCTTCCTCCAGCGAAAGCTCCATGTTGTAGCGCAGGTCGGCGCCGCGGGCGGCGGCGTTGCCTCCACCCCGGCGGCCGCCCATGAATTCGCCGAACATTTCGTCGAAGATATCGGCGAACCCCGAGGCGAAGGGTGAATCGCCGCCGCCGCCAAATCCGAACCCGCCGCGTCCGCCGCCGTTCTGTTCGAAGGCGGCATGTCCGTAACGGTCGTAGGCGGCGCGCTTCTGGTCGTCCTTCAGGACGTCATAAGCTTCGTTGAGCTCGCGGAACTTCTGGGCGGCGTCCGGGTCGTCGGGATTGCGGTCCGGATGGAACTGCATGGCCAGCTTGCGGTAGGCCTTTTTGCATTCCTCGGCGGTGGCACCCTTGTCCACGCCCAGCACTTCATAGAAATCGCGTTTGCTCATGCGGTCTGCTCATCATTCGTGACGGGCCCCGCCCCAGACTCAACCGGAACGGGGCCCTGCACAGGCTTACGACAAGAAGCGTAGGACTTACTTGTCCTTCTTGTCGGAATCCACTTCCTCGAAGTCGGCGTCGACGACGCCGTCCTGGGCGGCGCCATGGGCATGACCCTGGTCGGCGGCTTCGGCGCCCGGCTGGGCTCCGCCTTCCTGCTGGGCCTTGTAGATGGCTTCACCCAACTTCATCGAGGACTGCATGAGGGCTTCGGTCTTGGCCTTGATAGCTTCCGAATCGCCGGAATCCAGCACGTCCTTCAGAGCCTTGACGTCGGTTTCGATCTGGGCCTTCTGGTCCGCCGGAACCTTGTCGCCGTATTCGCTCAGGTTCTTTTCGGTGGTGTGGATCAGGCCGTCGGCATGGTTGCGGGCTTCCACCGCCTCCTTGCGCTTCTTATCTTCGGCGGCATGCGCCTCGGCATCCTTGACCATTTTGTCGATGTCGGCGTCGTTGAGCCCGCCCGAGGCCTGGATGCGGATCTGCTGTTCCTTGCCGGTGGCCTTGTCCTTGGCCGAAACCGAGACGATGCCGTTGGCGTCGATGTCGAACGTCACCTCGATCTGCGGCATGCCGCGCGGCGCGGGGGGCAGGCCGACCAGATCGAACTGACCCAGCATCTTGTTGTCGGCGGCCATTTCGCGTTCACCCTGGAACACGCGGATGGTCACGGCGGTCTGGTTGTCCTCGGCGGTCGAGAACACCTGGCCCTTGCGGGTCGGGATGGTGGTGTTGCGGTCGATCAGACGGGTGAACACGCCGCCCAGGGTTTCGATGCCCAGCGACAGCGGGGTGACGTCGAGAAGCAGGACGTCCTTGACCTCGCCCTTCAGCACACCGCCCTGAATGGCGGCGCCGATGGCGACCACTTCGTCGGGGTTCACGCCCTTGTGGGGTTCGCGGCCGAAGAACTCCTTCACCACGTCGTAAATCTTGGGCATGCGGGTCATGCCGCCGACCATGATCACTTCATCGATTTCCGAAGCCTTCAGGCCGGCGTCCTTCAGGGCGGCGCGGCAGGGCTCGATGGTGCGCTGGACCAGATCTTCCACCAGGGCTTCCAGCTTGGCGCGGGTCAGCTTGATGTTCAGATGCTTCGGGCCGGAAGCATCGGCGGTGATGAAGGGAAGGTTGACCTCGGTCTGCATCGACGAGGACAGTTCCATCTTGGCCTTTTCGGCGGCTTCCTTCAGACGCTGTAGGGCCAGACGGTCCTTGCGCAGGTCGATGCCCTGCTCACGCTTAAATTCGTCGGCCAGATAGTCCATAATGCGGGCGTCGAAATCTTCACCGCCCAGGAACGTGTCGCCGTTGGTGGACTTCACCTCGAACACGCCGTCGCCGATCTCCAGGACCGACACGTCGAAGGTGCCGCCGCCCAAGTCGTAAACGACGATGGTGCCGGCGCCCTTCTTCTCCATGCCGTAGGCCAGAGCCGCCGCGGTAGGTTCGTTGATGATGCGCAGGACTTCCAGGCCGGCGATCTTGCCGGCGTCCTTGGTGGCCTGACGTTGCGAGTCGTTGAAGTAGGCGGGAACGGTGATGACCGCCTGGGTGACCTTTTCGCCCAGATAGCTTTCGGCGGTTTCCTTCATCTTCTGCAGAATGAAGGCCGACACCTGGCTGGGGCTGTACTTCTTGCCTTCGGCTTCGACCCACGCGTCGCCGTTCTCGCCCTCAATGATGTGGTAAGGGACGAGGTTGACGTCCTTCTTGGTCACCGGATCGTTGAAACGGCGGCCGATCAGGCGCTTGATGGCGAACAGCGTGTTGGACGGGTTGGTCACGGCCTGGCGCTTGGCAGCCTGGCCGACGAGACGTTCGCCCGAATCCGCAAAGGCCACCATCGACGGGGTCGTGCGCACACCTTCGGCGTTTTCGATCACCTTGGTGCTCTTGCCTTCCATGATGGCGACACAGGAATTGGTGGTGCCCAGGTCGATACCGATGACTTTGCTCATCTCATCCTCTTGTGTTGCGGCTGGTCTCCGCAGTCCTGCCTCAGAGCAACCGCGGAACCCCCGGTGGTTTCACCGCCGGACCTGAAGGGCCGGTCTAATGGAGTGTTCGCGGTTATATATATGGCTGGAGGGCTTGACCGCAACCGGTCCGGCCCTCCAATGGGGGCGGATGTTAGCACTCCGGCCGCCCGAGTGCCAATCCTGGATTCTTTACCAAGGCGATAGTTCTTGAGCCAGAGCCGCGCTATTGCGTATATGAACGTCTTTACAGGCTGTGCCGGTCAGGGGCAGGGACGAGCGCGGCCTGGAGGAGCGAAACGACAGATCAATCGAAGTGGATATGTTCGTGACCAATTTCGAATTGGACCCGCTGGCCCGCAAGCGGGTGATGTACCGGCTCATCCAGCTGGGTACGTTGGCTTTGACCGGCCTGTTTTTTCTCATAGCTGCCCTGGCTCAACCCGTTTTCGGCTCGACCCGGCTGGGGTGGGAATGCCTGGCCGGCATGATTGTCGCCGTCATCGCCTTCTGGTGGAGCGGACGGCAGGCCGACCGCCGCAGCTGACGGCGTCCGGGACGCGGTCATGATCGTCTCGGCCAGCTTCCGCACCGATATTCCCGCTTTCTACGGGGACTGGTTCCGCAACCGCTTCGCCGCGGGATATTGTCTGGTGGCCAATCCGTATGGTGGTGCGCCCTATCGGGTTTCCTTGCGCCGGGGGGTCGACGGCTATGTCTTTTGGACACGCAACGCCGAACCCTTTCTTCCGGCTCTGGGCGACGTCCGTTCCGCCGGTCTGCCTTTTGTCGTGCAATACACCGTCACGGGTTATCCCCGGGCTCTTGAGCGGTCGGTGCCCGACGCCGTCCGATCGTCGGAAACGATCCGGCGTCTGGCCGGAGACTACGGCCCCCGCAGCGTCGTCTGGCGTTACGATCCGATTCTGCTTTCCGGCCTGACGCTACCCGAATGGCATGTGCGCAATTTCGCCGCCCTGGCCCGCCGGTTGGAGGGATCGGTAGACGAGGTGACGGTGTCTTTCGCCCAGATTTATAAAAAGACCGAGCGAAACCTGAACCTGGCGGCCCGCGCTTTGGGTTTTTCCTGGCGCAATCCTGACGCCGGAGAAAAAAACCAGGCTTTGGAGCGGCTTCGGGATCTGGCCGCCGAGCGGGGTATGCGCCTGACCTTGTGCGCCCAGCCGGATTTATCGGGCGAAGCCGCCCGCTGCATCGACGCCCAAAGGCTTGCCGACGTCGGCGGCAGGCCGTTTTCGTCGAAAACCAAAGGCAACCGCCCCGGCTGTCTGTGTGCCGAAAGCCGCGATATCGGCGCTTACGACAGTTGCCCGCACGGCTGCCTTTATTGCTATGCCGTCAGCCGCCGGGCGGTGGTGCGCGAGGCGTTCCGCCGTCATGATCCCTTATCTGAAAGCCTAATCCCTTTTCCCGGCCCGAAGCCTTGCCTATGATGGGGCGACAACCATTCCGGCAAGGTGCTTCGCTCCGTGACTGCTCCCCGTCTGTCCATCGTCGTTCCCTGCTACAATGAGCAGGACAATCTCGACGGCTTCTTCCAACGGCTGATTCCAGTGCTGGAGGGCTGCGGCCTGACCTGGGAGGTGGTCTGCATCAATGACGGCAGCCGCGACGACACGCTGGCCGTGCTGAAAGTCTGGCATGACCGGGAGGAGCGCATCAAGGTTCTGGGACTGTCGCGCAATTTCGGCAAGGAATGTGCTTTGTCGGCCGGGCTGGACCATGCCCGGGGCGAAGCCGTGATACCCATGGACGCCGACCTTCAGCATCCGCCGGAGGTGATTCCCGAGATGCTTGCCAAATGGCGCGAAGGCTATGACGTGGTCTATGCGGTGCGTAAGGCCCGCACGGGCCAGAGCTGGCTTAGCCGCTTACAGGCCAAAGCGTTCTATTGGGTGTTCGACCGCCTGTGCGAGGTGCCGCTCCCCCGCGAGGTCGGAGATTTCCGTCTGTTGGACCGCAAGGTGGTGGACGTCATCAACGACATGCCCGAGCGCACCCGCTTCATGAAAGGCATTTTCGCCTGGGTCGGGTTCCGCCAGACCGGCATTCCTTATGATCAGGAAGAGCGTCTGCACGGCGAAACCAAATGGAGCGTCATGGCGCTGTTGCGCTTCGCTTTCGACGGACTGGTGGCCTTCTCGGATTATCCGCTGCGCTTCGGCGCCCTGATCGGCACGGTGATTTCGATCGTCGCCTTCTTTTACATCGTGGTCCGCGTGGTCAAGACCCTGATCTTCGGCATCGACGTGCCCGGCTACGAATCCATTATCACCATCATGCTGTTCCTGGGCGGCGTGCAACTGATCACTTTGGGCGTGATCGGCCATTATCTGGGCCGGGTTTTCAACGAGGTGAAAGGCCGGCCGCTGTTCATCATCCGCGACAAGATGGGATTCGAGGAAAAGAAGGAGGGGTGAGCCCTTCCGTTTCCTATTCCGGCCAGGTGACGATATAGCGTTCCAGATGCCGGGCGCGGCGTTCGGGAATTGATCGGCCCCGGATGGACTGCCCGGCATCGTGCACCGAATTGGGATCGCCAGTGACCAGCGGATGCCATTTCGGCAACTCCTTGCCCTTGGCCAACAAGCCGTAGGCGCAGGTCGAGGGAAGCCATTTCAGGTTGGCGACTTCCTCGGGCGTCAATTGCACGCAGTCGGGAACATGCTTCTGGCGTTCGGCATATTTGCTGCACCGGCAGCTTGTCAGATCCAGCAGGCGGCAGCCGACGTTGGTGTACATCACGTCATCGGAATCTTCGTATTGCAATTTGTGCAGACAGCATTTGCCGCAGCCGTCGCACAGGGATTCCCATTCCTCCGGCGTCATCTCGGCCAGGGTCTTGGTTTTCCAGAAAGGCTGGTCGGCGTTATCGTTCATTCTTGGTCTTCCCGGTCCAGCAGATGAATGAACGATGCCGCCACCGCGCCCATGGCCAGACCGGCCTCGGCCAGGGGGCGCCCGGCGGCGTCGGTCAGCGAAAACAGGCGCCGTGCTCCGTTTTCGCCTTGGCCCTCGGCCATGACGACGGCGTAATGGAACTCGTGGCCGCGAAAGATGCGGCCCTTGCGGCCCAGCGGCCCGTCGGCCAGCAGGGTGGCTCGGCGGTAGCCCAGATGTAGCCTGCGTTTAGCGAAACTGGTGGACAGCGGCAGCAACCCTGCCAGCATGTGGCGGTTGCCGTCGGCGTCTTCAAGGCTTTCGCCCAGGGTCATATAGCCGCCGCATTCGCCGAAGATGTTCGCCCCGCGTCCCGCGGCCTGCCGCAGGCCGGCCAGGAAGTCGGAGGCGGCGGCCAAGGCGCCGCCGTGCAATTCCGGATAGCCGCCCGGCAGATAGACGGCGTCGGCGTCGGCGGGCGGGGCTTGGTCGGCCAGGGGCGAAAAGAAACTCAATTCGGCGCCGGCCCGCCGCCAGCCCGACAGCAGCGACGGATAGATGAAGGCGAAGGCGTCGTCGCGGGCGACGGCGATGCGCTGGCCCAACGGCGGAATCTGGGACGATTTTTCGGTTTCGAGCGGCAGCGGCGACGGACGGGCCAGGGCGACCAGCCGGTCCATGTCGAGATTGGACTCGATGACGGCGGCGGCTTCGTCCAACTGGGCGTCCAGGGCGGCGTGCTCGCGGGCCTGCACCAGACCCAGGTGGCGTTCCGGCAACGACAAAGCGCTTTCCCGGGGCAGCCAGCCCAACAGCGGCAGACTGGGCAGCGAGGCGGCGCAGGCCCGCTCGATCATCGAGCGATGGGCCGGACTGTTGACCCGGTTGAAGACGACGCCCGCCACCGGCACATCCTGGCGGTGGCGAAGGAAGCCGTGGATCAGCGCCGCCACCGAGGCGGCCTGTCCGCGCACGTCCACCAGCAGCACCACCGGCCAGCCGGTGGTCGCGGCCACGTCGGCGGTGGAGCCGCAGGGGTCGCCGGGGGGCAGGTCGGCGCCGTCGAACAGACCCATCACGCCTTCGCAGACGATCAGCGAGGATTCCTGCGACAATTCGGCGGTCAGGGAGGCGATGGTGCGCGGGCGCATGGCCCAGGCGTCCAGGTTCAGGCAGGGGCGTCCGCTGGCGGCGGCGTGAAAGGCGGGGTCGATATAGTCCGGTCCCACCTTGGCCGAGGCCACGGCCACGCCGCGTCGGGCCAAGGCCCGCAACAACCCCAGGGTAAAGACCGTTTTGCCGCTGCCCGACGAGGGCGCGGCGATCACCAGACCCGGCTTGGCCATGGGGTCAGAGAGCCTTTTTCAAGGCGGCGGCCAGATCGTCGGCAGAAATGCTGCCCGAGAAGGGACGGACGAATTTGCCGTCGCGGCCAATCAGATACAGCACCGAACTGTGATCGACGCTGTAATTGGGGCCGTTCTGTTCCGCCTTGCGGGCATAGACGCGGAATTCGATCATCACCTTCTGAATCTGGTCGGGGCTGCCGGTCAGGCCGATCAGGTCGGGCATGAAATTGCCGACATATTGGCCCATCTGATCGGCGGTATCGCGTTCGGGATCGACGGTGATGAAAATCGGCTGGATCTGCTTGCGCTGATCGGCGTCCAACTGCTCGAAGGCGCGGGCGACCGTGCCCAAGGTGGTCGGGCAGATGTCCGGGCAAAAGGTGTAGCCGAAATAGATCAGCATCAGCTTGCCGCGAAAATCCGTGTCGCTGACGCTTTTGCCGTTGCCGTCCACCAGGGTGAAGGGGCCGCCGACGGTGGCCGCTGGCGCCGGCGCCAGCCAATCCATGCGCCATGCCAGCCCCAGGATCAAGACGATCACGGCGGCGACGGTGGCGGCCAGGAAACGGGGGGTCTTAGCGGCTGGCTTGGTGTTCTTTTCGCTCATGGCAACTCACGCGACATGGCGCCAGGCGAGCATGGTCAGCACGCCGGCATTGAGGACGAGAAGCAAAGGGGCCCACCGCAGCAGGCCTTCACGCCAATGCTGACCGGCCATATGGCCGACCAGACCGACGGCGACAAGGGTGGGGGCGGTTCCGATGGCGAAGGTCAGCATGCCGAACAGTCCGGCCAGCAGATTGCCGGTGGCCGACGCGGCGGCAACGGCGCCGTACAGCAGGCCGCAGGGAATGAAGCCCAGCAGAATACCCAGCAGATAGCCTTTCCAGCCGGTAGGGGTGGCGAAGAGCGGGCGGGCGACGCCGCCGATCTTGCGGCTCCACCAGCTTTCCTGACCCGAACTGCCGGAGATCAGGCGTTTCAGGGCGGGCACGGCCATGGCCAGCATGAACAGGGCGGCGAAGACCAGAAGTCCGGCAGACAGCCAATGCAGGCCGGACAGATCGTTCAGCGATCCGGCGATCAGGGCGCCGACGGCGCCCAGCAGGGCATAGGTGCTGGCGCGGCCCAGGTGATAGGGCAAAGCGGCGGCGCCGGCCAGCCGGTGCCATTCGCTCATCTGGCGGATCGAGGTGGATTCGAGGCGGGCCGCCACCTGGGACAGGACGAACGGGCCGCACATGCCGGCGCAGTGACTGACGCCGCCCACCAGACCGGCCAGGAACAGACTGGCCAGCAGGCTGCCGTTTCCCGAAATCACCACCTGGCATTGGGCGATGCCCGAATGCATCAGGGCCAGCAGGGCGGATTGCTCGTCCATGCGCTTATTTCTCCTGCGCCAGGGCGGAAAGCCAGTCGAGCTGTTCGCGCAGCCGCACCACCTCTCCCACCACGATCAGAGCCGGAGGTTCGATACCGCTGTTTCGCACGGCGTCGTGTAGGGTCGAGAGCGTCGCCGCCACCACCTGTTGGGCCGGGGTGCTGGCGCGGGCGATGACGGCCGCCGGCTCGTCGGGATCGCGTCCGTTCTCGATCAGTTTGGCCGAGATGCGGTCCAGATGCTTCAGAGCCATGTAGAACACCAGCACCGGCACGGCCTTGGCCAGGCTGGCCCAGTCGATGGTGTCCGGCACCTGGCCGTTGGCGTCGTGGCCGGTGACGAAGGCCACCGCCGAATTGCATTCGCGGGAGGTGGCGGGAATGCCCGCATAGGCCAAGCCGCCGACGCCCGAGGTAATGCCCGGAACCACGCGGAAGGGCACGCCCGATTTGACCAGCACCTGGGCTTCTTCGGCACCGCGTCCGAAAACGAAGGGATCGCCGCCTTTCAGGCGCAGCACCCGTTTGCCTTCTCTGGCCAATTCCACCAGACGGTTGGAAATATCCCGTTGCAAAGGCGACGGCTTGCCGCCGCGCTTGCCGGCATATTCCTTGTCCGCGTCCGGGCGGGCCAGGGCGATGATGCGCTCGTCCACCAGGGCGTCGTAAACCAGCACGTCGCAATTCTGCAAGGCATGCACCGCCAGCAGAGAGAGAAGACCGGGGTCGCCGGGGCCGGCGCCCACCAGCCACACATGGCCGGGGTGGAAATCGGGAAGGGAAAAGGGCAATCCATTCATGATGGCCGGACTATAGCTTTTTCCGGTGGCGATGGTCAGGGCTTTTCGCAATCGTTTTGTAAGGCTAGTTTGGCGGCATGGAAAAACCATTGCGAAAAGGCTGGACCACCGGCGCTTGCGCCGCCGCCGCCGCCGCTTCGGCCTGGCGGGCGTTGCGGCTGGGCGGTTTCGCCGATCCGGTGACCATCGCTCTGCCCCGGGGCGATTGTCCCAGCTTCGCCCTGTCCCGAGCCGAGCGTGACGGCGACGCCGCCATCGCCGGGGTGATCAAGGATGCTGGCGACGATCCCGACATCACCCACGGCGCGGAAATCGTCGTACGGGTCGAGGCCGCCGCCGCCGGGTCCGGGTTGCTCTTCCGGGCGGGCGAAGGGGTGGGGCGCGTCACCTTGCCGGGCCTGCCCCTGGCGGTGGGCGAACCGGCCATCAATCCCGGTCCCCGGGCGCAGATTCTCGACAATATGCGGGCGGTGGCCGAGCCGGTGGACGCGGTCGTGACCGTCTCGATTCCCGGCGGCGACAAACTGGCCCGGCAAACGATGAATCCACGCCTGGGAATCGTGGGCGGACTGTCGGTGCTGGGCACGACGGGCATCGTCATGCCCTATAGCTGCGCCGCCTGGATCCATTCCATTCATCGTGGGGTGGACGTGGCGCGGGCTTGCGGGCTGGAACATCTGGCCGGCTGCACCGGCAAGACATCCGAAGACGCCGTGCGCCGCCTGCATGGGCTGGACGAGCGGGCGATGATCGACATGGGCGGCTTCGCCGGCGCCTTGCTCAAATATCTGCGCAACCATCCGGTGCCGCGTCTGACCATCGGCGGCGGTTTCGCCAAACTGGCCAAGCTGGCGGCGGGCGAGATGGATCTGCATTCCAAGGCGGCGGCGATGGACTTGACGCTGCTGCGCCGATTGCTGGCGGAACTGACCGCCGATCCGCTTTTGCGCGAACAGGCGGACCAGGCTGTCACGGCGGCGCAAATCCTGAAAATCGCCGGAGATATCCCGCTGGGCGATCTGGTGGCCCGGCGGGCGCGGGAAACCGCCTTGGCGGTGCTGGCGGGCGGGGTGTCCGTGGATGTGGTCCTGTTCGACCGCGCCGGAAAGACGGTGGGCCATGCCGGATAAGGTTCTCCTTCTGGGCGGAACGCTGGAGGCCGCGCTTCTAAGCCGGCGGCTGGCCGTCGATCCTTCGGTCGAGCTGATCGTCTCGCTGGCCGGGCGGGTCGCCGCTTTGCCCGATCTGCCGGGCCGGGTGCGGGTCGGAGGGTTCGGCGGCGCCGAAGGTCTGCGCGACTTTCTGCGGGCCGAAGGAATCACCCGCGTCATTGACGCGACCCATCCCTTCGCCGCCGCCATTTCCGCCCATGCCGCCCAGGCTTGCGCCGCTTTGGGCATTCCGCTCCAACGGGTCGAGCGTCCGCAGTGGTGCCGCCATCCCGGCGACCGCTGGCATTGGGCCGATGATATGGGCATGGCGGCGCGCATGGCGGCGGCGTTGGGCCGACGGGTGCTGCTGACCGTGGGCAAGGGGCCGTTGGCTCCCTTCGCCAGGCATGGTGGACCGGATTACGTCATTCGTCTGATTGATCCGCCCAAGGCCAGCTTGGGCTTTCGCCGGGCCGCCATCGTTTTGGGCCGGGGGCCGTTCACTCTGAAGGACGAAGTGGCGCTGATGCGCCGGTTCTCGGTCGATCTGCTGGTGAGCAAGGCCAGCGGCGGACCGGCTACCGAAGCGAAGCTGGCGGCGGCACGCATGCTGGACGTTCCAGTGGTGCTGGTGAAGCGGCCCTTAGGGGCGGCGGAGTAAAAATACCGCCTGTTCGCCCAGCAGATTGGCCAGCCGCCCACCGGCGTCGAAGCGGACCAATCCCTTGGAATCCAGAGATACCGACCGCTCCACCTCGATGCCTTCTTCGGCGCACAGGGCGAAGAAGTCGGCGATGGTGCAGAAGTGGATGTTGGGGGTGTCGTACCACTGATAGGTCAGGCTTTTGGTCATCGGCATGCGCCCGCCGAAGAACAGACCCATGCGCACGCGCCAGAAACCGAAATTGGGAAAGCTGACGATGGCCCGCCGTCCGATGCGCAAAAGATCGCGCAGCACCAGCTTGGGGTTGCGGGTGGCCTGCAGCGTCTGGCTCAGGATCACGTAGTCGAACGCGCCGCTGGGATAGTCCTTCAGGTCGGTGTCGGCGTCGCCTTGGATGACGGACAGCCCTTGGCCGACGGCGGTGCGCACTCCGGCCATGGACAATTCGATGCCGCGGCCGTCGGTCTGCTTGAAGCGGTTGAGGTAGTCCAGCAAGACACCTTCGCCGCAGCCGATATCCAGCACGCGCGATCCCGGCTCGACCATGTCGGCGATCAGCTGAAGATCGACGCGGATGGGAGCGGCGGTGCGGTGGGGGCTCATTTCGCCTCCTTTTTGCGGGGCAGGCCGCGATGTTCGGCGGCGCCTTCCAGAAAGCCCGACAGGGTGGCGTGGAATTCCGGCTCGTCCAGCAGGAAGGCGTCGTGACCCTTGTCGCTTTCCACTTCGACGAAGCTGACGTTGGCGGCCACGGCGTTCAGGGCATGAACGACTGCCCGGCTTTCCGGCGTCGGGAAAAGCCAGTCGCTGGTGAAAGAGATCACGCAGAATCGCACCTTGGTGCCGCGGAAGGCGTTGGCCAGCTGTCCGCCATGGTCGCCAGCCAGATCGAAATAATCCATGGCCCGCGTGATATAAAGATAGGAATTGGCGTCGAAGCGGTCGACGAAGCTGTTGCCCTGGTGCCGCAGATAGCTTTCCACCTGGAAATCGGCGCCGAAGCCGTAGGTGATGGTGTCGCGGCCCTGAAGGTTGCGGCCGAACTTGCGTTGCAGGGCCGTCTCGGACAGGTAGGTGATGTGCGCCGCCATGCGGGCGACGGCCAGACCGCGCTTCGGTTTGACGCCGTGCAGCGGATAATCGCCGTCCATGAAGTCGGGATCGGTCAGGATGGCCTGGCGGCCCACTTCGGCGAAGGCGATGTTCTGGGATGAATGGCGGGCGGCGGTGGCGATGGGAACGGCCGAAAAGACCCGGTGCGGGTAATGCGACGCCCACTCCAACACCTGCATGCCGCCCATGGAGCCGCCGATGACGCAGAACAATTGGTCGATACCCAGATGGTCGATCAGGCGCACCTGGGCACGCACCATGTCGGCGATGGTGATGACCGGAAAGTTCAGGCACCAGGGCTGGCCGGTGGCCGGGTTGACGTCCTGCGGGCCGGTGCTGCCCATGCAGCCGCCCAAGACGTTCGAGCAGATCAGAAAATAACGGTCGGTATCCAGGATGCGGCCCGGACCCACCAGTTCCTCCCACCAGCCGGGCTTGCCGGTGACGGGATGCGTTTCGGCCACGTACTGATCGGCGGTGAAGGCGTGGCAGATCAGGATGGCGTTGGATTTGTCGGCGTTCAGCCGGCCATAGGTCTGATAGGCGATGGTCACCGGCGCCAGATCAATGCCGCAGTCCAGATGCAAGGGCGCATCCTGGCCCAGCACCAGCCGCTGGCCGGGCAGGTCGTCGCCCAGGTCTTGGAGGCTGTGATTGTCGCTCATCTGTCGGTCCGAACCCCTGAAGAGGTGAGGCAACGATAGCTAGGGACCGGGTGCCAGCCTGTCAAGGATTGTTTGCGGGTGCGGTAACGGTCGAGTCGGGCCGGGCGGGTCTTGCATTCCTGGGAATTCCGTTCAACTGTAGCCCACCAAGGGCGGAACGATATGGATGATGGATAAGACGATGCGCTTGCGTGTGAGTATGCTGCTGTGCGGCCTGCTGTTGGCTTTTCCGGCCCTGGCCGCCGACAAGCCGGCGAAGTCCAAATCCGCGGGCCAGGATTCGCAGACCCAGCCGGCGGCGCCGGCCCAGACGCAAGGTTCGCCGCAGGCTCAGCCTTCCGGCGAAGTGATCGATGACGCCCGCGAATACAAGCATTGCATCCAGTTGGCTCGCCAGAAGCCGGATGACGGCTGGGAGGAGGCTTTGGCCTGGACCAGTTTGGGCGGCGGCGAGCCGGCCCGCCACTGCGCCGCCATCGCCCTGATCGGTCTGAAGCAGTACGAAGAAGGCGCGACCCGTCTGGAGGCTCTGGCCCGTGATAGCCACAGCGCCGCCCGCCTGCGGGCCGGGATGCTGGCCCAGGCCGGGCAGGCCTGGCTTTTGGCCAAGATGCCGGAGAAAGCCTATGCCGCTCAGTCGGCGGCGCTGGATTTGGTTCCGGGGGCGCCGGACTTGCTGGTGGACCGCGCCCAGTCCCTGGCCGAGGCCAAGAATTACCGCGACGCCCTGGCCGATCTGGACAAGGCGGTGCAGGCCGACCCGAAGCGCGTCGACGCTCTGGTTTTCCGTGCCAGCGCCAAGCGTTTTCTCGACGATCTGGCCGGAGCCGAGGCGGATTTGGAGGCGGCCAAGAAACTGGATCCGCTTTATCAGGACGCCTGGCTGGAGAGCGGGATGATCAAACGCCTGAAAGGCGACGACGCCGGAGCCCGCCAGGATTGGTTGAAGCTGCTGGAGATCGCCCCCAATTCTGTATCGGCCGACACGGCGCGGCGGAATATCGAGATGCTGGATGTGGAAAAGGTGAAGCAATAGCCATGAACGAGCGCCTGTTCTGCTTCGGGCTGGGTTTCAGCGCCGGAATCCTGGCCCGCCGCTGTCTGGCCAAAGGGTGGCAGGTGGCCGGCACGGCGCGGGAACCGGCGCGGGTGAAGGCTTTGCGCGATGCCGACGTGCAGGCCTATCGCTTCGACCGCAACCACGATCTGCCGTTCGAAGCCCTCGACGGGGCGACGCATCTGTTGATTTCGGTGCCGCCCGACGAAGACGGCGACCCTGTGCTGGATCGGGTCGCTGACCGGATCAAGGCGGCGGCTCCGCAATGGATCGGCTACCTTTCGACCACCGGGGTGTACGGCGATCATCAGGGCGGCTGGGTCGATGAACAGACGCCGGTGTCCCCGGCGTCGCTTCGTTCGCGCCGACGGGCCGAAGCCGAAAGCCGCTGGTTGGCATTGGGGGCGCAGGTTTTCCGTCTGGCCGGTATCTATGGTCCGGGACGCAGCGTATTGGACGACGTGCGGCGCGGAACCGCCCAATGCATCGTCAAGCCGGGCCAGGTGTTCAGCCGCATCCATGTGGAAGACATCGCTACGGTGCTGGAGGCGTCGATGGGCCGGCCGCGTCCAGGCGCGATCTATAATGTCTGCGACGACGAGGCGGCTCCGCCCCAGGACGTGGTGGCCTACGCCTGCCGGCTTTTGGGTGTCGACCCGCCGCCGGAGGTTCCCTTCGAACAGGCTGCCCTGTCGCCCATGGCGCAAAGTTTCTGGGCAGATAACAAACGGGTGGGAAACCGTCTTCTGCACGAGGAGTTGGGAGTCGAATTGACCTATCCCAGCTATCGGGAGGGGCTGGAAAGCCTGTTGTGAGTCAGAAAAAAGGCCGCTGGGCGACCCAGCGGCCTTTGTCATGCCAGATCAAGAGCTGAACGGCGTTCAGTTGTTCTTGGCGCCTTCGTGGATCCAGGTGCGGATGGTATCGCGGTCGCAGGTCGACAGCTTCTTTTTGGTGCCGTGGGGCATCTGGATGCTTTTGTCGGCGCGGCCGTCCAGCAGCACCACCAGGTTGCTGGTCTGGGTGTCGCCGGGAACGATGATGGGGCCGAACTTGGTGCCCTTGATCAGCCCCTCGTAAGAGGTCAGGTCCAGGCCGCTTTTCTCGAAGCCTTCGCCGCCGGTCTGATGGCAGGACACACAGCGGGACTGCAGGATCGGAGCAACGTCTTCGGCATAACTCACAGAGGGCTTCTTGGTGGCGGCGCCGGCACCGGTCGCGGCGGCCAAAGCGGCGCAGGCGGCCAGAACAGACAGAACAACTTTACGCATGGGACTCCCCTTCTTCATTCCAGATTCCAGCCCTTGGGATCGCGCCCCCTGTGGCTGATCGGTCACGAAGGGATTGTAAACCGGCAGGCGAAACCGGCCAAGTACTCGTAAGGACGATAGGGGTAAAAACCTTTCGGTTGTCACGTTCTCCTCGCTTTGCCATAGCGGGGCCGTCGCGGGCTCTGGCCTCGGCGGCGGCGGCTCCCTATACTGCGGCAATGTCCGTCGCCTCTCCCCGCCTGATGCTTCCCCCTGTCCCCGCCCTGGCCGCCGCGCCTGGGGGGGCCGTCCTGTTGACGCCCGACGGTGAGGTGGAAAAGCTTTCACTGTCCGAAGCGGTACGCAGAGTGCGGGGTGACGAACCGCCCATGGTCTGCCATCGGCTGGCGGTGGCCGCCAAGCTGAAGACCGAAGCCTTTCCCGCTTTCGATCTGTTGGAGCTGTATGCCTTCATCCGCCCGGCGCAGTTCTGCGTGCCGACGCCGCGCGGTTTGGCCGAGGCCCTGAATTTGCCGTCGCCGCAAGATCATGAAGACGAAGCGGCCCTGTTGCCCGATGCCGCCCGTCTGCTGCTGGAGGAATTGGCCGCCCGGTTTCCCCGCCTGCATCCGGCCAAGCAGTCGGATCTCAAGGGGATCGCCTGGGTGATGGCCAAAGGCGGCTGGATTTGGGCGCCTTCGGTGCTGGCGGCGATGGCCGCCGAAAACGATCAGGGCCGGGGTTCGGGCGGCATGAAGGTGTGGGACCGGCTGGGGGAATGGAGCGAACACGCGCCCGAGCCGTCTCCCGGCACCCAGCCGGTCGAGCCGGCGGAAGCCCGCGCCCGGCTGGCGCAGATTCTGGGAGACGGGGCGGAACAGCGGCCCAGCCAGGCCGATTATGCCTCGGCCGCCGCCTTAGCCTTCGCGCCGCGCGAAATGGCCGGCGCCCCCAATCTGGTGCTGGCCGAAGCCGGCACCGGCACCGGCAAGACACTGGGCTATATCGCTCCGGCCAGCCTGTGGGCGGAAAAAAATCTGGGGCCGGTCTGGATCAGCACTTATACCCGCAATCTTCAGCGTCAGCTGGACGGCGAATTGGACCGCCTTTATCCCGATCCCGCCGTCAAGGCCCGCAAGGTGGTGATTCGCAAGGGACGCGAAAACTATCTTTGCCTGCTGAACCTGGAAGAGGCGGTGATGCGCCTGCTGCCGCGCGGCGGAGAAGGCGCGCGGCCGGGCGAGGCGGCGGCTTTGGGCTTGATGGTCCGCTGGGCGGGGGCGACCCGCGACGGCGATATGGTGGGCGGCGATTTGCCGGGCTGGCTGGCCGACCTGATGGGTAAGACCCGCACGATCGGATTGGCTGACCGCCGGGGGGAATGCATCTATTCCGCTTGCCCGCATTTCCGCAAATGCTTCATCGAGCGGGCGGTGCGTAAGGCCAAGCGGGCCGATATCGTCGTGGCCAATCATGCCTTGGTGATGATGCAGGCGGCTTTCGGCGGCCTGGACGATGGCGTGTTGCCCACCCGCTACGTCTTCGACGAAGGTCATCATGTATTCGAGGCGGCGGACAGCGCCTTCTCGGCGGCTCTGTCGGGATTGGAGGCGGCGGAATTGCGTCGCTGGCTGCTGGGCGCCGAGGCCGAGGGACAGAAAAGCCGCGCCCGCGGTCTGCGCCGCCGCTGCGAGGATCTGGTGGGCGGCAGTCCGGAAGCCGCCGAGGCGCTGGACGAGGCTTTGCGCGCCGCCCGCTCGCTTCCCGGTCCGGGCTGGCATCAGCGTCTTGCCGACGGACAGGCGCAAGGGGTATGCGAAAGTTTCCTCTCCCTGGTCCGTCAACAGGTCTATGCCCGCGTCGGCGGCCAGGACAACCCCTATAGCCTGGAATGCGAACCCCGTCCGCCGCTGCCGGGATTGCCGGAGGCGGCACTGGAGCTGGACATCGCCCTGGAGCGTTTGGCCCGCCCGCTGCGCACCTTGGCGAAAACCCTGACCGATCTCCTGTCCGACGAGGCGGCGGAGCTGGAAACCGCCACCCGCCAGCGTATCGAAGCCATCGCGCGCAGCATCGATCGCCGCGCCCTGACTCCCATCGCCGCCTGGCGCGATATGCTGGGCGGTCTGGACGCCGAGCGCCGGGCCGAATTCATCGACTGGTTTTCCGCCGAGCGTATCGAGGGCCGCGATATCGACATCGGCTTTCACCGCCATTGGGTGGATCCGTCCGCACCTTTCGCCAAATTCGTGGCGGAACCGGCCCACGGTCTCTTGATCACGTCGGCGACGTTGCGGGACGGTTCGGGCGATGTCGAATCCGACTGGGCGGCGGCGGAAAAGCGCACCGGGGCGGCGCACCTGCCGTTGCCGGCGGTACGGGCGGCTTTGCCGTCGCCTTTCGACTATCCCAACGCCACCCGCGTGTTGGTGGTGAACGACGTTCGCAAGGACGATATGGATCAGGTTGCAGCGGCATACCGCGAATTGTTCCTGGCTGCCGGCGGCGGCGGATTGGGGCTGTTCACGGCGGTCAGTCGTCTGAAGGCGGTGCACAAACGTATCGCCACCGCCCTGGATCAGGCGGGCATCGATCTTCTGGCCCAGCATGTCGACGGCATGGACACCTCGACCGTCGTCGATATCTTCCGCGCCGAGGAGGACGCCTGTCTACTGGGCACCGATGCCGTGCGCGACGGCGTCGACGTGCCGGGCCGGTCGTTGCGCCTGATCGTCTTCGACCGCGTGCCCTGGCCGCGTCCCGATATTCTGCACAAAGCCCGCCGGGCCTGGTTCGGCGGCAAGGCTTACGACGACATGATCACCCGTCTGCGGCTGAAGCAGGCTTTTGGACGGCTGGTGCGCCGTGACGGCGACCGGGGGCTGTTCGTGCTGCTGGATCCGCTGATGCCGTCGCGCCTTGCCGGAGCCTTTCCGCCAGGGGTGGAGGTTCGCCGTGTCGGGCTGGCCCAAGCCGTGGCGGAATGCCGGGAATTCCTTGATGTTTCTGGGCCGGGCGGCGGTTGACGCCGTTTGTAACCGTGCATACTATAAGGATGATCTTCGCGCTTTTTCCGGTTCGCCGTAATGAGTTGCGGTGCTCGGGCCAATTCTGTCGAAGCCGCTGTTTCCGTTCATATAGAAACCTGTTTTTCGTGCTGTCCAGGAGGACGGTGATTCATGGCCGGTTCTCTGGGCAAGCGTTTGCGCCGACTGCTGCCGTCCCGGCAGGCTTTGCTGATGATCGGCCTGCTGAACGCCTTCATCCTGATTCTTGGCGGCCTGGCGTTGGTGGACAGCTACCATCAGGCCCGCGACCGGGCGACGCAATCGGCGGAAGACCTGTCGATGACGCTGTCGGAGGGAGTTGGCGGTCTGTTCGACCGCATCGACTTTGCTTTGCTGGGCATCTCCGATTTTCTCGGTCAGAACGCCGGTCAGAACCGGGCGGCGCCGGAAGAACTTCACGCATTGTTGTCCGGCTGGCGCCGCCGAGTGCCCGAGATCGAGGATTTCTGGGTCGTTGGGTCCGACGGCCAGATCCGCCATTCGGGCCGTCCGATTCCAGCCCAGGCGGAAACCGACGTGACCGACCGCGATTATTTCATTCAACTGCGGGATGGTGGATCGGGGCTGGTCATCACCAGGCCGGTGGTGGGGCGCGTCACGCAGCAATGGGTGCTGATCCTGGCCCGGCGCGTCAGCACCGCCGACGGCGCTTTCGCCGGAGTGGTCATGGCGACCTTGCCGATCGGCAATGTGGCGGCGATGTTCTCGTCGCTGCATCTGGGGCGCGACGGAGCGGTTGCTTTGCGTGCTGCCGGCGATTTGTCGGTGATGACCCGCTATCCGGAAACCGTCGGCAACAGTGCGGCGGTGGGAAAGACGGCGGTGTCGAAGGAATTGCAGGAGGCCGTGCAGAACAATCCGCGGGCCGGCAATTATTTCGCCAAGGCGGGAATCGACGGCATCGAACGCTCCTTGTCCTATCACAAGATCGGCGATCGCGCGGTTTACGTGGTGGTCGGGCTGGCGACATCGGACGTCATGGCGGCGTGGCGGCGTGGAGCCATGCCGCTGATTGCCGGCATGGCGGCTTTCCTGTTGCTGACCCTGTCGGGCGGTGCCGTCATTTCCCGCATCTGGAAACAGAGAATGGAGGCCCACGAAAGCCTGCGTCAGATGCTGGCCGACAAGGAACGCTTTTCCGAAATCCTGGCCCATCACCTTCAGGAGCCGGTGCGCATTCAGTATATTTTCGCCCAGCAACTGAAGACTTTGCTGCCCGCCCCCCTGCCTCACGAGGCGGCGGTGTCCCTGGATCACGTTCTCCGGGGCGCCTCCAGGCTGCGGGCCCTGCTGCGGGACGTGCGCACCTATCTGACGCTGGACGACATGCTGAACGGGGCCGTGCAAAGCTGCGATGCCGAAGCCGTGCTGTCGCAAATTCTCCAGCATCTGGACGGCAAAATCCGCGAGGCGGGGGCGCAGATGGCCATTGGCGAGATGCCGGTGGTTCCGCTGAACGACAAGCCGTTCAGCCTGATGATGCTGGCCTTGCTCGACAATTCCCTGGAATATCGCAGCCCCGACCGGATGCTGGTGATTCGCATCGAAGGCGGGCGGGACAAAACCGGGTGGGTGTGGTTTTCGGTGATCGACAACGGCATCGGCATTCCCGAAGCCTATCGCGACCGGGTGTTCAACGTCTTTGAACGGCTGCATCCCCAAACCAGTCAGAACGGCACCGGCATCGGGTTGGCCATGGTGCGCAAGATCGTGCAGCGGCTGGGCGGTCATGCCGAAATCGGCGACGGCGACGATGGCGGCGCCAGGGTGACGGTTTACCTTCCCGATACCGCATCGTCGTGATCCGGGGACGGCGTCGGTCGTCTTGACCTGATGCGCCGATTGGAGTACGCCCAGCCAGTCGTTTCCCCAGGCTTTTCTGGGCGATCTTTCTTCCTCCAGGAGTGTGGAGTCCATGAACCGCATTTTCTCCGGCGTTCAGCCGACCGGAAACCTGCATCTCGGCAACTATCTGGGCGCCGTGCGCAACTGGGTGCGCCTGCAGGACCAGTACGAATGCATCTTCTGTCTCGTGGACATGCACGCCATTACCCTGTGGCAGGACCCCGCAGCCCTGCGCGCCCATACCCGTGAAGTGGCCGCCGCCATGCTGGCCGCCGGAGTGGACGCCAAGAAGCATATTCTGTTCAATCAAAGCGCCAACCCTAACCATGCCGAACTGGCTTGGATCTTCAATTGCGTCGCCCGCATCGGCTGGCTGAACCGCATGACCCAGTTCAAGGACAAGGCCGGCAAGAACCGCGAAAACGCTTCGGTCGGTCTTTATGCTTATCCGAACCTGATGAGCGCGGACATTCTGGTCTACAAGGCCACCCATGTGCCGGTGGGCGAAGACCAGAAGCAGCATCTGGAACTGGCTCGCGACACCGCCCAGAAATTCAACAACGATTACGGCGTCGAATTCTTTCCGCAGCCCGAGCCTCTGATCCTGGGTGCCGGCACCCGCGTGATGAGCCTGCGCGACGGCTCGAAGAAGATGAGCAAGTCGGACGAATCCGATTATTCGCGCATCAACATGACCGACGACGCCGACACCATCGCCCTGAAGTTCCGCAAGGCCAAGACCGACCTGTTCCCGATTCCGGAAAATGCCGAAGGTTTGGAAGGCCGCCCCGAAGCCGCCAACCTGCTGGGCATCTGGGCGGCCTTGTCCGACGGCACCCGCGACGAGGCTTTGGCCCGGTTCGGCGGCCGTCAGTTCTCGGAGTTCAAGAAGGAACTGACCGATCTGGCCGTGACCGTGCTGGCTCCCATCAATTCCGAGATGAAGCGGTATCTGGCCGATCCGGCTCAGATCGACGTCATTCTGAAGGAGGGCGGCGAGCGCGCCCGCGCCGTGTCTTCGCCCATCATGGATGAGGTCAAGGACATCGTCGGCTTTCTGAAAGGCTGAAGAGAGGGCGAGTTTTCCTCATTTCGCTATCGCACCTTGATTGAAAAGGGCGCTGGGCGTAGGTAATAGGCCAATCCCGTCACGGAGCGCGCCATGTCCGACGAGCCCAGTGCCCATTCCGCCCCCGAATTTTCCGCCGGCCCTCAGGCCGTGACGGAGGGGGATGACGCGCCTGTCGTCCCGCCCATATCTGCCGATCAGCCCGATTCCGGGACTGCGACCGCCCCTCTGTCCGAGGACGCTCAACCGCAAGGTCTGCCGCAATTTCTGCGCGGTCAGGTTCGGCGGCTGCCGGTGCTGGGAGCCGCGGGCGTTCTGCTGGCGGTGTTGCTTTATTACCCTGTCGGCGCCTGGCGGACCCACGTCATCGACGACGATGTGAATTTCGCGCCGTCCTACCACAGCGGCCAAAGTGTGGCGGTGGCGGTGGCCGCCGCCTTGCTGCACCGCGAGGTGGATGTGCACGGCTGGATCGCCAACAAGCCTTTCTTCATGCCCGCCGCCATTCTGGACGACATGCCAAATTATCAGATCGGCATGGAGACGGCCATCGCCCGCTATACGCTGGGCCTCGGCGAGGCGGTGCAGACCGGCAGCGAGCCGCCGGTGGCGGACCCCGAACTGGACCGCGCCGTGACTTTGCTGCGTTATCCCGCCGACATCTGGCGGGTTGATCCCAATTCCATGCTGAAGACGGTGCCGTCGTCGGACAAGCAATACCGCAATGGCGGCTGGGCGTTGGAAAACTTCAACCGCCGTCTGGCGGTGGACGGCGCCACCATGCCGCTGACGGCCAACGCCCTGCGGCTGATGCTGGACCGCCTGATCCAAGACCTGGATACCGCCGCCGCCCATTTGTCCAAGCCGCTGGACAAGGCCGAGGTTTGGCGGACCGACCGGGTGTTCTGGCAGGCCAAAGGCCACGCCTATGCCCAATTCATGGTCTTGCGCGGGTTGGGGGCCGATTACGCCGAAGTGCTGTCGGCCCACGGTCAGGCCGACGCGTGGCAGGCCATGCTGGCGGAAATTCAGGCGGCCGCCGCGCCGCGTCCGTGGTTCGTGACCAACGGCGCCGATGATTCCCTGATGCTGCCCAACCATCTGGCCAATGAAGGCTTCCGCCTGCTGCGGGCGCGCGCCCAGTTGAGCCAGATCGCGGAGTCCCTGCGCTGAAACGGCTTCTTGCCCCGCTTCTGGCCGGTTTGTTCCTGCTGACGGCTTCGCCTGTCCGGGCGGGCGTGCCGCTGGTGGCGGATCTGTCCAACCATCTTTTGGCCATCACCACCGGCTTTGCCGGCGCGTCCGTGCTGTTGTTCGGTGCCGTCGAGGATGACGGCGACGTGGTGGTGGTGGTGCGCGGTCCCGCCGAACCGGAGGTGATCCGGCGCAAGGAGCGCTTTCTGGGCATCTGGATCAACAAGGCTCAGGCCGTGGTCAACGACGCGCCGGTCTATTACCGCGTGGCCTCCACCAAGCCGCTGGACGAGATCGCGGCGGCGGCGGTGCTGGACCGCCAGCAGATCGGGCTCGACCATCTGAAGCTGACGGTGCGGCGCAAGGACAAGGCGGTTGAAGACCAGGATTATCGTGCCGCCCTTCTGCGGCTGAAGGCCAAGGCCGGGCTGTACGGCGCTGAGACGGGGCAGGTGGCGGTGATGGCCGGACGTCTGTTCCGCACCGAGATGGATTTTCCCGCCAACGTGCCGACCGGCACCTATCAGGTCGAGGTCTACCTGTTCAAGAGCGGCGAAGTGGTGACGGCCCAGACCACGCCGCTGATCGTCGGCAAGATCGGCATCGGCGCCGAAGTCTTTGACTTCGCTAACCGGCAGGCGGCACTGTATGGGCTGATGGCGGTCATTCTGGCCGTCGCCGCCGGATGGCTGGCCGCCGTCGCTTTCAGGAAGTCGTGAGGAGCCTGAAGCCATGACCGACGTGATCCCGGATCGCCGCCAACCACCGAAAAAGAACGGCCGCACCTTTCTGGTGGTGGTGGACGATTCCGAGGAGATGCGGGCCGCTCTGCGCTACGCCTGCCGCCGCGCCCGCAATTCTGGCGGCCGCGTGGCGCTGCTGCGGGTGGTGGAGCCCGCCGAATTCCAGCATTTCGCCTCGATCGCCGATCTGATGCGCGAAGAAGCCCGCGATGCCGCCGAGGCGCTGCTGAACAAGCTGGCCGCCGAAGTCAACGAAACGTCGGGCGAGCTGCCAATGCTCTATGTGCGCGAAGGCGTGGCCCGCGACGAGCTGTTGGATCTGATCAACGAAGAACCCTCCATTTCCATTCTGGTGCTGGCCGCCGGAACCGGGCCGGAAGGTCCGGGGCCGCTGGTTTCCGCCTTGACCGGCAAGTACGTCAACCGGCTGCGCACGCCCTTGACGATCGTGCCGGGAACCCTGACCGATGAAGCCATCGACGCCCTGACCTGATCATGACCGCTGCCGACATGGAACTGCGCCTGGCCGAGCCTGCTCGCCCGGGACAAAAGATTTGGGCCGCCGCCTTGGCGGTGTCTTTGCTCGTCCATCTTGTGATGGTCTATCTGCTGACCCACGATCTGCCGTGGAGCCGCAAGGACGACGAGGAAACCGCGGTGACCGTTTCGCTGGTTCAGGCTCCCGAGGTCAAGCCGCCGGAAACGCCGCTGCCGAAGCCTGAAGTCAAGGCCGAGCCGAAGCCCGAACCGAAACCGGAGGTCAAAGCCCAGCCGAAGCCGGAACCAAAGCCTGAAGTGAAAGCTTTACCGAAACCCGAGGTGGAACCGGTTCCGCCGCCTCCGGCCAAGCCGGCCGCGCCAAAGGCCGAGGCGTTCAAGGCGGCGCCGCCCAAACCCAATCTGAGCCAGGACAAGGTGGCGGAAAAATCCTCCCGGACGGCTCCGACCGATAAGGAACTGGCGGACAAGGCCCGCAGCAGTCTCGACCCCGCGACCCGCTCTCTCAGCGATCTGATCTTGAGCCGGGTGTCGCAGCTATGGAGCCCGCCGCCGCAATTGCGCGGACGCGGCGCTCAGATTCACTTCGTCATCGATCTTCTGCCCAACGGCATGTTCGGTCCGCCCTTCGCCGCCGACATGCCCTGGAATCCCGAGGCGGCGCTGTCGGGCCTGAACCAGATTCCTCCCAATGATCCCCGCTATACGGCGCTGATGAATTTTTACCGCACCTTGCGGGAAATCCAGCCGATCCCCGTGCCTCCGGGCATGGTCGGGCCGGGGCCGCGCTCGGTTCCAGTATGGTTTTCTCTGGACGACATGCCCTAGGCCGAGCCATCCTTTCCGCCGTTTTCCGCGCTTGATGAACGGCAATTACCCGACTGCCGGACTTGACTAATTTGACCTGATCCCCCATCTCTGCGCACAAGCACACCCCTCATCTGCCCATAGAGGACGCAAGAACGCCATGTTCATTCAGACCGAACCCACCCCCAATCCCAACACCCTGAAGTTCCTGCCGGGCTGCGATGTTCTGGGCAACACCACCGCGTCGTTTTCGGACGCCGAGATGGCCAAGGCTTCGCCCCTGGCCAGCCGCCTGTTCAATCTGGGCGGTGTGACCGGCGTATTTCTGGGCTCTGATTTCATCTCCGTGACCAAGAGCGAAGGCGTCGATTGGCCGGTGCTCAAGCCCGCTGTGCTGGGCGCCATCATGGATCACTACACCGCCGGCGACGTTCTGATCGACGCCAATGCCGAAGTGAAGAAAAGCTCGGAAGAAGACAGCCCGATCGTCACCCAGATCAAGGAACTGCTGGACACCCGCGTGCGTCCGGCCGTGGCCAACGATGGCGGCGACATCATCTTCCGCGCCTTCGAAGACGGCGTCGTCTACCTGCACATGCAGGGCGCCTGCTCGGGTTGCCCCAGCTCGACCGCAACCTTGAAGCACGGCATCGAAAACATGCTGCGCTATTACGTTCCCGAAGTTCAGGCCGTCGAAGCGGTCGAATAAAATTTAATAAAATCAAATGCTTGTTGTGCAGTGCAACGAAAATGGTTGCACTGCGCGATCCGTTGTTGTTAGGGTCGCCGAAACACAGGGGCATTCTTGGGGGTGCTAGGATCAACTGCTGAGCGAATGGATTAATGAATCAGAGAACTCGAACCTCGTTGCGCGACGGCTTTCTTTTGACCCTTTTGGGGTCCGTCACCGTCGGACTGATCGCCCTGGTTTCGAGCGGCCACCCTCTGCCGCGCCTTGCATCCCAGCAAACCCAGGTCTCCTCTGTCGCTCACGGCTCCGTGCCGCCGGCGACTTACGCCATCCGTCTGTCTGAAACCCGCAACGCCGGCCAATTGCAGGCCGCTTTCGACCGCATCGGCTTCGATCTCGATTCGGTGGCGGCGGGTTACATCTCGGTTCCCCGCGTGCTTTTGGCTTCGCTGCCCGAGGACCTGGACAGCATCGACGCCCCCGACGCCCGCAAGGCGCTGTTCCTGCGCGCCCTGCTGCCGGTGGTTCTGGAAGTCAACGACCAGATCGGACGCGAACGCGCCCGTCTTCTCGACGTCCGCCGCCAGGTCAAAGCCGGACAGACCTTGTCCGACGACGATGTGCGCTGGGTGATGTCCCTGGCCGACAGCTATGACGAGCCGGAAGCCAACCTGGACGCCCTGGTGCGGAAGGTCGACGTCATTCCCCCGTCGCTGACCCTGGCGCAAGCCATCGAGGAAAGCGGTTGGGGCACGTCACGCATCGCCCGCCAGCAGAACGCTCTGTTCGGCCAGTTCGGCCAGGACGAAAGCGGTCAGTGGGATTATCGGGATTTCTCGACCTTGACCGAAGCGGTTCAGGCTTATGCCCATAACCTCAATACGCATCGCGCCTACAAGGAATACCGTCAGGCCCGTTCCCAGATGCGCCGCACCCAGGGCGAACTGGATTCCTACAGCCTGGCGTCGACGCTGCATCGTTATTCCGAGCGCGGCGACGAATATGTCCAGGAATTGCGCTCCATCATGCGCGCCAACGGTCTTGAAGCTTTCGACGCCGCGCGCCTGAACGTCCGTTCGGTGGCGACCATCGTCGCCAGCAATCAGGTGGTCGTGCATCCTCAGCCGTAAAGGCTTCAGCCCCATGGCCGTTTCCGGCCATGGGGCTTTTTCCTCTATTTCCCGAAATCGAAAGCCTTGGTCATGTCGTTGGCCTTGGCGTCGCGGCTGCCGAGCGGCGCCAACTGCCAGCGGGTCTCGATCAGTTTCAGGATCGAGGTGGTGTCGTAGACCGTGTGGTCGACGTAATGCTTCCTGGCATAGGGCGAGATGACCAAGGTCGGTACGCGGGTGCCGGGGCCCCAGCGGTCGGCCTTGGGCGGGGCCACATGATCCCAGAAACCGCCGTTCTCGTCATAGGTGACGATGATGGCGGTGGACTTCCACTGCGGTCCGTTTTCGATCTTGGTGATCAGGTTGGCGGCTTTGAGATCGGCGTTGGTGATGGTGGCGTAGCCGGGATGCTGGTTTTCGATGCCGATCGGCTTGTAGAACGCCACGGCGGGCAGGGTGCCGGCGTCGATGGCGGCGACGAAGTCGGCCTCGTCCTTCAGGTGTTCCTTGCGCGCCTCGGTGCCGTCGCCAAGCTTGGCGAAATAGGCGAAGGGCTGGTGATGGTACTGGAAGCTGGGATCGGGATGCCCGGCCAAAGCGTCGTTCCAGCCGCCCGAGTACCAGGCCCAGGAAATGTTTTTGTCCGACAGGCGGTCGCCGATATTGGGCAGCTCCACCGGCGGCAACAGTCTGGCCTTGTCGGTGATCTTGGCGGAATGGGGCTGGAACACCGTGTGGATGGTGTTGACCGCGTAGCCGTCGGGGGTGACGGCTCCGTCCTTCAGCATGACGCCCTTGTCGTCCAGCTTGGCGGTGATGGCTTCGGGGGCGCCGTCGTAACGGGGCGTGCAGGCGCAGACCAGCCAGAAGTGATTGAGGAACGAGCCACCGAAGGCTCCCTGGAAGAAATGGTCGGCCAGAGTATAGCGGCTGGCGTATTCCCACAGTTTGGTGTTGCGGGCGTCGTAAAAGCCCATCACCAATCCGCCGGCGTCGGAATAGCTGGCGAATTTATCGTTCCTGCCGCCGTCGATCTGGACCTGATTCTGATAATAACGGTGCACCAGATCGGGAACCATGGCGTTCTGGGGCACATACTGGTCGATCAGGAACGGGGCGTTGATCATTTTCAGCGGAAAGCGGGCGTCGGGGCCCGGCGGCTTGCCGTCGGTATCCATCACCGGCGGCAGGGTGTCCAGAACCTGTCCGTCCTTGCCGACCTGGGACGCCCATTTGCCTTTGGCGATGCCGTCGGCGCCGGGGAATTGGCCGTACAGGTTGTCGAAGCTGTGGTTCTCCAGATAGATGACCACCACATGGTCGATCTTCTGCAGGCCTTTCGGCGCGGCGGCCTGGGCTGAAGCGCCGGCCATCAGGGCCAGGACTGAGGCGGTGGCGAGCAAGCGGGCGGCGGTCATGCGATCCCCCAGTTTGGAATTGGAAGATGGCAGTATGCCAGCCGGGACCGATGCCTCCAGTGACAGCTTGATGACGTGTTGTCTAGTCGGCGGTGGGAACGGAGACGGGCTGAACCATGCGCTCGGATCTGACCGCCTCGCCGGCGTCTTTGGAATCTTTCAGGCCTTCGCGGGCCAGGGCGTCGGCGCGTTCGTTCTCGGGATGGCCGGCATGCCCCTTGACCCAGTGCCATTTGACCTTGTGGCGGCTTTGCGCCTGGTCCAGTTCCTTCCACAAATCGTCGTTCTTCACCGGCTTGTTGTCGGCGGTTTTCCAGCCGCGGAACTTCCAGCCGCGCAGCCATTCGCTGATACCCTTCTGGACATATTGGCTGTCGGTGTAAACGTCGATATCGCAGGAGCGTTTCAGGGCGTTCAGGCCGTTGATGACGGCGGCCAGCTCCATGCGGTTGTTGGTGGTGTGCGGTTCGCCGCCCCACAATTCCTTTTCGGCGCCCTTCCAGCGCAGGATGCAGCCCCAGCCGCCGGGACCGGGATTGCCGGAGCAGGCGCCGTCGCCGTAAATCTCGACGCGAAGGGAAGGAGCCTGGGAAGCCGGGGCGGGAACCTCGCTCATGCTCCGGCCCATTCCAGGCCATAGGCGCCGGGGCCTGGAACCTGAGTGTGGAAACGCAGCTTCCTTTCGTATTCCAGCGGATCCTTGCGCTTGACGAAGGCTCCGGCCGGCGTGTTCAGCCAATCGTACAGGCGGGTCAGCAGGAAGCGCATGGCGGCGCCTCGGCATAATACGGGCAGCGCCTCGAATTCGGCCTTGGACAGCGGGCGGACCTGCTGATAACCGGTCAGCAGATTGCGGGCCTTGGTGGCGTTGAAATCGCCGCCCGGTTCAAAGCACCAGGCGTTCAGGCAGATGGCGATGTCGTAGGCGAGAAAATCGGTGCAGGCGAAATAAAAGTCGATCAGGCCGGACACCGCGTCTCCCTTGAAGAAGACGTTGTCGGGAAACAGGTCGGCGTGAATGATGCCGCTGGGCAGACCGCGGGGCCATTCCTGCTCCAAATGCGTCAGCTCGGCGTCCAGTTGGGCGGACAGGCCGGGTTTGACGTCGTCGGCGCGGTGACGCTCCATTTCGAACAGCGGGCGCCAATCGGGCTGGCCCAGGGTGTTGGCGCGGCTTCTGCCGAAAGACAGCCCGGCCAGATGCATCTCGGCCATGGCCCGCCCCAGCGGCGCGCAGTGGGAGGCGCTGATCCGACGGGGCCACAGTCCCTGAAGAAAGCTGATGATGGCGGCCGGGCGGCCGCACAAGGACCGCAGGGTGACGCCGTCGCGTCCGGCCAGCGGCGTGGGGCAGGCCAGTCCCTTATGGGCTAGATGCTCCATCAATTCGATGAAGAACGGCAGATCGTCGGGATTCACCCGCTTTTCATACAAGGTCAGGATGAAGCTGCCCTGATCGGTCTGCAAAAGATAGTTGGAGTTCTCCACCCCTTCGGCGATGCCTTTGCAGCCCAGCACGGCGCCGATATCATATTCGGCGACAAAGGCTTCCAGCTCTTCGTCGGAGACTTCGGTATAAACGGCCATGGCTTTTAAGCTTCCGTCAGCACGGCGGGGAGTTTGAAGGTGACGGTCTCGCGGGTGACCGCCACCTCTTCGATGGTGACGTTGAAACGTTCGCGGCAGGCCTCGATGACTTCATCCACCAGCACTTCGGGGGCCGACGCTCCGGCCGAGACGCCCAGGCGGCGGATGTCGGCCAGCGCCGGCCAGTCGATGTCGGCGGCCCGCTGTACCAGGATGGCGTGGCTACAGCCGGCGCGGGCGGCCACTTCCACCAGACGTTTCGAATTGGAGGAATTGGGCGCGCCGATCACCATCACGGCGTCGCAGCCGGGGGCGATGGCCTTTACCGCCTGCTGGCGGTTGGTGGTGGCGAAACAGATGTCTTCCTTCTTCGGTCCGCTGATGGCCGGGAAGCGGCGCTCCAGCACGGCGACGATCTGAGCCGTATCGTCCACCGACAAGGTGGTCTGGGTGATGAAGGCTAGGTGATCGGGGCGGTCAGGCTGAATGGTTTCAGCCTGTTCAATGTTTTCCACCAGCAGCACCCGGCCCGGCTCGACCTGTCCCATGGTGCCGACGACTTCAGGGTGGCCGGCATGGCCGATCATGATGATCTGGCGGTCTTCGGCGGCGTGGCGCTCGGCCTCGTGATGAACCTTGGTGACCAGTGGACAGGTGGCGTCCAGATAGAACATGCCGCGGGCCTCGGCGGCGGCGGGAACCGACTTGGGGACGCCGTGGGCCGAGAACACCACCGGACGGTCGGCGGGAATTTCCTCTAATTCGTCGACGAACACGGCGCCTTTGGCTTCAAGCGACGAAACCACATAGCGGTTATGCACGATCTCGTGGCGCACATAAACCGGGCGGCCGTACTTGGCCAGGGCGGTCTCGACGATCTGAATGGCGCGGTCCACCCCGGCGCAGAAGCCGCGCGGACTGGCAAGAAGGATGGTGAGCGGAGCTTTCGTCATGGTTCCGGCGTTATCGCTCCGGGAGGCGGTGCGGCGCAAGCGGTGTCTTGTGCCCGGGGCCGCTGTTCTCTACAGTCGCCAGCAATAGCAGAATTACCGCGTTGGCAAAAGGTGAAGTCATGAACGAGCCGATGGTTGTCTCCTCTTCCGCCCGAAGCGTGAAGCGCCTCGGGCTGGGCCTGCTGACCGGCATGGCCCTGCTGGCGACCGGCGGCTGTTCGCTGTTTGAAGCGAAGAAGCCCGACCAGCCGCCTTGCCCGCGGGTGTCCGTGCTGGCCGACGCCGCCCAGGAAACCCGTTTCCGCGCTGGCAAGGGGCATGATCTGACGGACGTCGAGCTGGAAGCCCAGATCGCCAATTACAAGGGCTCGTGCTTCTATGATTTCGACAAGCAGGAAATGAGTGTCATCATGCAGATCGGCATCGACGCCAAGCGGGGGCCGGCGGCTCAGGGGCGCAAGGCCGATCTGTCGTACTTCGTGGCCATTCCCGCCTTCTATCCCAAGCCGGAAGCCAAGATCGTCGTGCCGGTGGCTTTGGCCTTCCCGGACAACAGCGACCGCGTGCGCTATACCGACGACGAAGTGCAGATGACCATTCCCATCAAGAAGCTGCGCGATCTTGCCGGCTATGAAATTTTCGTCGGTCTGCAATTGCCCGAGGACGAGCTGGAATACAACCGTTCCCAGAAGGCCGGCCGCTGATCTCTCTGTGACACCTGTCATAGAGGCGGCGGTCCCTGCGGCCTTAGACTGATCCCATCCTTTGCTCCCATTCCGGCGGGCGGGGATGGAGATCAGCGATGCGCCGCCCTTCGTTTCTTTTCCGTCTGATCAAAAACCGCGAGGGCGCGGCGGCGCTGGAATTCGCTCTGGTGATGGTGCCGTTCCTGGCCCTGACCATGGCCATCATTGAAACCACGGTGCTGGCCTTTACCGATGCCGTGCTGCAGGCCGCCGTCGCTAATACTGCCCGCATGGTGCGTACCGGACAGACGGCCGTGCTGGGAAGTTCGGGAGCTTCGGCCTTTTCGACGGCGGTGTGCAATCAGCTTTATGGTTTGGCCGATTGCTCCAAGCTGGTGTTCGATTTGCGCAGCTTTTCGAGCTTTTCGGCTATTTCCATCCCGGTGCCGGACGCCAGCGGCGGCACGAGTGGGGCCAGCTACAGCACCGGCTCGTCTTCCTCCGCGTCCGGCGCCGCCGACGTGGTGACGGCACGGGTCATTTATCCCTACAGCTTCCTGACGCCGGGGCTGAGCTATTTTCTGGGCAGCAGCGCCGGGCAGACCGTCAATCTGGTCTATACCGTCGTTTTCCAGAACGAGCCCTATTGATGCGCGCGCCTCTGCCGGTTCTCCGCTTCTGGGCCGGAACGGGCGGCATCGCTGCCACCGAATTCGCCTTGATTCTGCCGTTGCTGGTGCTGGGCTGGCTGGGCATGGCCCAGTTGGCGCAGTTGACCGAGGCCTCGGCCAAAACACACATGGTCGCCCAGTCCCTATCAGATTTGTCGACCCAGAAGACCACGCCGGCCTTGACCGATCTTGTCGCCGCCGCCCAGCAGATTCTGTCGCCGCTTCCCGCCACCACGTCGGTGCTGACCATCGACATGGTGGGCATCAGCTACGACAGCAGCGGCGTCGCCAGCCAATCCTGGCGCTGCTCAAGCCCGTCCGGTCTGGCGACCGGCGTTTCGCTCGCTTCGGCCGTCGGATTGGGATCTTCCGGCCAGGGCGTGATCATGGTCACTGTGAAATATAGCTACACGCCTACTATTACAGGCGGAATTCTCGGAGCACAGACCTTCACCGCCACCAGCCTGAACACGTCCCGGCTGGGCGGCTTGCCGGCCAAGCCGTGCTGAAAGTCCTCCATGGAGATCAGCAAGATGTTGCGTAAACTTCTCGCCCTGGCCGCGGGCAAAGGCGGCAATGTGGCCCTGATGTCGGCGGCGGTGGTTTCCACCATGGTTATCGGCACCGGCGTTTCGACCGACCTGATGCGGGCCTATTCGGTGCGCTCGAACCTGAGCGCCGCCTTGGATGCGGCGGCTTTGGCCATGGGAGCCAACACCGGCCTGACGACCGCCCAGAAAGAAGCCTTGGCGGCAAAGTACATGGCCGCCAATTTCGTCACTAGCAACGGTTCGACCCTGGGCGCGCTCAGCTATGACGCGGCGACGGCCAATCAGATCGGCATGAACGCCACTGCCACGGTGCCCACCGCCTTTCTGGAACTGATCGGCATCAACACTTTGACGGTATCGGCCAGCACTCAGGTGCAGTTGACCGTCAGCGGCGTCGAGGCCGTGCTGGTGCTGGACAACACTGGCTCCATGGGGCTGTCGAACATCGATACTCTGAAAACGGCGGCCTATTCCTTGCTGCAGCAATTGTTCGGCACGACCAGCGGCACGCTGAATACTTCCAGCACCACGGTGCGGGTTGGGCTGGTGCCTTATGTCGCTTCGGTCAACGCCGTTCCGGCCACCAGCGCCGACGTTTCCAGCGGCGGCCAGAGCGCCATCATCGCTAAGCTGATCGGATCAAGCTACGGATCCAACACCCAGCCGAATCCGCTGGCCTTCGGGCAGGGAGATCCCACCAAATGGTGGGGCTGCGTCATCGAGGATCACGCCACCACTTTCGCCGCCGTGTCCTCGGCTTCATCCAGCTACAGTTCCTACAGCTATTCCGGTCTGAGCGTGTCGTCGCTGGAAGGCGCACTGAACAAGACGTCGACCAGCGCTTCGGCCTATCAGTACATCCGTGTTCCCACCACATACACCTCGCGGACCGGCACCTGCACCGTGGGATCCACGTGGCCGTTCACCAACGACGGCGGCTCGGCGGGGGCGGTTCTCACCGACGGCGTTTGCGCCGACACCTATTCCTGGCCGCCCAAGACCACCACCGGCACCAAATCCTCCATGTCCGCCTGGTATTCGGGCAACGACGACGGTTCCAACAGCGGCCAGGGATCGGATTACGGTCCCAACCAGTCTTGCCCGCCCACGCCCGTGGTGCCCCTGACCAGCAATTCGGCCCAACTGGTGACGGAACTGGGCGTGACGGTCAGCGGCGGCACGGCCACAGCCTCCAACACCTCGGGACTGCTGGACTGGCATCAGGGCGGCACCACCGGCTCGCTGGGTCTGGCCTGGGCTTACCGGGTGCTGGAGCCCAGTTCCAACAGCGGGCTCTATTCCGGCGTGTCCACCAGCAGCGACTGGAACGCCACCTTGTGGAAGAAAGCCGTGGTGCTGATGACCGACGGGGCCAACACCTTCTATTCCAAGCAATATACCGGCTACGGCCCCTATTCGAGCGCCTACGGCAATTACAACACCACCGGCGCCACCACCTATGGCAGCTACAGCTTCTCGGGCGTGGCCTACAACAAGATGATCGAAATGCAGGAAATGGCGGTGTGCGACGCCCTGAAATCCCACGGCGTCACCATCTATACCCTGTTCTTCAACGACGGCAGCAGTCCCGGCCCGGCCATCGGCTATTGCAGCGGCCCGTCCTCGACGGCGGGGCATCCCGCGACGATAAACGGCAGCACTTTCGATTACTCGCCTTATACGCTGTACGCCACCAACCAGACCCAGCTGACGGCGGCGTTCTCGACCATCGGCGCACGGTTGAGCAATCTGCGCATCAGCCAGTGATCCCGTGTTTCAGCGTTCCCCCAGGTTCTGCCTGGGGGAATGGCCTGCCGCCGGTATTAGCCCTTCCCCCTTCTTCCGGGCGTCTGGACAAGGGGGCGAGTCGTCGGTACTATCCCGGCCACATACAGATGATCCCCGTGGGAGAGACCGGCCGATGCCGGCGCCGAAGGAGCAACCGCCCCTGGAAACTCTCAGGCAAAAGGACCGCGGGGTGATGGCTCTCTGGAAAGCAGACGCCGGGATTTGATCCCGTCGCCTCACCGAAGATGAAAGCGGCCCTGTGGGGCCGCGAATCTTTCAGGTCTCAAAGACAGAGGGGGGCAGACCGCTTTCGGTGTTCGAAGGCGCAAACTGTCCAGGGAGAGCCTTGCCGTGAGCCTTGATCCAACCCTTTTGACGACGCCCCTTCTGGCCCTGCACGAAGAGCTGGGGGCCAAGATCGTTCCCTTCGCCGGTTATGCCATGCCGGTTCAATATCCCATGGGCGTGCTGGCCGAGCACAACCATACCCGCACCCAGGCCGGCCTGTTCGATGTGTCGCACATGGGTCAGGTGGTGATCCGCGGCAAAGACCGCGCCGCGGCCCTGGAAAGCCTGGTGCCCGGCGATATTCAGGCGCTGGCGGAAGGCCGCATCCGCTACACCATGTTCACCAACGACCGGGGCGGCATTCTCGACGACCTGATGGTGACCAACGCCGGCGACCATCTGTTCCTGGTGGTTAACGCCGCCTGCAAAGAACAGGACATCGCCCACCTGACGGCGGGGCTTGCCGGCAAGGCCGAGGTCGCCGAGCTGACCGGCCGCGCTCTGTTGGCGTTGCAGGGGCCGAAAGCGGCGGAAGTCTTCGCCCGTTTAGCTCCGGCCAGCCAAGGCATGGGATTCATGAGCTGGAAGGTCATCGACGTGGCCGGAATTTCCTGCTTCGTCAGCCGCTCGGGCTATACCGGCGAGGACGGCTTCGAGATTTCGGTGCCCAATGACCGTGCCGAGGATCTGGCCCGCAAGCTGCTGGCCGAACCGGAAGTCGCCGCCATCGGTCTAGGCGCCCGCGATTCCCTGCGTCTGGAGGCTGGGCTTTGTCTGTACGGGGCCGATCTGGACGTGACCACCACGCCGGTCGAGGCCAATCTGAACTGGACCATGTCCAAGCGCCGCCGCGCCGAGGGCGGTTTTCCCGGCGCGGCTGTGGTCCAGGCGCATCTGGCCGACGGCCCGGCGCGCCTGCGCGTCGGCATCAAGCCGGTGGACAAGGCTCCCGCCCGCGCTCACACCCAGATTACCGATGTCGACGGCAACGTGATCGGCGAAGTCACCAGCGGCGGTTTTGGCCCCACGGTGAACGGCCCGCTCGCCATGGGCTATGTTTCGTCGGCCTTCGCCAAGGACGGCACGGAAGTGCGTCTGGTGGTGCGCGGCACGCCGCGTCCGGCCCATGTCACCGCCATGCCGTTCGCGCCGCACCGCTATTTCAAGAACTGACCAACAGGGGATTTGCGAAAATGACCAAGCTCTATTTCACCGAAGATCATGAATGGATTTCCGTCGACGGCGACGTCGGCACCGTCGGCATCACCGACTATGCCCAGCATGCACTGGGCGACATCGTGTTCGCCGAACTGCCGGCTCTTGGCGCTGCCGCCGTCAAGGGCAAGGAAATCGCCGTGGTGGAATCGGTCAAGGCCGCGTCCGACGTCTATTCGCCGGTCACCGGCGAAGTCATCGCCGCCAACGCCGCCGTCGCCGACCAGCCGGGTCTGGTCAACGAAGCGCCCGAAGATAGCGGCTGGTTCTTCAAGGTCCGCCTGTCCAATGCCTCCGAACTGGACGGCCTGATGGATCGCGACGCCTACGACGCCTTCGTGAAGGGCCTGGAGTAAGACCCCATGCGTTATCTGCCGCTGACCGAGGCCGATCGGCAAGCGATGCTTGCCGCCATCGGTGTGAAGGATGTCGACGCTCTGTTCCGCGATGTGCCCAAGGCCGCCCGGCGCGATGCGCCGGTGGACTTGCCCTATCACGCCAGCGAGATGGAGGTCGAAGCCCGCTTCACCGCCATGGCCAACAAGAACCTATCTGCCGGTTGCGCGCCGTTCTTCCTTGGGGCCGGCGCCTATCGGCACCATGTTCCGGCGGCGGTGGATGCGTTGATCCAGCGCGGCGAGTTCCTGACCTCCTATACCCCGTATCAGCCGGAGGTCAGCCAAGGCACGCTGCAATATCTGTTCGAGTTTCAGACCCAGGTGGCGCTGATCACCGGCATGGAAGTGGCCAACGCCTCCATGTACGACTGCGCCACCGCCTGTGCCGAAGCGGCGGCCATGGCCGCCCGCGTCACCAAACGCAAGAAGGTGATCCTGTCGGGCGATCTGCATCCCCATTACCGCAGTGTCACCGCCAGCACCCTGCAATATACCGACATCGAGGTCGAATGCCTGGATCCCGATCCCATGGGCATCGAAGACCTGATCGGCCGCGTCAACGGCTCCACCGCCTGCGTCATCGTGCAAAACCCCAGTTTCTTCGGCCGTCTGAAGGATCTGAAGGCCCTGGCCGACGAATGTCATGCCGAGGGAGCCTTGCTGGTGGTGGCCGTGGCCGAGCCGGTGTCGCTGGGTCTGATCGCCTCGCCGGGTGAAATGGGCGCGGACATCGTCGTGGCCGAAGGCCAGGCCATCGGCAACGCCCTGAATTTTGGCGGTCCCGGTCTTGGCCTGTTCGCCACTCGCGAGAAATACCTGCGCCAGATGCCGGGCCGTCTGGCCGGTCAGACGGTGGACGCCGATGGCCGGCGCGGATGGGTTCTGACTCTTTCCACCCGCGAGCAGCATATCCGCCGCGAGAAGGCCACCAGCAACATTTGCACCAATTCCGGCCTGTGCGCTCTGGCCTTTTCCATCCATATGACCCTGCTGGGCGAAGAGGGCTTCACCAAGCTGGCCCGCCTGAACCATTCCAAGGCCGTGCAACTGGCCGAAGCCTTGGGCAAGGTGAAGGGCGTCAAGGTTCTGTCCCAGGTGTTCTTCAACGAATTTGCCATCCTGCTGCCCAAGCCGGCGGCCGAGGCGGCCGAGGCATTGGCCGCCAAGGGCATTCTGGCCGGCGTTCCCGCTTCGCGCTTCTATCCCAGCTATCCCGAATTGGCCGAGGTTCTGCTCGTCGCCGCCACCGAAACCAACAGCGAGGCCGATATCGCCAGCCTCGTCCAAGCTCTGAACGAGGTGCTGTGATGACCGAGTCCATCAGCGGTAACCACGGCATGGTCATCGAAGAGCCGTTGATCTTCGAACAGAACACCCCGGGCCAGTGCGGCGTCGATCTGCCGGAACCGGCGCCGGTCGTCGAACGGCTGGGCGGTTTGGAGCGTAAAAATCCGATCGGTCTGCCCGGTCTGGCCGAACCTACCGTGGTGCGCCACTATACCCGCCTGTCGCAGAAGAACGTCGGCATCGATTCGGTGTTCTATCCGTTGGGGTCGTGCACCATGAAGCACAATCCTCGCCTGAACGAAAAGCTGGCCCGCCTGCCGGGTCTGGCCGATCTGCATCCTTTCCAGCCGGAAAGCACGGTGCAGGGCGCGCTGGAACTGATCGACAGTTGCGCCCATTGGCTGAAGACCCTGACCGGCATGCCGGCCATCGCCATGAGCCCGGCGGCCGGCGCTCACGGCGAATTCTGCGGTCTGATGACCATTCGCGCCGCTCATGACGCCAACGGCCAGACCCGGCGCACCCGCATGCTGGTGCCGGAATCGGCCCACGGCACCAACCCGGCCAGCGCCGCCGCCTGCGGCTTTTCGGTGGACCCCATTCCTGCCACCGCGCGCGGGCGGGTCGATCTGGCGGCGCTGAAGGCCAAGCTGGGCGACGACGTCGCCGGTCTGATGCTGACCAACCCCAATACCTGCGGCCTGTTCGAGGATGAAATCCTGGAAATCGCCGAGGCCATCCATGGGGCGGGCGGTTATTTCTATTGCGACGGCGCCAACTACAACGCCATCGTCGGTCGCGTCCGTATTGCCGATCTGGGCGTCGACTGTATGCATATCAACCTGCACAAGACCTTCTCGACGCCGCATGGCGGCGGCGGTCCCGGCGCCGGCCCCACCGTTCTGTCCGCGGCTTTGGCCGCCTACGCTCCGTTGCCCTATGTGGTCCACGACGACAAGGGCTTCCGTCTGGTCGAACACGCCGCGCAGGCGGGTGACAACAAGCCGGTGGGGCGCATCAAGGGGTATCACGGCCAGTTCGGCGTCTTCGTTCGGGCTTTGGCCTATATGATGAGCATGGGCGCCGACGGCCTGCGGCAGGCTTCCACCGATGCCGTGCTGAACGCCAACTATCTGTTGGCTCAACTGTCCTCCGATCTGTCGGCTTCGTTCGAGGGACCGTGCATGCACGAAGCCCTGTTCGACGATCGTTTCCTCAAGGACAGCGGCGTTTCCACCTTGGATTTCGCCAAGGCCCTGATCGACGAGGGCTTTCATCCCATGACCATGTACTTCCCGCTGGTGGTGCATGGCGCTCTGCTGATGGAGCCCACCGAGACCGAGAGCAAGGCCACCCTGGACGGTTTCATCGCCACCGTGCGCGGGTTGGCGCGACGGGCCAAGGCCGGCGAAGCCGACGGCTTCAAGGCCGCGCCGCAGTTCACTCCGCGTCGCCGTATGGACGAGACCACGGCGGCCCGAACGCCGGTCTTGCGCTGGAAAAAAGCGTAAGTCTTTACGAAAGGCCCCTCAATCCACGGATTGAGGGGTTTTTTCTGCCATTGTCTCTTTTGTCATGTCGATTGGGCAGGTACAGTGCCGGGAAATCTCCGGTTTATGGGCAGACGATGATTACCACCGCCAAATCCCACACGGGACGGCACTCCGCTTATCGGCATTTGCGCCGCCGCACCTATCACATGCTGGGTGGCGAAGGTCACGACGAAACGGTCGTCAAGATCCTGGACTATGCCCTGGTGACGCTGATCTGCATCAACTGCGTTTTCTCGATTCTGGAATCCGTCGAGCATTTATCGATCATGCACGGCCATATTTTCCGCGCCTTCGACAAATTCTCGGTGATCGTCTTTTCCATCGAATATCTGCTGCGGGTCTGGACGGCGGTCGAGATGGACGATACGCGTTTCCATCATCCGCTGATGGGCCGACTGCGTTATCTGTTCACGCCCATGGCCATCGTCGATTTGATCGCCATCGCGCCGTTCTATCTGGGCATCTTCTTCGAGGTCGACCTGCGGGCCATGCGGGTGCTGCGTCTGCTGCGCGTCTTCAAGCTGACCCGCTATTCCCAGGCCATGACCATCATGATCGCCGTGTTGCGCCAGGAGGCGCGAGCCATCGGCGCGCTGCTGTTCGTCTTCGTGGTGATCCTGACCTTCGTTTCCAGCCTGATGTATCTGCTGGAGCATTTGGCTCAGCCCCGCGTTTTCGCCGATATTCCATCGGCCATGTGGTGGGCGGTGGTGACCATGACCACGCTGGGGTACGGCGATATGGTGCCGGTCACGCCGTTGGGCCGGGTCATCGGCGCCTGCACCGCCGTCATCGGCGTGGGCATGATCGCCTTGCCGGCCGGTGTTCTCGCCTCGGGCTTTTCCGAGCAGGTGCGCATCCGCCGCGAGGCTTATCTGGAATCCGTGGAAAAGGTCATGAGCGGCGGCCAGATTCCCCGCCGGGCCCGCCGCCGTCTCGAAGAAACCCGTCAACGCCTGGGCCTGTCCCACGACGAGGCGTCGTATATGCTGGAAAAAGCCGTGCGCGCTCCCACCCACTGTCCTCATTGCGGCGGGCGGCTGGATCATCGCCACGGAGAGGACGAACCGGGCGGCGGCATCTGAAACCGTGCAAGGCATAAAAAAACACCCCCGTCGAACGGGGGCGTTTTTTTATGGGTCTGCGCGTTGGGCCTCAGGCCTGAGCGGCGACCACCTGAACTTCGACCACGAAGTCGGGAGTGGCCAGCTTGGCCTCGACGGTAGCGCGGGCCGGGGTCTGGCCGGGAACTACCCAGGCGTCCCACACCTTGTTCATTTCGGTGAAGTCGCGGATGTCGGCCAGATAGATGGTCGCCGACAGAATGCGGGTCTTGTCGCTGCCGGCCTTGGCCAGCAGATCGTCGATGCGCTTGACCACTTCGGCCATCTGCACGCCGACGGGGGCGCCGGGATTGTCTTCGGCAATCTGGCCGGCCAGATAGACCAGACCGTTGAAAGCCGTGGCTTCGCTCATGCGGTTGCCGGCGCCGATGCGGGTGACGGTGCTCATTGTGTCGTTCCCTTAGTCAAACAGGCTGGAGACGCTGCGCTCTTCGCTGATGCGCAGGATCGACTCGGCCATCAGGGGAGCGATGGAGATATGGCGGATGTTGTGGGCGTGCTGGACCGCCTCGGTCGCCATGATGGAATCGGTGGTGACCAGGCTTTCCAGCGGCGAACCCGTCACGCGGGCCACAGCGCCGCCCGACAGAACGCCGTGGGTGACATAGGCCGACACGGCGGTGGCGCCGGCCTTCATCAGGGCTTCGGCGGCATTGCACAGGGTGCCGGCGGAATCGACGATGTCATCGACCAGAACACAGTGACGGCCGGAAACGTCGCCGATGATGTTCATCACCTCGGAAACGCCGGCGCGTTCACGGCGCTTGTCGATGATGGCCAGCGGAGCGTCCAGGCGGCGGGCGATGATGCGGGCGCGCACCACGCCGCCGACGTCCGGCGACACGATCATCAGGTTTTCGTTGCCGTAGCGGTTCTGGATGTCGTTGGTGAACACCGGGGCGGCGTACAGGTTATCCAGCGGAATGTCGAAGAAGCCCTGGATCTGACCGGAATGCAGGTCAATGGTGACCACGCGGTCGGCACCGGCGGTGGTGATCAGATTGGCGACCAGCTTGGCCGAAATCGGGGTGCGCGGGCCGGACTTGCGGTCCTGGCGGGCATAGCCGAAGTAAGGGACGACGGCGGTGATGCGGCGGGCCGATCCGCGACGCAGGGCGTCGAGCGTGACCAGCAGCTCCATCAGATGATCATTGGCCGGCGCGCTGGTGGACTGAACCACGAAGACGTCCTCGCCGCGCACGTTCTCGTGGATCTCGACGAACACTTCCATGTCGGAGAAACGCCGGACGGTGGCCGAGGTGAGCGCGATGTTCAGATAGCTGCCGATGGCTTCGGCGAGCGGACGGTTGCTGTTGCAGGAAAGAATTTTCATAGGCTTCAATCCTTCGGGGATGGCCGAAGAGTCGTGAATACGACAGGAATAAGGCGGCGGGCGGAATGTAACAGCGGCCTAATAAGAAGGCAACGCCTATTGGCTGAGCTTATGCGGAGGGCTAAGAGCCATCCTCCGAGCGTCCATCAAGGGTTGGTCTGCTTGTGCAGGACTTCGGCGATACCGGGTGCGGCGGCTTCGGCGATGGCGCGGCCCAACGGTCCCAGATAGCCGGTCAGCAGGATATGGTCCACCGGGTTGCCCTGGGCGACCTTGCCCAATTCCTTGCCATCGGGAGCCTTGATGGTCCAGGCGATGTCGAGCATGTCCTGACCCTTGGTCATGCTGGGCGGTGGCGGAGTGATGTGGACTTCGCCCTGGATGACGGCGGCGGCGCCCTTGGCTTCGCCCACGGCATAGCCTTCGCGCAACAGGGCGCGGCCCAGGGCGTTGCGCAGGCCTTCGGCGTCGAACGTTTTCGGCGCTTTCAGCGGCGCCAGAACCACATGAGGGCGTTCGTCGGCGACGGCGTTGGGGTCTTCGCCCCGCAAGACATGGCCGACGGCGGCGGCGATTTCCGCCGGGGTGGCTTTCGGCGGCATGGCCGTGGCGACGGTGCCGATCATGCCTCCCTGGGCATCTTCCAGGGTCCAGGTGATCTGGCCGCCGTTGCGGCTGCCCCGCAGCCACAGGCCGCCGGGGCCGGGGGGCTGGGTGCTGGCGGGAATGTCTTCCGTCTCGAAGCCGGTGATCAGAGCCTTATCCAGGCCGGGAGCGCCTTCGACCGGGGCGATGCTGATGGTCGACAGCGCCTGCCGGTCCTCGATCAAGGCGTTGGGAGCGTCTTGCTCGAAGGGGTGCGGCAGCGGCCCGCAGGCCGACAGCAGCAGCGCCAGGGCGGGAAGGGCGAGCTTTCTCAAAACACCATGCATCCCGCCACCAACGCCACCAGGGAAAAGGCGGCCAGCAGCCAGATGTAAGGCATGGATCAGCGTTCCAGAACGATGGCCGACAGATTGCGGCCGTAATCGCCTTCGCCTTTCAGGACCGAGCGGCGATAGCTGAAGAATCGGCTTTCCTCGCGGAAGGTGTCGCAGGGCGTGCGGGCCACTTCCGAAACCGAGGCTTTGGCCAGACGGCGGGCGACGTATCCGGGCAGGTCGAAGAAGTAATGGCCTTCACGCTGGGCGGCGGTGAAGAAGAAATGGTTGTCGCCGTCCTGTTCCAGGAAGGGGATGGGAAATTCCGGCCCAACTTCATAGGAGCGTTGGGCGATGCAAGGGCCGACCGAGGCGACGATGCGGTTGGTCTTGGCGCCCAGCGACACCATGGCCTGCACGGCGTTGTCGAGAATGCCGCCCAGGGCGCCGCGCCAGCCGGCATGAACGGCGGCAACGACGTTGGCCTTGCGGTCGGCCAGCAGCACGGGGGCGCAGTCGGCGGTCAGGATGCCCAGCGCGATGCCGGGACGATTGGTCACCATGGCGTCGGCCACTTGGGGTTCCTGTCCCGGAGCCCAGTCGTCGCCGATAATGCTGACCTTGGTTGTGTGCTGCTGGTAAACGGTCGCCAGACATTGAGGCGGCACATCCAGGGTGGACATGGCCAGATTGCGGTTGGCCGTCACATGCTCGGGGTTGTCCTGGGAACCGAAGCCGCAGTTGAGCGACGCGTAAAGCCCTTCCGAGACTCCGCCCTGACGGGTGAAGAAGCCGTGACGGATGCGCAGCACCTCGTTCAGCGTCGATACAGTGATCATCTCAGGAGTCATGGGCGGAAAATCCCGGAGGAGGGGGCAGATCAGGGTGGGTCAAGCAAATCACCTTAAATAAAGTGCCCATTTCCGACGCATGGATCAAGCGTCGGCATGCGCGGACGATGTCTTCGGCCTTGTCCGGCTGGGCGCGGCACAGTCTTTCGGCCCTTAATTCGATGCCCAGACAGCGCAGAAAGCGGCCCTGGGTGACAATCGGCTGGGCTCGGGCCGGAGCGGCGGCTTCGGCGACGGCCTGAAAGTCGACGTGGGCGGTCAGATCCGCCTCGCCGGGAGCTTCGAGGACAGGAGCATAGGCATGTTTTCTTACAGCCTGCAAGGTGTCGCCGACGGCCGTATGGTCGTGGCCGTAGTCGATCAGCAGCGCGGCTCCGCCCTGTGCCGCCAATTTCCCGCCGATCTCGGCGGATACCATGCGGGCGGCCCGTCCGATTTCGAAAATATCGCCGTCGGACGCCGGAGGAGCCTCGATATCGGCTGCCGGGCCGGGAGCGAAGACGAAGGCGTCGCCCTCCACCGTCACCATGCGCTCACTCCAGGCGCCCGCGCCGCGGACATATTGATGGATGGGCAGGGCATCGAGAAATTCGTTGGCCACCAGCAGCAACGGCGCGTCGGCGGGCAGATCCGACAGATCGTCGTGCCAGACGGGGGCGGCGTCCCTGAGGACCGCGGCCTGTCTGGCCCGCAGGGCGAGGCTGGTTTCCACCAGATGGACGGCGGCGGCCTGACGGAAGCCGGGCACCATGGCCGCGGCCCGCAGAATGTCGGCCATCAGGGTGCCCCGCCCCGGTCCGGTCTCGGCCAGGATGACGCGGGCGGGTGATCCCAGGCTTTGCCAGACCACAGCCAGCCACAGGCCGATCATTTCTCCGAACATCTGGCTGATTTCCGGAGCGGTGGTGAAATCGCCCTCGGCTCCCAGCGGGTCTTGCTTGCGGTAATAGCCGTGCTCGGGATGGCCCAGGGCGGCGTCCATGAACTGGGCCACCGTCAAAGGGCCGTCCGTCTCGATGCGGCGGCGCAGGGTTTCTGCCAGGGGTGAAATCACGCGGGGCTCTGGTGGCGTTTCTGGGCGAAGACGGCCAACGAAATGCCGACGATCACCAATGGAATCGACAGCAGCTGGCCCATGGTGGCGCCGCCCCACAGAAAGCCCAGATAGCTGTCCGGCTCGCGGAAGAATTCGCAGACGATGCGGGCCAGACCGTACCCGGCCAGGAACAGACCGGCCAGGGTGCCCGGCTTCATGCGCACCGCTTCGACGCGCCACAACAGATGCAGGACGATCAGCAGAGCGAGCCCCTCCAGCCCCGCTTCGTAAAGCTGGCTGGGGTGGCGGGGCACCTGAAGTTCGTCGGTGGGAAAGATCATGGCCCAGGGCAGATCGCCGTCGGTCGGACGGCCGAACAATTCGCCGTTGATGAAGTTGGCGATGCGCCCGAAGAGCTGGCCCAGGGGCTGGGCGACGCAGATCAGATCGCCGACGGCGAACAGGTTCAGGCCATGGCGGCGCGAGAACAGGATGATGGCGGTGATGACGCCCAATGCGCCGCCATGGAACGACATGCCACCTTTCCACACCGAGAAAATCTCGATGGGATTCTCCAGGTAAAAGGACGGTTTGTAGAACAGCACGAAACCGATGCGGCCGCCCAACACCACCCCCAGGGTGGCCCAGACGATGAAGTCGTCCACCTGCAGTTCGGTCATGGCATGAGGGGCCTTGCGGATCAGGCGGCGCAGATAGCCCCAGCCGCCCAGCAGGCCTGAAATATAGGCCAGGGCGTACCAACGGATGGCCAGCGGCCCCAGCTTGATGGCCACCGGGTCGATGTCGGGGAAAGCGATGGCCATGATCAAAGATACTTGTCTTCGGCGGTCAGATGCTTTTGCACATAAGCGGTCACGCCGTCCTCCAGCGAGGTGAAGGGCTTGCCGTAACCGGCGGCCCGCAGGCGGTCCATGTTGGCCTCGGTGAAATATTGGTATTTGTCGCGAATGTTCACCGGCGTGTCGACATACTTGATGCGCGGCTCCTTGCCCAGGGCATGGTAGACGGCGGCGGCCAGATCCTTGAAGGTGCGGGCCTGTCCGGTGCCTAGATTGAACAGACCGCTGACCTTGGGATTGTCCAGCAGCCACAGCATGACGTCGACCACGTCGCCGACCCAGACGAAATCGCGTTTCTGTCCGCCGTCGGGGTAATCGGGATTGTGGGACTTGAACAGGGTCGCCGACGCGCCTTGGGCGGCGTGCGGGAAGATGTGAGCCACCACGCTCTGCTGGCCGCCTTTGTGATATTCGTTGGGACCGTAAACGTTGAAGAACTTCAGCCCGGCCCATTGGGGCGGCAAGGGCTTGTTCTCGGCGATCTTGCGGGCCACGCGGCGGTCGAACAGATGCTTGCTCCAGCCATAGGCGTTCAGGGGCTGCAGCCTGGCCAGGGCGTTCACTGACAATTCGTCATCGAAGCCATGTTCGCCGTCGCCGTAGGTGGCTGCCGACGAAGCGTAGATGATCCGCACGTTGTTGTGGGTGCACCAGGCGAACAGCGCCGTGGTCAGATTGAAGTTGTTGGCCGTGATCAGGTCGGCGTTGGTTTCGGTGGTCGCCGAGATGGCGCCCATGTGGAACAGGCAGGTGATGCGCTTCTTGTTGGCTTCCAGGAAGTCGAAGATCTGTTCCGGATGCACGATGTCGGACAGTTCGCGCTTGCTGATATTGCGCCACTTGTCGCCGTCGCCCAATCGGTCGCAGACCACCAGGGGGCCGAGCCCACGCTTCTCAAGCGCCGCCAGCAGATTTGAGCCGATGAAGCCGGCGCCGCCAGTGACTACATACATGACGAGATTCCTTGGATGGTCTAGCCTGATCCCCTTATAGGCTTGGCCGGCGCCGCTGCCAAGTGGCGGGAAGGATGAGTGGCGGCTTGTTGCACCGCGATGTTGCGCCTTTGGGCGCCGCCGCCCATAATGACGCCAGCGCAGCACTGAAAGGCAGATCATGCAGACCGACAACCGTTTCTTCGACGACATGACCCGCATGGCGGGCGGCGCGCTGAACGCCCTGACCGGCCTGAAGACCGAAATGGAAGCCATGTTCCGCCAGCAGATGGAACAGTTCCTGGGCAACATGAATCTGGTGAGCCGCGAGGAATTCGAGACCGTGCAGGCCTTGGCCGCCAAGGCCCGCGACGAGCAGGAGGCTTTGGCCGCCCGCTTGGCCGCCGTTGAAGCCGAGCTGGCTACCCTAAAGGGCAAGTCCGTCTCCGAATAGTCACACAATCTATAGTGCCGAAGGCGCGGTATTCCCTAAGGAATGCCGCGCTTTTGCTGTCTATGGATAGATTTATCCACATATCCCTTAGTCTAATCCGGCGATTATTGTTGCATCAGTGGAATCCCGCCGATAGGCTACCGCTTGTGGCACCCGGGGTCGGACATACAAGAAATTGTCCTGTTCGATTCCGCGCCCGATGGCAGGCTAAGGAGATTTCCGGCATGACCTACTCCTCCATGACTCTGGAAGAAGAAGCCGCAGCCAACCCGCTCGATATCGTCGAGCAGTTCGTCACCGCTAACGAATGGGCGTTCGATCGCCGCAGCGATGACGAGATGGCGGTCGAGGTTCCCGGCCGCTGGTGTGATTACAGCCTTTATTTCGCCTGGCGCGAGGACATCGGTGCCCTGCATTTCACCTGTGCCTTCGATATGAAGGTGCAGGGCACGAAGCGAGGCCAGGTCTACGAGCTGCTGGCCTGCATCAACGAGCGCCTGTGGCTTGGGCATTTCGGCATCTGGGCCGATGAAGGCGTTCCCATGTTCCGCCATTCCATTCTGCTTCGGGGCCAGGACGGCGCCAGCATGGAACAGATCGAAGACCTGATGGAGATCGCCCTGGCCGAGTGCGAGCGGTTCTATCCGGCGTTCCAATTCGTCATTTGGGGCGGCAAGACCGCGCAGGAAGCCATTTCCGCCGCCCTGCTCGATACCGTGGGTGAAGCGTGACCAAGATTCTTTTGGTGGGTTGTGGAAAGATGGGTGGAGCCATGCTGGATGGCTGGCTCGACCAGGGTGTGGCGATCAAGGACGTGGTGGTGGTCGAGCCGTCGGGCGAGATCGGACGTTCCGGCATCGTGGTGGTCAAGGATGCCGGCGGAATTCCCGCCGGTTTTTCTCCCGACATCGTGGTATTGGCGGTCAAGCCACAGATGATGGACGGCGCTTTGCCGGCCTATGCCCGTTTTTCGGATTCGCTGTTTCTTTCCATCGCCGCCGGCAAGACCCTGGCCTATTTCGCGGCCAAGCTGGGTAAGGTGGCGGTGGTGCGCGCCATGCCCAACACCCCGGCGGCGGTGCGGCGCGGCATGACCGTGGCCGTGCCCAATGCCAAGGTGACGCTTGATCAGCGCGGCAAGGCCGAGGCGCTGCTGTCTTCGGTGGGTGACGTCGCCTGGGTCGACAACGAAGATTTGATGGACGCCGTCACCGCGGTGTCGGGCAGCGGTCCTGCCTATGTTTTCCTGATGGCCGAAGTCTTGGCACAGGCGGGCGTGGCTGCCGGCCTGCCCGGCGACCTTGCCGCCCGTCTGGCCCGCGCCACTGTTTCCGGCGCCGGAGAACTGCTCAATAAATCTCCGGAAAGCGCCGCCCAGTTGCGTCAGAACGTCACCAGCCCCGGCGGCACCACCTTTGCCGCGCTTCAGGTGCTGATGGCCGGCGACGGCATGGAGCCGCTTCTGACGAAAGCCGTGGCTGCCGCAAGTCAGAGGTCGAAAGAACTGGCCTCATGACCAACGTCTAGAGGCGATTATCTGAGTGTGTAAGGAAAGCTAACAGTTTTGTTGCGACGCAACAAAACTGTTGACGTGTGCGGTTTTCCACACATAGGCTGTGGGCTTCCAAAATAGCTCTCTCCTTCGGAGGAACACGCTCATGGCCAAGCAGCCCGAAACCATTTTCGATTTCGATGTCACTAAGTACATCGGCGAGTTCAAGGTTCCCGGTTTTGATCTCGATGCCCTGGTTGCGTCTCAGCGCAAGAACATCGAAGCCCTGACCCAGGCCAACAAGCTGGCTTTTGACGGGGTTCAGGCTGCGGTCAAGCGTGAGATCGAGATTCTGCGCCAGACTCTGGAAGAAGCCGCCACCGTCACCAAGGAATTGGTGGAAGGCGTTTCGCCGCAGGAAAAGATCACCCGTCAGACCGAACTGGCCAAGGAAGCCTTCGAGCGCGGCGTGGCCAACGCCCGCGAACTGTCCGAGATCATCACCAAGTCCAACTCCCAGGCCATCGACCTGCTGAACAAGCGCTATGTTCAGCTGCTGGACGAGGTCAAGGAGACCGTTTCCAAGATCAAGGCGAAGTAAGCTTCACCGATCTGAAAAGGCCGCCCGGTTCGCCAGGCGGCCTTTTTTATGCCGGCCTCCGGTTTTCCGGCGGAAAATTTCCCGGGCCTTGCACCATAAAATCGTCGCATTCCTTTCTCACGCTGGATCATAAAAGCGTTCAGGGGGGATCCGGGAATGAGGCTGGCAATTTGCCGCGCGGCGGTTGTTCTGGCGTTGTCGGGCTGTGCGTCTTCGTCTCCGCCGTCGGCGGATCTTCCTTTGAGCGTCGGTAACGGCGTCGGTAGCCAGTACGGCAACTATGCCGCCCGTATGGACGGCGAGATGCGCGGTCCCTCGGGAGAACGCTGCGTCATCTACAACTGGGATCGTCCCTTGACCAAGGATCTGGCTGTTCGCCTCAGGTCGGCGTCATGCGAAGCCAAGGAACGCCCCGGCTGGATGCTGTGCAGGGAGCTCTCCCGCACAGTCATTCCGATTTCCGAAAGCAATTTGCACGACGAACAGGGTGGTGGCGGCCAATAGCCGTCCCATTCCGGCCGTCATCCGGAGCAAGGCGATTGCGATTGGACTCCAGGGAGCGATCCAATCCGCCGTCCGTTCCGTTTAGCGATGATGCGGCTGGTTGTTGACGACGCAGGCCGGAACCAGTTTTTTCAATTCTTTTTCCAGATCGATGCGGCGCGACCGGCAAACGGTGGCCAGACATTCCTGCTCGTCGACTTCGTTGCCGGAGCGGCGGTTCTGCTCCTCAAGCTGTTTGACGGCGGTGACGAGGTCGCGCAAAGCTTTTTGGCAGAAGCTTTGATATTTGCGCAGCTTCATCTGTTCGTCCATATCGTCGGGGACGATGCCGTAGACGGGGCCGAACAGCGACAGGAACAGCGAGCGTCCCAGATGCTCCTCGGCGGTCTTGAGGAACATCTGCATCTGGTCGCGGTTCAGATGCAGTTCCAGCATGGCGTCCAGGGCATATTCGTTCAGCACGTCCAGATAATCGGCCAGGGCGGCGATGTCGTGCTGGCTGATTCGGTTGTCTTCCACCAGCTTCTTGGCGGTGTCCTTGTTGGCCAGAACGTCCCACTTCTTTTTTGCGTCGACTCCGGACAAGGCGCCGTGGACGGTGTCGAAGCCGGCTTCGCCCAGTTCGCTGACGGTGCTGGAGGCCAGCACGTTGTGCTCGAGCATTTCCCGGATCAAAGCCGGATCCTTCAGCACCTGTTCGGCCTTTTGCAGATCGGCCATGGCCAATTGGGCCAGCTTCTGCAAGCGTTCCTCGGTGTCCATGCGGGTGATGCCGATGCCCAGCTTGTTGAAGACGTGGGCAGGAATCTCGACGTAAATGGGGAAAAAGCGCACCTGCCACTCAAAGTCCAGATGGTCCTTGATCGAGGCGTAGAAGCGGCCCGAGCCGCTTTGTCCCGCCGGCGGCGGGCGGTCCTGGCCGTGGTTGCGGCGGAACAGCTCCGACAGCTTCGCCACATTGACCAGCCGCAGCAACGGAGATTGCTGTGGCGGCTTTTTCTGGGCGGCGGCAGTCTTGGTTTTGGCCTTGGCTGGATCGATGGGCTCGCCGAAATGATTTTCGGCGAAGCTGCGCATGCCGGTGCGCACCACCATGCCGATGACTTCATCCACCGAGCGTCCGCACTTCAGACGGGTGACGTCGTCATGAACGGGGTTGCCGTCGGCGTCGACCAGAAGGTTGGCGAACAGGTCGCGCTTGGCGCGGAAAATCTGGAAACAGCCGTCCAGAAGCTCGGGGCTTTCCATGATCGCCTTATAGGCGTCGGGCACCGGGGCGAGAGGCGGCAGCAACTGCCGGAATTTTTCGGCGACTTCCTGCTTCAGGACGCGGCTGACCTCGCGGCGGGCAAGAGCATCAGGGCTGTCGGGCGTGCTCATAGAAACGACCTTATTAGTTTATATCCGGCAGGATAAACCACATTATGAAATCTGCAACGACGGCTTGGTGACGGACGGTTACAGTGGCAGCCGCACCCTGACCCGCAGACCGCCGAGCGGGCTGTCTTCCAGCAACAGGTCGCCGCCATGGCTGCGCACCAGATCGCGGGCGATGGTCAGGCCCAGACCGACGCCGCCGGTCTTGGGATTGCGCGAGCTTTCCAGGCGGACGAAAGCCTTGAACACCTCCTCGCGTTTCTGGGGGGGGATTCCGGGGCCGTCGTCGTCGATGGTGACTTCGATGCCGTCGGCCCGGCGGCCGGCGCGAATCGCCACATGGTTGCCGTAGCGGACGGCGTTGCCGGCCAGATTCATCAAGGACCGGGACAAGGCCATGGGGCGGCAAAGCAGGCTCAGCTCTTCTTCGCAATGCAGATCGATGGCGGCGCCTTCTCGGCGCAGCTTGCCGACGATCTCCTCCAGCAAAGCCACCAGATCGCTGGTCTTGGCCTTTTCCGTCCCCTCGCCGCGGGCGAAAGCCAGATAGCCTTCGACCATGCGCTCCATTTCGACGACGTCCTCTTCCAGTTCGGCGACGCCTTCGCCCTGCATCATCGCCAATTGCAGCTTCATGCGGGTCAAGGGGGTGCGCAGGTCGTGGGAGACGCCGGCCAGCATTTCGGTGCGCTGAGTGACCTGCCGTTTGATGCGCTCTTGCATCAGGGCGAAGGCGGCGGCGGCTTGACGCACTTCCGCCGCGCCTTCCGGATGGAAATTGGGAACGTCGCGGCCTTTGCCGAAATTGTCGACGGCGGCGGCAAGGCGGCGGACGGCCCGCACCTGATTGCGCATGAAAATGGTGGCGATGCCGAACAGCAACATCGAGGTGCCGACCATCCACAGTACGAAGATGGTGGTGGTGGGGCTGTAAAGCCGTTTGCGGGTCGTCTTGACCGACAGCACGCCTTCGGTCAGCTGGACCTGGATCAGGATGCCTTTGTCATAGGTGTTGGTGTCGAGGAACAATGGCCGCCCCAGCCGGTCCTGAAGGGCGCGGTAAAGATTGTCCTCCATGTTGATGCCGGTGGTGGCCGAGGCCAGGCCGGATTGCGGATTGAGGATGCCGGTACGGTCCAGGATGCCGCCGTCCTCCATGGTGAAGTCCAGATCCATGGGCCAGCCGGCGGTGGCGAAGATGATGGCGCGGTTTTCGGGGCCGGGATAGGCGCGCATCAGTTCGGCGACGGTGGCGACGTCGCCGGCCAGACTGGCCGACATCCGCCGTGTCACCATGTCCCAGTGGGTGCCATAGAAAACATAGGCGGAAACCAGTTGCAGCAGCACCAGCGGCGAAACGAGAATCAGCAGCGACCGGGCCAGCAGGCCCTTGGGCAATATGGATTTGACGGCGGCGCGGATGGAGAAGCTCATGCGTCGGGCCATAAAACATAGCCGCGTCCGCGCATGGTTTGCAGATAGCGGGGCAGTCGGGGGTCATCCTCGATCTTCTTGCGCAGGCGTGTGACCTGAACGTCGACGGTGCGCAAATTGCCGCTGTTGCCGGTGGCGGCTCCCAATTCCTCGCGGCTTAGGGTTTCGCCGGGCTGGCCGGCGAGAACGGCCAGCAGTGCGGATTCGGCCGATGTCAGATGCACCATGTCGCCGTCCTGGCGCAATTCGCCGCGGGCGAGATCGAAGGTGAAGCTGCCGAAGCGGCATTCCCTGGGGGCGGGCGGAGCCTCGTCGCGGGCGGTGCGGCGCAGGATCGAGCCGATGCGCAGCAGCAGTTCGCGGGGGTCGAAAGGCTTGGTCAGGTAATCGTCGGCGCCGGACTCGAAACCGCCGATGCGGTCGGATGTTTCTCCCATGGCGGTCAGCAGCAGGATCGGCAGATGGCAGCCGTTCTGGCGCAAGGCCTTGGTCAGCTCCAGGCCGGTTTCACCGGGCATCATCACATCCAGGACGACCAGATCGAAGGCGATGGCCTCCAGCTGCTGGCGGGCTTCGGCGGCGTCGGCGGCGGCCGAAACCACATAGCCGTTGTCGCTGAGGTATTTTCGCAGCAATCCGCGCAGACGGGTATCGTCGTCCACCACCAGGATATGAGATTTGTCCTCCATCTCCGTCACAGTCTCCCTGGTTTCAGACGCGGGGTTTGGCCGGGCCCGCCGTGATGCGGCGGCGCTCGCTTTCGTCGATCAGTCCCACCAGAACCTTGCGATAGCCTTCGACCGCTTCGGCGCCGGCTTCGCGATAGGCACGGGCGATGCGGGCGCGCTGCTTCTCGGTCAGCTGGCGTTCCAGGTCGACGCCTTTCTCGGTCAGTTCCAGCAGCCGCTGGCGGCGGTCACGGGGGCCGGTGCGCTGGACGATGAAACCGTCCTTGATCAATTGCGACAGGACCCGCGACAGGCTTTGCTTGGTGATGCGCAGGGTGGCCAGCAGTTCGCTCACGGTGATGCCGGGATTGCGCCCGACGAAATAGATCACCCGGTGATGGGCGCGGCCGAAACCGAACTCGGCCAGGATGGCGTCGGGCTCGGCGGTGAAGTCCCGATAGGCGAAAAACAGCAGCTCGATGCCTTGGCGCAGTTCCTCCTCACGGAGAAAAAGTAGGTTCACGCCGGATTTTATGTCAGTCATGTTGACGTATATGCCTTAGAAATGTTACCTATAGCAAGCTCGTTCGGTAATTTTATAACGCCGGACGGTTTTAACTCATATCGAGGAACATCACCATGTCTCTGGTCCCCTTCGATGACCGCGACGGAAACATCTGGTTCGACGGCAAGCTGACTCCCTGGCGCGAGGCCAAGGTGCATGTACTGACCCATGCGCTGCATTATGCCTCCGCCGTGTTCGAGGGCGAACGGGTTTATCAGGGCAAAGTGTTCAAACTGACCGAACATTCCGAACGCTTGATCCATTCGGGCCGAATTCTGGGTTTCGACATCCCTTGGTCGGCGGCTGAAATCGACGAGGCGACCCGAGCTACCGTGGCCGCCAACAACATCGTCGACGGCTATGTGCGTCCCATCGCCTGGCGCGGGGCCGAACAGATGGGCGTCGCCGCCCAGGAAACCAAGATCCATATGGCTATCGCCACCTGGGTCTGGCCGTCCTATTTTCCGCCGGAACTGCGCAAGAAGGGTATCCGCCTGAATATTTCCAGGTGGAAGCGGCCGCATCCGGAAACGGCGCCGACCCAATCCAAGGCCGCCGGGCTGTACATGATCGGCACCCTGTCCAAGCATGACGCCGAGGCTCAGGGCTATTCCGACAGCCTGATGCTGGACTGGCAAGGCAACCTGGCGGAAGCCACCGGGGCCAATCTGTTCCTGGTGATCGGCGGCGAAATCCATACGCCGATTCCCGATTGCTTCCTGGACGGCATCACCCGCCGCACGGTGATCGATCTGGCCCGCAAGCGCGGTTTCAAGGTGGTTGAGCGGCGTATCCGTCCCGAGGAACTGACCAAGGCGCAAGAGGTCTTTCTGACCGGCACCGCCGCCGAAGTCACGCCGGTGGGCGAGATCGCGGAATATCGCTTCACCCCCGGCCCGATCACGGCGGCGCTGATCAGCGATTACGACGCCCTGGTGGGGCGGGTCGCCGTTCCCGCCTGACGGGCGCGCGGGGAATAAGGCCGGTCCGATTGGGCCGGCCTTATTTTTTTGGCGCCGGCTTGTCGACGGGGACGACGCGGCCCGAACCCAGCATGCGGGTGTTGCGCTTCTTCAGATAGCGCGCCAGACCCTGTTCGAGGATGCCGCCGATGCGTTTGCAGGTGCCGTCGCCGAAGTGGAAGTCCCAGCGCAGGCGCTGCTCCTCCTGTTCCATATGTTCGTAGAGATCCGAGAACAGCGCCTCGAACACCGAGGAAAAATGGTCGTCGGTAAAGGTGACCTTGGATACTTCCAACATGGTGGCGTCCAGGATCGCCATGAAAATCTTTTTGCCGTGGGGGAAATTCTCGAAGCGGAACAGGATGCGGATGAACACGGTGTCGACGAAGCGGGCCCAGTCGGGGTTTTCGCGGATGCGCTGCCACATCTCCTTGTCGTCGTCACAGTTCAGCCGATACAGCAACTGATCGGCCTCGGCGTTCAATTCCTCATAGATCATTGGTCCGAAGGCTTTTTTCAGATAGCGGTCCAAGCCTTCGATCAGGGTGCGCGGCATCATCGGGCGCGGGCCGGTGAACAGGTGCGAAACCTTGCCGACTACCAGCCGCAACAGGAAACGGCTGCGGCGCGGATCGCGCTGAGCGGTGACGATCTGCTGGCTGGCGGTTTGGCAGGCCGAGCAGTTCTCTTCGACCGCTTTCAGCAGATCGGCTGAAATCTGAGAGAACTGCGCCGCCTTTTCCGGTGGCAGCATGGATTGGAAGGTGGTGATCAGATATTCGAACAGAGCCAGGTTCTTGCGGGGATGAACGGCAAGCTCCTGCTTTACGGAGTCGTCCTGGCCGTCTCCGGATGAGCCGAATTCGTCTGGCCCGTTATCCTGCACCGTGTGAACCTTCCCAGCCTTGGCAATCAGGACATTACCATCGTTCGGCCCGAGAGTCGTCTTCGCTCTTGGCCTCGACCCAATCCTGCCGTCCGGCGCGTTCTTCCATTTTCCAGAACGGCGCCTTGGTCTTCAGCCAGTCCATCAGGAACTCGCAGGCCGCGAAGGCGTCGCCGCGATGACTGGACGCCGCCGCCACCAGCACGATGCGGTCACCGGGCAGCAGACGGCCGTAACGGTGAACGATGACGACATCGAGAAGCCGCCAGCGATTGCGGGCTTCGTTCTCGATGGCGGCCAGTTGGCGTTCGGTCATGCCCGGATAATGTTCCAGGGTCATGGCCTGCAAGTCGTCATCGCCGCGCACCAGCCCGACGAAGCTGGCGACAGCGCCGGCGGCGGTGTTACCGGCCGACAGACGGGCGATTTCGGCGCCGGGATCGAAATCCTCGGCTTGAATGCGGATCACGCCTCAGCCTCCGGTGACGGGCGGGAAGAACGCCAGCTCGTCCTTCGCTCCCACCGTTTGATCGGCGGTGGCGAAGTCCTGGTTGACGGCGGCGCGGATCAGGGCGGGTTTGGCGAAAGCCTCGGCATGGCCGGGGCTGCGGGTGGACAGCCAAGCCATGATCTGGCCGACGGTGACCACGTCGGCCGGCGGTGTCACGTCTTCCTCGCCGCAGCCGATTCTGGAGCGCAGCCAGGCGAAATAGAGAATTTTCATGCCAGCAGCTCGCCGAAAGGAATGAAAGGCACCAGATCGCCGGGCTTGATGTCGATGCCTTCGGCGGCCAGATCCAGCAGGCCGTCGCTGGCGGTCATCGACGTCAGCACGCCGGAGGAATCGCTGGCGTGCAGCTCGACCACCGGCCCGAAGGCGGTATAGGTGACGCGGGCGCGGGGAAACTCCCGGCGGCCCGGCTTCTTGCTCAAGGCGAAGCCGGCAGGCAAGGGGTAGCGGCGCGGACTGATGTGGGCGGCGCCCGACAGGCGGTCCAGCAGCGGCCGACCGAACAGCAGAAAGGCCACCATCACCGCCACGGGGTTGCCCGGCAGCCCCAGGAACGGCACGCCGGAAACGCGGCCCAGAGCCAACGGCTTGCCGGGCTTCAGGGCCAGACGCCACAAATGCAGCTCGCCCAGGGCGGAAACGGCGGCTTTGATGTGATCTTCCTCGCCCACCGAAACGCCGCCCGACGTGACGATCAGGTCGTGATCCTTGGCGGCGTGGGCCAGGGTGGATTGGATCACGTCCAAACGGTCGGGCAGAATGCCCAGGTCGCTGACTTCGGCGCCAAAGGTCTGAAGCAAAGCTCGCAGGCTGTGGCGGTTGGCGTCGTAGATGGCGCCGGCAGGCAGCGGGCGGCCGGGTTCACGTACCTCGTCGCCGCTGGAAAAAACGGCGACGCGCAAACGGCGGACCACCGGCAAGGCCGATAGGCCGATGGTGGCGGCTACCCCCAGATGCTGCGGCCCCAGGCGGGTGCCGGCCTTCAGGGGCATGCCGCCCCGGGCGACGGATTCTCCGGCCTTGCGGATATTGTCGAAGGCTTTGGGGCGCTTCGGCACGGTGACGATGCCGTCCTGTTGTGAACATTGCTCCTGCATGATCACGGCGTCGGGGCCGGGCGGCACCGGAGCGCCGGTGAAAATGCGGTAGACCTTGCCGCGCTGGGCCGCTTCGGGCAGGGGATGCCCGGCGGCGATGCGCCCGCCCACCGGCAGGCTGGACGGGGCGTCGGGCGACAGGTCGTCTCGGAACACCGCCCAGCCGTCCATGGCCGAATTGTCGAAACCGGGAACGTCGATGGGCGAAAACTGATCGACGGCGAGAACGCGGCCCAAAGCTTCGGACAGCGGCAGTACTTCTTCCCCGGCGACTGGCGAAACATAATCCTGCATGGCGGCGATGGCGTCGTCGACGCTCAACAGTCCCTTGTCCGCGGGACTCATTTCGCGGCGCCCGACATGTGCTTCAGGCCGGATTGCAGATAATCCCAGCCGGTGATCAGGGTCAGGACGGCGGCGACCCACAGGCACAACACGCCGATGGGCAACGCGGGAATCCAGGACGGCGCGGCATCACCCACCAGCAGAACCGGCAGAGCCGTCATCTGGATGCCGGTCTTCCATTTGGCCAGACGGCTGACCGGCACGCCCACCTTCAGCTCGGCCAGATATTCGCGCAGGCCGGACACCAGAATTTCGCGCAGCAGGATGACCAGAGCCGGCAGCACGCTCCATTTGTCCAGCCGGTCAAAGGCGGTCAGCATCAGCAGAACGGCGGAGACCAGCAGCTTGTCGGCGATGGGGTCGAGAAAGCGTCCGAAGCTGGAAACGATGTTGTCCCGCCGGGCGAAGTAGCCATCGAAGTAATCGGTGATGGCCGCGGCCACGAACAGGGCACAGGCCACCCAGCGCCACAAAGGGCCATCCAGATAGAAGGTGCCGACCAGCAGCGGAATCGCCACGATCCGCGACAGGGTCAAAAGATTGGGAAGGCTGGTGAACATTTCATCCAGGAAGCAAGGGGCGGGCGCAAGCCGGTATTCTAGTGCATCCGCCCCCCAAGCGTAAACAGCCCCGCGCAATGGTTTGGCGTTCTTAACCGGCGTTGCGCCTTGGGCGGCTAGACGATGGCAATACCCGTTCTCGGGCTTTCGGCAGCATGGAGGCTATCCGGCCGGATGGAAATGAGCGTAGATCTTTTTCGCCAAGGCGCCGCTGATTCCTTCCACCGCTTCCAGATCGGCCAGACCGGCCTCGGAAACGCCCTTGGCCGAACCGAAATGATGCAGCAGGGCCTTTTTGCGGCGGGGGCCGATACCGGCCAGCTCGTCCAGGGGCGACGCGCCAATGGCCTTGGAACGGCGGGCGCGGTGGCTGCCGATGGCGAAGCGGTGGGCCTCGTCGCGCAGCCGCTGGAGGAAATACATCACCGGATCGTTGAGCGGCAGGGTGAAGCTGTCGCGGCCTTCCATGTGGAAGCGTTCCCGTCCGGCATTGCGGTCCGGGCCTTTCGAAACGCCGACCAGGGTGACCTCCTCGACGCCCAGATCGGCGAACACCTCCAGGGCGATGTTCAACTGGCCGCGTCCGCCGTCGATCAGCACCAGATCCGGCCAAGCGCCTTTGTCGCGGTCGGGATCTTCTTTCTGCGCCCGCTTGAAGCGTCGGGTCAGCACCTCGCGCATCATGGCGAAGTCGTCGCCGGGGGTGACGTCTTCGGATTGGATGTTGAACTTGCGGTACTCGTTCTTCATGAAGCCGTCGGGACCGGCGACGATCATGCCGCCGACGGCGTTGGTGCCCTGGATATGGCTGTTGTCGTAGACCTCGATCCGCTCGGGCATTTGGTCCAGACCGAACAGCTCCGCCAGCCCCTCCAGCAATTTGCGCTGCGCCGAGCTTTCCGCCATGCGTCGGCCAAGGGCTTCGCGGGCATTGTCGTAGGCGTGCTCGATCATCTTGCGCCGGTCGCCTCGGCGGGGGGCGCTGATGCTGACCTTGCGTCCGGCCTTTTGTGAAAGCGCCTCGGTCAACAGGGCTGCGTCGGCGTCGGTCAGCGGATGGCTGAGCATGATCTCGCGGGGGGGCGGCTTGTCGTCGTAGAACTGTCCCAGAAAGGCGGCCAGCACGTCCTCGGGCGGTTCGTCCTGGGTTTGGGCGGGGAAAAAGCTGCGGTTGCCGAAATTGCAGCCCGAGCGGAAGAAGAATACCTGGATGCAGGCGGCGCCTCCGGCCTGATGCAAGGCGACGACGTCGGCTTCCTCGACATCCTGGGGATTGATGTCCTGATGCGCCTGGATGCGGGTCAGGGCGCGGATGCGGTCGCGGAACAGGGCGGCTTCCTCGTAGGCCAGCCGTTCGGCTGCATCTTCCATGTGCTGGGCCAGACTCTGCTGGATGGCCTGGCTTTGGCCGGATAGGAAGGATCGGGCCTGCTCCACCAGCTGGGCATAGTCGTCGGGGCTGATGCGGTCGACGCAAGGGGCGCTGCAGCGCTTGATTTGGTATAGCAGGCAAGGGCGCGAACGGCTCTGGAAGACGGCGTCGGTGCAGGAGCGCAGCAGGAAGGCTCGCTGCAGGAAACCCAGGGTCTGGTTGACCGAGTTGGCCGAGGCGAAGGGGCCGAAATACTCGCCCTTGCGGCCGCGGGCGCCGCGATGCTTGATCAGTTGCGGCCAGGCGTGATCGCCGGTGATCAGGATGTAGGGAAAGGACTTGTCGTCCTTCAAAAGGATGTTGTAGCGCGGCATCAGCCGCTTGATCAGATTGGCCTCCAGCAGCAGCGCCTCCACCTCGGTGTGGGTGGTGACGATCTCCATGCTGACGGTCTGCGACACCATGCGCTGGATGCGGATGGGAATGCGTTCGGGCTTGGTGTAGGCGACAACCCGCTTTTTCAGATTCTTAGCCTTGCCGACGTAAAGAATCCCGCCAGCCTTGTCAAGCATGCGATAGACCCCCGGCGCGGAGGGCATGGTCTTCAGGTAGTCCTCGATCACGGCGGCTCCGGCGGCGAAACTGCCGGGCGTGTGAGGTGTGGGGCTGGGGGCTGGCGGCGGGTTCTCGGAGGTCATGGCCAGAGATTTGAGAGAGGGAATAGGATGCCTGTCATAATGTCCTGTCCATCGCCTGTGGAGAACCCTGAACCTTCGTCAGGGGGACGGCGATATCCACGGACTCTGTGGATAAGTCTGTGCGCAAGCTGTGGGGCACAAGGTCCGCCCCAAGGGACTCCAAGGGTTTTACCCCTTTGCCTAAAAAAAAGGCATGAAAACTAAATATTATTGTTTTTCAATTAGTTGATCGTTGTCAAGAGAGAGTCTGGAAGAAAAAATATGATTCCAATCTTGACTCTCTTCCGGCGATTTGGCAGCCGCGCCGCCGATGTGCACAACTGATCACGAGAACAGGTCGTGAAAAGGCAGCCGGATCCAAAGGTTGCGGCACAATGTCAGAGTGGTGACGGAACTGCGACGGGCAAGCATCGACACGCGGCCCTTTTACGGCAGGGTCGACACACGTTCAATTTCGACGCCGACGCTGGTGGCGTCGGGAAAGACGTCCAACTTTTCCACCCGCACCCGCGCGACGCGCACCCGGCGGTCGTTCAGGCACAGGGCGGCGATGCGTTCCGCCAGGGTTTCCACCAGATTGACGTGACCGGCTTCGATCAGGGCGCGGATGCTGGTGACCACTTCCTCGTAGCAGACGACGTTGTTGATATCGTCGTCGACATTGCTGGCGTCGCCTTCGCGCACGGCCAGATCAAGGTTGATGCGGATGCGTTGCTTGTCCAGCTTTTCGTGGTGATAGACGCCGATGCTGGCCTGAAGCGTCAGGTCGTGGACGAAAACATGACGCAGGGCGTTGCGGGCGTCGGCGAACTGCGGAGGCTGGACGACTTTGGCCTGAGACATGATTACTCCTCAGGAGTGGTGCCCGCGGGGGCCCAGCAGAGATGCTGGCCGCCGTCGAGGGCGATGAGTTGGCCGGTCATGGAACCGGAAGAAATGGTGAAATGCACGGCCTCGGCGATCTCGTCGGGCGAAGTGCCGCGCTTGAGCGGCATCGAGGCGCATTGCTGGTCGAACTGTTCCTGGGTCTGGCGGGGGCTGGGCAGGGTGGGGCCGGGGGCGATGGCGTTGACGCGGATGCGCGGCGCCAGGGCCAGGGCCAGGGTCTGGGTCAACGCCCACAGGCCGGCCTTGCTCAGGGTATAAGTGGTGAAATGGGGCGTCAGATTCCACACCCGCTGGTCGATCAGGTTGACCACCAGTCCCTCGGAATCCTCGGGCAACTGCGCGGCGAAGGATTGGGTCAGCACAAAGGGCGCGCGCAGGTTGGTTTCCATGTGCGCGTCCCACGAGGCGCGGGTGGCGGTCAGGGCCGAGTCGTGCTCGAACAGCGAGGCGTTATTGATCAGGCAGCCCAGCGGCCCCAAGGCTTCGACAGCGCGTGGCACCAGGGTCAGCACGTCGTCCTCGGACGCCAGATCGGCCTGCAAGGCAATGGCCTGCGCGCCCAGGGCGACGATCTCGTCGGTCAGGGACAGAGCGGCCTCGGCCGAGCGGTTGTAATGCACGGCCACGGCCCAGCCGTCCCGCGCCAAACGCAGGGCGACGGCCCGTCCGATGCGGTGGGCGGCGCCTGTGACCAGGGCTGTCTTATAGAGAATCGACGACATGGGGGCGGAGAATGCCCGTGCGGGCTTTTCAACGCAAGCCTGCTCTGGGATGAGAGCCGGAGGTTTAATGGCGAATCCTTGGCGGCAATCAAGGTAATGCCCGGAAGGCTTGGCTCATATGGCGGCCGTCGCAGTTCTCTGGAGTTCACTTCCATGACCATCGACCTTCTGCCCGACGTCGAAGAGATTGCCCGTCATTTCCGCCGGGCCTTGCTGGATTCGCGCCGCAACGAGACTCCCTATCGCCATTGGACCCTGGTGGACACCCTGCCGGAAAGCCTGTGCCTGGGGCTGATCAGTCTGCCTATCGCGCCGCAGCGTCTGGACGATTGCGGCGGCGTGCGCGATCTGGACAACGGTATCCGCTGCTTCATGACGCCGCGCCAGCAAAGCCGTCATCCCGTCTTTGCCCATTTTGCCGAAGCCATGCAGCGTCCGGATGTCGCCAGACTGACCGCCGAGACATGCGGTTTCCAAGCCGAGGGCAGTTTCCTGCGCATGGAATATATCCAAGACGTGGACGGCGCCTGGCTGGAGCCGCATCACGACGTGCCGGAAAAGCTGTGCTCCATCGTCATTTATCTTTGCACCGGCCCTGATTGCGCCGAGTGGGGGACCGACATTTACGACGCCGAACGCAAATGGGTGGGGCGTTCGTCGGGCATCTTCAATTCCGGCAGCATCTTCATCCCCGGTGAGAATACCTGGCACGGCTTCGAGAAGCGCAAGATCATCGGCATCCGCCGGCTGCTGGAAATCAATTACGTGCATCCCAGCTGGCGGGACAAGGAGCAGCTATGCTTCCCCGATCGTCCGGTGACTGTGCGATGACCGCCCAGCATGGCGGCGGCGTGGCGATCCGCAGCTTTGGCGGTCCTGCCGGCAGCGAGCATTTCATCCTGGTCGAGGCCCCCGACGCCGACGGCTTCGACGCCCAGCGCCGGGGACTGGAGGCGCGCTATGAGCAGGCGCTGAAGCGTCTGGCTCTGGGGACGGACAGCGCGGTGTTCCGCCGGGTCTTCTGCAGCGATCTGCAAAACCAGGCCGCCCTGCTGCCGGCCAGCGGCCTGCTGGACGAAAAGGTGGCGGTTTCGGTGGTGCAGCAGGCGCCGCTGTCGGGGCGCAAGCTGGCATTGCTGGCTTATCACATCGAGGCGCCGCAGCCTTTGGAGAAGCTCCGCCTGTCGCGCCATCATCTGCTGGTCGCCAAGGGCGGACAGCAGCACCTGTGGAGCACCCGCATGTGCTGCGGCATGGATGGGCCGGGTCTGTCGGCCTATGACCAGACGACGCAGATTTTCGAAGGATTCAGGCGCGCCCTGGAATGCCAGGGCGGAAATTTGCGCGATCACTGCGTGCGCACCTGGATTTATCTGCGCGACGTCGATTTGTTCTATCAGGGCATGGTCGAGGCGCGCACTCGGCATTTCTCAGCCCACGGGCTGACCCAGGACAGCCATTATCTAGCCAGCACCGGCATCGAAGGCGCTTGTTCCCACCGCTGGGATCTGGTGTCCATGGACGCCTATTCGGTGCTGGATTTGCAGCCCGCCCAGATGTCGTTCCTTAACGACTTTTCGGCCATGTGCCCGACCCGCGATTACGGCGTGACCTTCGAGCGGGGAACCCGCATCGGCTATGCCGACCGCGCTCACCATTTTATCTCCGGCACGGCCAGCATCGACGCCCAGGGACAAGTGATGAACGAAGGCCGGGTCGGACCTCAATTGGGCCGGGCGCTGGACAATGTGGAGGCCATTCTGCGACCGGGCGGGGCGGCTTTGACCGACATGATGTATCTGTTGGTCTATCTGCGCGATCCGGCCGACGCCGCCGAGGTCCGGCGCAGCCTGAAACAGCGGCTGCCGATGGTTCCGGCCCTGTTGGTGCAGGGGGCCGTTTGCCGGCCCGAATGGCTGGTCGAGGTGGAGGGCGTGGCGATCAGCCGCGACAGCCGTCCGGATCTGCCGCCATTCTGAAAACGGCGGCAGGACCGTCTCAGTTGATCTTGATCGGCGGCTGCTTCGTCAGCCAGTCCATGACCTGAGCGGCGATGGATTTGCAGGTCAGTTGAGCCGAAATGGCCAACTGCTTCTTTTCCTGGCTGATGTGCAGCATGCTTTCCACCAGCTTGCGCAGCACATCCTTGGCGAAATTGGGGTGCGCCAGCACGGCTTCGGCCTTGTTGCCGAAAGCTTTCTTCATGGCTTCCAGCAGCACGTCGGCCTTGTCGATGTTCAGGCGTTGCATTTCCTCGAGGCTCTCGGCCGAGATATAGCATAGAACGTCGCCGTAGACGCTGGCCAAGGGCTTGTCGAGAGCGGCGCAGCTCATGAAAAAGGCTTTATCGCGCGAGAAGAAGCGCCAGGCCTTGTCGCCCAGGGTCTTGCGGTAGAAGTTGTACATGTCCGGCGACCACTGGGCGATGCCGCCGACGGAACCGGGATAGGCGGTGACGGCGTCCTTGAATTCGTCGCCGGCCAATTGCTTGGCCTTCTTGAAGGTGCCTTGATCGAACTGGCAAACGGTATGGATCGCCTCGGGAGTATGCAGGGCCAGGATGGCGTCTTCCAATTCCAGCACCTGGACGGTGCTCATGGCGGCATAATGCTGCAACAGCGGCAGCTGCCAGTCGAAGGCCATGTATTTGCACAGCTCGCGCACTTTGCGCTCGTCGAAACCGCCGCCGACCTTGCGCTCGAACTGCTCGGTCTTCTTGAAGAAGATGAAGCGGGTCGTGGTGCGGGTCTCGGTGACGGTGCTTTCCTCCACGTCCTTGGTCGCCTGTTCCAGGAAATAACGGGCGCAGGTCTTGATCAGAAGCTGCTGCACCTGGGCCAAGGTAATGCCGCAGGACAAAACGTCTTCGGGCTGGCTGACGCCGCGGCCTTCGTCGTCGACGGCGATGGTTTCCAGGATTTCCGGATGGGCCTTGAACGACTGGATGAAGCCGTAAAGGGTGTCGGGATCGTGGATCAGGTCCTGATAGGTCACGCTTTCGGGCAGGAAGCCAGCCCCCTGAAGGGCCTCCATTGACCGTTTGACACCGTCGATGATTCCTTTCTTCTGTTCAGAAGTCATTTCGACGGCAGGCGGCAGTTGCGGTAGCGGCATAATCCTGAAATCCCAAGCGGATGCGGGGTAAAAATCACTCCATTACCGGAACGGGTCAACCTTTTTTAAGGAGTAGCCTGTTCGGACCTTTGCCACAGCCAAGTCAATTCATGCTTGTTGTGGGCCAGATGGAACAGCCGCGATCCTGGAACGGCGGCGAATCGGGCTGCGGTTTCATGGTCGGTGTCGCCTTGAAACTTCAGGGTGCACAGCATCGCCTTGACCTGACCCGAAAGCCGCCACTTCTCGACGAAGGTGAACAGGCGGCTGGGATAGCAGATGACGTCCGAGAACAGCCAGTCCACCGGCCCGGTTTCGCGGGGTTCGACGGCGAAGGCGCTTTGGCGCAAGGCGGTGACGCCGGGCAGCGAAGCGATGTGCGGGGCCAGGGGCGCTTTGTCGACGCTGATGACTTTGGCGCCCAGGCCCTGGATCACCCAGGTCCAGCCGCCGGGCGACGCGCCCAGGTCCAGGCACAGCTCGCCTGGTTTCGGGGCAATGCCGGTGACGGTGAAGGCATCCCACAGCTTCAGATAGGCGCGGTTGGGCGGGCTGGTTTTGTCCTCGACGAAATGCACCTCGCCATTGGCGAAGGGGCTGGAGCAGGCGGGTGCGGCCAGAACCGTCTTCTCGTCGAGAAAGCACCACGAACCCAGCGGCGAAATGGGCGGCGTTTGGCCGAAGGTCAGCGGCCTGGCGGAAACGGGGGGCAGCTTTTCCACCACCAGATTGGTGCGCCGGTGCAGATGGAAGGCATAAGCAGCCCAGTTGCGCTGGATCGACTTCAGGGCGCGGGCGGCGTCGCCGATGGACTCGACGGCGATGATGCGGGGCTCGAACCAGACGTTCTGGGCCCAGGCGGCCGGACGCGGCGGACCGTCGGCCAGGATCAGCCGGCCGTATTGAGCGCGGATGTCGCCCAATTCATGCAGCAGATCGGCTTCGTACCCTTCGGCCGCCAGATAGGCGGTGCCGCCGGACGGTTCGCCGGGAAGCTCTCGAACAGGTGACGTGGTGGGGGTGTCGGCCAAGTTTCTATCCGCTCTTTTCCAGCCGCCGGGAAAGCGGCGGCCAAGCGTCCCAAGAACGCTTGGCCCAAGGGGCTTGCGTCAGGCCAGGCGGCCTGGCGGCGTCAATCAGGAATTGGCGAAGGCGCAGCCGCCGCCCATGCAGCCGCCGCCGGTGGCGCAGGACGGCATGGGAGCCGGGGCGCTTTTGGCCTTGGCGACGCTGGGAGCCATGATCGACTTGCTGATGTGAACGTCGCCGCATTCGGGACAGGTGATGGCGTTGGCGGCGGCTTTTTCGTCGTAATCGGAGGAATTCGAGAACCATTCCTCGAAGGCATGGCCCTGGCTGCATTGCACGCTGTAGCGGATCATGGGACGGCGCTCCGGCTGTTCGGGGAAAACTTGAGCGCAGTTCTAGCGGTTGCTTCGGACTGAAATCAAGCAGCCTTAGCCGAACAGGCCCTTGCGCACCGTGGTCAGCAGCTTGCCCAGGCCGGCTTTCTGCGTCTGTAGGCCGTCGAGATCCTGAGGGCTGAGGCCGGGAGCCGGCGGCATGGGGGCGGAAATCTGATCGGCGCTGGCGGCGGAATCCGTATAGGCCACTTGATCGGTATGATCGACAATGGTGGCGGCCGCCAGGGCCGAGGGATTGACCGGCGGCACGTAGGCGGGGGGCCAGTGGGATTGCTCGAACGGCCAAGACGGGTCGGCGGTCTTGGCTCCCTTGGCGGTTAGGGCGGCCAGAACGGTCTTGTTGGTCTGCTCGTAATGAGCCACCTGGGACGCGGAATGCCGCTTCGACGAGGCGATCCTGGCCGAATTCTCGGCAGCCGCCGCCAGATCGACGCCGCCCACCAAGGCATTGCCGGACGAGGCGCCGTCGGGAGAGGCGCTGACCGTGGGCTGGTCTTCCATCTTGGCGTATTGCCGCATGGGCCGTTCGATGGCGTGGTTGATCTTGTCATAGACGGCGGCGACGCTCTGGGCGCTGTGGTTGGCGTCGTAGAATACCGTGGGATTTTTGCGGGCGGCCTGCGGCACCAGGGCGGCGGCGCTCTGCTGGGGGTTCTGGTCGCGGGCCTTCAGCACCTTGGCGGCGCCGCCCGGGCCCAGGAAATGGGCCATATAAAGGTCGGTCGAGCTGACCGGACGCCCCAGGGTGCGCTCCAGCCAGGCCTTGTTGTCCTTGGCGTATTCGCCGGCCATCATGGCCGACAGCTTGGGGTCGCGGCGCAGGTCGAGAATCTGCTGGCGGGCGGCGGCGTCGGAAACGCTGTATTCGCCGTGGCTGTTCTTGGTGATCTTGTCGGCCAGGTCGCCCAGGCCGTGGCTGGCGCCGTGCAGCTTGACCAGCTGCATCCAGGTGCCCTTGGTGAACTGGTAAAGCCCGGCGGCCGACGAGGCGCGCGAAGAGGAATTGCTCTGAAAGTCGCTTTCCTTGCCGGCCTGGGCCATCAGATAGCTGAAGCTGATGCCGGTATTGCGGCTGGCCTGCTGGATGTGCCCGGCCATGCGATTGGCGGCTTGCTGCCGTTCCGTCTGAACGGGAACAAGCTGGACGGGGGTGTTGTCCGTCTCTTTCATGGAAGTCGTCTCCCTTGAGCGCCAGTCTGTAGGATAGCGCTCAGGGGTTAAAGAATCCCAAACGCGCTATTTTTTTGGAAAATAGCCTTTGTCGCGCATGCAGGCGTTGATGATGCCGTCCATCTGCCTGCGGGTAACGGCGCGGTCGGCCATGGACATGGGATCGCTGCTGCGTTCGTCGTCGAAATAGCCGCCGCCGGCGCCGGTGCCGACTTCGGAGTCCGCATAATGGCGGCAATCCATGTAATCGTGCTCGGCCATCTTGCGGGGCAGATTGGGGTTGACCCAGGGAACTTCGCCGGCGCAGGCGGTCAGGGTGGCAAAGGCGGCGATGGCGACAAGCGGGGCGGTCAGGCGACGGAACATGATGTCTTAGTCCGATGGGAAAGCGTTACGGGCGCGACCATACTAAAAGAAAAACCCCGCCTCCAGTGCCGAAGGCGGGGTTCTCGATAAAACCGGGTTGCGATCAGCCCTTGGACGGAATCATCAGGCTGGCATCGCCGTCGATGACGACGGTCGAGCCGACGGTGACGGTGGTCTTGAAGCTGGCCCGCTTCTTTTCCGGGAACAGTTCGACCAGTTCGACCTTGGCCACTACGGTGTCGCCGATCTTCACCGGAGCCTTGAACTTCAGGCTCTGGGACAGATAGATGCAGCCCGGGCCGGGCAGCTTGGTGCCGAACACGGTGGAGATGAAACCGGCCGACAGCATGCCGTGGGCGATGCGGCCCTTGAACATGGTGGTGCTGGCGAATTCCTCGTTCAGATGGACAGGGTTGGTATCACCCGAAATGCCGGCGAACAGGACGATGTCGGCCTCGGTCACGGTCTTGGCGTAGGTGGCGGTCTGGCCGACCTGGAGGTCTTCGAAATAATATCCCTGCAAATCGCTCATGGCTTGGTCCATTCTTCACGAGAGGATTTCATCCGCGTCTCCGCTGCCGGAGACGACGGCGGAAGGATTATACGCAAGGCCCATCCTCACCACAAGTTGCGCCCCTATGACAGATTCCCTCGGCCGGGCGTGATATAAAAGGCCGGTTCCTATTGCTTATCTTGGCGCAATCGAATACCCCTTACCGTTTCCAAAAACGGGCCTTCAGGGAATCCATGCGCCTTTTCCGTCACTACACCGAACTGCCTGCCGATGTGCGCGGGGGCGTGGTGGCGCTTGGCAATTTCGACGGCGTGCATTTGGGGCATCAGGCGGTGATCGGCCGGGCTCAGGCTTTGGCCCGTGAGCAGAGCCTGGCCTGCGGCGTGATGAGCTTCGAGCCGCATCCCCGTTCGGTGTTCAAGCCGGACCGCCCGCCCTTCCGCCTGACGCCGTTCCGCGTCAAGGCGCGGCTGATCGAGGGCATGGGCCTGGATTTTCTGGTCATGCAGCATTTTGATCTGGCCTTCGCCTCGCATACGGCCGAGGACTTCGTCGATCAGGCGCTGGTGGGCGGCTTGGGCGTGCGCCATGTGGTGGTGGGCTACGACTACGAATTCGGCAAGGGCCGCAGCGGCCACGGCGAACTGCTGAAGCAGATGGCCGCCCGGCGCGGCTTCGAGGCGACGCTGGTCGAGCCGATCAGCGCCGATGGCGGCGCCGTCTATTCCTCGACCGCCATCCGTCATGCCCTGTCCGAGGGCCGGGCCGAAGATGCCGCCGCCATTCTCGGCCGATTCTGGGAAATCGAGGGCCGCGTCGAGCACGGCGACGCCCGCGGCCGCACCATCGGCTTTCCCACGGCCAATGTCGAGATGGCCGACTATCTGCATCCGGCGCGGGGCGTCTATGCGGTTTTCGCCGGCATCGACCAGGCTGGCCGCACCGAATGGCGTCCCGGCGTCGCCAATTTCGGCAGCCGCCCGACCTTCGATAAGGACGGCCATCTGCTGGAAGTGCATCTGTTCGATTTCGACGGCGATTTATATGGCCGTCATCTCAGGGTCGCCCTGGTGTCCCACTTGCGCGACGAGCGCAAGTTCGACAGCCTGGAGGCCCTGAAAAACCAGATTGTTGAAGACAGCCAAAACGCCCGCCGCATTCTTGCGGCGCGGCGGGGACCATGAGAGCGTGCCATGAGCGTGGACTATAAAACGACCGTCTTTCTGCCCAAGACCGACTTCCCGATGAAGGCCGGTCTGCCGGACCTTGAGCCGAAGCTGCTGGCCCGCTGGAACCAGATCGACCTGTTCGGCAAGCTGCGGGATCAGGGCAAGGCCCGCCCGAAGTTCGTGCTGCATGACGGCCCGCCCTATGCCAACGGCCATCTGCATATCGGCCACGCGCTGAACAAAATTCTCAAGGACGTGATCAACCGCACCCAGCAGATGCAGGGCAAGGACGCTCATTACGTTCCCGGCTGGGACTGCCACGGCCTGCCCATCGAATGGAAGATCGAAGAAAAATACCGCGAGGCCGGCAAGGACAAGGACGAGGTCGATCCCGTCGAGTTCCGCCGCGAATGCCGTGAATTCGCAGCCGGCTGGATTGACATCCAGCGCGAGGAGTTCAAGCGCCTGGGCGTGACCGGCGACTGGGACAAGCCCTACACCACCATGGCCTATCCGGCGGAAGCGCAGATCGTGCGCGAGCTGGGCAAGTTCATCATGAACGGCGGCCTGATCAAGGGCTCCAAGCCGGTGATGTGGTCGGTCGTCGAGAAGACCGCCCTGGCCGAGGCCGAAATTGAATATCACGACCATACCTCGATCACTATCTGGGTGAAGTTCCCGGTGGTCACCGCCAGCCGTCCCGAACTGGCAGGCGCTTCGGTGGTGATCTGGACCACCACGCCCTGGACCATGCCGGCCAACCGCGCCATCGCCTATGGCCCCGAGATGGATTATCAGGTGATCCGCGTCGAAGCCGTGGCCGGCGACAGTCTGGCCAAGGTCGGCGAAGTGATCGTGCTGAACAAGGAGCTGGCGCCCCAGGTGCTGGCCGACGCCAAGATCACCGGCCATTCCGTGGTGGCCGAACTGAAAGGCGCCGATCTGGCCGGCACCGTGGCGCACCATCCCTTGAAGACCCATGCCGAGGCCAATGGCGGCTTCGCCTACTTCGTGCCGCTGCTGCCGGGCGACTTCGTGACCAACGACGCCGGCACCGGCTTCGTCCACATCGCTCCGGGCCACGGCGAGGACGATTGGCATCTGGGCCGTCAGCACGGCATTCCGGTGCCCGAGACGGTGCAGCCCGACGGCACCTATCACCCCAGCATTCCGATCTTCGCCGGCCAGCAGGTTCTGGCCCAGGGTAAGAATGGCAAATATTACTCGCCGGTGGCCAAGCCGGTCATCGAAGCCATGAAGTCGGTCGGCGCCTTGCTGCATCACGGCAAGATCGAACACAGCTATCCGCATTCCTGGCGTTCGAAGGCTCCGCTGATCTTCCGCACCACGCCGCAATGGTTTATCAGCATGGAGCGCAACGATCTGCGTGCCAAGGCGCTGAAGGCCATCGACAACACCCGCTTCGTTCCGGCCCAGGGGCGCAACCGCATCTATTCCATGGTGGAAAGCCGCCCCGACTGGTGCGTGTCGCGCCAGCGCGCCTGGGGCGTACCGATCACCGTGTTCGTCAACAAGGCCACCGGCGAAGTCCTGCGCGATCAAAAGGTGATCGACCGCATCGCCGCCGCCGTCGAAGCCGAGGGCGCCGACGCCTGGTTCACCGCCAAGCCGGAGCGCTTCCTGGGCAACAGCTACAAGGCCGAAGATTTCGAGCAGGTGTTCGACATTCTGGACGTCTGGTTCGATTCGGGATGCACCCACAGCTTCGTGCTGGAAAACGGCCCCTGGGGGCTGCAATGGCCGGCGTCGCTTTATCTCGAAGGCTCGGACCAGCATCGCGGCTGGTTCCATTCGTCGCTGCTGGAAAGCTGCGGCACCCGCGGCCGGGCGCCCTACGACAGCGTGCTGACCCACGGCTTCGTGCTGGACGAGCAGGGCCGCAAAATGTCCAAGTCGCTGGGCAACGTGGTCTCGCCGCAGGAGGTGGTGGCCAAATACGGCGCCGACATTCTGCGTCTGTGGGTGATCGGTTCGGATTATTCCGAGGACCTGCGCATCGGCGACGAGATCATCAAGACCCAGGTCGACATCTATCGCCGCCTGCGCAACACGCTGCGCTATCTGCTGGGGGCGCTGGACGGCTTCAGCGAGTCCGAGCGGGTGCCGGTGCACGAGATGCCGCAGCTGGAGCGCTGGGTGCTGCACCGTCTGCATCAGCTGGACGGCCAGGTGCGCCAAGCCTGTCACGATTTCCAGTTCCACGCTCTGTTCACCGAGCTGCATAACTTCTGCGCCGTCGATCTGTCGGCCTTCTATTTCGACATCCGCAAGGATTCGCTGTACTGCGACCATCCGGCGGACAGCCGCCGCCGCGCCGTCCGCACGGTGATGGATATCCTGTTCACCTGCCTGACCCGCTGGCTGGCTCCCTTCCTGTGCTTCACCGCCGAGGAAGCCTATCTGGCCCGCCATCCCGGCACGGCGGGCAGCGTGCATCTGGAAGCCTTCCCCGACATGCCCGCCGACTGGCGCGACGAGGCCCTGGCCAAGCGTTGGGACGCCATCCGTGACGTCCGCCGCGTCGTTACCGGCGCTTTGGAGATCGAGCGCGCCGCCAAGCGCATCGGCTCGAACCTGCAAGCCGCACCCGAAGTGACCATCACCGCCGAGCAGGCGGCCCTGTTCCTGGGCCTGGAGATGGCCGAGATCGCCATCACCTCGGATGTCGCCGTCACGGTGGGAGAGGTGCCGTCCGGCGCCTTCACCCTGCCGGACGTTCCGGGCGTGGGAGTGGTCTTCAAGACGGCCGCAGGCGAGAAATGCCAGCGGTGCTGGAAAGTGCTGCCGGAAGTCGGCAAGCATGGCCACGACGGTTTGTGCGTCCGCTGCGCCGACGCCGTCGACCGCATGGGCGTCTAAGAGCATGGAGCGGAAACGCCTCGGCATCGGCTTCGTCCTGGCCCTGTTGGTGACGGCGGCGGATCAGGCGTCGAAGGCGGCCATCCTCGACGTCATGCGTCCGCCAGGAGTGGAGGGGACTCCCTTCCTCGGCCAGGGCATGATATCGGTGGGGCCGTTTCTGGACCTGAGCCTGAGTTGGAACAGCGGCGTGTCGTTCGGCTTGGGCAACACGCACGGCGACTGGAACGTCTTGCTGTTCACTCTGCTGGCCGCGGTTGTCGCCGCCTTTCTGCTGCGCTGGATGGCGACGTCGAAGGGGGGGATTCTGTTGGCAGCTCAAGGGTTTGTGCTGGGCGGAGCCTTGGGTAACGTCATCGACCGCCTGCATTACGGCGCAGTGGTCGATTTCCTTTATGTGCATGTCGGCGCCTTTGATTGGTGGCCGAACTTCAACCTGGCGGATTCGGCGATTTGCACGGGGGCGGCGCTGATGGTGTTCGACTCCTTGTTTGCCGAGCGTCTTTCGCATAAGAATAGGCCATGATTTCACCACAGCCAGAAATGACCATGCTCGCCCGCGCCGCGCTTGTCGCCATGTTAGCTTGCCTTGCCTTGTCCGGTTGTGGGGAAACCCGCCGCGCCCTGGGCTACGACAAGGCTCCTCCCGACGAATTCACCGTGGTGTCCCGTGCTCCCCTGAGCCAGCCGCCGGATTATTCGCTGCGTCCGCCGACACCGGGCGCGCCGCGTCCCCAGGACGGCAGCGTGCGGGATCAGGCCAGGCAGGTTCTGCTGTCGGGCACCGCGCGTTCGACCAACAGCGCGATGTTCGCCGGCCGCAGTCCGGGCGAGCAGACGCTGCTGGCCAAGGCCGGCGCCGACAAGGCTCTGCCCGACATCCGCAAGACGGTGAACGAGGAAACCACCTCGCTGATCGAAGCGGACAAGAGCTTTACAGACAAGATTCTGTTCTGGCAGGACAAGCCGCCGCCGGGCGAAGCCGTCGACGCTCAGCAGGAAAGCGACCGTCTGCGTCAGAACAGCGCTTTGGGCAAGCCCGCCACCGATGGCGAGACGCCCCAGATCGTCCGCACCAAGAAAGGTTGGCTGGAAGGTATCTTCTAAGCCGGACCTTCGTCAATCCTGGGAAAGGGGCCCGTCCGCGGCCCCTTTTTCATGCCCGCGTTCCTGTCCTATCTCGTCCGCCGCGCTTGCCAATGCCCCGATTCGGCTTATATCGCGGAACAGTCCTTATTGCCGGGAGGCATAATGTCCCCTCTTCGCCGTTTCGCCGTTGTTGCCGGTTCCATCTTTCTGATGGCTGGCGGCAATGCTCAGGCCCAGATGTTCAATCCCGAAACCTTCACCCTGAAAAACGGCTTGCAGGTCGTGGTGATCCCGAATCATCGGGTGCCGGTGGTCAGCCATATGCTGTGGTACAAGGTGGGATCGGGCGACGAGCAGCCGGGTAAGACCGGCTTGGCCCACATGGTCGAACATATGATGTTCAAGGGCACCAAGACGGTGCCGGCGGGAGCCTTCTCGAAGATCGTCGCCCAGAACGGCGGACGTGACAACGCCTTCACCACGGCCGACTACACGGCGTTCTATCAGAACGTATCGGTGGACAAGCTGGATCTGGTGATGAAGCTGGAAGCCGACCGCATGGCCAATCTGAAGCTGGACGACAAGGACTTTCAGCCCGAGCGGCAGGTGGTGCTGGAAGAGCGCCGCATGCGCATCGAGAACGAGCCCGAGGCGTTGCTGCAGGAACAGATGACGGCGTCCTTGTTCCTGGTCAGTCCCTATCATCACCCGGTGATCGGCTGGCGCCCCGAGATCGAGGGCTACAAGCTTGCCGACATCGTCGATTTTCATAAACGCTGGTACGCGCCCAACAATGCCGTGCTGATCCTGTCGGGCGACGTCACCGCCGCGCAGGTCAGGCCGCTGGCCGAAAAATATTATGGCGTCATTCCCGCCCGGCCGGTGCCGCCGCGCGTCCGCGAGGCCGAACCCGAACAGGTTGCCGGCCGCAGCCTGGAACTGCGCGATCCGGACGTGCATCAGCCAGACTGGATCCGTTCCTATCTGGCTCCCAGCTATCATCAGGGCGATACCGCTCAGGCCTATCCCTTGCAGTTGCTGGCCGAGATCGTCGGCGGCGGCAACACCAGCCGCCTCTATAAGGCGTTGGTGGTGGAGCGCAAGCTGGCCGCCTCGGCCGATGCCGGCTACAACGCCCAGGCGGTGGGGTTGAGCAGTTTCGACGTCGAGGTGACGCCGGCCCCCGGCGTCTCGATGGAGCAGTTGATTCCGGCCGTCGAGGATGAACTCAAGGCGCTGGCCGACAGCGGCGTGACCGAGGAAGAGGTAGCCCGCGCCAAGCAGCGCCTGAAGGTCAGCGTTTCGTACGCCAAGGACTCTTTCCATACCGGCCCCCGCGTGCTGGGGGCGGCCCTGACCACCGGAGAAACGGCTGCCGATGTCGAGGCCTGGCCTCAGCGGATCGCAGCCGTGACGGCCGAGCAGGTGTCGGCGGCGGCCAAGGCCGTGCTGCAAGAGCGCCAGTCGGTGACGGGGCAGTTGCTGCCCGCCCGCCCCGGCGACCCCGCGCCGTCCGAGGAAGCCCGAGCCCAGCGGTCCCTGGGCGCCTTTGGGAGGGAAATGCGATGAGCCGCGCCATGTTCACCGGACGCACGATCCTGGCGGCTGCGGCTTTGGTGCTGCTGGGCGCTTTCGCCCCGGTACAGGCCTTCAATATTCAGCGGGTCACCAGCGATGGCGGCATCGAAGCCTGGCTGATCGAGGATCACGCCAATCCCATCATCGCCATGAACTTCGCCTTCAAGGGCGGCGCGGCCATGGATCCGGAAGCCAAGGCCGGATTGTCGAACATGGCGGTCAGCCTGTTGGATGAAGGCGCCGGCGACATGGACAGCCAAACCTATCAGGGCAAGCTGGAGGATCTGGGGATTTCCCTGGGCTACGGTGCCGGTGACGATGCGGTGCACGGCCATTTGAAGACCATCACCGACAACCGCGACACGGCGTTCTCGATGCTGGCTCTGTCGCTGACGAAGCCGCGTTTCGATGCCGACGCCATCGAACGCATCCGTGGTCAGATTCTGGCCGATTTGGCCCGTCAGCAGCAGGATCCGCAGGCCATCGCCGGGCGGGCTTTGGCCAAGGCGCTCTATCCCGACCATCCCTACGGGCGGGCCACCGAAGGCGTGGAGGACACGGTCAAGGCCATCACGGCGGCGGATCTGAAAGACTATGTGCCCCATCGCCTCGGCCGCGACCGTTTGCTCATCGGCGTAGTGGGCGACATTACGGCCGATCAGTTGAAGCCGCTGCTGGATTCCACCTTCGGCGCGCTGCCGGATAAGGCTGATCCCATCGAGGTGCCCGAGGTCAAAGCCAACGCCACCGGCCGGGTCGAAGTGATCCGCCGCCAGATTCCGCAAAGCGTGGTGCTGTTCGGCGAACAGGGGCTGAAGCGCACGGACCCCGATTGGTACACGGCTTACGTCATGAATTACATCCTGGGCGGCGGCGGCTTCTCGTCGCGCCTGATGACCGAGGTGCGGGTCAAGCGCGGCTTGGCCTATGGCGTCAGCAGCGGCCTGTCGCCTTACCAGCACGGCGCATTGTTGGACGGCGGCACGGCCAGCCGTAACGAGAAAACGGCCCAGACCATCGCTCTGATCCGCGAGGAATGGCAGAAGATGGCCGACGGCGGCGTGACCGATCAGGAACTGGCCGACGCCAAGACCTATTTGATCGGCTCCTACCCGCTGCAAATGGACAGCACCGCCTCCATAGCCGGAATTCTAGTGGCGATTCAAATGGATCAGCTGGGGCTCGATTATCTCGACCGTCGTGCGGCTTTCATCCAGAGGGTCAGCGCCGACGATGTCAAAAGAGTGGCGAAAAGCCTTTTGGACTCGAAGGCCCTTTCTTTTGTGGTGGTCGGAAATCCCGCTGGTTTGTAAATAGATTGCACTGAGAACTTATACCTAAGATGATCTTGCGAACTTATGCCCAAGAGCATAACTATCACTTATGCAAATAAGAATAACTATAATCTACGGAGTTTGCGATGGGGTTCTTCGGCGATTCGGTTCGTTCACAGATGGCTTTCGGGGTGCTGGACGCCCTGAGCAAATCTCAGGCTGTTATCGAATTTGACCTGGATGGCAAAATTCTGACGGCCAACCAGAATTTTCTGAACCTTATGGGCTACGAGCTTTCCGAAATCCTGGGAAAGAACCATGCCCTGTTCATCGAACCTGACTATCGCAACAGCGACGATTACCGGCAGTTCTGGGAAAAGCTGCGGGCCGGCCAATTCCAGCAGGCGCAGTTCAAGCGTATCGGCAAAGGCGGCAAGGAAGTCTGGATCGAGGCTTCCTACAACCCGGTCATGGGAAAGGACGGCCAGTTCATAAAGGTGGTGAAATACGCCACGGACGTAACCGCCACCAAGCTGGAATATGCCGATCTGCTGGGAAAAGTGAACGCCATCCTGCGCAGCCAGGCGGTGATTGAATTCAATCTCGACGGCACCATCATCACCGCCAACCAGAACTTTCTGGATGCCATGGGTTATGGCTTGTCTGAGATACAAGGCAAGCATCACTCCATGTTCGTCGGTGCGTCCGAGCGCGACAGCGCGGCATACCGCCAGTTCTGGGACAAGTTACGCGCCGGAGAATTCCAGAGTGCCCAGTACAAGCGTATCGGCAAGGGCGGCAAGGAAGTCTGGATCGAGGCGTCGTACAATCCGATTTTCGATTTGAACGGCAAGGCGTTCAAGGTGGTGAAATTCGCCATCGACGTGACCCGTCAGGTGAACTTGCTGACCGATCTGAAGTCGTTGATCGACATTAACTTTGCTGAAATCGACGCCGCCATGCATCAGACCAACGGTCAGGCGGATTCTGCGGCCAAGGCGGCTGGCGAGACTTCGTCCAACGTGCAGACGGTGGCCGCCAGCTCCGAGGAACTGGCGGCGTCCATCACCGAAATTTCCGCCAGCATGTCCAAGTCCCAGGCCGCCACCGACGAAGCCTTCGATCAGGTAGTTTCGGCTGGGCAGGCCACTCAGCGTCTGTCGGAGGCTGCCGTGGCCATGGGCGGCATCGTCGGCATGATCCAGAACATTGCCGGCCAAATCAATTTGCTGGCGCTCAACGCCACCATTGAATCGGCCCGCGCCGGCGAGGCCGGGAAAGGGTTCGCCGTGGTGGCCAACGAGGTCAAGAATCTGGCCAATCAGGCGGCCAAAGCCACCGACCAGATCACCAAGGAAATCGAAGGTGTGCAATCCATCTCGGGCGAGGTGGTGGCGTCTTTGGGCGGTATCCGCTCTTCCATCGACAATGTCCGTGAATATGTCGCCGCCACCGCATCGGCGGTGGAGGAGCAAAGCGCGGTAACGCGGGACATGTCCATGAACATGCAAAATGCCGCCTCGGGAGTGGAGGCCATCTCCCACAACATTACCGGCATCGTTTCCGCCGTGGGCCACGCCGAAAACGCCATCGGCAAAACCAAAGACGCCGCCCAGGTTCTGGCGCGGTAAAGCGGGGATGGCGTCTGGGCGGGGCCCTGCTTGGCCGGCCTGACGCCCCGTGCTATGGTGCGCCGCCTAAAGAACAGCAAGGCGGCACGGGTTTTGGCCAGCAAGCAGAAGATCAAGCTCGATCACTCCACATTCGTTCTGGTTCGCCGCCTGATGCGCGAGGGCCTGAAGCCCTATCGCAAGCATGTCTGGGCGTCGTTGCTGTGCATGGCGGTTGCCTCGGGCGCGACGGGGCTGTCGGCTTGGCTGATGAAACCGGTGGTCAACGACGTCTTCATGAGCAAGAACGCCGATATGCTGCTGCCCATCGCGGCGGCGGTGATCGCCACGTTCCTGATCAAGGGGCTGTCGACGTATCTGCAATCCAACCTGACCTCGTGGTACGGACTGCGCATCATCGCCGACATGCAGAACCGGCTGTTCGCCCATCTGACCAATATGGACCTGGCCTTTTTCCACGGGGAATCCACCGGTGTGCTGGTGTCGCGCTTCACGGTGGACATCAACCTGATGCGGGCCGCCGTTTCCAACGCTCTGGTGGGACTGGGACGCGATACGCTGACGGCGGTGATCCTGGTGGCGGTGATGTTCTGGCAGGATTGGGCGCTGGCGGCGGTGTCGTTCTTTGTCTTTCCCATCGCCATTCTGCCCATCTCGAAACTAGGCAAGCGCATGCGCAAGGTGACGGCCAACACCCAGGAGCAGATGGGTGCGTTCAACACCTTGCTGGAGCAGAGCTTCCAGGGAGTGCGGATGGTCAAGGCCTACGGCATGGAAGGCTACGAGCAATCCAAGATCGAGGCCATTTCCGAGACCATCTGCAATCTGGTCTACAAGGCCAGCCGGGTGCGTGCCGCCTCCAGTCCGATCATGGAAACCCTGGGCGGCGTCGCCGTGGCGGTGGTGATCATCTATGGCGGACACCGGGTGATTTCCGATGCCACCACGCCGGGCGCCTTCTTCGCCTTCATCACCGCGCTGCTGATGGCCTACGAGCCGATGAAGCGGCTGGCCAATCTGAACACCAACCTTCAGGAAGGATTGGCGGCCTCGCAGCGGGTGTTCCATCTTTTGGATCTGCATCCGGAAATCGTCGATGCTCCCGAGGCCAAGCCGTTGACAGTGTCGGGCGGCCATGTCCGCTTCGACGGCGTAGACTTCACCTATGACGGCGAACGCAAGGCGCTGGACACCCTGTCGCTGGACGTGCCGGCCGGCAAGACCGTGGCCCTGGTTGGGTCGTCGGGTGGCGGCAAGTCGACCATCCTCAATCTGATCCCGCGCTTCTACGACGTGGCGGCGGGGGCCATCACCATCGACGGTCAGGACGTGCGCTCGATCACCATGGCCTCGCTGCGCGCCAACATCGCTTTGGTCAGCCAGGAGGTGGCGCTGTTCGACGACACCATCCGCGCCAACATCGCCTATGGCCGTTTCGGTGCTTCGCAGGACGAGATCGTAGCGGCGGCCCGTCATGCCGCGGCCCACGACTTCATCATGGCGCTGCCCGACGGGTACGACACCATGGTCGGCGAACAGGGGGTGAAACTGTCGGGCGGCCAGCGCCAGCGCCTGTCCATCGCTCGGGCGATGCTGAAGAACGCGCCCATTCTGCTGCTGGACGAAGCGACGTCGGCGCTTGATACCGAATCCGAACGCCAAGTGCAGGACGCTCTGGAAAAATTGATGAAGGGCCGCACCACTGTCGTTGTCGCCCATCGCCTGTCCACGGTGGTCGAAGCCGATCTGATCCATGTCATCGATCGGGGGCGGCTGGCCGAATCCGGCGGCCACGGCGAGCTTCTGGCCAAGGGCGGCATCTATGCCCGCCTGCATGCCCTGCAATTCGCCGAAGATGTTTCGGCCGAGGCGGCGGGAGCCTAGGGCATGTTCAAACGGTTTCTCAAAAGCGATGGCCTGCGCATCTTTTTGTGCTGGCTTGGCGCGCAATATATCCGGCTGGTGCATCTGACCGGTCGCTGGAGTGTCGAGGGCGGCGAGGAAGCCCGCCGACGCTGGGCCGAAGGCAAGCCGTTCATCCTGGCTTTCTGGCATGGACGGATTCTGATGATGCCCTATTGCTGGTCCCGCGCGGTTCCCATCCACATGCTGATCTCGCAGCACCGCGACGGCCAGATCATCGCCCGCACTGTCAGCCATTTCGGCATTCAGACGGTGGCCGGTTCGTCGTCCAAGGGCGGTTCGGCGGCTTTGCGCTCGATGTTGAAGGCCCTGAAGGCGGGCGAATGCGTCGGCATCACTCCCGACGGGCCGCGCGGACCGCGCATGCGGGCGTCGGAAGGGGTGGTGCAGGTGGCCCGCATGTCCGGCGTGCCGGTCATTCCCTGCAGCTTTTCCTCGGAGAAACGGAAACTTCTCGGCAGTTGGGACCGCTTCGTGGTGGCTCTTCCCTTCAGCCGCGGCGTCTTCGTCTGGGGCGATCCCATCGAGGTCCCGGCCAAGGCGACCTCGGAGGAACAGGCCGCTTTGCTGACCCGCGTCGAGGACGAACTGAACGCCATTTCCGCCCGCGCCGATTCGCTGATGGGGCACGAGCCGGTGGAGCCCGCTCCATGCTCCTAAGCCTCTATCGCGGCCTGACCGGATTGGGCGCGCCGCTGATCGACGTCTATCTGCGCCGCCGCCTGGAGCGCGGCAAGGAAGATTCCCGGCGTTTCTCGGAACGCCAGGGCGTGCCGGGACGCCCGCGGCCCAATGGCCGGCTGGTTTGGATCCACGGCGCATCGGTCGGTGAAACCTTGTCGCTGCTGCCCTTGGTTGATCGTTTGATCAAGCGTCCCGGCTTGTCGGTTCTGGTGACGTCGGGCACGGTCACTTCGGCGCAATTGATGGCCGAGCGGCTGCCGCCCGGCGCCCTGCATCAATATATTCCCGTCGACCGCCTGCCCTGGGTGCGGCGCTTTCTCGATCACTGGCGGCCGGATCTGGCGTTGTGGTGCGAATCCGAGTTCTGGCCCAATCTGCTGGTGGAAACTGCTGAACGGGATGTGCCGCTGGTTCTGCTCAACGGCCGCATGTCCGACCGCAGCTTCGCCCGCTGGCGCAAGCATCCCCGTTTGATCCGCCGGCTGCTGTCCTGCTTCCGCCTGTGTCTGGCTCAAAGCGCCGAGGATGCCGAACGGCTGTCGCAACTCGGCGGCGGCCGCGTGGTGTGCCGAGGCAACCTGAAATTCGCCACCCCGCCCTTGCCGGTGGATGAAACGGTTTTGGCCGATCTTCGGACGGAACTGGGCGATCGTCCCCGCTGGCTGCTGGCCAGCAGCCACCCCGGCGAGGAAGTCATGGCCGGCCGGGTCCATCAGATGCTGGCCGACCGGCATCCCGGTCTTTTGACGATCATCGTGCCGCGCCATCCCGGGCGGGGCGAGGCTATCGCCGAGGATCTGCGGGCCCTAGGCCTGACGGTGGCTCGACGTTCGGCCGATGAAACAATCGGGCCGGATACCCATATATTGTTGGCCGACACCTTGGGTGAGATGGGACTGTTCATGCGCCTGTCGCCTCTGGTGATGATGGGCAAAAGCCTGATCGGCAAAGGCGGCCAGAATCCTCTGGAGCCGGCGCGTCTGCGGGCGGCGGTGTTCCTGGGGCCGTACATGGACAATTTCTCGGACATCGCCCGGCGTATGATCGAGGCCGGAGCGGCGGTTCCGGTGGCCGACGAAGCGGCCTTGGCCGAGGCTTTGTCCCAACGGCTGGGCGATCCGGCGCGCAGGAACGCCGAAGGTCTGCTGGCGGAGCGTTTCGCCAATGCCGAGGCCGGCGTTCTCGACGCGGTGCTGACGGAACTTGAGCCCTGGTTGACGGTGGCGGGACGGACGCGATGAAGGCGCCAGGCTTTTGGTACAGCGGCGGAGTGTGGGGCGAGCTTCTTGCGCCGCTGGGGCTGTTGTGGGCCAAGCTGGCCGAGCGCAAATATGCCAAAATCCGTTCCCATCACGCCAAGGTGCCGGTGGTCTGCGTCGGCAATCTGGTCGCCGGAGGAGCCGGCAAGACGCCGGTGGCCCTGTCGCTGGCCGATTTCCTGCCGGGTCTGAACTATTTGTCCCGCGGTTATGGCGGCAAGCTGGAAGGGCCGGTTTTGGTCGACCCGCATCACCACACCTTTTCCATGGTCGGCGACGAGCCGTTGCTGCTGTCCGAGACGGCGCCGTGCTGGGTGGCGAAGAACCGTCTGGCCGGGGCTAAGGCGGCCATGCATTTCGGGGCGTCCTGTCTGGTGATGGACGACGGTTTCCAGAACCCGATCCTGGCCAAGGATCTGTCGCTGCTGGTGGTCGACGGCGCGGTGGGATTCGGCAACGGCCGCTGCATTCCGGCGGGGCCATTGCGCGAGCCGGTCGGAAAGGGGCTTGCCCGCGCCGACGCCGTGGTGATCCTGGGGGAGGACAAAGCCGAGGCGGAGGCTCTGGTCGGACGGCTGGCTCCCGCATTGCCGGTGCTGAAAGCCCGTCTGGAAACCGAGCTGGAGGCGGAATCCCTGCAAGACGAGCCGGTGATCGCCTTCGCCGGCATCGGGCGTCCGGAAAAATTCTTCGATACCCTGGAATCCAAGGGCGCGAAGCTGGTCGGCGCTTACGCTTTTCCCGACCACCATCCCTATCACCCCACCGAAATCGGCGAGATGCTGGCCGAAGCGGAAACCCACGCGGCGGCCCTGATCACCACGTCCAAGGATTTCGTGCGCCTGCCCAAACACCTTCAGGAACAGGTCGGCGTGCTGACCGTCTCGGTGGTTTGGGACGACGAAGAGGCGTTGCGCAAGGTGCTGGAGCCGGTGCTTTCCAAGCTGAAAACCATCTGAAACCATCTGTTACCAATATGGCTTTCGGCCGACATGGGCTTGAAACTTGAACTGAGTAGTTTAGTTTTCAAGACAACGAACCCCATGACCACGAACTCCCGTGAGGCCGACCATGTACACCTCTTTCCGCATCCTGATGGATCACGTTCTCGGCCGTTTGGCCGACCGCCGCTTCGAGCCTCCGGTGGGCGCCATGCTGCTGGGTACCCTGGCGGTCTACAGTGCGCTTTGCGTCTACGGTTTCAGCCAGCTCTAAGGTTATTTCCTGGGCTTGGCCCGGGCCGTCGGTTCCGCCTGCATGGGATCGTCCGGCCAGTAATGCTTGGGGTACTGCCCCTTGAGGTCCGCCTTGACCTGCTTGTAGGTGTTGGTCCAGAAACTGGCCAGATCCTGGGTCACCTGCACAGGTCGCCGGGCGGGCGACAGAAGATGCAGCATCAGTTTCACCCGGCCGTGGGCCAGGGTGGGCGTGTCGGCCAGACCGAACATTTCCTGAAGGCGCACCGCCAATACCGGCATTTCGCCGGTTTCATAGTCGATGGGCAGGCGGCTGCCCGAGGGCACGCCGACATGGGTCGGCGCGGCGTCGTCCAAGGCGCGCTTCTGTTCCCAGGGCAAAGCCGATTCCAGAATGCCCAGCATGTCCAGGCGGTCCAGGTGGGACTTGCGGCTGATGCCATCCAGCCAGGGCGGCAGCCAGCCGTCCAAGGTTTCCAGCAATGCCGCGTCCGACAGATCCGGCCATTGCAGTCCTTCGATGCGGCGCAGAAAGGCGATCCGGGCCTGAAGCTTGCGGGCGCCGCCGTTCCAGGGAAGGCAGCCCAGGCCCATATCCCGCACGCCGGCCAGCATGGCGGCGGTCAAGGCTTCCCGTGACGGCTTGGGCAGGGCTTCGTCCTTCAGCACCAGTTCGCCCAATTTGCGTTGTCGCCGCGCCGTCACCACTTGTTCCCGGCTGTCCCAGGCGACCGCTTCGGTGGTGATGATCATCTCGGCGAACTGATCTTCGATCTCGCCTTGGCTGACGGGTGCGCCCAGAAAGATACGGGCGTCGCGCTTGTCGCCGTCCAGATCGGCCACCACCAGCATATCTTCGGTGGCCAGGGATTCCGGTTCGGGAAAGAATGCGCCGCGTCCGTTGCTCAGGCGGTATTGCAGGCCGTGGGCGCCGCGCCGTTGGGCGATGCGGTCGGGATAGGCGAAAGCCAGCAGCAGTCCAGCATCCTCCACGGAATCCTCGGATTGGGAAACGCGCAAGCCGCGGCGCAGCTGCTTTGCTGCTTCGCGCACTCTTTGTACGCCGCCACGATCGGCGTTGCCGGCGCGGGGATCGGCCAGGGCTTCCAGGCGCAGGCGCAGATCGGCATCTCGGGCATTGCGCAAAATATCGCGTTCGGACAGCAGCGCCGCCAGATCGCAGGCCAACGACCCCAGCCCCAAACCCTCCGCTTTCAACGCCATATGCGCCAGACGCGGATGCAGCGGCAAAGCCGCCATGGCCCGGCCATGGGCGGTGATGCGTCCGGCGTCGTCCAGTCCGCCCAAACGCTTCAACAGATCGACGGCCTGGGCGTAAGCGGCGGCGGGCGGCGGCTCGAGCCAGGCCATGGCGGCGGGATCGGAGACGCCCCAACGGGCCAGTTCCAGGGCCAGCGGCGCCAGATCGGCATCGGCGATTTCCGGTGCGGTAAAGCCGGGCAGGGCGCGATGCGCCGCCTCCGACCACAGGCGATAACAGATGCCCGGTCCCAGCCGTCCGGCGCGGCCCCGGCGTTGCTCGGCGGACGCTTTCGACACCGGCACCGTGACCAGTTTGGTCATGCCGCCGTTGGGATCAAAGCGCGGCAGGCGCATCTGGCCGCCATCGACGACGATACGGATGCCTTCGATGGTCAGAGATGTCTCGGCGATGCTGGTGGCCAGTACCACCTTGCGTCGTCCGGCTTGAGGTCTCAAGGCGGCGTCCTGGGCTTCCTGCGACAGGTCGCCATACAGCGGCGCAACGAGAATGTCGGGAAATCTTGTTTCAAGCTGGGCCTGGACTCGACGGATTTCGCCCTGGCCGGGCAGAAAAACCAGTAGATCGCCTGCAGGCTCCTCGGATATGGCGCGGCCGACCAGGGCGGCCACGGTATCGTCGAAACGGCCGGAATAGGGCTTGTCCTGCCAGCGGATATCGACTGGGAAGCTGCGGCCCTCGCTGGTGACGATGGGGCAGTCTCCCATCAATTCCGCCACCGGACCGCCGTCCAGCGTGGCCGACATCACCAGAATGCGCAGATCGTCGCGGATTGAGCCTTGGGATTCCAGACACAGCGCCAAGCCAAGGTCGGCGTTCAGACTGCGTTCGTGGAATTCGTCGAACAGCACGGCGGCGATGCCCGACAATTCCGGGTCGTCCTGGAGCATGCGGGTCAGAATGCCTTCGGTCACCACTTCGATGCGGGTCTTGGGGCCGACCTTGCTGTCCAGGCGGATGCGGTAGCCGACCGTTTCGCCGACGGCTTCGCCCAGCATCGCCGCCATGCGCCGGGCGGCGGCGCGGGCGGCTAGGCGGCGGGGCTCCAGCATGATGATGCGGTTGTCACCGCGCCAGGGCTGATCGAGCAGAGCCAGGGGAACCAAGGTGGTTTTGCCGGCGCCGGGCGGAGCCTGCAAGACGGCGCAAGAACTGTTCCGCAGGGCGGAAAGCAGGGACGGCAGGGCCTCCTCGATGGGCAGGCCGCCGGAGTAGGCGGGAAGCCTGATCACGGTTCGGAGAAGGTTGCCCGGCAGTTGGGGGTTTCCCACACCACCATCTCGGCCAGACGGGCCAGTCCGCCGCTGCGCGCCGCCACGACCGGCTTCAGGCGGAAATACCAATGCCTAGCCAGTTGCTCGGCGGTGGGATTGGCGTCCAGCACGTAGAGCTTGCTGTTCATCCGCGTGTCGGTGGTCAGATAGAAGCCGTCGCGGGCGACGGTATCCTTTACCTGGGCAAGCCAATCGGCGGCGGCTCCGTCGGGGCGGAACATCGACAAGAGCTGGTCGTCCTGCACATGGGCAAGAAAGCCGTGATCGCAAGGCGCGTCGATGACGGCCATCATCTCTTCTTTCAGGAAGCCGAAATCCAGCACCATGTCCGATTGCTCGCCGACGTCCTGAAGACGCCCGGCTTCGCACACGGCCTCGATCATGTAACGGTGGCCGTGCAGGTTGCGGCATTTCGAGCCGTGGGTCAGCACCCGATGGCCGGCGTCGATGTAAATCTGCCGCGAAACCGTGAAAGACGTCATTTGGGAATCCCGTTATCTCAGGCCAACGACCTTATGCATTTGCAAGGAGAAGCGCCACAGAGGATTTTCCTGGCAATAGGCGGCGGCGGCGCGAATGTTCTCGGTTTGCCGGGGGCCGTCCATGGCCTGGAGAAAGAAGTTGCGGAAGGCCATGCCGGTATAAAGTTCGGGTTCGGCGCCGTCCTGAGGGTAGATCAGCTTCAACTCGTCGCCCTCGGTCAGCAGTAGCGGAGCGCCGGCCTTGGGGCTGACGCACAGCCAGTTGATGCCCGGCGGGCGGGACTGCGTGCCGTTGGTTTCCACTCCGACCTCAAAACCCAAGACATGCATGGCGCTGGTCAATGCCTCGTCCAACTGCAACAGCGGCTCGCCGCCGGTGAAGATGACATAAGGTCGCCCCGGCTTACCCTTCGGCCACAAGGCGGCGATCGCCCGCGCCAGATCGTCGGCGTCGGCGAATTTCCCGGCGTCGGCTCCGACGAAGTCGGTGTCGCAGAAACGACAGACGGCGTCCGCCCGGTCTTCTTCGCGCCCCGACCACAGATTGCAGCCGGCGAAGCGGCAGAACACGGCGGCGCGTCCGGCCTGGGCGCCTTCGCCCTGCAAGGTCAGGAACAGTTCTTTGACGGCGTAGCTCATAAGGCGGGAGCTAAGGGAGCTTGACCAAGGAGTCAAGGGAAGTGTTGTCATAAGAGTGTCCCTTGTCTGTCGCCCCGTCAGGGCTTACCCCCGCATGAACATCCTTCAGTACGGAGAGAAGTCCCATGCGCATCGCCATCGTTTCCGACGCCTGGCATCCCCAGCCCAACGGCGTGGTCCGCGTGCTGGGCTCTTTGCATGAGCGGCTTCTGGCCGCCGGGCACGAGGTGATGGTGCTGTCGCCGGATCTGTTTACCTGCATTCCCTGCCCGACCTATTCGGAAATTCCCCTGGCGCTGTTTCCTTATATGGGCGTGGCGCGGCGGCTGGAGCTTTTTCGTCCCCAGGCGGTGCATATCGCTACCGAAGGTCCGCTGGGCTGGGCGGCGCGGCGCTGGTGTCTGAAGAAGAAACATCCCTTCACCACCGCCTATCACACCAAGTTCCCGCAATATATTCACGCCCGGACCAAGCTGCCGCTGCCCATGCTGTACGCCGCCATCCGCCGTTTCCACGCGCCGTCCTCGGCGGTGATGGTGCCGTCGCATTCGGTGTACGAAGAACTGACCCACTGGGGCTTCACCAACGTCAAACCCTGGTCCCACGGTGTCGATACCGAGGTGTTTTATCCCCAGGGCAAGGATGCTTTCGACGTTCCCCGCCCGATTCATCTCTATGTCGGTCGGGTGACGGTGGAGAAAAATCTGCCGGCCTTCCTCGATCTCAAACTGCCCGGCAGCAAGGTGGTGGTGGGATCCGGGCCGCAGCGCGAAGAACTGATGAAGCGCTATCCCGACGCCTATTTCATCATCGCCCAGGGAGACGAGCAGCTATCGTCCTATTTTTCGGCGGGCGACGTTTTCGTCTTTCCCAGCCGTACCGACACCTTCGGGCTGGTGATGCTGGAGGCTATGGCTTCGGGCGTGCCGGTGGCGGCTTTTCCGGTGCCGGGACCGCAGGACGTGCTGGCGGAACAAGACCCGGATCATCCCGTGGGCGTGTTGGATGAAGACCTGGTTGCCGCCGCCGCCAGGGCGATCACGTTCAATCCCGCCGACTGCCGGGCCTATGCCCAGAAATTCGGCTGGGACCGGGTGGTCAGCGAATTCGTCAGCTATCTGGCGCCCATCGGGGGATGAGAAGAAGCGGGTTCAATATCCAGTTTTTCCCGAAGCATGCGTCAAAAATGGCGCTCGACTTTCGTTCCCGTCATGTCATTTCTTCGCCCCCATCGCATGACTCAATGATTGACTCCGTCCCCCGGCTCGTCGTACAAGCCTAGCCTCTCAGTGTCTCTGGGAAAGAGTTTGCCTCCGAGGAGGCCGGCTGGTCCGCGAAGGTTCGCGCACCGGCCCGTCGTTTTTTGTGCGCGGATCATAAGGCGGTAGCCGGTTCATGTTCGAGAGTTTGAGTTCACGTCTTGGCGAGGTTTTCGAGCGGCTGAAAAAGCGCGGCGCTCTGACCGAGGCCGATGTCTCCGAGGCCCTGCGTGAAGTTCGCGTGGCCTTGCTTGAGGCCGACGTGGCTCTGCCGGTGGTCAAGGATTTCATCGCCAAGGTCAAGGAACGGGCTATCGGCCAGGAAGTGGTGCGCAGCATCACCCCCGGCCAGATGGTGGTGAAGATCGTCCACGACGTTCTGGTCGACACCTTGGGTCAGGCGGAAGAAATCAGCCTGATCGCCGCGCCGCCGGTTCCCGTGCTGATGGTCGGCCTGCAGGGGTCGGGCAAGACCACCACCTCGGGCAAGATCGCCCTGCGTCTGAAGGCCAAGGATCGTAAAAAGGTTCTGTTGGCGTCCCTCGACGTTTATCGTCCCGCCGCCCAGCAGCAGCTGGAAATTCTCGCCAAGCAGGCCGATGTCGGCAGCTTGCCCATCGTTTTCGGCGAAAAGCCGGTGGCCATCGCCAAGCGGGCCATGGATGTGGGGCGCCGCGAAGGCTACGACGTGGTCATCCTCGACACCGCCGGCCGCCTGCATATCGACGAAGAGCTGATGGCCGAAGTGGCCGCCGTGCGCGACGCCGTCAACCCGGCGGAAACGCTGCTGGTGGTCGACGCCATGACCGGCCAGGACGCCGTCAACGTCGCTCGCGAATTCAATGAGAAGGTCGGCGTCACCGGCATGGTGCTGACTCGCGTCGACGGCGACGCCCGTGGCGGCGCCGCCCTGTCCATGCGCGCCGTCACCGGTCGCCCGATCAAGTTCCTGGGTGCCGGCGAGAAGTTGGACGCGCTTGAGGTTTTCCATCCCGACCGCGTGGCGGGCCGCATCCTCGACATGGGCGACGTGGTTTCCTTGGTCGAGAAGGCCATGGAGAACTTCGAGCAGGACGAGGCGGAAAAGCTTGCCGCCAAGATGGCCAAGGGCAAGTTCGACCTGGACGACATGGCCTCTCAGTTCCGTCAGATGAAGAAGATGGGCGATCTGAAGGGCGTCATCGGCATGCTGCCCGGCATGGGCAAGATGAAGCAGCAGATCGACAACGCCAACATCGACCCGCGCCTGATCAACCGCCAGGAAGGCATCATCCTGTCGATGACCAAGGCGGAACGTAAGAATCCCGACCTCATCAAGGCCAGCCGCAAGCGTCGTATCGCCGCCGGCGCCGGGGTGAGCGTCCAGGACGTTAACAAGCTGCTGAAGAATTACCAGCAGATGTCCGACGTCATGAAAAAGGTCAGCAAGATGGGCAAGAAAGGCCTGATGCGCGCCGGGCTGGGAAACCTGCTTGGCGGCGGTGGCGGTTTCGGCCCCGGTGGAAAGTTTGGAGGCTAGGAAAGGTTCGCCTTTCCCGGTTTCCCAAAGAGGTTCCGGAGCCGTTTGCGGCGCCGGGTTTTGATTAAACAGTCAACGACGAGGAATTACATGTCGCTGAAGATTCGTCTGTCCCGTGGCGGTTCCAAGAAGCGCCCCTTCTACAAGATCGTTCTGGCTGACTCGCGCAGCCCGCGCGACGGCAAGTTCCTGGAGAAGCTGGGCACCTACAACCCGATGCTGCCGCACGACCACGCCGAGCGCCTGACCCTGAAGGAAGAGCGCATCAAGCATTGGCTGTCCGTCGGTGCTCAGCCGACCGACCGCGTGGTGAAGTTCTTCGCCCAGGCCGGCTACATCGCCGCCAAGCCGCGCGCCGAGCAGACCAAGCAGCCCCAGCCGAAGGCGAAGGCTCAGGAGCGTCTGAAGGAGCAGGCTAAGGCTGCCGAGGCCGCCGCCGCCGCCGCCGCCGAGGCCGCTGCGGGCGAATAAGTCATGTCCAACCTGATGTGCGTCGGCGTCGTTGTGGGCGCGCATGGGGTGCGCGGCGCGGTCCGTATCAAGAGCTTCACCGTCGTTCCCGCCGATCTGGCGGCCTACGGTCCGGTGAGCGACGAAACGGGAAAACTGCGCTACCGGCTCAAGCTCCTGGGCGAAAGCAAGGGAGTGGTGCTGGCGGGGCTGGAAGGCGTTTCCGATCGGAACGCCGCCGAAGCCCTGAAGGGCATGAAGCTGTGGGTCGAGCGGTCCGCTCTGCCTCCGCCGGACGAAGAGGAGTTCTACTACTCCGATCTGGTGGGGCTGCGGGCCGAACTGGCCGATGGTACGGAAGTAGGTCGGGTAAAAGGGGTCTTTGATTTCGGCGGCGGCGATGTCATCGAAATTTCCGGTCCCGAAGGAGGGCTGATGTTGCCCTTCACCCGTGCGGCGGTGCCGCTGGTGGATATCGCCGGCGGCCGTCTGGTGGTCGAACCCCCCGAGGAAATCGAGGGCGGAGATAAGCCGGATGCTCCGACGAGCGCCGAAGAGGATGGTGGGGTTGATGCAGAGTGAACGCAAGGCCGTCTGGTCGGCGAACATTCTGACCCTCTTCCCCGAGATGTTCCCGGGTCCGCTCGGCCATTCGTTGGCCGGTCGGGCTTTGGCCGAGGGAGTATGGTCCCTGGATGCGGTGGATATTCGCGGCTTCGCCCGCGACAAACACCGTTCCGTCGACGATACCCCCTTTGGCGGCGGGGCGGGCATGGTGATGCGCCCCGACGTGTTGGATACGGCCATTCGGTCGGTTCCCCGCGTCGGACCGTTCATCTACCTGACGCCGCGCGGCAAGCTGCTGGATCAGCAGCGTGTCCGGGAACTGGCGGCCGGACCGGGCGTCACCATCCTGTGCGGACGCTTCGAAGGGGTCGACCAGCGCGTGCTGGACGCCCACCAGGCCGAGGAAATCAGCCTTGGCGATTTCGTGCTGTCGGGCGGCGAGCCTGCGGCTCTGATGCTGATGGACGCCGTCGTGCGTCTCCTGCCCGGGGTGACCGGGAACCAGGAGTCGCTGACGGAAGAGAGTTTCGAGTGGGGGCTCCTGGAGTATCCCCACTATACCCGGCCTCAGCAATGGGATGGCCGGGCGGTGCCGGAGGTTCTGCTTTCCGGTCACCACGAGAACATTCGCAACTGGCGGAAACGTCAGGCGGAAGAGGTAACCAGGCAGCGCCGCCCCGATCTGTGGGATCGGTACGTCGCCGCCGGCAAGGCTAAATGAGAAGGGTTCAGCCATGGTCAACATTATTCAGGCTCTGGAAAACGAGCAGATCGAAAAGCTGACGTCCGGCAAGTCCATCCCGGCTTTTGCTCCGGGCGACACCGTCAAGGTCAGCGTGAAGGTGGTCGAAGGCAGCCGCGAGCGTCTGCAGGCTTACGAGGGCGTCGTCATCGCCCGCAAGAACGACGGCCTGAACAGCTCGTTCACCGTCCGCAAGATCTCCTACGGCGAAGGCGTCGAGCGTATTTTCCCGCTCTACTCCCCCAACGTGGCCGAGATCGAAGTGATCCGTCGCGGCGACGTCCGTCGCGCCAAGCTGTACTATCTGCGCGACCGTCGCGGCAAGTCGGCCCGCATCGCCGAGCAGACCACCGGTTTCTCGGCCAAGCTGGCCGCCGCCGACCGCGAGGCCGCCGCGGCTGAGAAGAAGAGCAAGCAGTAAGGCTCGACGGCCTCACCGCAACCTCTCTCACCCATGCCGGGGCGGAGTCCTTGATCTAGGGACTCCGCCCCTTGGCATGGCTATTTTCGGCGTGGGGCGGGATGGAACCGACTGAGGTTCGGCTTCCGGCTATCCTGCCTCTCGCTCATCTCGAAGCGTGGAGCAGCGTAGAACGCCATGGCCAAACCCCGCACCCTGTTCGAAAAGATCTGGGACAGTCACCTTGTTGACGTCCAGGACGACGGCACCTGCCTGATCTATATCGACCGCCATCTGGTTCACGAAGTGACCAGTCCCCAGGCGTTCGAGGGACTGCGCAATGCCGGCCGCAAGGTCCGCCATCCCGAGGCCACTCTGGCCGTGGCCGACCACAACGTGCCGACCACCGACCGCTCCAAAGGCATCGAGAACGAGGAATCGCGCATCCAGGTGGAAACCCTGGAAGCCAACGCCAAGAACTTCGGTGTTGAATATCTGGCCATGGACGACATCCGCCAGGGCGTCGTGCATATCGTTGGCCCGGAACAGGGCTTCACCCTGCCCGGCACGACCATCGTCTGCGGCGACAGCCATACTTCGACCCACGGCGCGTTCGGTTCGCTGGCCTTCGGCATCGGCACTTCGGAAGTCGAGCACGTGCTGGCGACCCAGACCCTGGTGCAGAAGCCCGCCAAGAACATGCTGGTGCGCGTTGACGGCAAGCTGCCGGCCGGTGTTTCCGCCAAGGATCTGGTGCTGGCCATTATCGGCCGCCTGGGCACCGCCGGCGGTACCGGCTATGTCATCGAATATGCCGGCGAAGCCATTCGCTCGCTGTCGATGGAAGGCCGTATGACGGTCTGCAACATGACCATTGAAGCCGGTGCCCGCGCCGGTCTGATTGCGCCTGACGAAGTGACTTTCGAATACATCAAGGGCAAGCCCCGCGCTCCGAAGGCTGCCGCTTTCGAAGCCGCCCTGGCCTATTGGAAGACCCTGACCACCGACGAGGGCGCCAAGTACGACGCCGAAATCATCATCGACGCCGCCAAGCTGGAGCCGATGGTGACCTGGGGCACCAGCCCCGAGGACGTGCTGCCGATTTCGGCCAATGTGCCGAATCCCGCCGATGTGGCCGATCCGGCCAAGAAGGTCGCCGTCGAGCGCGCCCTGGCCTATATGGGCCTGACTGCCGGTATGCCGCTGACTGAGATCAAGGTGGACACCGTCTTCCTGGGGTCCTGCACCAACGGCCGCATCGAGGATTTCCGCGAAGCCGCCGCTGTGCTCAAGGGCCGCAAGATTGCCGCCGGTGTGCGCTTCCTGGCCGTTCCCGGCTCGGGGCTGGTCAAGGAACAGGCCGAGGAAGAAGGTTTGGACAAGATCTTCATCGAAGCCGGCGCCGAATGGCGCGAGCCGGGCTGTTCCATGTGTCTGGCCATGAACGCCGACCAATTGAAGGAAGGCGAACGCTCCGCTTCGACCTCGAACCGCAATTTCGAGGGTCGTCAGGGTCGTGGCGGTCGTACCCATCTGGTTAGTCCGACCATGGCCGCCGCCGCGGCCGTGACCGGCAAGCTGACCGACTGGCGCAAGCTGTAAGCAGGAGACGGGACATGGATAAGTTCACCAAGCTCACCGGCGTCGCCGCTCCGCTGCCGATCCTCAATGTCGACACCGACATGATCATTCCGAAGCAGTTCTTGAAAACGATCAAGCGGACCGGTCTCGGCAAGAACCTGTTCGACGAGATGCGTTATACCCAGGACGGCAAGGAAGTTGCGGATTTCGTCCTGAATAAGCCGGCTTATCGCCAGGCCACCATTCTGGTGGCGGGCGCGAATTTCGGCTGCGGCAGCTCGCGCGAGCATGCTCCGTGGGCTCTGCTGGATTTCGGCATCCGCTGCGTCATCGCCCCCAGCTTCGCCGACATCTTCTACAACAACTGCTTCAAGAACGGCATCCTGCCCATCAAGCTGCCTCAGACCGACGTGGACAAGCTGATGGACGATGCGCAGCGCGGCGCCAACGCCACCGTGACCATCGACCTGGAAAAGCAGGAGATCACCGGTCCGGACGGCGGTTGCGTCAAGTTCGAGCTGGATGCCTTCCGCAAGTATTGCCTGCTCAACGGTCTGGACGACATCGGCCTGACCTTGCAGAAGCAGGACAAGATCGCCGGCTTTGAAAGCCAGCGCAGCCAGAGCTTCCCCTGGCTGTGACTTTCCGAGGCCGGGCCGCCGCTTCCTGATGGGGGCGGCGGCTTCGCCCTTTCATTCCCGAAGGAAATCCCTCATGTCCAACAAGAAGCTGCTCATCCTCGCCGGCGACGGCATCGGCCCCGAAGTGATGGCCCAGGTGCGTCGTGTCATCGACTGGATGGCCAAGAAGCGCAACATCAAGTTCGATCTGAGCGAAGGTCTGATCGGCGGCGCTTCCTATGACAAGTTCGGTCATCCGCTGACCGATGAAACCATGGCCGACGCCTTTGCCGCTGACGCCGTGCTGCTGGGCGCCGTGGGTGGTCCGAAGTGGGACAACCTGCCGTTCGAAGTGAAGCCCGAGCGCGGCCTGCTGCGCCTGCGCAAGGATCTGGAATTGTTCGCCAACCTGCGTCCGGCCTTCGTTTTCGACGCTCTGGCCGAAGCTTCCTCGCTGAAGACCGAACTGGTCAAGGGCCTGGACATCATGATCGTGCGCGAACTGACCGGCGGCATCTATTTCGGCCAGCCCCGCGGCATCAGCACCCTGGCCAACGGCGAGCGTCAGGGGTTGAACACCCAGGTCTACACCACCTCGGAAATCGTGCGTATTGCCGAAGTGGCTTTCGATCTGGCCAACAAGCGCGGCAAGAAGGTCCATTCGGTCGAAAAGGCCAACGTAATGGAATCCGGCCTGCTTTGGCGCGAGGAAGTCACCAAGCTGCACGACGCCAAGTTCCAGAATATTGAACTGCAGCACATGTACGCCGACAACTGCGCCATGCAGCTGGTGCGCAATCCCAAGCAGTTCGACGTCATCGTCACCGACAACCTGTTCGGCGATCTGCTGTCCGACTGTGCCGCCATGCTGACCGGCTCGCTGGGCATGCTGCCTTCGGCCAGCCTGGGCGCCGCCGATGCCAAGGGCAACCGCAAGGCCGTCTACGAGCCGGTTCACGGTTCGGCTCCGGACATTGCCGGCAAGGATCTGGCCAACCCGCTGGCCACCCTGCTGTCGTTCGGCATGATGCTGCGCTACAGCTTCGACATGTTCGCCGAAGCCGATCTGCTGGATCAAGCCGTGAAGAACGTGCTGGACGGCGGCTTGCGCACCGGCGACATCATGCAGCCGGGCAAGGCCAAGGTGTCGACCACCGTCATGGGCGAAAGCATCGTCCGCGAGCTGGACAAGCTGTCCAGCTAAAAGGGTTGAGGGGCGGCGGGAACCGCCGCCCTTTTTCCGCCACGGCCATTCCTGCTTGCGTCTCTGGACGTGCTCGGGTAAGTGTAGTCAGTTCAACGGAGAGACAGAGCATGTCGCAGCGCGCTTGCAGCCAGACTGTCCCGACCCCGGCCTTTGCGGCAGCGGGGCGCTTCGTTGCGGCCACCACCAAAACCAGCACTACTAAGAAGACCCTGGCGTAAGGCGGGCTGGTCGGTTCATACCAAATTTATCCCAAGGCCCGCGGGAACACCCGGCGGGCCTTTTCGTTAGGGCCGGTGGGTTCTCCCCGAAACCTCCCAAGGGCCTAACAGCGAAGAAGGACTGGAAGATGGGTTACAAGGTTGCGGTGATCGGCGCCACGGGCAATGTGGGCCGTGAAATTCTTCAAACGCTGGTCGACCGGAATTTTCCGGCTGACGAAGTGGTTGCATTGGCCTCCTCGCGCTCGGTCGGGCGTGAAGTCTCCTATGGTGACGACAAGGTGCTGAAGGTTCAGGATCTGGAGAAGTTCGACTTCAAGGGCTGCGACATCGCTCTGTCGTCTCCGGGTGCCAAGGTTTCGGCCATCCACAGCCCCCGTGCCGCCGCCGCCGGCTGCGTGGTGGTCGACAACACCTCGCATTTCCGCATGGACCCCGATGTGCCGCTGGTGGTGCCGGAAGTAAACCCGGAAGCCATCGCCGGGTACAAGAAGCGCGGCATCATCGCCAACCCCAACTGCTCGACCATTCAGATGGTGGTGGCGCTGAAGCCGCTGCACGATCTGTTCAAGATCAAGCGCGTGGTGGTCGCCACTTATCAGTCCGTCTCGGGTGCCGGCAAGGAAGCCATGGACGAACTGTTCAACCAGACCCGCGCCATCTATGTGAACGACCCGGTCAAGCCCGAGAAGTTCACCAAGCAGATCGCCTTCAACTGCATTCCCCATATCGACGTCTTCATGGATGACGGCGCGACCAAGGAAGAGTGGAAGATGACCGTCGAGACTCGCAAGATCCTTGATCCCAACGTCGCCGTTCACGCCACCTGCGTGCGCGTACCGGTGTTCGTCAGCCATTCCGAAGCGGTGAACGTCGAGTTCGAGAAGCCGGTGGACGAAGCCGCCGCCCGCGAGGCGTTGTCGAACTTCCCGGGCGTGGTCGTCGTCGATCACCGCGCCAACGAAGGCTACGTCACCCCGGTGGAAGCCACCGGCGAGGACGCCGTCTATGTCAGCCGCATCCGCCGCGATCCCACCATCAAGAACGGTCTGTCGTTCTGGTGCGTGTCGGACAATCTGCGCAAGGGCGCGGCCTTGAACGCGGTGCAGATTGCCGAAGTTTTGGCGCGTGATTATTTGAAGAAGTAATTACATTCCCGCACTGCAATATAACCCCCGGCTGATAGACATCAGTCGGGGGTTTGCTTTTTGGGATATTGCGAAATGCAAAATTTCAATTGCAAAACAAATCGCTGAAAGGCTTTAATCACACTCGGAGCATTGTGCATACCATATTGTGTGTGCGGGGTATCTTAAGCATCTCAAATAAATCAGGCTTGGAGGCCGGTATGTCTGTTGGGAACGTAGCGGGTCGGGTCAGCGTTCGGACGCGCATTTATGCCGGCTTTGCTGTGGTGCTGGTGCTTCTGGTGGCTGTCGGGGCAATCGGAATCGGCAGCATTCGCCATGCTTTGAGCACGTTCGATATTTATTCCAACAGCGCCTCCGACGAGATCCGCATGCTGGGCATTGACCGCGATGTTGGTAATATGCGCCGCAACGTTCTTTCGTTCGCCACCAGCGGCGATCAAGGGGCTTTGACCAAGGTGCGGGACGGCATCACCCAGTTGAGGAAGACTTTGGCCGAGGCCAAGTCGGACGCTGGCCAGCCGGATTTGGCGGCCAAGATCGACGGGGCCAAAGTCGTTTTGGATCAATATTCGGTCAGCCTCGAAAAACTGGTGCAGTTCCGGCAGCGCCGCGACGCTGCGTTGGCTCTGATGATCGACGTCGGCAACAAGGCGGTGGACGGTTTGGCCGAAGTGGTCTCGAACGCCGAAGCCGACCAGGAATTCCATAGCGCCGTCTTGGCGGGGCGCGCCCAGAGCACCCTGCTGAACGCCCGCATCAATTTCTATCAGTTCCTGCTGAAGGGAGACCCCGCCGCCGCCGAGGCCGGGGCGAAGAAATTGGACGAAGTGGGACGGCTGCTTTCAGATCTGGCGGATCATCAAGGCGCCGGCGCCCGCAAAGACCGTACCCATGCGGTGGGAACGCTGGTGGCGGACTATTCCAAGGCGCTGCAGGAATTAACCTCGGCAGCCAACGACATCACCCAGATGGTGGCGGTGACGTTGCCGGCCCAGGCCGAGGATTTCGGCAAGATCAGCACCGAGGCCAATAGTCTGCAAAGCCAGATTCTGGCCGATACCATGAGCCAGTCGCAGGGCACTCTGAACTCTTCCAGCAATTCGGCTCTGACCCTGACCCTGGCGGCGGTGATCGCCGGCTTGGCCTTCGCCTTCTTCGTTGCCCGCAGCATCGTCGTGCCGGTCCGTTCCATGACCGACATCATGGGCTTGCTGGCCAGCGGCGATAAAACCGTGCTGGTTCCCGGTCTGGACAACCACGACGAGATCGGCGCCATGGCCCGCGCGGTTCAGGTCTTCAAGGAAAACGCCATCCGCGTGGAAAAGCTTCAGGCCGAGCAGGAAGAAATGAAGCGCCGGGCCGAGGCGGACCGCCGCGCCGTCATGCTGAAAATGGCCGACGATTTCGAATCCAACGTCAAGCATGTGGTGGACGCGGTGACGGCCGCCGCCACCCAGATGCAGTCCACGTCGCAGGCGATGGCTTCGGTGGCCGAGGAGGCAAGCCGCCAGTCGACCGCCGTGGCCGCCGCGTCCGAGCAGGCCGCCAACAACGTCCAGACGGTGGCGGCCGCCGCCGAGGAATTGTCGGCTTCCATCTCGGAGATCAGCCAGCAGGTGTCCCAGGCTTCCGACGTTTCCGCCGAGGCGGTGACCGTGGCCGATGTCGCCAACGGCGTCATGCACGGCTTGGACGAGGCCACCGCCCGTATCGGCGAAGTGGTCAACCTGATCAACGACATCGCTTCGCAGACCAATCTGCTGGCCCTGAACGCCACCATCGAAGCGGCGCGGGCCGGCGACGCCGGCAAGGGCTTCGCGGTGGTGGCCAACGAGGTCAAGCATCTGGCTAATCAGACCGCCAAGGCCACCGACGAAATTTCCGGGCAGATCGGCGCCGTGCAGGACTCCACCGGCAAGGCGGTGATCGCCATCGGCCAGATTACCACCATCATCAACCGCATCAGCGAAATCAATTCCACCATCGCCTCGGCGGTGGAGGAGCAGGGGGCGGCGACCCAGGAAATCGCCCGCAACGTCGATCAGGCGGCGGCCGGCACCCAGGAGGTGTCGTCCAACATCGTCGGTGTCAATCAGGCTGCCGGAGAAGCCGGAAAGGCCGCCAACGAGGTTCTGTCGGCGGCCGGAGAACTGGGACGCCAGGCCACTGAGTTGTCGCAGCAGGTCGACAGCTTCATCGCCACCATTCGCCGGGGTTAGAGCCGGCAACGTGCCGGGCGGCTGGTCAGAGGGGCCAGGCAAGACTGAGCAGAATGGCGGCGCCGAAGACCAGCAAGGCGCCGCCCGAGACGTGGTTCAGTTTTGTCATCCAGCCGTCGGTCAGCTTCGAGCGGATGGCTCCGGCCATGGCCGACAGCACCAGCCACCATAGGGTGGAGCCCGCGAACACGCCGAAAATCAGAACGCTGGCTTCGGCGGGCTTGTCGTTACCCAAGGCGCCGAAGGCGGCGAAAACGCCCATCGACGCCAGAATGGTCCCTGGATTGGACAAGGTGATGAGGAACGTCGAAATAAAATCGCGCAGCAGACCGGGGCCGCTTCCCGGCTCCGGCGCCAGTTTGGGTGGGGCGCGCCAGGTCATTGCCCCCAGCACCAGCAGGAAGATGCCGCCAACCACCCGCAGGATGGTGGCGTGCGCCAGCAGGAAGCCGCTGATGACTGTGATGCCAAGCCCGGCGACGGCGCCATAGAAGGTGTCGGCGAAGGCGGCTCCCAGCCCGGCGATGAAGGCGGCGTAGCGGCCATCGGCCAAGGCCCGGCGAATGCACAGAATCCCCACCGGGCCGACGGGCGCGGCCAAGGCGAAACCGATGGCCAGACCGCGCAGGAAATGAAACGACTGCATGAACTCCACTCGACTGTGGGCGCTCCAGTGATAGGCCAAGCGCCCGTCGCCGCAAAGGAAAAATCCACCGAACGGGCTTAACGGCCCTGGTTCATCATGGTGTTGACGGCCTGCTGGGCGATTTCGGGCATGGCGTTGCAGGACGGCGAGGCGACCTGGGTGGCGGGCGCTTTGCCGCGCCGTTCCTCGCCGTCCCAAGGCTTGGTGCGCCGACGGCGGTCGGGGCCGAAGAAATCGCCGCCGCTGATGAACGGCCGGGGCGTGTCCAAAATGGCGCGGATACGGCTCAACAACGCGCTGCCCGATAGGGGTTTGATGACAAATTCATTGACGCCGGCGTCGCGGGCGGCCAGCACCCGCTCCATGTCGGCCTGTCCGGTCATGACGATCACCGGCAAGAAGACGTTCGGGCTGTGCGTCGAGCGGCGGATGTGGCGGGTCAGTTGCAATCCGTCCATACCCTCCATTTCCCAGTCGGTGAGGACGATGTCGGGCACGGCTTCCCGCATGATGTTGAGGGCTTGCCGCCCGTTTTCGGCTTCGGCCGTCCGATTGACGCCGATGCTGCGCAGGATCACCTTCACCAGCTTGCGGACATGCTCGTTGTCGTCAACGATCAGAACGCTGAGCGCGTTCACAGGGTCGGTCATCGTTGATATCCCCATCCCAAATCCCATCGTTCTGGCACATGAGAGCCATTCGCGATGAGGACAAGAGGGATAGAACGAAGGTTTTAATCGACCGGCGCGACCGTGACGCCGCCGGGTGGCTGGATCAGGTCAGCCTGGGCCGCCACCAGGGCAAGCTCACGCTGTTTCAGCGACAAGGTCGTCTTCAGCAGGGCGAACAAGCCGCCGACGGTCTGTTCCAATGCCTTGGGCGGTTCGGCGCCTTTCAGCAGGTGCCCCAGGAACAGGGCGGCGAAAACGTCGCCGGCGCCGTTGGGGGCGATGGGAAAGTCCAGCAGCGGGGTCGAGGCCAGCCAGGCATGATCGGCGGAGACCAGCAATGTGCCGATGGTGCCCTCGGTCAGGGCGGGCGGGCGCAGGCTGGTGACGCAGACCAGACGCGGGCCGCGGCTGATCAGGCTGCGGGCGGCATCGACGGCGTCTTGCCGCGAGGCCACTTTGCGTTGGCTCAACAGTTCCAGCTCGAACTGGTTGGGCGTCAGAATGTCGGCGCGGGGCAGCAGGCGCTCGGCGAAGAAAGCTGGAATGTCGGGGCGCACGAAAATGCCGCGTCCCTCGTCTCCCATCACCGGGTCGCAGCAATAGAGCGCCTGTGGATTGGCGGTACGCAGGCGGGCCAGGGCGTCGAGAACCACTTCGCCGATGGAGGCGTCGCCCATATAGCCGGTCAGCAGGCCGTGGCAGCCGGGCAACGCGTTCCGTTCCTGGATGCCGTTCAGCAAATCCGACAGATGGGCGGCGGGAAAGACCTGTCCGGTCCAAACGCCGTAGCCGGTGTGGTTGGAGAACTGCACGGTGTTGATGGGCCAGACTTCATGGCCCAGTCGCTGCAGGGGAAAAACCGCCGCCGAATTGCCCACATGGCCGAACGCGACTGAAGACTGGATGGAAAGAATATTCATGTTTTCCGTCGAAATAAGATCGAAAGTTGCGCGGAGGCCTTGCCAGCCGCCGTATGCTCTTGCTAGTGTGCCGCACTGCAAAAATTCTCAAAGGGGAAATTGAGATCATGGCCACGACCGCCCGTCCGCGCCGCAGCGTGCTCTATATGCCCGGCTCCAACGCCCGCGCCTTGGACAAGGCCAAGACCTTGGCCGCCGACGGCCTGATCTTCGATCTGGAAGACGCCGTCGCGCCCGACGCCAAGGAAGAGGCCCGCCGTTTGGTGGTCGAGGCGGTGAAGGGCGGCGGTTATGGCCAGCGCGAGATTCTGGTGCGTTCCAACGGCCTCAACACGCCCTGGGGGCAAAGCGATCTGGCCGCCGCCGCCGCGTCGGGCGCCCATGCGGTGCTGTTGCCCAAGGTGGAAAGCGGCGACATGGTGCGCCAGGCCGAAGCCATCCTGACCGCCAACGGCGCCCCCGACGATCTGGCCATCTGGTGCATGATGGAAACCCCGCGCGGCATCCTGAAGGCGGAAGAAATCGCTGGAGCCAGCCCGCGCTTGGGGGGATTCGTCATGGGAACCTCGGATCTGGCCAAGGATCTGCATTGCTCCCATACCCGCGAGCGCCAGCCGATGATCACCTCGCTGGGGATTTGCCTGCTGGCGGCCCGCGCCTATGGTCTGGCGATCCTGGACGGCGTGCATCTGGACCTGAACGACGACGAAGGTTTCGCCTATTCCTGTCGGCAGGGCGTCGAACTGGGTTTCGACGGCAAGACCTTGATCCATCCCAAGACCATCGACGCCGCCAACCAGGCCTTCGCTCCCTCGGAGAAGGAGGTGGAATGGTCCCGCAAAATCATCGCCGCTCATGCCGCCGCCGCCGCCGCCGGTAAAGGGGTGGTCGTGGTCGACGGCCGTCTGGTGGAAAACCTGCATGTCGCCAACGCCCGCCGGGTCGTCGCCCTGGCCGAGCAGATTGCCGTGATGGCTGCCGAACTGAGCGCCTGAGGAGATCGCCATGAGTGTGACAAAGACCAATCCGGGCAACTATTTCGAAGACTTCCGCCTGGGCCAGGACATTCACCACGCCACGCCGCGCACTGTGACCCAGGGCGATCTGGCGCTGTATTGCGCCCTCTACGGTGGCCGCTTCGCCGTGCAGTCGTCCGACGAGTTTGCCCGCAAGGCCGGTTTCATTCAGGCGCCGGTGGACGATCTTCTCGCCTTCCATGTGGTGTTCGGCAAGACCGTCCCCGACATTTCGCTGAATGCCGTGGCCAATCTGGGTTATGCCGAAGGCCGTTTCGGCGTGCCGGTTTATCCCGGCGACACCCTGCGGGCGGTTTCCAAAGTGATCGGCCTGAAAGAAAACTCCAACCGTCAGACCGGTGTCGTCTATGTTCGCTCCACCGGCTACAACCAGCGGGACGAGATGGTGGTCGAATACGTCCGCTGGGTGATGGTGAGGAAGCGTAACCCGGACGCTCCGGTAGCCGAGGAGATCGTTCCCAAAACCGCCGACAAGGTGGACGCGGCCGATCTGATTCTGCCCGCCGGTTTGAATTTGGCGGGCTACGACTCGGTTCTCGCCGGTTCTCCGTATTTCTGGGACGACTACGAGGCTGGCGAATCCATCGACCATGTGGACGGCATGACCATCGAGGAAGCCGAACATATGTCGGCGACCCGTCTTTACCAGAATACCGCCAAGGTCCATTTCAACCAGCATACCGAAGGCCAGGGACGTTTCGGCCGCCGCCTGATCTATGGCGGCCACATCATCAGTCTGGCCCGGTCGCTGTCGTTCAACGGCCTGTCCAACGCCTTTAAGCTGGTGGCCATCAACGGCGGCCGTCACGTCGCGCCGACCTTTGCCGGCGACACCATCTATGCCTGGACCCGGGTCGAGGAGACGCTGGAGATTCCCGGACGCAAGGATGTGGGCGCCTTGCGCCTGCGGACCTTGGCCGCGAAAAATCAGGCCTGCGCCGGTTTTCCCTTCAAGCAGGAAGACGGCAAGGAATACGATCCCAGCATCGTGCTGGATTTCGACTACACGGTGCTGCTGCCGCGTAAGTAAATTGCGTCGGGACCGGGCAGAATCGTCATTCCATGCCCGGTCTTAGCGTTGACTCCATGCGGTTCAGCGGTTAAACCGAACCCGCATTGCCATAATAAGGTCCCGAGGGACAATCCTTGAGAGGCTCCCCATGACGTCGCGCACTAGGCCACTCTCTCCGCATCTGCAGATTTACCGCCTGCCCCTGCTGGCTTTGATGTCGATCACCCACCGCGCCACCGGCGTGGTCCTGTCGATCGGCCTCCTGCTGCTGGCTTATTGGTTGGCCGCGGCCGCTTACGGTCCCGCTGCTTATGCCACCGCCGCCGCTCTGATCGGTTCTCCGATCGGTTATCTCGTATTGTTCGGGTTTACCGTCGCCCTCTATTACCATCTCAGCAACGGCATCCGCCATCTGCTGTGGGATGCCGGCTGGGGCTTCGAGATTCCGCAGGCTTACAAGTCCGGTTATGTCGTGCTGGTGGCCACCGCCGCCCTGACCGTCGTGACCTGGGCCATCGGCCTTTCGATCTGAGGAGGAACGGATGTCCCTGCGTACTACGCTCGGCCGCGTGCGCGGCCACGGTTCGGCCAAGAACGGCACCGCTCAGGGCGCCATGCAGCGCCTGACTGCTTTGGCGCTGGTTCCCCTGTGCCTGTGGCTGGTGATCGCCCTGGTGTCCCATGTCGGCGCCAGCTATGAAACCATGCATGCTTGGCTGGTTTCGCCCTGCACCACCTCGCTGCTGCTGGTTCTGCTGGCCGTCGCCGCCGTCCATGCCCAGCTGGGCATTCAGATGGTGGTCGACGACTATGTGCATGGCTGCGCCAAGGCCTGGACCATGATCGCCGTCAAATTCGCCACGACCCTGGTGTGCGTTTACGCCGCCGTGTCGGTGCTGCGCGCCGCCTTTGCTGGAGTTTAAGTCCGATGGCTGCCTATAAGATCATTGACCACACCTATGACGTGGTGGTCGTCGGCGCCGGCGGCGCCGGCCTGCGCGCCACCCTGGGTATGGGTGCTGCCGGCTTCAAGACCGCCTGCGTGACCAAGGTTTTCCCGACCCGCAGCCACACCGTGGCGGCTCAGGGCGGCATTGGCGCTTCCCTCGGCAACATGGCCGAAGATAACTGGAAGTGGCATATGTACGACACCGTCAAGGGCTCCGACTGGCTCGGCGACCAAGACGCCATCGAATATATGTGCCGCGAGGCCGTTCCCGCTGTTTACGAACTGGAGCACTTCGGCGTGCCATTCTCGCGCACCGACGAGGGCAAGATTTATCAGCGTCCCTTCGGCGGCCATATGCGCAACTTCGGCGAAGCCCCGGTGCAGCGCGCCTGCGCCGCCGCCGACCGTACCGGCCACGCCATTCTGCATACGCTGTACTCGCAGTGCCTGAAGCACAATGCCGAGTTCTACGTGGAATATTTCGCCATCGACCTGATCATGGACCAGGACGGCAACTGCCGCGGCCTGGTCGCCCTGAACATGGACGACGGCTCGATCCATCGCTTCCGCGCCCACAAGGTGGTTCTGGCCACCGGCGGTTACGGCCGCGCCTACTTCTCCTGCACCTCGGCCCACACCTGCACCGGCGACGGCCATGGTCTGGTGTCCCGCGCCGGTCTGCCGCTGCAGGACATGGAGTTCGTGCAGTTCCATCCCACCGGCATCTACGGCTCCGGCTGTCTGATCACCGAGGGCGCCCGCGGCGAAGGCGGTTACGTCACCAACTCCGCCGGCGAACGCTTCATGGAGCGTTATGCCCCAACCGCCAAGGATCTGGCTTCGCGTGACGTCGTCTCCCGCGCCATGACCGTGGAAATCCGCGAAGGCCGCGGCGTCGGCAAGAACAACGACCACATTTATCTGCATCTGGAGCATCTGGGGGCCGAGACCCTGGAACTGCGCTTGCCGGGCATCTCCGAGACGGCGAAGATTTTCGCCGGCGTCGATGTCACCAAGGAGCCGATCCCGGTGCTGCCGACTGTCCACTACAACATGGGCGGCATTCCCACCAACATTCACGGCGAAGTCCTGCGTCCGACCAAGGACAACCCGGACGCCACCGTCGAAGGCTTGATGGCCATCGGCGAAGCGGCCTGCGTGTCGGTGCACGGCGCCAACCGCCTGGGCACCAACTCGCTGCTGGATATCGTGGTGTTCGGCCGTGCCGCCGCTCTGCGGGCTCAGGAAACCCTGAAGACCGGCGTCGCGCACAAGCCGCTGCCCGCCGATGCCGGCGAACTGGCCCTGTCGCGTCTGGACCGCGTCCGTCATGCCAACGGTTCTTTGAAGACCAGCGAAATCCGTCTGGCCATGCAGAAGACCATGCAGAGCGACGCCGCCGTGTTCCGCACCCAGTCGTCGCTTGAGGACGGCGTCAAGAAGATCGACGAGATTTACGATACCCTGCCCCAGTTGAAGATCGCCGATCGTTCGCTGGTGTGGAACTCGGATCTCATGGAGGCTCTGGAACTGGAGAACCTCCTCGACTGCGCCAAGGCGACCATCAATTCGGCGGAAGCCCGCAAGGAAAGCCGCGGCGCTCACGCCCGCGAAGACTTCTCCGAGCGCGATGACGCCAATTGGATGAAACACAGTCTGGCCTGGGTCGATTCCAAGGGTAAGGTCAGCCTGGACTACCGTCCGGTGCATACCTACACCCTGACCGACGAAATCCAGTACATCGAGCCCAAGGCGCGCGTCTACTAAGGCGCACCTCTAGAAGACAGAGGAACGATCATGGTTGAATTCGCGTTGCCCGCTAATTCGAAGGTCCAGCCGGGAAAGAGCCACAAGGCTCCGGCTGGTGCCAAGAAGGTTAAGAACTTCAAGGTCTACCGTTATGATCCCGACACCGGGGCCAATCCCCGTTGGGATACGTTCGAGATCGATCTGGACGATTGCGGTCCGATGGTTCTGGACGCCCTGCTGAAGATCAAGAACGAGATCGACAGCACTCTGACGCTGCGCCGCTCGTGCCGTGAAGGCATTTGCGGTTCCTGCGCCATGAACATCGACGGCACCAACACCTTGGCCTGCTTGAAGCCCATCGAGGACATCAAGGGAGAAGCGGTGATCTCGCCGTTGCCGCATATGCCGGTGGTGAAGGACTTGGTTCCCGATCTGTCGGTGCCCTATGCCCAGTTGGCGTCCATCAAGCCCTGGATGCAGACCCAGTCTCCCCAGCCGCCGGACCGCGAGGTGCTGCAAAGCCCCGAGGAGCGCGCCAAGCTGGATGGGCTGTGGGAATGCATCCTGTGCTTCTGCTGCCAGACGTCGTGCCCCAGCTACTGGTGGAACGGCGACCGCTATCTTGGCCCGGCGGTCCTGCTGCAGGCGGCCCGTTGGATTCACGATACCCGCGACGAGTTCCAGGGCGAACGCCTGGACGCTCTGGAAGATCCCTTCCGCCTGTATCGCTGCCACACCATCATGAACTGCACCAAGACCTGCCCGAAGGGGCTGAATCCGGCCAAGGCCATCGCCAGCATCAAGGAACTGCTGGCCGAGCGTCTGTAGCCGATTGGTGAGACCCAATGAAAAAGGCCGCCGGAGCGATCCGGCGGCCTTTTTTCATGGACCCTTCAGTAGGTCGTTTCGCTCTGCCGCAAAGGCGACTTCTTGTCGATGAGGGGCGGCGGCGTCTCGCCGGGGCGGGCGGCGCAATAAAAGGTGGAAATGTCCGGCGTGGTCCAGGTGCATTGGCTTTTCTGGGTCACCCACAGCTTGGCCGTGCGGTGATAGCGGTTGCAGGTCTGTTCGGCCAGGGCCGCCACCTCTTCGGGGGTGCTGCTGCTGGGGTCGAAACAGACACGCACTTCGCCCTGCTGATTCATGCGGTAGTCGGAATAGACGTACGGCTTTTCGGTGCAGGCGCCGAGCGAGGCGGCGACCAGCAGGGCAAGGCCGGCGAAAGCGGGGCGGGGCAGGCCGGAGCGGAATGGGGACGACATGGTTTCAGCCTCTCTTCGAACCTTCTCTGTTTAACGCAGCCTGTGGGCTTGAGAAAGAACCTTGTGCGGCCGACGGCTTTGCGCCACATAAGGGGGGATCTGTCTTTCGTTGTGCGTCTGCACATGGTTTGGCCTGGGCACGGGGGCCCTCAGGAGGGAAATATGGCGGAGAATAAGAAGTTTCGACTGGTGACGCGCAGCGACTTCGACGGCTTGGTCTGCGCCGTCCTGCTGAAGCACCTGGATATGATCGCCGACATCAAGTTCGTGCATCCCAAAGACATGCAGGACGGACTGATCGAGATTTCCAGCAACGACATCACGACGAACCTGCCTTATGTGGACGGAGTGCATCTGGCCTTCGACCATCATCTGTCCGAGACACTGCGCACCGGCCTGCACGACAACCACATCATCGAGGCCGACGCGCCTTCGGCCGCCCGCGTGGTCTATAACTATTACGGTGGCTGCAACGCTTTTCCGGAATTTTTCGATTCCATGATGGCCGCCGTCGACCAGGGAGATGCCGCCCGTTTCTCGCGGGCCGAAATTTTGCATCCGACCGGCTGGCCCTTGCTGAATTTCCTGATGGACGCCCGCACCGGCTTGGGGCGGTTCCGCGAGTTCCGCGTGTCCAACTATCAGCTGATGATGGACCTTATCGATTACTGCGCCACGCACCGCATTGACGAGATTCTTCAGCTTCCCGACGTCAAGGAACGGGTCGAGCTTTATTTCGAGCATGAGGAACTGTTCAAGGAACAGCTGCGCCGCTGCTCCTCAGTCCACAAAAATCTGGTGGTTCTCGATCTTCGGAACGAGGAAACCATCTATGTGGGCAACCGCTTCATGATTTACGCCCTGTACCCCGAATGCAACATTTCGATCCATGTGCTGTGGGGGCTGAAACAGCAGAACACCGTTTTCGCCTGCGGCAAGTCGATCCTGAACCGCACGTCGAAGACCAATGTCGGCCCGCTGATGCTGCAGTACGGCGGCGGCGGCCACGAGAACGCCGGCACCTGCCAGGTCGGCAACGACAAGTGGGAGGAAAGCCTGAACGAGCTGATCGCCAAGATCACCGCCGACGGCTAGCCGATAAGATGATTTTCCTGGGCAGGGCAAGAGGTTGTAAAACCTCCTGCCCGCTTGGCGCGGCAAAGGTTTAGCCTTAAAGTGTCGCGCGATGACACCGCTCGCCGCATATCGCGCCGCCCTTGCCGACGGCTCCATCCGACCGGATGTGGCCCAGGCTATGGCGGTGGAGAAATTCGAAAGCCTGCATAAGGCGCTTTCCTCTTATAAGCCCCAACAGGGCGAAAGCGGCTGGTTGGCCCGTTTCGGCATCGGTCAGAAAATGCCGGTCACGCTGCAATGGCAAGCCGGGGACTGCGTCAATTCCGCGCCTAAGCAGGGGCTGTATATTTACGGTGACGTCGGGCGCGGCAAGTCCATGCTGATGGACCTGTTCTTCGCGGCGGCGCCGGTGGATGCCAAGCTGCGGGTGCATTTCCACGAATTCATGCGCGACGTCCATGCCTCGATCCATCGCTGGCGTCAGGACAAAAGCCGCAAGGAGTCCGACCCGATCCCGCCGCTGGCGCGCGAAATTGCACGCAAATCCTGGCTGCTTTGCTTCGACGAACTACAGGTCAGCGATATCGGCGACGCCATGATCCTGGGCCGACTGTTCGATCAATTGTTCAGTCTCGGGGTGGTGGTGGTGACGACTTCCAACCGTCATCCCGACGACCTTTACAAAGACGGCCTTCAGCGAGAACGTTTTCTCCCCTTCATCGCCGAGATCAAAAGTCGCCTCGATGTGCTGGAACTGAATTCCGAGCGTGATTACCGCCTGGGCCGGAAAAGAGGGATGCGGGTCTATCACAGCCCGCTTTGTCCGGAATCCGATGCCGAACTGGTGCGGTGTTTCGGCAGGCTGACCGGCGGCGTGCCGGCGGCCGAGGATGAGATTCACGTCAACGGCCGCATCTGGACGGTGCCGAAAGCCGCCGACGGCGTGGCCTGGTTTCATTTCGACGATCTGTGCCGCAAGGCGCTGGGGGCGTCGGACTATCTGGAACTGGCGACTCTCTATCATACGGTCATCGTTTCCGGAGTGCCGACCCTGTCTCCAGCGAATCGCGATGCAGCCAAGCGTTTCGTCACGTTGATCGACGCTCTCTACGAGCACAAAGTGACCTTCGTCTGTTCGGCGGAAGCGCCGCCGCAAACCCTCTATCCATCGGGCGACGGAGCGTTCGAGTTCCAGCGCACCGTGAGTCGGCTGATGGAAATGCAATCGGCTGAATATCTGGGGCGCGAACATCTGACCTGACGCCTGCGCGACCCTGTCAGCCTATGGATTGGTCGGCAACCTGGCCTAAAGAGTAGTGGCAACCTACCCCGGGTAGGTATTCATTAGCGGAGTCAAAGCGTTAGCGGAAACGGCGTGCGAAAGAACCGTTAAGTACAGGGGAAATAACCGAATTTTTCGCAGGTTGGAGGGGGCTCAGGCAGCCCATTCCCCTTGCCCTGCAGCGGAAATCGCGCTACCAAAAGCCGCCCATTGGTTCATGCTGCGGCTAAACACGGCAGCAGTCTGTTCGACCCACCAAACCGTCCGAGAGGCAAATTCCCATGGCACGCAAAAAAATCGCTCTCGTTGGCGCCGGTAATATCGGCGGCACCCTGGCTCATCTGATCGGCCTGAAAGAGCTGGGCGACGTCGTCCTGTTCGACATCGCCGAAGGCATTCCGCAGGGCAAGGGCCTGGATATCGCCGAGTCCACTCCGGTCGAGGGCGTCAACGCCCGCTATGCCGGCGGCAACGACTACTCGGTCATCAAGGGTGCCGACGTCGTGATCGTCACCGCCGGCGTGCCGCGCAAGCCCGGCATGAGCCGCGACGATCTGATCGGCATCAACACCAAGGTCATGACCCAGGTCGGCCACGGCATTCGCGACAACTGCCCGAACGCTTTCGTCATCGTCATCACCAACCCGCTGGACGTGATGGTGTGGGTGCTGCAGCAGGCTTCCGGCCTGCCGGCCAACAAGGTCGTCGGCATGGCCGGCGTGCTGGACTCGGCCCGCTTCCGTCATTTCCTGGCTGAAGAATTCAACGTTTCGCCGGAAGACGTCACCGCCTTCGTGCTGGGCGGCCATGGCGACACCATGGTGCCGCTGCCCCGTTACTCCACCGTTGCCGGCATTCCGCTGCCGGATCTGGTGAAGATGGGCTGGACCACCCAGGAAAAGCTCGACCAGATCATTCAGCGCACCCGTGACGGCGGCGCCGAGATCGTCGGCCTGCTGAAGACCGGTTCGGCCTTCTACGCTCCGGCCGCTTCGGGCATCGCCATGGCCGAGGCCTATCTGAAGGACAAGAAGCGCGTTCTGCCCGTCGCTTCCTTGGTCAAAGCCGGCCAGTATGGTCAGAAGGATGACATCTATGTCGGCGTGCCGGTCGTGATCGGCGAAGGCGGCGTGGAGCGTCTTGTCGAAATCGAACTGAATGCAGAAGAACAGGCCGCGTTTGACAAGTCGGCCGACGCCGTTCGTACGCTCGTCAAGATCGCCAAAGAACTGCTGTAAAGCTCTGGGAGGCTTCACACATGAACATTCACGAATACCAAGCTAAAAAGCTGCTGTCGAAGTACGGCGTCGCTGTGCTTCGCGGCGGCGTCGCCTACACCCCGGCGGAAGCCGAACAGGTCGCCAAGGAACTGGGCGGCCCGGTGTGGGTGGTTAAGTCTCAGATCCATGCCGGCGGCCGCGGCAAGGGCAAGTTCAAGGGCAAGGAAAACGAAGGTGGCGGCGTGCGCGTCGTCAAGTCCGTCGACGATGTCCGCGACAATGCCGCCGCCATGCTGGGCCAGGTTCTGGTTACCCACCAGACCGGCCCCTCGGGCAAGGAAGTCAAGCGCCTCTATATCGAGGAAGGCTGCGACATCAAGCGCGAGCTGTATCTGGGCATGCTGATCGACCGCGCCACCAGCTGCGTCACCATCATGGCCTCGACCGAGGGCGGCATGGAGATCGAAGAGGTTGCGGCCAAGCATCCCGAAAAGATTCTGAAGGTCGCCATCGACCCCGTGCAGGGTTTCCAGCAGTACCACGGTCGGCAGATCGCCTTCGGCCTGGGCCTGGAAGGCAAGCAGATCGGGACCGCCGTCAAGTTCATCGGCGCCCTGTACAAGGCGTTCATGGATCTGGACTGCTCCATCGTCGAGATCAACCCGCTGGTCGTGACCGGTGCCGGTGACATCCTGGCCCTGGACGCGAAGGTCAACTTCGACGACAACGCTCTCTTCCGTCACACCGATATCGAAGAGCTGCGCGACGAATCGGAAGAAGATCCGTCCGAGTTGGAAGCCGCCCGCCACGCTTTGAATTACATCAAGCTGGATGGTCAGATCGGCTGCATGGTCAATGGCGCCGGCCTGGCCATGGCCACCATGGACATCATCAAGCTCTATGGCGCCGAGCCCGCCAACTTCCTCGACGTCGGCGGCGGCGCCACCAAGGAACGCGTCACCACCGCCTTCAAGCTGATCCTGTCGGACCCGAATGTCGAAGGCATTCTGGTCAACATCTTCGGCGGCATCATGCGTTGCGACGTCATCGCCGAAGGCGTTGTCGCCGCCGCTCGTGAAGTCAGCCTGAACGTTCCGCTGGTGGTTCGCCTGGAAGGCACCAACGTGGAACTCGGCAAGAAGATCATGGCTCAGTCGGGCCTGCCCATTATCGCCGCCGACAACCTGGCGGACGCCGCCGAAAAGGTGGTCAAGGCCGTGAAGGAGGCTGCATAACATGGCCGTTCTCGTTAACAGCAACACCAAGGTCATCTGCCAGGGCTTCACCGGCGCGCAGGGCACCTTCCACTCCGAGCAGGCCATTGCCTATGGCACCAAGATGGTCGGCGGCGTGACCCCCGGCAAGGGCGGTACCAAGCATCTCGACCTGCCGGTGTTCAACACCGTCGCCGAGGCCAAGCATGTGACCGGCTGCAACGCCAGCGTGATCTATGTCCCGCCGCCGTTCGCCGCCGACGCCATCCTGGAGGCCATCGACGCCGAGATCGAGCTGGCCGTCTGTATCACCGAAGGCATTCCGGTGGCTGACATGCTGGCCGTCAAGCGCGCCCTGCAGGGCTCTAAGACCCGCCTCATCGGTCCGAATTGCCCGGGTGTCATCACCCCCGGCGAGTGCAAGATCGGCATCATGCCCGGTCACATTCACCAGCGCGGCAAGATCGGCATCGTTTCCCGTTCGGGCACCCTGACCTATGAAGCCGTCGCGCAGACCACCGCCGCCGGCCTGGGTCAGACCACCTGCATCGGCATCGGCGGCGATCCCATCAACGGCACCAACTTCGTGGACAGCCTGGAAATGTTCCTGGCCGATCCGGAGACCCAGGCGATCATCATGATCGGCGAGATCGGCGGCGATGCCGAGGTGCAGGGCGCCGAACTGCTGAGGTCCTCGAAGGTGAAGAAGCCGACCGTCGGTTTCATCGCCGGCCGCACCGCTCCTCCGGGCCGCCGCATGGGTCATGCCGGCGCGGTGATCTCGGGCGGCAACGACACCGCCGACTTCAAGATCGAAGCCATGCGTTCGGCCGGCATCGCCGTTGCCGACAGCCCGGCTTCGCTCGGTACCACGATGTTGAAGCTGCTGAACGGTTGATCGGCGGCTGAGAGTACCAATTTAACAACGACATCCGCCGTCAGGCGGAGCAACATCAGGCCGTTCGCTTGAACGGCAACTAGGGAGAGGGCGCGGCGAGAGCCGCGCCCACCGCATCGGATGCAACAAAACCAGATGTCCTTCCTGACGGGGGCCAACGCCACCTACGTTTCCGAGCTCTATGCCCGCTTTGCCGAGGATCCGTCTTCGGTGGACGCCGGCTGGGCCGCGTTCTTCAACGAGCTGAACGAAGACGGCCGCGCCATTCTGGCCGAGCTTCGGGGCGCCCCCTGGAACAAGAACGCCAACAAGGTCATCGGCGCACCCGCCGAGGAGGTCCCTGCGGCCAAAAAGGACGGCAAGGGCGGCAAGCCCGCCGCCGCTGGCCCCTCGCCCGAGGAACTGCGCAAGGTCATCCTCGACTCGATCCGCGCCCTGATGATGGTTCGTGTCTATCGCGTGCGCGGTCATCTGGAAGCGTCGCTGGATCCGTTGGGGCTGCATACGCCCGAGCCGCACCCGGAACTGGATTACCGGACCTACGGCTTCGTCGAAGCGGATCTCGACCGTGAAATCTTCATCGACAACATGCTGGGGCTGGAAACGGCCACTCTGCGCACGATCATCCGCATCCTGCGCGAGACCTATTGCGGCCATATCGGCGTCGAGTTCATGCATATTCAGGATCCCGACCAGAAGAGCTGGATCCAGAAGCGCATCGAAAGCATCCACAACCACACCGAATTCACCGAGCGCGGCAAGAAGGCCATTCTGGAGCGTCTGACCGAGGCCGAGGGGTTGGAGCGCTTCCTGCAGATGAAGTACACCGGCACCAAGCGCTTCGGCCTTGAGGGCGGCGAGTCGGTCATCCCCGCTTTGGAACAGATCCTCAAGCGCGGCAGCCAGCTCGGGCTCGATGACGTGGTTCTGGGCATGGCCCACCGCGGCCGCCTGAACGTGCTGACCAATTTCCTGAAAAAGCCGTTTGCTGCTCTGTTTTCGGAATTCCAGGGCAATCCGGCCACCCGCGAGGATTTTCAGGGTTCCGGCGACGTAAAGTACCATCTGGGGACTTCGTCCGATCGTGATTTCGACGGCAACGTCGTGCATCTGTCCCTGACCGCCAATCCTTCCCACCTGGAAGTGGTCGACCCGGTGGTGCTGGGCAAGGTGCGCGCCAAGCAGACCCAGCGCGGCGACGTCGACCGCAGCGACGTCATGGGCATTCTGATCCACGGCGACGCGGCTTTCGCCGGTCAGGGCGTGGTCCACGAATGTTTCGCCATGAGCCAAATCAAGGGCTACACCACCGGCGGCACCGTCCACGTGGTGATCAACAACCAGATCGGCTTCACCACCGCGCCGCAATATTCCCGTTCAGGTCCATATTGCACCGACGTGGCGAAGATGGTTCAGGCTCCGATTTTCCACGTCAACGGCGACGATCCAGAAGCCGTGGTGCATGCCGCTCGCATCGCCACCGAATTCCGCCAGGAGTTCAAGGCCGACGTGGTCATCGATCTGGTGTGCTACCGCCGTCATGGTCACAACGAAAGCGACGAGCCGGCCTTCACCCAGCCGCTGATGTACCGCAAGATCGCGTCGCACCCGACCACCCGTCTGCTTTACGCTCAGAAGCTGATCGCGGAGAAGGTACTGACCGAAGAGGAAAGCACCCAGATGGTCGCCGACTTCCAAGCCCATCTGGAAGCCGACTTCGAAGCGGCCAAGTCCTATAAGGTCAACAAGGCCGACTGGCTCGAAGGCAAGTGGGCCGGTCTGGGTCTGCTGGACGACGAAGAAGAGATGCGCGACGAGCGCACCGATGTCTCTGCCGAGCTGTTGCAGGAAGTCGGCCAGGCCATTTCGAAGGTGCCGGAAGGCATCAACGTCAACCGCAAGATCGTCCGCCAGCTTGAGGCCAAGCAGCAGATGATGAAGACCGGCGAAGGCATCGATTGGGCCACCGCCGAGGCCTTGGCTTTCGGCACCCTGTGCGTCGAGAACACCCGCGTGCGTCTGTCCGGCCAGGATTGCGGCCGCGGCACCTTCTCGCAGCGCCATTCGGTGCTGGTCGATCAGGAAACCGAGGAGCGTTACGTTCCCCTGAACCACATCCGCGAAGGCCAGGCCCATTACGAGGTCATCGACTCGCTGCTGTCGGAAGAGGGCGTGCTGGGCTTCGAATACGGCTATTCGCTGTCGGAACCCAACGGCCTGACCATCTGGGAAGGCCAGTTCGGCGATTTCGCCAACGGCGCCCAGGTTATCATCGACCAGTTCATCTCGTCCGGCGAAGTGAAGTGGATGCGCATGTCCGGTCTGGTGATGCTGCTGCCCCACGGCTATGAAGGCCAGGGACCCGAACATAGTTCGGCCCGGTGGGAGCGTTATCTGCAGTTGTGCGGTGAGGACAACTGGCAGGTCTGCAACTTCACGTCTCCGGCCAACTATTTCCACGCCCTGCGCCGTCAGGTTCGCCGGAACTTCCGCAAGCCGCTGGTGGTGATGACTCCGAAGTCGCTGCTGCGCCATAAGCTGGCGGTCAGCAAGCTGGAAGAATTCGGCCCCGGTTCGCGCTTCCGCCGCGTTCTGCCCGAGACCGAAGCCTTGAAGGCCGACGATCAGATCCGCCGCGTCATCCTGTGCTCGGGCAAGGTCTATTACGACCTGTTCGAGGAACGGGCCAAGCGCGGTCTGGACGACGTCGCCATCGTGCGCGTCGAACAGATCTATCCGTGGCCGAAGGAAACGGTCATGAAGGAACTGGGCCGTTACGCCAACGCCGAAGTGGTGTGGTGCCAGGAAGAGCCCGCCAACATGGGCCCCTGGACTTTCGTGGACCGGCGCATCGAGTTCATTCTCGAGGAACTGGAGCACAAATCCCGCAAGCCCACCTATGTGGGCCGCAAGGCGGCGGCGTCTCCGGCCACCGGTCTCAACAAGAATCACGTGTATGAACAGGCCCTCTTGGTCGATCAGGCGCTGTCCGGCGCTCTGTTCACCCTGGCCCAGCCTTTCCGGCGGGTCACCAAGATGTCCAAGATGCAGACTCCGAAGTAAGGCGAGGCGAGGGAACACCCCATGAGCACGAACATCGTGGTGCCCACTCTGGGCGAATCCGTGACCGAGGCGACCATCGCCAAGTGGTTCAAAAATGTCGGCGACGCCGTTGCCGCCGATGAGCCGTTGGTCGAACTGGAAACCGACAAGGTCACCGTGGAAGTCCCGGCTCCGGCCGCCGGTACTTTGACCGACATCCTGGTCGCCGCCGGTGAAACCGTCGCCGTCGGCGCCATTCTCGGCGTTCTGGGCGCCGCCGGGGCCGCTCCGGCCAAGGCCAAGCCCGCCGCCGCCGCTCCGGCGGCTGCCCCTGTTGCCGCTCCGGCTCCCGCCGCCGCTTCGGCTGCCGGTCATCCGGCTCCGTCGGCCGCCAAGCTGATCGCCGACAACAATCTGAACGCCGCCGCCATTGCCGGTTCGGGCAAGGATGGACGTATCACCAAGGGTGACGTTCTGGGCGCCCTGGCCGCTCCGGCCGCCGCCGCTCCCGCGGCCCCGCGCGCCGAAGACCCGCGAGAGCAGCGCGTCAAGCTGACCCGCCTGCGCAAGACGATCGCTAACCGTCTGAAGGAAGCGCAGAATACCGCCGCCATGCTGACCACTTTCAACGAAGTGGACATGACGGCCCTGAACAGCCTGCGCGCCCAGTACAAGGACGCTTTTGAAAAGAAGCACGGCACCAAGCTGGGCTTCATGTCCTTCTTCGTGAAGGCCTGCGTCACCGCTCTGAAGGAATGGCCGGCGGTCAACGCCGAATTCACTCCGGAAGAGATCATCTACAAGAACTTCTACGACATCGGCGTCGCCGTCGGCACGCCGAACGGTCTGGTGGTTCCCGTGGTGCGCGACGCCGACAAGCTGTCTTTCGCCGGTGTCGAATCGGCGATCGCCGGTTACGGCAAGAAGGCCCGCGACGGCAAGCTGACCATGGACGAGATGACCGGCGGCACCTTCACCATCTCCAACGGCGGTGTCTACGGTTCGCTGATGAGCACGCCGATCCTGAATGCGCCGCAGTCGGCCATTCTCGGCATGCACAAGACCATGCTGCGTCCGATGGTGATGCCCGACGGCAAGATCGAGGCCCGTCCAATGATGTATCTGGCGCTGTCCTATGATCACCGCATCATCGACGGCCGCGAGGCGGTGTCGTTCCTGGTGCGCGTCAAGGAATGCATCGAGGATCCGCAGCGCATCCTGTTGGACATGTAATCTGAAACCGGCTCCTCCCCTTGCGGGAGGGGCCGATTTTCTCTGTGCAATGAAGAAATTCGTGGGGCTTCCATGAGCGAGAACACTTTTGACGTCGTCGTCATCGGCGGCGGTCCCGGCGGTTACGTCGCCGCCATCCGCGCCTCTCAACTGGGCCTGAAGGTCGCCTGCGTCGAAAAGCGCGGCTCCCTGGGCGGCACCTGCCTGAACGTCGGCTGTATTCCCTCGAAGGCGTTGCTGACGTCCTCGCACCATTACCAGGAAGTCAGCCATCACTTCGCCGAGCACGGCATCAAGGTCGGCAAGATCGAACTGGATTTGGCGGCCATGATGGCCCGCAAGGCCAAGGTGGTGGGCGACAATACCAAGGGTATCGAGTTCCTTTTCAAGAAGAACAAGGTCACCTATGTGATCGGCGCGGGCAAGATCGTTGCTCCCGGTCAAGTGGAGGCCACCGACAAGGACGGCAAGGTCACCAAGCTGACCGCCAAGAACATCGTCATCGCCACCGGCTCCGACGTCACGCCGCTGCCGGGCGTCGAAATCGACGAGAAGACCATCATTTCCTCGACCGGCGCTCTGGAGCTGTCGGCGGTGCCGAAGCATCTGGTGGTGATCGGCGCCGGCGTCATCGGCCTGGAACTGGGTTCGGTGTGGCGCCGCCTGGGCGCGGACGTCACCGTGGTCGAATTCCTCGACCGCGCCCTGCCGCTGCATGACGGCGAAATTTCCAAGCAGATGCAGCGCATCCTGGAAAAGCAGGGACTGAAGTTCAAGCTGTCCACCAAGGTCACCGGCGCCAAGGTCGCCAAAGGTAACGCCACTCTGACCCTGGAACCCGCTGCCGGCGGCGCTGCGGAAGAGCTGAAGGCCGACGCCGTGCTGGTGGCCATCGGCCGCCGTCCCTATACCGATGCCTTGGGCGCCAAGGAGGTTGGTGTCGGCATCGACAAGCGCGGTTTCATCGAGGTGGACAAGCACTTTCAGACCGCCGTCAAGGGTATCTTCGCCATCGGCGACGTCATCGGCGGCGCCATGCTGGCCCACAAGGCCGAGGAAGAAGGTGTCGCCCTGGCCGAGATTCTGGCCGGCCAGCATGGGCATGTGAACTACGACGCCATTCCCGGCGTGGTCTACACCTGGCCGGAAGTGGCCAATGTCGGCCAGACCGAGGAACAGCTGAAGGCTGCCGGCGTGGCTTACAAGGTCGGCAAGTTCCCCTTTACCGCCAACGGCCGTGCCCGCGCCATGGGCGACATCGACGGCTTCGTGAAGATTTTGGCCGATGCCAAGACCGACCGCGTGCTGGGAGCCCACATCATCGGGCCTTGTGCCGGCGACCTGATCGCCGAAGTGGTGCTGGGCATGGAGTTCGCGGCTGCCGCGGAAGACATCGCCCGCACCTGCCACGCCCACCCGGCCCTGGGTGAGGCGGTCAAGGAAGCCTGCCTGGCGGTCGACGGACGGGCGCTGCATATTTGATTTGCCGCCACAGGCCGGAACGTAGGAAAGTGCGGCAGCGATGCCGCACTTTCTTTTTTGGGGATGGCCCGACATGACCACGCAATTTTTGCTGACCTGCCTGCTGGTGGTGGTTTCGCCGGGGACCGGCGTGCTGTTCACCATTTCGGCCGGCTTGTCGCAGGGAAAAAAGGCCAGTCAGGTTGCGGCGTTCGGCTGCACGCTGGGAATCATCCCGCATCTGCTGGCGGCTATTTTCGGTGTGGCGGCCTTGCTGCACGCCAGCGCCCTGGCTTTCCAGACCCTGAAATATGCCGGCGTCGTTTATCTGCTGTATATGGCCTGGATGACCTTGCGGGACAAAAGCGCCTTTCAGCCGGACGAAACGCCGCGTCAGGACAAGGCCGCCGCCATCATCAGCCGCAGCATCCTGATTAATCTGCTGAATCCCAAGCTGTCGATTTTCTTTCTGGCCTTTCTGCCCCAGTTCATCGAGAACAACGATTCTCAGCCGATCCTGCACATGCTGGAACTCAGCGGCGTGTTCATGGTGATGAGCCAGGTGGTGTTCTCGATCTATGGCTGGTTCGCGGCTTCGGTGCGCGGCACCATCCACCGCCGTCCGGTGGTTCTGGCCTGGATGCGCCGCGGCTTCGCCAGCGCTTTCGCCCTGCTGGGCGTTCGGCTGGCTTTGACGGATTAAAGAATCATCGCAGCCGCATGACGTCCTGACGGGGCGGCGCCCCGTATAGACGGCTGTATTCCCGGCTGAATTGGGACGGGCTTTCATACCCGACCTGATGGCTGGCCGAAGCGGCGTCAAGCTGATGCACCAGCATCAAGCGCCGGGCTTCCTGAAGCCGCAACTGCTTCTGGTACTGAAGCGGGCTCATGGCGGTGATGGCCTTGAAGTGATGGTGCAGCGACGAACTGCTCATGTTCACCCGCCGGGCCAGATCGTCGATGCGCAAGGGACTGGTGAAATTCTCGCGCAGCCAGTCGATGGCGCGGCTGATCTGATGGGGCTGGCTGTCGGTCATGGCGATGCGGCGCAGGCGATGGCCCTGGTCGCCGGTCAGCAGACGATAAAGAATCTCCCGCTCCACCAGGGGATAGAGCATGGGAATGTCTTGCGGGCTGTCCAGCAGGCGGATCAAGCGGATGACCGCGTCCTGCAGCGAGGCCGGCAGGGGAGTGACCGACATCCCGCGCTCGTGACTGTCGGGCCAAGTCGGTTCGGGCAGGGGCTCGCTCAGCAAAGAGGCCATCAGCGGGCGGTTGAGAACCATGCTCGTGGAAAGATAGGGCTCGTCCGGGCTGGCCTTGGTGACGTTGCAGACTACCGGCAGATCGACCGCGTTCAGCAGGTAATTGCCGGGACCGTAATGATATGTCTCGTCGTTCAAGGTCGCCTGTTTGGCGCCCTGAACCACCAGGATCAGGCTGGGAGGGAAGACGCAATATTGCGGCTCGGTCGGGGCCGTCTGGCGGAAAAAATGCAAGGTGGGAATGGCGGTGGTCAATGCGCCATCCTTGCCGGTGAATCGTTCAATCAATCCGGCCAATTCGGCCTTGGTCTGTAACGGGGCTGCAGCACCTTTGTCCATGACTTGTCATCATTTCCATTGAGAAGGGCAGGCGTAACTCTAGCCCCGCCGCTTTCGCGGCGACAAAGCGAATCTGGAGATGACGGAGAATCATGCAAGAATTTTGCAGGATCGGGCTACCGCATGCGATCGGTGTGGGCGCACTCTTGGCCCCGTCATATTCTCGATCTCCTGGAGACAGTCATGAGCATGTCGGTTTACGGCTATGCCGCCCAGAACGCCACCACGCCGCTGGCCCCTCACCACTTTACCCGCCGTGATCCCCGTCCCAACGACGTGGTGATCGACATCCTGTATTGCGGCGTCTGTCATTCCGATCTGCACCAGGCTCGCAACGACTGGGGCAACAGCATCTATCCGATGGTTCCGGGGCACGAAATCATCGGCCGCATCTCCCATGTCGGGCCGGAGGCGGGCGATTTTAAGATCGGCGATCTGGTGGGTGTCGGCTGTATGGTCGATTCCTGTCAGCATTGCGAGCCGTGCGAACATGGCTTGGAGCAATATTGCATCGAAGGCCCGACCCTGACCTATAACGGCCTGGATCGTCACGATCACCTGCCGACCTTCGGCGGCTATTCGGAAAAGATCGTGTCCTCCGGCAAGTTCGTGGTGAAGATTCCCGACGGTCTGGATCCCAAGACCGCGGCGCCGCTGCTGTGCGCCGGCATCACCACCTATTCGCCGCTGCGTCACTGGAAAGTCGGGCCGGGCATGAAGGTGGCGGTGGTCGGCCTGGGCGGCTTGGGCCATATGGGCCTGAAGCTCGCCAAGGCCATGGGCGCCGAGGTCACCTTGTTCACCCGTTCTCCGGGTAAGGAAGCCGAGGCCCGCCGTCTGGGGGCCGACCACGTGGTGCTGTCCACCGACCCGGCACAGATGCAGGCGGTGTCGGGCAAGTTCGAGCTGATCCTGGACACGGTGCCGAATCAGCACGACCTGAACCCCTACGTCATGAGCCTGCGTCTGGACGGTACTTTGGTGCTGGTCGGGCTGATCGGGGCGTTGGAGCCGACCTTGAGCACCGTGCCGCTGATCCTGGGCCGCCGTTCGGTGGTGGGGTCGGCCATCGGTGGCATCGCCGAAACCCAGGAGATGCTCGATTTTTGCGCCAAGACCGGCGTGACCTGCGATATCGAGATGCTCGATATCAAGAACATCAACGAGGCTTACGAGCGGATGCAAAAAAGCGATGTGCGCTATCGTTTCGTCATCGATATCGCCACTCTGAAGGACTGATCGGAAAAACATCGGCATGCCGGCCCCGGTCGCGGGGCCGGCATGGCTTCTCAGGCATTGGGCAGCAGGCGGCGGAGATTGCCGGGCAGGCGGCTCAGAACGAACATCCGGGTGTTGTGCCAGAAAGCGGACAGAACGGTCAGGGCGGTGCCGACGATCAGGGCGGTGACCGCCAGGCCTTCGCTGATGGAAGCGTTCTGGCTGACCAAATGACTCAGGGCGTAGATGACGTAGGCCAAGGCCGAAACCAGCAGCGCCCGGCGGTCGACCAGCACGGCGACAAGGCCCAAGGCCAGATAGAGGGCGATGGCGCTGGCGGTGTGCAGAACGGTCGGGTTGGTTTCCCCCAGCAATCCCAGCGACCAGAAGGCGGGATGCACGATCAGCGGCGCGGCTAAAAGATGCAGCCAGAACGCCACGTCCGAGCGGCGGGTGACTCGCGCCCGGTCGCTGGAATCCCAGCGGACGGCCATGGCGAAAGTGGCCAGTCCCGCCATGAGCAGCGTCGGTCTGCCCCATTGGGGAAAGAAGTCGGGAACCAAGGCCGACAGCCCGGCGACGATGACGGCGATGGCGGCGCCGGTGCCTGCCGCCACGGTAATGGGAACGCGGAAGCGCCACCAATGCAGTCCGGCCCCGAACGCTGCCGCGCCGGCGCTGGCGGCCAGAACCATCTGGCCCATGGCGGGGCTGTCTCCCTGGCTGGTCAGCAGCGACCCGGCGACGCCATACAGCGAAGTGACGAACGTCAGCAGCAGGATGATGCTGGGCAGGGCCATCCGCCGGTTGCGAGTGAAGAATTCGGCCAGCGCCCAACTGGCGGCGACGACGCCCAGACTGCCCAGGACTGGCGACAGACGGTGGCCCAGATAGCCCAGGGGCCACAGGATCAAGGCGCAGGCGATGGACACGAAAATGTCGTTGAAGCCGGTCAACAGGCGGAAATGTTCTTCATCCACCGCCGATGTGGCCCGGCGCTTGGCGATGAAGGCGCGGAAAGCCGCCACCGATTCCTCGGTCAGCACGCCTGCGGTCACCGCTGCGGAAAGGTCGCCCTCACTGTACATGTCTGATGCTCCTGAATACCTGGCGAGTGAAGCGCTTATACCTTTGCTTTGGCAATAGATTATCTTCGTCCTTGCGCCTCGACATTCCGCCGGGGCGTCTCTATTTTTCCATCAAGACCCTTGAGCCGAGTCCCGTCCATTGCCGCCTGCCGCTCCTCCGTCCGCCTCGACGCTGCGACCTGTGCTGACCCTTTGCGGCGGCTTGGGATTGAGCTTGATCGGCGTCTTTGCCTTCCCGGCCCTGGTGCCGGTGCTGAAGGGCGAATGGGCGCTGACCAACGTGCAGGCCGGGTGGATCGCCGGCATCTATTTTCTGGGTTATGCCCTGGCGGTGCCGGTTCTCAGCAGCCTGACCGACCGCATCGACGCCAAGCTGGTGTTCCTCGGCGGCATTCTGACCTGTCTGCTTTCCTCGGCCGGGTTCGCCCTGTGGGCCGAAGGAGCCGCCAGCGCCATGGTTTTCCGCTTCTTCGGCGGGGTCGGTCTGGCGGGCATCTACATGCCGGGGCTGAAAGCTTTGGTGGACCGGGTGCAGGGGCCGGGGCAGGCGCGCGCCATGTCCTATTACACGGCCTGTTTCTCCCTGGGCACCATGCTGTCCTTTGCCGTCACCGGCGAGGCCGAACTGATTGTCGGTTGGCGCGGAGCCTTCTGGCTGGCGGCAGGTTGCGGTTTGGTGGCGGCGGTTCTGGGGTTGGCTCTGAACGGCGTTAAGCCCGTGCGCGGAGGAGAACCCGGCAAGCTGCTGGATTTCGCTCCGGTCCTGAAGAACCGCGCCGCCATGGGCTATGTTTTGGGCTATGTCTGCCATATGTGGGAACTGTTCACGGTGCGCGCCTGGATCGTCGCCTTTCTGGTGTTCGCGCAGGGACAGGCCGGAGCCCAGGCCGGCTGGTCTCCGACCACGGTCGCCACCATCAGTTCGGCCATGGCCATGGCCGCCAGCATCGGCGGAGCCGATCTGGCCATCCGTTTCGACCGGCGTAAATTGTGCGCCGCCGCCATGATCGCTTCGGGAGGCACGGGGCTGCTTCTGGGCTTCTCCGCCTGGTCCTATGCCGCCGCCTGCATCGCCTCGGTGCTCTATACCGGGCTGGTCCAATTGGACTCCGCCGCTCTGACCACCGGAGCCATGATGGCCGCCGAGCCGGAACGGCGGGGGGCGACGGTCGCCCTGCATTCCCTGCTGGGGTTCGGCGCCGCCTTTTTTGGGCCGCTGCTTCAGGGCGCCATCCTGGACGCCACCGGCCATGGTCGCACCGTCACCTCTTGGGCCGTCGCCTTCGCCGTCATGGGCGGCATCGGCCTGCTGGGGCCATTGGCCTTGCGTTGGGGGCGGGCGGCAAGATGAGAACGCCCCACGGCATCAGCCGCCATAGCCGCATGCGCCAGCGCAAGGTGATTCTACGCCGCGTTTCGCTGGTGGGGTCGGGCGCGTCCCTGATCCTGCTGGGAATCGTCTCGGTGCCGTCGCCAGTGCCCATCGGCTTCGTATTGTTCGCCATGGGGCTGTTCATGATGGCCAAGGGGTCGCGTACCGCCCGGCGTTCGATCAAGCATTTGCGTCGCCGCGTCCCTTTGTTCTCGCGCGGGCTCAATCATGCCAAGCATCGCCTGCCGTCCCAGATGCGCGACTTCATCGAGAAGAGCGATCCCGAGGCGTAAGCCCGCGGCCCGGGCGCGGATTGCCCGTCAGCCGTCCTTGCGGGCTCTGGGGTGGGCGTCCTGATAGACGGCGGTCAGGCGGGCGGCGTCGACGTCGGTATAACGCTGGGTGGTGCTCAGCGAGGCGTGGCCCAGCAATTCCTGGATGGTGCGCAGATCGCCGCCGCCGGCCAGCAGGTGGGTGGCGAAGGAATGGCGTAGGGCATGGGGGGTGGCGGTTTCCGGCAAGCCCAGCAGACCGCGCAGGCGGCGCACCTGCCGCTGCACGACGCCGGGATTGAGGCGTCTGCCCCGGGCGCCGACGAACAGCGGAAAATCACTTCCGCCCTTCCATGGGCATTGGCCGAGATAATCGTCCACTGCCTCGACCACGGCGGGCAGCAGGGGAACCAGACGTTGTTTATTGCCCTTGCCGGTGATGACCATGACCTCGCCTTTGGGGCGCTGGCCGCGATTCAGGCCCAGCGCCTCGCCCAGGCGCAGGCCGCAGCCATAGAGCAAGGTCAGCAGGGCCATGTCGCGGGCGGCCATCCAGGGTTCGTCCTGCAACTCGGCGGCGGACGACAGGGCGGCCAGGGCGTCGTCGGAACTGAGTGGCTTGGGAATGGAGCGGGGCGGTCGGGGAGACCGCACGGCGCCCAGGGCGGCGTTGTGGGCCAATCCGTTGCGGTCGAGATAGCGGAAGAAACTGCGCAAGGACGACATGGTACGGGCCATGGAGGTGCGCCCCAATCCTTCGCCGCCGCGTCGGGCCATGAAACTGCGGAAATCGGCGGGGGACAATTTGGACAGATCGTCCAGTTCCGCTTCGCCGCCCAGATGTTCCATCAGAAACGACAGAAACGCCGACAGGTCGCGGGAATAGCCGTCCAGGGTATGGGCCGAGGCGCGACGCTCCTCGGCGAGCCAGGCCCGCCAGGAATCGACGGCGGCCCTCAGGCGAGGGCCACCGAGAAAGGGAATCAGACCTGCGGCCACCAGCGCGACACGCAGTCCTCCAGCACGCGGGCGACGAACGAGAGAAGCTCGGTGCCCTGGCTGGATTGGAAAGTCCGTTCGTTGCGCGACCCCAGAGCCAGCAGGCCGGGCGGGCAGCCGGCGGGGTCCAGGCGCACCAGGGCGAACGAAGTCACTAGGCTGGCGGCGTCGCCGAAGATCACCGGGTCGCCCGAGGTGTTACCGCGCAGCATCACTTCGTTGGGGCCGATCACCTGATCCAACAGGCCGGGCGGCAGCGGCATGATGCCGGGCAGAATGGCGGCGTGCTCGCCGGTCTCGAAGCCCAGGCAGCAGACGTCCACGTCCAGCAGCGCCGGATAGTCCTCAGTCATGATCTGGGCCAGCCCTTCCATGTCGGCGGCGTCCAGCGTGGTCAGGACCGCCTCGATGGTGCGGCTTTGCACCGACATGTTGCTGCGCGAGGTGGTGATCAGATGTTCGGCGCAGCCGCGCATCTGGTCCAACTCGTCGTGCAGGCGGCTGATCATGTATTGCTGCAGGTCCACCACCGGCCCGCCGTCGAAACGGGTCGGCGGAGCCATCTTGGCGATCAGCTCGGGATGGCGGGAGAGGAATTCGGGATGATCCTTGAGGAAGGTCACCACCTGATCCTCGGTTACGGCCTGCGCCCGGCCTTCGGCTGTGGATTCGCCACTCTTCGCCATGACGCTCAGTCCTCCAGAATCGATTGGCCGGTCTTGCGCCAGTCTTCCATGAAGGCGGCCAGACCCTTGTCGGTCAGCGGATGCTCGTAAAGCTGACGCAGCACCTTCGGCGGGATGGTCGCCACGTGGGCGCCCAGCTTGGCGGCGTCGACCACATGCATGGGATGGCGGATCGAGGCCACCAGCACTTCGGTCTGCAACAGCGGATATTGGTCATAGATGCCGACGATGTCGCCGATCAGTTCCATGCCGTCCTGGCCGATGTCGTCCAGACGGCCGACGAAGGGAGAGATGAAGGCGGCGCCGGCCTTGGCGGCCAGCAGAGCCTGGGCGGCCGAGAAGCACAGGGTGACATTGACCATGGTGCCTTCGTCGGACAGGGCCTTGCAGGTCTTCAGGCCGTCGACCGTCAGTGGCACCTTGACCGCGACGTTGTCGGCGATGCGGGCCAGCCTGCGGCCTTCCTTCAGCATGGTGGCGAAGTCGGTGGCGGCCACTTCGGCGCTGACCGGACCCGAGACGACGCTGCAGATTTCCGCCACCACGTCCAGGAATTTGCGGCCGCTCTTGGCGATCAGCGACGGATTGGTGGTGACGCCGTCCACTAGGCCGGTGGCGGCCAGATCGCGGATTTCGGCGATGTCGGCGGTGTCGATGAAGAACTTCATGGTCGGGTCTGCTTTCCGGGCTTTGCGGACAAATCTTTTGTCCTCGCCGCTGGCGGCCCGGCGGCGAGGCGGCTAGAGTGTAGACCATGCTCTCGTCCGAAGCCAATTCCCAAGCGTGCGACATTAATAAGTCGCCCCAGCCCTTTGCGGCGGGGCGGCGGGTGGCCGTCTTGCTGCCTCTGCCGCTGGCCGGAGCCTATGATTATGTGGTGGGCGACGGAATGGAGCTGCATCCCGGCGATTTCGTGCGGGTGCCGCTGGGGGGGCGGCGCGCCGTCGGCGTGGTGTGGGGCGCGGGGGTCGGGGACGTTGCCGCCGCCAAATGCCGGGCGGTGCTGGAGCGTCTGGACGTGCCGCCGCTGCCCGAGCCGTCGCGCAGGCTGGTGGATTGGGTGGCGGGCTATACCCTGTCGGCTCCAGGCGCGGTGCTGAAGATGTGCATGAGCGTGCCGTCCGCCTTGGAGCCGCCGCCGAAGTCTCCCGTCGGTTACGTGGCGGCGGCGGAGCGTCCGGATGGACTGAAGATGACCGAGGCGCGGATTCGCGTGCTGGAAGCCGCCTGGGCTCCGCACCAGGCGGCGGACCTGGCCCGGCTGGCCGGAGTCAGTCCGGCGGTGATCAAGGGATTGGCCGACGCCAAGGCTCTGCTGCCGGTGCCGCTGCCCCGCTTCAAGCCGCCCGCCGATCCCGATTGGAAGCGGGCCGGCCCCACCTTGTCGGAAGAACAGGCCGAGGTGGCAAGGCAGATGCGGGCCTCGGTGGGAGCGGGGTTCGAGGTGACTTTGCTGGAAGGCGTTACCGGCTCAGGCAAAACAGAAGTATATTTCGAGGCGGTGGCCGAAGCCCTGGAACAGGGAAAGCAGGTTCTCGTGCTGTTGCCGGAAATCGCCTTGTCGGCGCAATGGCTGGAGCGTTTCGCCCGGCGTTTCGGCACGAAACCCCTGGAATGGCATTCCGACTTGTCCGACACGGCCCGGCGCGAGACGTGGAAGGCGGTGGCCGACGGCCGCGCCCGTGTGGTCGTCGGGGCGCGTTCGGCGCTGTTCCTGCCCTATCCCGAATTGGGGCTGATCGTGGTGGACGAAGAGCACGACGCCTCGTTCAAGCAGGAAGAGGGCGTCATCTACCATGCCCGCGACATGGCGGTGGTCCGGGCCAGGGTCGGAGCCGTGCCCATCGTCTTGGCGTCGGCCACGCCGTCATTGGAAACCCAGGCCAACGTCCAGGCGGGGCGTTATCGTAAGCTGCATCTGCCCAACCGCCACGGCGGCGCGGAACTGCCGGATCTGGTCTTAGTGGACTTGCGCCGTTATCCGCCGCCCCGCCGCAGTTGGCTGTCGCCGGTTCTGGTGACCGCGGTCCAGGAAACCCTGACGGCCGGAGAGCAGGTTCTGCTGTTCCTCAATCGCCGGGGCTACGCGCCGCTGACTTTGTGCAACAGCTGCGGCCATCGCCTGCAATGCCCCCATTGCACCGCCTGGCTGGTGGAGCATCGGGCTCAGGGCAAGCTGCAATGCCATCATTGCGGCTATTGGTCAGCCTTGCCCGAACGCTGTCCGTCCTGCGACGCCGAGGACAGTTTCCGCGCCTGCGGTCCCGGCGTCGAGCGGCTGGCCGAGGAGGTCGAGGCGAAGTTTCCCGACGCCCGTGTGGCGGTGATGGCCTCGGACACCTTGAGCGGCCCCAGCGCCGCCGCCGAAATGGTCGATCGCATGGCCCGGCGCGAGATAGACCTGCTGATCGGCACCCAGGTGGTGGCCAAGGGGCACCATTTTCCCTTGCTGACCCTGGTGGGGGTGGTGGATGCCGATCTGGGGCTGGCCGGCGGCGACTTGCGGGCGGCGGAACGAACCTTCCAGTTGCTCAATCAGGTCGCCGGCCGCGCCGGCCGCGCCGAACATCCCGGCCGGGTGCTGCTGCAAACCTATCAGCCCGATCATCCGGTGATGGGGGCGCTGATCAGCGGCGACGGCGGGAAATTCTACGCCGAGGAAGCGCGGGCCCGCTCCGACGTTGGCATGCCCCCGTATGGCAAGCTGGTGGCGCTGATCATTTCCGGTGAAGATGCCGCCATGGTGGACAAGGCGGCGACGCTGGTCGCCCGCTGCGCGCCGCAAGGCGAGGGAATCATGGTGCTGGGACCTGCTCCGGCGCCTCTGGCGCTGTTGCGGGGCAAGCACCGCCGAAGGTTGCTTTTTCGCGCCCCGCGCCCCGTTGCCGTGCAGGCCATGCTCAAGGATTGGCTGGCTCCGCTGAATCTGCCGAAGGGGGTCCGGGTCCAGATCGACGTCGATCCTTATTCCTTCACATGAGGGCGGGTGGGAAACCGCATTCGGGCCGCCTGATAAGTCCACACGAAAAACGCGGTCTTCAGGGCTTTTTTGGCCCGAGTCGTCTTGCATGAGGGGGCTCGATATGCTAGTTAACCCACGCACCGCAGGCAGACCTGCTCAGCGGATGCCAAAAATTTGTTTAGTTTCAAAGTGTTTTCATAAAAGCCCGCGTTCGTATCGGCAATCTTAAGGGACTGTCCAAGTGTCATCGGAAGCCAATGGCGCGATCGCCGACCGTTACTCCGCCGCTCTGTTCGAGCTTGCCGAACAGCAGTCCGCTCTGGACGCTGTCGCCGCGGATCTGAAAACCCTCAAGGCCATGGTGGCTGAAAGCCCCGACCTGCGCCGTCTGCTGCGCAGCCCGGTGGTCAGCCGCCGGGACCAGCAAAAAGCGGTGGGCGTGCTCGCCGTCAAGGCTGGGTTCAACGGCCTTACCCAGAAATTCCTTGGGTTGGTGGCGCAAAACCGCCGACTCTTCGCGCTGGACGGCGTGATCGAGGCTTACCTGAACCGTCTGGCCGCCAAGCGCGGCGAAGTGACGGCGACGGTTTCCTCCGCCGTCGCGCTCAACGAAACCCAGGTCGGCGCCATCAGCGCCGCCCTGAAGAAGGTCGTCGGCAGCAATGTCACCTTGGACCTGTCTGTTGATCCGGCTCTGCTTGGCGGGCTTGTGGTCAAGGTCGGTTCCCGTATGGTGGATGGCTCGCTCAGGACCAAGCTGCAACATCTTCAGCTCGCTATGAAAGGGGTCGGGTGATGGAAATCCGCGCCGCGGAAATCTCCGCTATCCTCAAGGAACAGATCGCCAGTTTCGGCACCGAGGCAGAAGTCGCCGAGGTGGGTCAGGTTCTCTCCGTCGGTGACGGTATCGCCCGCGTCTATGGTCTGGACAAGGTTCAGGCCGGTGAGTTGGTCGAATTCCCCGGCGGCATCAAGGGCATGGCCCTGAACCTGGAAACCGACAATGTCGGCGTCGTGATTTTCGGCGACGACCGCACCATTAAGGAAGGCGACACTGTCAAGCGGACCGGCGCCATCGTCGATGTTCCGGTGGGCAAGGGCCTGCTGGGCCGCGTCGTCGACGCTCTGGGCAACCCGATCGACGGCAAGGGTCCGATCCAGGCCGACAAGCGCGCTCGCGTTGACGTCAAGGCTCCCGGCATCATTCCCCGTAAGTCGGTGCACGAGCCGATGTCGACCGGCATCAAGGCCATCGACGCTCTGATCCCCGTCGGCCGCGGCCAGCGTGAACTGGTGATCGGTGACCGTCAGACCGGCAAGACCGCCATTCTGATCGACACCATCATCAATCAGAAGAAGATCAACCAGGGCAACGACGAGTCGCAGAAGCTTTACTGCATCTACGTCGCCATCGGTCAGAAGCGTTCGACCGTCGCCCAGCTGGTCAAGACCCTGACGGACAACGGCGCCATGGAATATTCCATCGTCGTCGCCGCCACCGCTTCCGAACCCGCTCCGCTGCAGTTCCTGGCTCCTTACGCCGGTTGCGCCATGGGCGAGTTCTTCCGCGACAACGGCATGCATGCCCTGATCGTCTATGACGATCTGTCCAAGCAGGCCGTCGCTTACCGTCAGATGTCGCTGCTGCTGCGCCGTCCGCCGGGCCGCGAAGCCTATCCGGGCGACGTGTTCTACCTGCACTCCCGTCTGCTGGAGCGCGCCGCCAAGTTGGGCGACGCCCATGGCGCCGGTTCGCTGACCGCCCTGCCGGTGATCGAAACCCAGGGCAACGACGTCTCGGCCTTCATTCCGACCAACGTGATTTCCATCACCGATGGCCAGATATTCCTGGAAACCGAACTGTTCTATAAGGGCATCCGCCCCGCCGTGAACGTCGGTCTGTCGGTGTCGCGCGTCGGCTCCGCCGCCCAGATCAAGGCGATGAAGCAGGTTGCCGGCTCGATCAAGCTGGAATTGGCTCAGTATCGTGAAATGGCCGCCTTCGCCCAGTTCGCCTCGGATCTCGATCCGGCGACCCAGAAGCTGTTGAACCGCGGCGCCCGCCTGACCGAGCTGCTGAAGCAGCCCCAGTTCTCGCCGCTGTCCACCGAGGAAGAGGTCATCTCGATCTACGCCGGCGTGCGTGGTTACCTGGACAAGCTGCCCGTCGGCGACGTCGGCCGCTTCGAGTCCTCGTTGCTGTCGGAACTGAAGGCCAAGCAGCCGGAAATTCTGCAGGCGATCGTCACCGAGAAGGCCATCAGCGCTGCGACCGAGGAAAAGCTCAAGGCTTTCCTGGACGCTTTCGCCAAGACCTTCGCTTAAGAGCGGGAAGCCAGGCAGATGCCCAGCCTCAAGGACCTACGGCTACGGATCGTCAGCGTCAAATCGACGCGGAAGATCACGTCTGCCATGAAGATGGTCGCGGCGTCGAAGTTGCGCCGCGCCCAGTCTTCGGCCGAAGCGGCTCGTCCGTACGCCGAACGCATGGAACGGATGCTGGGCGCCTTGGCCTCCAGCCTCGCCGGCCAGTCGGGTGCGCCCAAGCTGCTGTCCGGAACCGGCAAGGACGATGTCCATCTGGTGGTCGTGACCACCTCGGACCGCGGCCTGTGCGGCGGTTTCAACGGCTCCATCGTTCGCAACGTCCGCCTTTTGGTCGCTGAACTGCAGGCCAAGGGCAAGACCGTCAAGCTGATCACCGTGGGCCGCAAGGGTCGCGACCAGCTGCGCCGCGAATTCGGCCACCTGTACGTGGAAACTTATGAAGGCATCGGCCGCAAGGGCGTGACTTTCTCCGAAGCCGACAACATCGCGGACAAGATCACCGCCATGTTCGAAGCCGGGGAATTCGACGTCTGCACCGTTGTCTACAACCGCTTCCAGTCGGCGATCGCCCAGGTGGTGACCCGCCAGCAGCTGGTTCCCTTCCCGGTGCCGGAAGTGAAGGACGACGCCGATCCGTCGGACAAAGCCCTTTACGAATTCGAGCCGTCGGAGGAAGCCATTCTGGCCGATCTGCTGCCGCGCAATCTGGCGGTGCAGATTTTCCGTTCGCTGCTTGAAAGCAACGCCTCGGAGCAGGGCGCGCGCATGACGGCCATGGATAATGCCACGCGCAACGCCGGCGACATGATCAACAGCCTGACCATCCGCTACAACCGTAGCCGTCAGGCCCAGATCACCAAGGAACTCATCGAAATCATTTCCGGCGCCGAAGCGCTGTGACGGTCCATCAGGAGCACGCTCTTATGACGAAGAACAATGTCGGCACCATCACCCAGGTTCTGGGCGCTGTCGTGGACGTGCGCTTCGACGCCGAACTGCCCGCCATCCTCTCGGCTCTGCACACCGAGAACCAGGGCAAGACCCTGGTGCTGGAAGTGGCTCAGCATCTCGGCGAGAACGCTGTCCGTACCATCGCCATGGACTCGACCGACGGTCTAACCCGCGGTCAGCAGGTCGCCGATACCGGCGCCCCGATTTCCGTGCCGGTCGGTCCGGAATGCCTGGGCCGCATCATCAACGTGATCGGCGAGCCGATCGACGAGCGTGGTGACATCGGCACCACCAAGACCCTGCCGATCCACCGTTCGGCCCCGGAGTTCGTCGAGCAGTCGACCGAAACCGAAATCCTGGTCACCGGCATCAAGGTCATCGACCTGCTGGCTCCGTACGCCAAAGGCGGCAAGATCGGTCTGTTCGGCGGCGCCGGCGTGGGCAAGACGGTGCTGATCATGGAACTGATCAACAACATCGCCAAGGCCCACGGCGGTTACTCGGTGTTCGCCGGCGTCGGCGAGCGTACCCGCGAAGGTAACGACCTCTATCACGAAATGATCGAGTCGAACGTTATCAAGCTGGACGGCCCGGGTTCCAAGGTGGCCCTGGTTTACGGTCAGATGAACGAGCCCCCGGGCGCCCGCGCCCGCGTCGCTCTGTCGGGTCTGACCCTGGCCGAATATTTCCGCGACGAAGAAGGCCAGGACGTGCTGTTCTTCGTGGACAACATCTTCCGCTTCACCCAGGCCGGTTCGGAAGTGTCCGCTTTGCTGGGCCGTATTCCGTCGGCCGTGGGTTATCAGCCCACCCTGGCTACCGAAATGGGCCAGATGCAGGAACGCATCACCTCGACCAAGAAGGGCTCGATCACCTCGGTGCAGGCCATTTACGTGCCCGCCGACGACTTGACCGACCCGGCTCCGGCCACGTCGTTCGCCCACCTGGACGCCACCACCGTGCTGAATCGCGCCATTGCCGAGCTGGGCATCTACCCGGCCGTCGATCCGCTGGACTCCACTTCGCGCGTTCTGGACCCCAAGGTTGTCGGTGACGTGCACTACAAGGTCGCCCGCGACGTGCAGCGCATCCTGCAAACCTACAAGTCCCTGCAGGACATCATCGCCATCCTGGGCATGGACGAACTGTCGGAAGAAGACAAGCTGGTCGTGGCCCGCGCCCGTAAGATCCAGCGCTTCCTGTCGCAGCCGTTCCATGTGGCCGAAGTGTTCACCGGCAGCCCCGGCAAGCTGGTGGCTCTGGAAGACACTGTGAAGGGCTTCAAGGGCATCTGCGCCGGCGACTACGATCATCTTCCCGAAGCCGCCTTCTACATGGTCGGCGGTATCGACGAAGCCATCGAAAAAGCCAAGAAGATGGCGGCTGAAGCCGCCTAAGAAAGGTGAACCATGGCTGAGAAGATCGAATTCGAGCTGGTCTCGCCTGAACGTCTGCTCGTCTCCGAGCCCGTCGACATGGTCGTCGTGCCGGGTTCGGAAGGCGACTTCGGCGCCCTGGCCCGCCATGCTCCGATGATCACCTCGGTTCGTCCGGGCATCATCGACGTCTATGAGGACGGCAAGGTGCGCGAGCGCATCTTTGTCGCCGGGGGCTTCGCCGAGGTCAACGAGACCCGCGTCACCGTGTTGGCCGAAGAGGCCATCAAGGTTGCCGATCTCAACGCCGAAGCGGTTGCCAACCGTCTGCGTCTGGCCGAAGAGGCTTTGGAAGAGGCCGATACCGACCTTACCAAGGCGCAGGCCCAGCGTTCTCTCGGGGTCGCCCGCGCCTTGCAGGCCGCCCTGCACGCTCCGGTCGCTCACTGAGCGGTTTGAGCAAAAGCACCTGATCAGGAAAGGCCGGAGGAAACTCCGGCCTTTTTCCTTGTAGGGACAAGGGAAAGAAGCACTTGAGGGCGGGCATTGATTCCGCTTGCCCGGTCCGTCGGATAAGCCGTTATAATCGCCCAGCCATTCTGTCGCGACAGCCATGAGGCCCGAGATTATGCCACGTTGGACACCGGATGATATTCCCTGGGATCAGTTCGACCGCAGCAAGCTGGATGCTGATCTTCTGGCGTTGGTCAAGGCGGCCGGGCTGACGGAATACAATTCCGGTCATTACACGAAATACCTGCGTAACGTTTTCCACGGCGATGCCGAGTTCCAGGCGATCGTCGGCGACTGGCAGCTGGAGGAAGAGCAGCACGGCAGAATGCTGGGCCGCTACGCTGAACTGGCCGATCCTGGTTATGATTTTGAGGCGACCTTCAAGGCGTTCACCGAAGGCTATGTGATTCCCATCGATATGCAGGAATCTATCCGGGGATCGCGGGTGGGCGAATTGCAGTCGCGCTGCATCGTCGAGACCGGCACCAGCAGCTTCTATTCGGCGATGGCCGAAGCGACTGAGGAGCCGGTGCTGCGAGAGATTTGCCGGCGCATCGCCGCCGACGAATTCCGTCATTACCGCCTGTTTCTGGATGGCGTGAAGAAATATCAGGAGCTGGAAAAAGTCAGCTTCTTGAGCCGTCTTAGGGTGACCATCGACCGCCTGAAGGAAACGGAGGACGATGAGCTGGCCTTCGCCTATCACTGCGGCAACGAGCCTGGGCTGGCTTATGACCATGGCCGCTGTAACAGCGCCTATGCCGCCAGGGCTTATCGCATGTACGGCTTCCACCACGCCCAGCGGGCGGTGGGCATGATTTTCAAGGCGACGGGGCTGAAGCCCCATGGCTGGCTGGGGCGGAAGGTGACCGATTGGGCCTGGAAAAAAATGCAAAGCCGGACCAGGGCCTTGCAGCAGGCGGCGTAAGACAAAAAAGGCGGGGTTCTTCCCCGCCTTTTTCATCGCATCTCGATGGTCATTTCGCCATTCGGGCGATGGTGGCGGTGGTACTTTGGCCGTTGACCAGATCGGCCAGAAAGACCTTGCCGCCCCAGCTTTGCACCAGTTCCGCGCCGACCACTTTGTCGACGGTATAATCGGCGCCCTTGACCAGAACGTCGGGCTTCAGCAGCGAGATCACCTCGTAAGGGGTATCCTCGTCGAAGATCACCACCAGATCAACGCTGGTCATGGAGGCCAGCACGGTGGCGCGGGAGGCTTCCGACTGCACCGGCCGGGTCGGTCCCTTCAGCCGCTTGACGGAGGCATCGCTGTTCAAGCCGACCACCAGCCGGTCGCAGGCCCCGCGGGCCTGGGTCAGCAGCGAGACGTGGCCGGGATGGATCAGGTCGAAGCAGCCGTTGGTGAAACCGACTTTCAGGTTCTTGTGTTTCCAGCGGCTGATCAGGTCGGCGGCGGCGGTACGGTCCAGAACCTTGGTTTCGCCGGCGGCGATGTCGGAATGATGCAAGGCCGCGATCAGGTCCGAGGCGTAGACGACGGCGGTGCCGACCTTGCCGACCACGATGCCGGCGGCGACGTTGGCCAGCTTGGACGAATGGTCCAAGGGAATGCCGGCCGCCAGACAGGTGGCCAAGGTGGCGACCACCGTGTCGCCGGCGCCGGAAACGTCGAACACTTCGCGGGCCTCGGCGGGAAGATGCACCACGCCGCCATCGGCGGAAATCAGGCTCATGCCGTCCTGGCTGCGGGTCGCCAGAACATGCTGGATGCCGCAGGAGGCGATCAGATGCCGGGCGGCGGCGACCACTTCCTCGTCGTTGCCGACCGGCATTTTAGTGGCGTCGTGCAGTTCCTTCCGGTTCGGCGTGACCACCGTGGCGCCGGAATAGACGGAATAATCGCTGCCTTTGGGGTCGACGATCACCGGTTTTCCGGCACTGCGGGCGGCATCGATCAGGGCGCGGGTCACCTCCGGGCTCAAAACGCCCTTGCCGTAATCCGACAAGACGACCACGCCCACCTTATCCACCAAGCCGGCTGCGCCGTCCAGCAGACGCTGACGGCTGTGCTCATTCAAGGCGGTGGAGGTTTCCCGGTCGGCGCGCAGCAACTGCTGGGTGCCGGCGACGAAGCGGGTCTTGATGGTGGTCTGGCGGTCGTTCTCGACCACCAGCACCGGGTCGACGGATTCATGTTCTCCCAGCAAAGCCGTAACGTCGTTGCCGGCATGGTCGTCGCCCACCACCGACAGGAAATGCGGGCGGGCTCCCAGCGAAACCAGATTGCGCACCACGTTTCCCGCGCCGCCCAGCATGGCGGCGTCGCGGGTGACGCGCATGACGGGAATGGGGGCTTCCGGCGAGATGCGTTCCACCTCGCCATAGACGAAAACATCCAGCATGACGTCGCCAACGCAAAGAACATCGACGTTCTTCAAGGAGGGTACGCGGGCGGCAAGGTCGGCAAGGTCGGTCATGATCATCCGTTTCAACGGTTGGCTGATGGTTTGGCTAACCCAACAGCGGTCCGCATGCAAGAGCCGTAACGCCAAAGGGTAGGGTCTCTTTGACGAAAATTGGAGATTTATCCTCTGGTTGTGGGGCAGGGGCGATGCTATTTCTTAATCAGGGCTCGAACGCTTTTCGCGATTGGGCTCCAGTTATGCCGAAAGGATTGGGAATGAATCTGCCGGTGCCGGACGCAGCCGGTCCTGAAATCGTCACGCAGGAGAGTCTGCTCCTGGGGGCGGCGGAGCGCATTGGCCGTATCCGCGCGGGACGCTTGGCCGTGCAGGTGTTTCTGTCCCGCCTTCGCCCGCAAAATCGCCAGGACGGGCATATCCGCATCGCGCTGCGCATGCTGGAGCCGATGGTCAACGCCTATCGCGGCCAGATGTTCCTGTTGGGCAATTCCGACATCGTTTTCATGCTCAAGGATCCCAATCCGGTCGACGTCGAGAATATGATCTACAAGCTGCGGGCTTTGTTCTCCAAGGATCCGCTGACTTTTGCCGATTCCGGCGACGGCGTCGATCATTTCTGCTCGTGGTTCGATCTGGGCGGCAGCGATTACGACAGCTTCCTGGACATGGCCCGCCAGGTTACCGAGCAGGCCCGCAAGCGTACCCGCGAGAAGGGAGCGGCCAAGGCGCCGGCCCAGCCCATGGACGCCAAGTCCCTGGGCGTTATTCTTGAAAAACTGAATAGTTTCGACGTTTCGCCGATCATGTCGCGCCAATCGGCCATTGTCATGAGCGATGCTTCGAACACGGCGACGGTGCTGTTTCAGGAATTCTACGTCTCGATTTCCGAGTTGCAGAAGGCCTTGGCCCCAGACGTCAACCTGCTGGCCAATCGTTGGTTGTTCCAACATTTGAGTCAGACGTTGGACAAGCGCGTGCTGGGGGCCTTGACCGTCGCGCCGCTGACCGAGGTGCCCAACTGCTACAGTCTGAATCTCAACCTTTCCACCGTGCTGTCGAAATCCTTCGAGCAGTTCGAGGCCAATGCGGGGAAAAAAGCCGACATCTCGGTCGAGCTTCAGGTTCTCGACGTTCTCGCCGATAGCCGGGGCTATTACGCCGCCCGCGAGAAGCTGGCGGCCAAAGGTCATCCGGTGATCATCGACGGTTTGAACGAATTGACCTTGCAGTTCATGGATGTCGCCCAGTTCGAGGCCGATCTTTATAAGGTGGCCTGGAGTCCGGAAATGCGCGACGGCGAGCATGGCGACACCGTCGGCGCCGCGCTGGCCATTCTGGGCGTGCGCAAGGTGGTGTTGGCCCGCTGCGATTCCGAGGCGGCCATTCAGTGGGGCATGGACCGCGGCATCCAACGTTTCCAAGGGCGTTACGTGGACGCCATGCTGGCGGCCTATACCATGGCCGGTTGTCCCAAGGCTTCTGCCTGCACTTTGCAGCAATGCATCGCCCGCCACGGTGTGGTGTCGGGGCCGTTGCGCTTGCAGTGCGGCGATCATTCCATGTTGGACGGCTCGCCGGTGATGCGTGCTCCCAAAGCCCGCGCGAAGGAGGCCTGAGGCCATGCTGCCCCCCCGCGAGGAACGCCCCACCAATTCCCAGCAACGCGCTATCGCCCAGCGTCTAGTCGGCCAGGAAAGCCTGCTGGTCGATTATGTCCAGAAGCTGGAACGCCACCGCAAGGGCCGCCGGGCCGTGGTGGTGCGCCTGTCCGGGTTGCAGGCGGTGAACCGGCGCGAACATCATGTGCGCATCGCCCTGAACAGCTTCGAGCAGCTGGTCAAGCAGTTGAAGGGCCAGATTTTCTCGCTGTCTAACACGGACATCGTATTCATTTTCAAGGATACGGCCATCGACGAAGTGGAAGCGGCGCTGGTCAAGCTGCGTTTCCTATTCAGCGACGATCCGCTGTTGGCCGACGAAGGTTTCGCCGGCAAGCCGACCTTCATGGACTGGTATCTGCTGGAGCGCGATTACGACGCTTTGCTGCAATATGCCCTGAACGCTTCGACCGAAGAGCAGCAGCGTAAATCCCAGGAATTGACCAAGTCCCTGGTGGCCCAGCAATCCACCCGCACCCTGGGGCGCGGCGATCCTTTGAGCCCGCAGATTTTGTCCAAGATCGAGGATGCTTTGGTGCGCGCCGATCTGGCCAACATGATGCGCCGTCAGGCGATCTGCGCCATCGTCGGCAAGGCTCCGCCCCAGCCGGTCTATAACGAGCTGTTCATTTCCATCGCCGATTTGCGCGAGACCATTCTGCCCAACGTCAATTTGGCCTCCAGCCCCTGGCTGTTCCAGCAACTGACCGAGGTTCTGGACAAGCGGGTGCTGTCGTTGCTGAACAAGCACGACGACCGCACCGTGGCGGGCGACATCAGCGTCAATCTGAACGTTCAGACTCTTCTGGCCCCGGAATTTCTGGCCTTCGACGATAATCTGAAGGCCAGCATGCGCGGCACCATCGTGCTGGAATTGCAAAAGGTCGACGTCTTCGCCGATCTAGGGGCTTTTCTGTTCGCCCGCGATTTCGCCCATGACAGGGGCTATCGCATCTGTATCGACGGCGTGAACATGGAAAGCCTGCCGTTCGTCGACCGCGAACGTTTGGGCATCGATCTGGTGAAGATCGTGTGGGATCCGGCGATGATCGCCGGCGAACTGCCCAATGGCGACAGTCTGGAAAGCTATATGCGCCGTTGCGGGCCTTCGCGGGCCATTCTGTGCCGCTGCGACGCCCAGGACGCCATCGAATGGGGGCAGTCCGTGGGCGTCACCTTGTTCCAGGGCCGCCATGTCGAAGCCATGCTGGCCGCCGAGGCCGCCAAGACCCGCGGCGCCTTGGGGCGCCGCCGCTGATCCCTCGGATTTTAGGATATTTTCAGTAAAATCAACGTGACCGCCCTTGCCAGGGCCGTCACGCGGGTTGATGCTGTGACGGATATATTTCCGTACTCCGTTTGAAGGGAGCTGGCATGTTTCAGACGGCGGAACTGGGACAAAGCGTCTCGCGCGAGGATTTCGATAAGGTCGCCGACACTCTGCGCACCGAACTTCTGGCGCTTCAGCAGGATTTGCGCACGGCCGACTTCCCTGTGGTGGTGGTTTTCGCCGGTGTCGACGGCGCGGGCAAAGGCGAATCGGTCAACCTGATCAACGAATGGATGGACCCGCGCTGGATCATCACCCGCGCCTATGGCGAGCCTTCGGATGAAGAGCGCGAGCGCCCGACCTATTGGCGCTATTGGCGGGATCTGCCTCCCAAGGGGCAGATCGGTCTGTTTCTCAGTTGCTGGTATTCCCGTCCGATTCTCGACCACGTCAACGGCGTTCTGCCGACCCATGAATTCGACAAGCAGCTTGAGCGAGTCGCCTCGTTCGAGAAGATGCTGGCCGACGACGGCGCCTTGATCCTGAAGTTCTGGATGCACCTGGGCAAGGACGCCCAGAAGCGTCGCCTGAAGGCCTTGGAAAAGGATCCGCTGCAAAGCTGGCGGGTATCCAAGACCGATTGGAAGAACTGGAAGCTTTACGACAGATTCATCGCCACCGCCGAACGGACTGTGCGCCGCACCGATACCGGCCAGACCCGCTGGGTCATCGTCGAAGGCGAGGATGCCCGCTACCGCAGTCTGGCGGTGCTGAACGAACTGCGCGACGCCATCCGCAAGCACATGATCGACCGCGAAGCCCGGCTGAAGGTGATCCGCGAGGTCAAGGCCGCCAGCGCCGCCCAGCGTTCCGCCGAGATGGAAAAGCTGCATGGCGAAGTGGCGGCTTTGCAGCAGCAGGCCGAGGAAGAAGCCAAGAGCAGACCGTCGGGACGCAAATCCTCGACGGTCAAGTTGACGCCGGAGGGCGACCTGAAGGCGCTGACGGTTCTGGACAGCCTGGACATGACCCAGACGCTGGCCAAGGACGAATACAATCTGGCGCTCAAGCAGGCCCGCGCCGAACTGGCCATGCTGTGCCGCAAGGCCAAGGAAAAGAACATCTCCACCCTGGTGGCTTTCGAAGGCGTGGACGCCGCCGGCAAAGGCGGTTCGATCCGTCGTCTGACCGCCGCCCTGGACGCACGCGACTACCGCGTCATCCCGGTGGCGGCTCCGACCGACGAAGAGCGCGCCCAGCATTATCTGTGGCGCTTCTGGCGGCATTTGCCGCGGGCCGGACGGGTCACGGTTTTCGATCGCACATGGTACGGCCGCGTGCTGGTGGAGCGTATCGAAGGCTTCGCCACGGCGGCGGAATGGATGCGGGCCTATGCCGAGATCAACGATTTCGAGGAGCAACTGGCGCAGGAAGGCACTGTGCTGGTCAAGTTCTGGGTCCAGATCACCAAGGACGAGCAATACCGCCGCTTCAAAGAGCGGGAAAGCATCTCGTACAAGAAGTGGAAGCTGACGGACGAGGATTGGCGCAACCGCGCCAAGTGGGATCAGTACGAGGCCGCCGTCCACGAAATGGTCGAACGGACCAGCACCAGCCATGCCCCCTGGGTCCTGGTCGAGGGTAACGACAAGAACTATGCCCGCATCAAGATCCTGCGCACCGTCTGCGACCGGCTGCGCAAGCGGCTGGAGGGTTAGCCGTTCGGCGGGAATATGTCGTCCCGGCGTGAAGCAATGGTGACTTGTCTGTTTCCCACTGGATTGTTGGAACGGACTGTGACAAACCTTTCGCCTGTTCTTTTTCATCCCGGCCGCCACGCATCACAAGGCGGGCGTGTCCGGCGCGTCATGGGGTAGCCACGAAGGCCGCCCACGTTAAAAAGCCGATTGGAGGAGAGAATGACTGTTCGCGTCGCCATCAATGGTTTCGGCCGTATCGGCCGCATGGTGTTCCGCGCTGCCACCAAGGAATTTTCGGACATCGAGATCGTTGCCATCAACGATCTGCTGGATCCGGAATACCTGGCCTACATGCTGAAGTACGACTCCGTCCACGGCCGCTTCCCTGGTGAAATCTCGGTGGCCAACGGCGCCCTGGTGGTCAACGGCAAGACGATCCGCCTGACCCAGGTGAAGGATCCCGCCGAACTGAAGTGGGGCGAGGTCAACGCCGACGTGGTGATCGAATCCACCGGCCTGTTCCTGACCAAGGAAGCCGCCGAGAAGCATGTCGTCGCCGGCGCCAAGAAGGTGGTGATGTCGGCTCCGTCCAAGGACGACACCCCGATGTTCGTCTATGGCGTCAACCACCAGAAATATACCGGCCAGACCATCGTCTCGGCCGCTTCCTGCACCACCAACTGCCTGGCTCCGGTGGCCAAGGTGCTGAACGACAACTGGGGCGTGAAGCGCGGTTTGATGACCACCGTCCACGCCGCCACCGCCACCCAGAAGACCGTCGACGGTCCGTCCTCGAAGGATTGGCGCGGCGGCCGCGGCATCCTGGAGAACATCATCCCGTCGTCGACCGGCGCCGCCAAGGCCGTGGGCGTGGTTCTGCCCGAGTTGAACAAGAAACTGACCGGTATGTCGTTCCGCGTGCCCACCTCCGACGTCTCGGTGGTCGATCTGACCGTCGAGCTGGAGAAGCCCGCCAAGTATGCCGACATCGTCGCCGCCATGAAGGCTGCTTCGGAAGGAGCTCTGAAGGGGGTTCTCGGCTTCACCAACGAGAAGGTGGTTTCGACTGACTTCGTCGGCTATCCGCTGCCCTCGATTTTCGACGCCGAAGCCGGCATTCAGTTGGACGAGACCTTCGTCAAGGTCGTGTCCTGGTACGACAACGAATACGGCTACACCGTCAACATGCTGCGCTTCGTCCGTCACGTCGCCGGCGCGAAGTAAGTCAGGCATCAGGGGAGAACAGAGCATGTTCCGCACCCTCGACCAGTTGGACCCCCGCGGCAAGCGGGTGGTCCTTCGGGCCGACCTGAACGTCCCGGCCAAGGACGGCAAGGTCACCGACACCACTCGTATCGACCGTTCCGCCGCCACCATCCGCGAATTGGCGGAAAAGGGCGGCAAGGTCATCATCCTGACCCATTTCGGCCGTCCCAAAGGACGTGAAGAGAAGTACAGCCAGAAGCTGCTTCTGGAGCCGCTGGCCAAGGCCGTGGGCCGTTCCGTCGCCTGGGCCGACGACGTCATCGGCGTGGATGCCGTCGAAGCCGTCAAGGCGATGAAGGACGGCGACATCCTTTTGATGGAAAATGTGCGTTTCCATCCCGAGGAAGAAAAGAACGACCCCGTCTTCGCCCGCGCCCTGGCCGACCTGGGCGACGCTTATGTGAACGACGCCTTCTCGACCGCTCACCGCGCCCATGCTTCCACCGAAGCCATCGCCCGTCTGATCCCGGCCTATGCCGGCCGTCTGATGCAGGCCGAGCTGGAGGCCCTGGGCAAGGCTTTGGAGCACCCCGAGAAGCCGGTGGCCGCCGTCGTCGGCGGCGCCAAGGTTTCGACCAAGCTGGACCTGCTGGGCAATCTGGTGGCCCGCGTCGATTACCTGATCATCGGTGGCGGCATGGCCAACACCTTCCTGTACGCCCAGGGCGTTCAGGTGGGCAAGTCGCTGTGCGAGAAGGAACTGGCCGATACCGCCCGCGAGATCATCGTCAAGGCCAAGGCCGCCAATTGCCACATCGTCCTGCCGGTCGATGTGGTGGTGGCCTCGGAATTTGCCGAGAACGCTCCGAACAAGGTGGTGCCGGTGAACGCCGTGCCGGACGACATGATGATTCTCGACGCCGGTCCCGCCAGCGCCGAATCCATCATCGACCGTCTGAACGGCTGCAAGACCCTGGTGTGGAACGGTCCGTTGGGCGCGTTTGAAATCGCTCCCTTCGACGCCGCCACCAACGCCGTGGCCCAAGCGGCTGCCCAGCGCACCAAGGAAGGCAAGCTGCTGACGGTGGCCGGTGGCGGCGACACCGTCGCCGCTTTGGCCAAGGCGGGCGTGGAGGAGGCATTCTCCTACGTCTCGACCGCTGGCGGCGCCTTCCTGGAATGGCTGGAAGGCAAGGTTTTGCCGGGCGTCGCCGCCCTGACGCCGAAGACCGGCGGCTGCGGCTGCGGCGGTAAGCACTAAGCACTAAGCGTTCAGCCTTGTGTTGAAGAAAGACGCCGGCCTTTCGCGGGGCCGGCGTTTTCTTTTATGATGAAGGGCCCGTTTGGAGGCCGTTCATGAAAAAGACCGTTCTTGCGATTCTGCTGCTGGCCTTGGCGGGCTGCGCCGCCCTTGCTCCGTCCAAACGCGACATTGCCCGCAAATCGGTCGGCGTCGATACCAAGCAGCAGCTTTTGGCGGCCTTGGGCGGACCGGACGACGCTATGCGCATGGGGCTGGTGGAGCAATGGACCTATCATGCCCGCGACGGCGAAGTGATGTTCGTCATCATCGGCGATCAGGTCACCTTGCAGGCCAGCGACGACCTGTTGAAATTCGAGCCTTAACAATTTTATACGCGGCGTTTACCGGCGGGTAATTTTTGCCTAGTAGGCTACTCCCATCAGCGAGCTTTCAGCGCCCCTGGGGGAAAAGAAGAATGGCGAACACCAGCATTTCCAGTCTGTCCCGTGGCCTCACCGGCACTCTGACCCAGACTGTGGGTTCGACCTCTTCTGATAATTCCCAGGTACGGGCGGCCTCGGCTTCAGGCCAGGGCGGCGCGTCGAACACCAGCCGGCAATCCGCCTCGACCGCGACCCGTCAGGTGGTCAACGTGGACGGCGAAAGCCTGAATCCCAACGCCCGCCGCGGAACCTATCTGAACATTCTGGTATAGGGCGCAGGCTCGCTTACCGGCCCAGAGAGATTTTCTCGGCCAGAGGAGCAAATTCGGCCGTCACGGCGCGGTAAAGGTCGCGCTTGAAGGGAACGATCTTGTCGACAAGATCGGCCAGAGGCATCCAGGTCCAGGCGCTGAACTCGGGATGCTCGGTGGCGATGTCAATGTCGGCGTCGCTGCCCGTGAAACGCAGGGCGTACCATTTCTGCTTCTGTCCCCGGTATTTGCCTTTCCACACCTTGCCGGCCAGATCGGCGGGCAGGTCATAGGTTAGCCAGTCCTTGGTTTCCGCGATGATCTCGGCCTTGGCGGTGCCGATCTCTTCCTCCAGTTCGCGGAGCGCGGCGGCTTCCGGCTCCTCGCCTTTGTCGATGCCGCCTTGAGGCATCTGCCAGGCGTCCTGATCGGTATCGATGCGGCGCGCGGCGAACACCAGTCCCTGATCGTTGAACAGCACAAGCCCGACGCCCAGCCGATAGGGCAGATCGTGATGCTTGTCGTGTTTACTCATGCTTGGCTCCGTTGGACGGCGCCCCGTGGGCGGCTGGGGCGGCTTCATGTGTTTCCAGCGACGAGGGGGGCAAAGAGGCATGGCTGCCGCCGTCCGTCTGGCCGCCGCCGGGAAGCTTGGCCACGGCGCTGACCGGGGCAAGGGTGACGCCGCGCTGGGGGAAGGTGTCGAACCAGGCCAGCAGCCGCTCCAGGGTTACCGGGCGGGGGGACACATAGGCCACGGCCGTCTGATCCCGCTGCGCGGCGGACATCAGACGGGCCAGCCGCACGTCGATGGCGGCGCGGAAAGGCGCCTCGTCGGGCACCAGGGTAACGGTGGCCGAGGCGGGAGCGTCGTTCTGGGACACGCCCGCCAGACCGTCGCCCAGATAGATCAGGCCGCGGCTGCGAATGGACCGCAGTAGGGTCGGCCATTGCGGGCTGCCGGTAACGGGCGAACGCAGGGTGCCGGCTAGGCCGACATAGCTGGTGCCCTTGGTCAGAACGCCTTCCAGATGCGACACCACGTCGAGAGGAGTCTGGTTTGACAGAATCGAGAGCGAGCCGCTGTCCTTGGTGGGGAAATTTGGCGGTTCGAGGGGGAGATCGAGCATCACTTCATGTCCGGTGGCGCGGGCGCGCTTGATCCAGCCGTCCAGATTGGCGGCATAGGGGCTGAAGGACAGGGTGACGTCCGGCGGCAGTTTCAGGATGGCCGATTCGGTGGCCTCCTTCGATAGCCCCAGACCGACCACGACCACGGCGATACGCGGCATGGCGGCGTCGGCGGTAAAGGGGCGGGCATAAGCGCTGCGGGATTCCTTGCCGGCGGCGGCGATGGGCAGCGGGCCGTTTTGGCTGGTCTTCAGCAATTCGGGCAAGGGAGCCGGCGCCAGGGGCTTGAGATCGGTGCGGGTCGGTAGCTTGGCGAAGGCCGGCGCGGCCAGAGGATCGCCGCCGGGCGGCACCAGCGGTTCCTGGATCGGCGGCGCCGAGGGAGGCGCCTCCAGTTGCGGACCGCCGGAGGCTCCGGCCTGGGGCGGCGGTTCTGCGTGGGCGGTTTCCTCGGCCTTAGGCTCCGCCGGCTTGGTTTCTTCGGGTTTGGCTTCTTCGGATTTGGCTTCGGGTTTGGGCTCCTCGGCCTTCTCCATCTTCACGTCGGAATCGTTGGCGTGGTCGGCGGCCGTCCCGGGAGGCTGCATCAGCGAGCCCTCGGGGTGTTCCGGCCCCGGACGCGGCGGCATGGCCATGTCGATGGAGGCCTCGCCCGCCAGTTCCTCCATCACGTCCATGGGCGTATCGCCGGTGACGATATAGAACCCCGCCAGCCCCAAGGCCAGCAGGGTGACCGGCAGCACCAAGCCATAGACCAGCAGGGCGACGGCTTTCCCCCCCCGCCGCTGGGGGCGGACGGGACCGAAACGGTCCTGGGGGGAAAGCCTGATCGTCACGGCCTGTCAGTCCCTCAGTTGGCCTTGGCGCCCTTGGCGACGGCCATGCTGCGCAGCTGCTCGATGGCGCGGGACAGCTGATAGTCGGTGGCCGGATCGCCCATCTTGGACGGATCCATGGAAACGACCTTCGGCTTGCTGTCCTTCTGGGCGTCCTTTTGGCCTTCGGGCTTTTGCGCGCTGTCGGCCTTGGCGGCGTCCGCCTTGGGAGTGTCGGCTTTCTGGCCGTCGGCCTTGGATTTGTCGGGAATGGTGTCGTTCTTCAGGGCGTGCGGCAGCGCGGCCTCGCTGCGGGCCTGATCGGCATCGGGGTCGGCGGCGTCGGCGCTGACCGGCACCTTGATGTCGGGTTCGATGCCCAAAGCCTGGATCGAGCGGCCCGACGGCGTGTAATAGCGCGCCGTGGTCAGACGGATGGCACCATGGCCGGGCACCGGGATGATGGTCTGCACCGAGCCCTTGCCGAAGCTCTTGGTGCCCATCAGGGTGGCGCGATGGTGGTCCTGCAGAGCGCCCGAGACGATTTCTGAAGCCGAGGCCGAGCCATCGTTGATCAGCACCACCAGCGGCGCGCCGCTGGTCAGGTCGCCGCCATGGGCGTTGAATCGCTGGGTGTCTTCGGGATGACGGGCGCGGGTGGAAACCACTTCCTGACCGCCCGACAGGAAGTCGCTGGACACGGCCACAGCCTGATTCAGCAAGCCGCCGGGATTGTTGCGCAAGTCGATGACGTAGCCGGCCAGTTTGCCCTTCGAGTCCTTGTTCAGTTGCTCGATGGCCTTGCGCAGGTTGTCGTCGGTGGTTTCCACGAACTGACTGATGCGGATGTAGCCGACGTTGTTCTGCAGAAGCTTCGACTTGACCGTCTGAATCTTGATGACGGCGCGGGTCAGGGTGACGTCGAAGGGCGCCTGGCCTTCGCGGCGGATGGTCAGGCGGATATCGGTGTTGGGGGCGCCGCGCATGCGGTCGACCGCCTCGTTCAGGGACAGCCCCTGGACCGCGTCGCCGTTCAGATGGGTGATGAAGTCGTTGGGACGAAGTCCGGCCTTGGCGGCGGGGGTGTCGTCGATGGGCGAAACCACCTTGACCCAACCCTGCTCCATCGTCACTTCGATGCCCAGGCCTCCGAACTCGCCCTTCATCTGAACTTCCATGTCGCGGAAGGTCTTGGCGTTCATGTAGTTCGAGTGGGGGTCGAGAGAGGTGAGCATGCCGTTGAGGGCGGCCTCGATCATCTCCTCGTCGCTGACCGGCTCGACATAGTCGGCGCGGACCCGTTCGAACACGTCGCCGAACATGCCGAGCAGCCGATAGGTGTCGGTGTTCGAGGCGGCGGCCGGGGCCTTGGTCTCATCGGCGGTGGCGAGGGTGGGCGACAGTGCCAGCAGAGCGCAGGCGCCCGCCGTGATCATCAACTTCCGAATCATCCAGAGACCTTTGTCTTGCGAGCGGTGAGCCAGGGCAACGGGTTGACGGGCTGGCCGTTGTGGCGCAGCTCGACGTAAAGAAGCGGCTTGCTATCGGATTGCCCCATCACGCCGACAGGTTCACCGGACATCAGACGCTGTCCGACCTTGCCGTCGATCCGGGACATTCCCGAAAGCAGCGTATGGTATCCTTCGGCATGCTCGATGATCAAGAGAAGTCCATAGCCGCGGAACGGTCCGGCGAAGACAACTTGACCATCGTAGGGGGCGATGACCTGCGCATCGGGTCGGGTTTCGATGGAAATCCCTTTGGCCGGCAGGCCGGCTTCGTCGGTTTGGCCGAATTTGACCACCACGTTGCCACGGGCGGGAAAAGGCATGTCGCCCTGGGCTTTGCTGAAAAGCCGCAAGGAGCCGTTGTCCTTCGCTTTGTCTTTGGCTTCGGCGGCGGCGGCGTCGCGGCTGGCCTTGTCGGCGGCGGCCTGGGCGGCTTCGGCGGTTTTGCGCGCCTGTTCCTCGGCTTCGCGCGCCTGTTTGGCGGCGGCTTCCTCGGCCTGTTTTTTTTCCTTGGCGGCTTTGGCTGCGGCCAACTCGGCCTCGTGAGCGGCTTTGGCTGCGGCGATCTGGGCTTCGCGGGCGGCTTTGGCTGCGGCGCGGGCGGCGGCCTGCTCGGCCTCGCGGGCGGCTTTTTCCGCCGCGGCTTTTTCCGCCGCCTCGCGTTCTCGGCGGATGCGTTCCTGCTCCAGCCGGACCATCAGGTCGCGCAGATCCTGGGCCTCTGCCGCCATGGATTGCAGGCGCTTGTCGGTTTCCCGCTGCTGGCTTTCGGTTTCCTGCTGCATCTGCGATTTGCGGTCGAACAGGGCGGCCAGCTTGCGGTGCTGGGTGTCCAGGTCGGCGGTGGTGGCGGAAATCTTCTGGCGCTGCCGGGAAATGTCGCTGCGCAGCGAGGTCAGGCTGTCGAGGTCGGCGCGCAATTCCTTGGTCGATTGCTGGATGCGCGGCGTGATGTTGCGCAGCAGGATCGCGCTGCGTACCGTATCGGCGGGCGAGGTGGGCTGGGCCATCAAGGCTTCGGACGGACGGAAAGCCAGGCGCTGGAGGGCAGTCAGAACGCCGTTTAACTGCTGGCGCTTCAGGTCCAGGGCGCGGGTCTTCTCTTTTTCGATACTGTCCAGATCGGCCAATTGCAGCTCCAGCTCGGACAGGCTTTCTTCATGTTCCTGCACGGCGCGGGCGGCTTGGACCATATCGGATTTCAGCTGCTCCAGCTCTTTGGCCTGGCTTTCGGCCTTTTGGCGAATCTGCTCCCGTTCGGCTTGCCCCTTTTCCAAAGCCTTTTCAAGCTCTTTCAAGCGCTGGTCTGGGGCCGGAGGGGGAGGAGGAGGAGCGGCGGCAGGGCGTTCGGCAAAGGCGACGCCATCCGCTCCCACGAGCAGAAGCGCCGCCAGTACGGCAGATTTCAGGAAAGGAGCGTCAGGCCTGGGCACTAGCGGCCAGCAGAGAATGTCCGGTCATTTCGGCGGGTTGAGCCAGACCCATCAGGGCCAGGACCGTCGGCGCCACGTCGGCCAGACGGCCGTCGGTCAGCGTTTGGCCGTTGGGACCGTTCAGCAGCACGACCGGAACCTTGCCGATGGTGTGGGCGGTATAGGGTTCGCCGGTAACCTGATCGCGCATCAGTTCGCAATTGCCGTGATCGGCGGTAATCAGCATGGTGCAGCCGGCCTTGGTGATGGCGTCCTTCAGGCGCGCCAAACTGGCGTCGATGGTTTCCGCGGCCTTGATGGCAGCGGGCAGGATGCCGGTGTGGCCGACCATGTCGCCGTTGGCGTAGTTCACCACGATCAGGTCGTATTTGCCGCCGGTGATGGCCGCCGCCAGCTTGTCGGTGACGGCCGGGGCCGACATTTCCGGCTGCAGGTCGTAGGTGGCCACCTTGGGGCTGTCCACCAGGATGCGGTCCTCGCCGGGGAAGACCTGTTCGCGGCCGCCGTTGAAGAAGAAGGTGACGTGGGCGTATTTCTCGGTTTCGGCGATGCGCAGCTGGGTCAGCCCCAGATCGGACACCACTTCCCCCAGAATCCGCGACAGGCTTTCCGGCGGGAACAACAGTTCCAGGAACGCGCTCAAATCCTTGGAATATTCCGCCATGCCCAGGCGGGCGGCAAAGACCGGAAGGCGTGACCGGGGGAAGCCGTCGAAGGCCGGGTCCACCAAGGCCGAAAGGATTTCGCGGGCGCGGTCGGCGCGGAAATTGGCCATCAACAGGCCATCGCCGTCTTTCATGCCGTCATAAGTGTCGATGACGGCGGGCAGAACGAATTCGTCGGTTTTGCCGGCGGCGTAGGACGCATCGACGGCGGCGACGGCGTCGGCGGCGGTTTGTCCCTTGGCCTCGACCATGGCGGTCCAGGCCAGGGACACGCGGTCCCAACGCTTGTCGCGGTCCATGGCGTAATAGCGGCCGGACACGGTGCCGATGCGGACGGTCTTGCCGGCGACATCGGCGATGAACTTGGTCAGGAAATCGCGGGCCGAGGACGGCGGGGTATCGCGGCCGTCCAGGAAGGCGTGGACCACCACCGGCACGCCGGCGTCGGACAGGATACGGGCCAGAGCGGCCATGTGGTCCTGGTGGGAATGCACGCCGCCCGGCGACATCAGTCCCATCAGATGCGCCTTGCCGCCGGTTTTCTTCAGGTTGGCGACAAAAGACAGAAGCTGCGGGTTCCGGGCCAGGCTGCCGTCGGCCACCGCCTGATCGATGCGCGGCAGATCCTGCATGACGACGCGGCCGGCGCCCAGATTCATATGGCCGACCTCGGAATTGCCCATCTGCCCATCGGGCAGGCCGACCTGCAATCCCGACGTGGCGAGAAGCGCGTGCGGACAGGTGGCGATCAGCGAATCCCAAACCGGGGTGTCGGCCAGGGCGATGGCGTTGTCCTCGCGCTCGGGGCGATAGCCCCAGCCGTCGAGGATGCACAGAACAACGGGGCGGGCGGCAAGCTTGGTCATGGTGGTCACGCCTGAATTTCGGGGCCAGAAAGTATAAGCCAGCCATCATGGCAAAGCCATGGCAGCGAAAAGATCGAACCGGGGAGTAGAATAGTCCCCGCCCGCCGTCAAGGCCAGATCCGGCCTTTGCACCTCAGCGACGGATGAACCCTCAGCGGCAGATGCGTCCATCGTGCATGGGCACGGCGCTCATGCGGGCGGAAATCACCGGAATGCGCGAAGCCACATGGCCGCCCGGAGCGATGGGCGACCAGCGCCGGGGGCTGGGCAGAACGGCGGCCAGGGCGGCGGCTTCCCGCTGGGTCAGCTGGGCGGCGGGTTTGCGGTAATAATGGCGGGCGGCGGCTTCGGCGCCGTAGATGCCTGGCCCCCATTCGATGATGTTGAGATAGACCTCCATGATGCGGCGCTTGGGCCAGACGGTCTCCAGCATCACGGTGAGCATTGCCTCGATGCCCTTGCGCAGGAAATCTCGCCCCGGCCAAAGGAACAGGTTCTTGGCGGTCTGCATGGAAATGGTGCTGGCTCCCAGCACATGGCCGCCGTCTTCGTAGACATCCATGGCATTGTCGATGGCGGCCCAATCGAAGCCATGATGGGTGCAGAACTTGGCGTCCTCGGATGCCATCACCGCCCGTTGAAGCTCGGGCGAGATGGCCGACAGCGGCACCCAATCCTTGTCCAGTCCCTCGCCTTGAAACAGGCGGATGACCATCAGCGGTGTCAGGGGCGGCGGCACGAAGCGATAGAGGCAGACAAGTCCCAGCGGCACTCCCAGCCCGATCAGCAGAATCAGGCGCAGCAGGCGGCGTCCGGGTGTCGTCAACGGAGTGGCGGCCGGATCAGCGGGCGGCGGGCATCAGCACGCAATAGAGCTTCCGCTCATGCATGGATTTGCACAGGCTTTCCATCATGTCCTGATCGCCGTCGGCGAACAGGCGGAAATAATGGCCTTTTCCCTTGCCCGGCAGATCGACTTCGCGGATGGCGGCGTGGAAGTACAGCACGCTGGAATAGCTGTCGCTTAAAACCTTCCAGCCGCGCTCGGCGTCGGCCTTGTGGCGATAGGAGGCGAGATGAGCCTCGAACGTCGGAGCCGAGGTGGATGTTTCCTCGGCCCGTAAAGCGGGAGAGAGGCCCAAGAAGACCAACAGGCAAGCGGCAATGCGGCGGGTCATGGATGATCTCCCCTGGAATTCACGTCTCATTCCACCACCGAACGGAGCCGGGATCAAGCCGTGGCCGGGTCGGGCGTCTGCGTTGAAGCCGATTGCAGCACGCGGGCGATCTCGCCGAACAGATTCTCGGGGGTGAAGGGTTTGGCCACATAGCCGTTCATGCCGGCACTCAGGCAATGTTCGGCGTCCTCGCGCATGGCGTTGGCGGTCAGGGCGATGATGGGTAGGCCATAGCCTTGTTGGCGCAGCAGGCGGGTGGCTTGCAGCCCGTCCATGCCCGGCATCTGCACGTCCATCAGCACCAGATCGAAGATTCCGCCCGCGACGACGGCCGAAACGGCTTGTTCGCCATCGACGGCGCAGGTCACCTGATGGCCGAAGCGGCGCAGAATGGCCTCGGCCACCTTGCGGTTGACGGCGTTGTCCTCGGCCAGCAGCAGCCGCAGGGAGCGCAGGACGGGAAGATCGCGGATGGCCGGCGGATGCTCCATCTCGCGGATCGGCAAGGCGAGGTCGAACCAGAAGCTGCTGCCTTTGCCCAGGGTGCTGGATATTTTGACTTCGCCGCCCATCAGCCGGGTCAGTTGCTGACAGATGGCAAGCCCCAGTCCGGTGCCGCCGAAGCGCCGCGAAATAGAGGTGTCGGCTTGGGAGAATGCCGAGAAAAGCCGGCGCTGGGCGGTTTTGGAAATGCCGATGCCGGTATCTTCGACGGCAAAACGCAGATGGATGGTCGATGTCGCCTGTTCCAGCAGGGTGATGCGCAGGACGATGCCGCCTTTTTCGGTGAACTTGATGGCGTTCGACAGCAGGTTCAGCAGGATCTGGCGCAAGCGGTTGGGATCGCCCAGAACGGCGGACGGCAGATCGTCGGGCATGTCCACCGCCAGCGTCAGCCCTTTGTCCTGAGCATGCACCGACATCAGGGCGGCAGTAGCCTGGACGGTGGCCGCCAGATCGAAAGTGACGCTGTCCAGTTCCAGACGCTTGGCCTCGAGTTTCGAGAAATCGAGGATGTCGTTGAGAATGGTCAGCAGGGCGTCGCCGGATTGGTGGATGGTGTCGACGTAATCCTTTTGCTGTTCGGACAGGGGAGTTTCGCCAAGAAGCTGGACCATGCCGAGAATGCCGTTCATGGGCGTCCGGATTTCGTGGCTCATCATGGCGACGAATTCCGATTTGGCGCGGGCGGCGGATTCCGCCTGCTGCTTCGCCGCCGTCAGGCTTTGTTCGGCGTTGCGCCGTTCGGTGATGTCGTTGAAGGACAACAGCACGGAAATCTGCCCTTCATAAGTCATTTGGATCCCGGCCATCAGCGCCCAGAAGCGGCTGTGGTCCCGGCGGGTCAACGAAGCTTCGAAATCCCGGATCGAGCCGGCATGGGCGATACGATCAAAGCAGCGTTCCGCGGTTTTTTCGTCCTCGAACAGTTCCTGGGCGCGGATGATTTCGCCGTTGACCAGCGCCAGTTGTTCGTGGGCCGGACTGTTGTGGAACACCAGTTTCAGGTCCGACAGCCGAACGATCAGGATGGGGAACACGGAGGCGTCGAGGATCGAGCGCAGCCGTTGTTCGCTGTTCAGCAGCGCCTCTTCTCTGCTCGACAGGGCGTTCAGCAGAACATTCAGGGCGCGGGCCATGGCGCCGATCTCGTCGCCATCGGCGCCATACGGCACCGGCGGCGTCCGGCCCTCGGCCCGCGCCGTCATGACGCTTTGCAGCGCGTGCAGACGGTGGACGACGGCTCGGCGGATATAGACGAACAGGGCCAGGGTTCCCACCAGGCACGCCGCGATGCCGAGAAAAACGAGGCGGCGCTGATTCTCCATGGTGCGGGTCACGTCTTGTCCGCGTTGCCGCACACCGTCCTCCATGGCGGCGTAGATGTCGTGGACGGTATCCACCAGCCGGTTCGACAGAACGACGTTGTGCCCCAGGACGCCCCGGCTGGCCACCTCGACGCCCAGGGCGGCGCGGCGGTTGGTAATAATCCCCGCTTCTCCATCTCCCAGGCGATGCAGTTCGTCAACCACGTAGCTGAAATGTTCGGCCATGTTTGGCGGCAATGCGCTATGGGCGGCCAACAGGGCGTCCATAGCCATGGCGAAGCGGCCGTTCAGATGGTCGATCTCGATGGGCTGTTCGCTGGCGCCGATCGCCAGTCCCATGGTCATGGCTTCGGCGGCGCGGCGCGAGAACTGCTGCATGGCGGCGCTTTGATCGAGTATCTTCAAGGCTTCGCGCGTATCGCCCCCGCCCGGGCGGGCCAAATCGACTTTCAACCGGGTTTGCAGACGTTCGACTTCGGCGGCGGTGTCGTCACGGCGCCGGTCCGACAAGGCGATCATCTCGGAAACCAATTGCCGGCGCTGGGCTTCGTTGGCGAAGCGGCGGCCGACGATGTCGTCGACACGGTCCAGGTTGACGGCCAAGTCTTTTTGCAGATCGCGCAGGCGGGCCGCCTGCTCTTTGCCGGTGCTGGCCGGATCCAGGCTTGAAATCAGCTCGTTCAGCCAGTTTAACTGATCGGCCAGACGCAATTTCTGGCTGTCCCGGGCCATTTGTGTGCGGGTGTCGGCCAGTTGCGGAGCCTGGGCGACAATGCTTTCGCTTTGCTGGCTCAGGCGTCCGGCGGCTTCGATGCTGGGCAGCCATTGGCTGGTGATTTCCTCGAAGCCGTTGCGGAACAGACTCAACGAGTTCAAGGCCACCAGACCGGCGGCCAGCACCAAAGCCGCCATCAAGGCCAGACCGGTCATCAGACGCAGGGAGATTCCGATATTGGCGAAACGGCGGAAAATCATCGCAGCGGCGGCGCATAAATCAGGCCGCCCTGGGTCCAGGGGGCGTTGATGCCGCGTTCGCCCTTCATGGGCGATCCGGCCCCGAAATGGCGGGTGAAGATTTCGCCGTAATTGCCGACTTGGCGGATGATCCGTTTCGCCCAACCGGGCGCGACACCCAGGCTTTCGGCATAATCACGGCTTTTTCCGGTCAGAATGTCCACTTCCGCTCCACCGTCTTCAGCCGGCTTGTCGATATTGGCTGAGGTCAGGCCATGTTCCTCGGCGGCGATCAGGGCGAAGACGGTCCAGCGCACCAGTTTGATCCATTGAGGGTCGTCGCTGCGAACGGCAGGGCCGATAGGCTCCTTGGAGATCACCTCGGGCAGCAAGTCGTGGTCGTTGGGGTTTTGGGCATCCAGGGCAAGCCGCGCCAGCAGCGCGAACCGATCGCCGGTCATGACGTCGCAGCGGCCTTTCAGATAGGACTGCCAGACCCCCTGATCCGATTGCGTGGGCAGGATGCGGACGCTCATATGCTCGCGCAGGACAAATTCGGCGAGATTGCGTTGAGACGTGGTGCCGTCGGCAACGCAGACGGTTCCGCTTTTCAGGTCGCGGATGCTTTTCAGATGCAGGGAATGGTGGGCGAGAAAGGATTGCCCATCGTAAAGATAAATGGCGGGAAAGGCTAAATTCAGGCGCGTTTCCCGCTCCAGGGTAATGGTGGCGCCATCGGCCAGAACGTCGATGTTTCCGGCCGCCAGAACATTGAAGCGGGTCAGGCTTTCGATGGGAACGATGTCGATCTTTCCGGCGTCGCCCAGCGTTGCGGCGGCAAGGGCCCGGCACAAATCGACCATGATGCCGGTCCATTGGCCTTGGGCGTCGGGGGCGGCGTAGCCGGGAAGGACATTGGCACCGCATTGAACGACGCCTCGGGCCTTGATGGCGTCCAGGGTCGGCCCGGCTTGGGCCGGCTGGAGCCACAGCAGCGACGTCAGGACGGCGACGGCGGCAAGAAGCCCGAAGAACAAGCTTTTGGTCATGGGCCGCGGATCCTTCCTTCGTGCCGTCAATCACAAGGCGTTCAATTATGCTGCCATCCCCTGTTCGCGCCCGCAACAGCCACAGGCTGGTTCAGGCCAAAGCTTCACGCCGGCGATTTCTCAGGAATGTCCGTGACGGTGGTGGGCATCGGGAAAATGGGCGTGGCTGTGTTGCAGCGGGGCATGTTGATGCGGGTGGCTGTGAGGGCCATCGGGGGCGTCGTCGCCGGGATCATGGTCATGGCGGTGGTGCGGGTCGGCGTGGTCGTGCATATGATCGTGACTGGCGAGCGGATGATCGTGCTCGTGTTCGTGCCGTTCCGTCAGATGCAGCCATAGCCCCAGAGCCATCAACAGAGACGCAGCCAGCAGGCGGGGACCGGGCATTTCCCCCAGCAGGGGCAGGGCCAGAATGGCGCCGATCAGCGGCGCCATGGAAAAATAGGCTCCGGCCCGGGCGGAGCCCAATCCGCGCAAGGCCAGGACGTAAAGCACAAGGCTGACGCCGTACCCCAGAAAACCGATCATCGCCGCCGTCGCCGCCAATCCGGGGCCGGGCAGCGCCGCTCGGGCGACGGTCAGAGCCAGGATCAGGTTGCAGCCGCCGGCGGCCAATCCTTTCCAGGCGGCGATGCGCACCGGATCGGACAGGGAGACCTTGCGGGTCAGGTTGTTGTCGACGCCCCAGCACAGACAGGCGGCAAGAATGGCGGCCGGCGGGCCCAGGCTGGTGAGCATCGGACGTTGGAAGCCGCCGTCCCAGGCCAGGATGACGGCGCCGGCGGTGATGGCGGCCATGCCCAGGCCGATGCGCCGCCCGATGTTCTCGCCGAAAACGGCCCAAGCCAGCAGCGAGGTGAAAACCCCTTCGGTGGTCAGCAGCAGCGAAGCGGCGGACCCCTGGGTGCCTTTCAGTCCCATCATCAGCAGAACCGGGGCGAGAATGCCGCCGAACAGGATGGCGGCGGCCAGCCAGGGAATATCTTTTCGGTCGACGCGCTGGCCGCTGGGGCGCAGCAGGGCCAGCAGCCCCAATCCCAGGCCGGATCCCATGTACAGCATTCCCGCCAGCAGCCAGGGATCGCAATCCGCCAGCAGAAGCTTGGCGAAGGGTGTACTGGCTCCGAACAGGACGGCGGCGGCCAATCCGGCAAGAACGGCCGGATGAGCGTGGACGTGGCGATGGTGAGGGTGATCGTGACCGGATGACATGCCCTACAGCATATCATCCGGACGCCTCTTGGGAATTAGTGGTTTTCGCCGGACTCGGCTGCCTCGGCCTTGCGGCGCGCGGCGAAGGCGTTGGCGGCGCGGACGGCCACCAGATGTCCGCCATGTTCGGCGATGTCGCTCTCCACGGCGCTACGCTTGGTGGCGGCAAGGCCAGCATGACCGCTGGCGTCGACGGCGACGAAATATTCGAAACTCATGATAGGCTCCTGAAACCTCCCCGATCGGGAGACAAGGAGAACTTAGCACCTGGAACGTGGCGGAATTAAGTCGTTTCTTCCAGAAAAACAGTGGATTATCCGCCACTCTTTCGCCACTTTTCTGTGCGAGACAGCCAAGCCCCTCAGTCTGCAAGAGAGCGTCCGACCGTGCCTACCCGCCGCAGTTTCCTGGCCGCCTCGGCGGCTTTTGCCGCCTTGCCCAGACTGGCCTGCGCCGCGTCGTTGCCGAAAGACTTCCTGTGGGGCGCGTCCACTTCTGCCTTGCAGATCGAAGGCGCGGTCGCCGAGGACGGGCGCGGTGCCAGCATCTGGGAGACTTTCGCCAAGCGGCCCGGCGCCATCATGGACGGATCGCATCCGGACGTCGCCTGCGATCATTATCACCGTTGGCCGGAAGACGTGGCGCTGATGAAGTCTCTGGGATTGGGGGCTTATCGCTTTTCCATCGCCTGGCCACGGGTGTTGCCCGGCGGCACGGGAAAGGTCAACGCCAAGGGGCTTGATTTTTACGACCGGTTGGTGGACGGCCTGCTGAAGGCCGGGGTGCGGCCGATGGCCTGTCTCTATCACTGGGATTTGCCCCAGCCCTTGCAGGACAAGGGCGGCTGGCTGAACCGCGACATGGCCGGGTGGATGAGCGACTACGCTCTGGCGGCGGCGCGGCGGCTGGGGGATCGGGTCAAGGATTGGTTCGCCCTGAACGAACCGTCGGTATCCGCCATCTTCGGCCACGGTTATGCCGAACATGCGCCGGGCCTGAACGGAGGGGCGCCGGCCATTCTGGCGGCGCTGCACCATCAGAATCTGGCGCAGGGCAGAACTCTGGCGGCTTTGCGGGCCGAGAACAAGGGATGGGCCCTGGGGACGGTGCTCAGCCTGCAGCCCATCGTACCTGCTTCCGACCGGCCCGAGGACGCCGCCGCCGCCATCCGCTGGGACGCGGTGTGGAACCGCGTCCCCTTGGATGGCGTCATGCGGGGGCTGCCGCCGGATATCCTGGCCGACGCCATGGTCGATCTGATCAAGCCGGGCGACATGGAAAGCATTCGTTTTCCGCTGGATGTGCTGGGGGTGAATTATTATTCGCCGCTGACCATCCAGCACCAGCCGGGCCGGGCCTTCGACGCCTGGTGGGGCGTTCCGCGCATCGCCCGCCGCACGGCCATGGACTGGCCGGTGGAGCCGGGCGGGCTGCTGCAAGTGCTGACCGAACTGAAGGAACTGTACGGCAATCCCAACGTGCTGATCACCGAAACCGGCGCCGCTTTCGACGACCATCCGCAAGGGGACGGCGTGGCCGACCCCGAGCGCACGGCCTTTCTGGCCGATCATCTGAACGCGGTGATCAAGGCCCGGCAGGCCGGCTGCAAGGTCGGCGGTTATTTCGTCTGGTCGTTGCTGGACAACTGGGAGTGGCAGTACGGCTATTCACGCCGCTTCGGAATCACCTATATTGATTATGCGAGCCAGCGGCGGATGCCCAAGGACAGCTTCCGCTGGTATGCCAAACGCATCAAAGAGGGCGTGGCGTGAGAGAAATCGACAAGGATTTGTGGTTGTGGGACGGTCTTGAGGATGCCGAGGCGCGGCAAAAGGCGGTTCACGGGCATCTGGCCGGTTTGTTGGGATGCGCGCCTTCGTCCCTGCACATCGTCCGCGACGACCTGGGGCGGCCCCTGATCGAAAAGCCCAGCACGCCATTGCAGTTCAGCCAGGCCCGGCGCGACGGAATGGTGGCTTTGGCCGCCGACGAAGACGGACGGGCGGTCGGCGTCGACGTGGAAATTCCCCAGTCTGGTCCCTGGATTGAAACGGTGGCCGGGGATTTCTTCTCGGCGGCGGAAAAACGCTGGCTGCGGGGATTGGACGATTCCGAGCGCGCCGACAGTTTCTTCCGGCTGTGGACAGCCAAAGAGGCGGTGCTGAAGGCGTTGGGCCTGGGCATCGCCCAAGGCATGGCCGAACCGGACTTCAAAAGCCAGCTGGCCAAGGGGCATCCTTTCGAGGCTGAAGCCGCCCAAGTCGAGGCGTTTGGAAAGAGCTTTCACCTGAAATGGTACTTTCCCCAGGTGGACAACATCCCCCTGGTTTTATGCCGGGCGGTTCAGAACCCTTGAATCCAGGCATGGCTCTCTTCTAAAAAGAGGTCTTTATAATCCGCCGCCAAAGCAGTATGCCCGAGGCCGATTCGCTCTTTAGTCCGCCAGATCAGGCTTTCATGACCGGCGGTAGTTGGAAGACATGACCCACGTTTCGCCCGTTTTGCCGGCCTTTTTCCCTCATTGGGAGCCGAGCCTTCTCAAGGATGAACTGCTGTCCGATCTGTTCGCCGGTTCGGCGCGGCAGTTCGGCGCCCGCCCGGCCCTGGAGTTCGCCGGCCAGATTGTCTCCTATGAAGAATTGGAACGACGGGCCAACCGTTTCGCCAGCGCCCTGCGGGAGCGAGGCATCGGGCGCGGCAGCTTCGTCGGTCTATGGATGCAGCGTTCCGCCGACCTGCATGTGGCGTTGCTGGGCATTCTGAAATCGGGCGCGGCCTACCTGCCCTTCGATGCCGACGCCCCCATCGATCGGGTTGCCGACTGCATGGCCGATTGCCAGGCCGTAGGCATCGTGGTGGACGCCGTCAACGGCGCGAAGCAAGGCGATCTACCGGCGGCGCGTCTGGATTTCGCCACGGTCCTGGCCGGAACCGGGAACGGCGCCGCCCCCGATCTGCGGGCCGAAGGCATGGGACCGCAGGATCCTGCCTATGTGATTTATACCTCGGGCTCCACCGGCAAGCCCAAGGGCGTGGTCATCAGCCACCGCAACATCTGCCATTTCCTGCGCTCGGCCAATCTGGTCTACGGCCTGAACGAGCGGGATGTGATGTTCCAGGGCGCTTCGGTCGCCTTCGATCTGTCGCTGGAAGAAATCTTCCTTCCCTACATGACCGGAGCCAAGCTGTGGGTGGCCAGCCGGCAGACCATGCAGGATACGGAAAATCTGGCCGGCATCCTGAGCGCCGCCGGGGTGACGGTGATCGATACCGTGCCGACCCTGCTGTCCATGCTGCCTGCCGACGTGCCGTCGCTCCGTATCATCATCCTGGGCGGCGAGGCCTGTCCTCCGGCCCTGGCCGAACGCTGGTGCCGGCCGGGGCGGCGCCTGTTCAACAGCTACGGCCCTACCGAATCGACGGTGGTGGCTACCGTCGCCGAGGTGACGCCCGGCCAGCCGGTGACCATTGGACGGCCCATTCCCAACTATACCTGCTATATCGTCGACGAGGCTCTCAGGCCGGTGCCGCCTGGCGTGCAGGGCGAATTGCTGATCGGCGGTCCCAGCGTGGCGGCGGGGTACTTGAACCGTCCGGATCTGACGGCGCAGAAATTCATCGACAATCCCTTCGCTTCCGGCCGCAACGACCCGTTTCTCTATCGTTCGGGGGATGCGGTCAGCCTGGACGAAAACGGCAACATCGCATTCCACGGCCGCATCGACGATCAGGTGAAAATTCGCGGATATCGCGTTGAACTGGGTGAGATCGAAGCCCGGCTGGCCCAGTTGCCGGGAATTTCCCATGCCGCCGTGGTGGTGCGCCAGGATGGCGGCACCGATCGGCTGGTGGCGTTCCTGACCGGCAAGGATATTGGCGACCGCGCTTACTTCCGCGAAGCGCTGAAGGCCGATCTGCCCTGCTACATGATTCCGTCCCATTACGAAGCGGTCGAGGAACTGCCGCGTCTGGCGTCGGGCAAGGTCAACCGCAAGGCCTTGCAAAATCTGCCATTGTCCGCCGTCGAGGCCGAGGAGCAGGAAGACCCCGCCACCGAGACCGAGGCTTTGCTGCTGGCGGCGGCCCGCACCGTGTTTCCCGGGCAATCCCTGCCATTCGACGCCGATGTCTTCACCGACCTGGGGGGGCATTCCCTGATCGCCGCCCGCTTCGTTTCGGCGGTGCGCCAGACTCCGGCCTTGGCGGGTCTGACGTTGCAGGACGTTTATAACGTCCGCACCTTGCGGGCCATGGCCGCCTTGCTGGATCAACGCGGTATCGGCGTCGAGCGCGATCTGTCGTTTACTCCGCCGCCCTTCCTGCGCCGTCTGTTGTGCGGTCTGGCCCAGGCGGCGGTGTTGCCGCTGATCCTGGCTCTGACCACCGCGCCTTGGCTGGGGGTGTTCGTGGCCTATCAGCTGTTCTCGGGCGAGGAACAGAATTTCTTCGACGAGGTGGTGGCCTTGCTGGTCACCTACGGCGTCATCAACATCAGCACCTTCTTTGTCGCCGCCACAGGCAAATGGATCGCCATCGGCCGGACCAGGCCGGGCCGTTATCCTTTGTGGGGCGTCTATTATTTCCGCTGGTGGCTGTCGCAGCGCTTCATCAGCATGGTCCATGTGAAATGGCTGCAAGGCACGCCTCTGATCCGTGTTTATTTGCGGATTTTGGGCGCCAAGATCGGCAATGACGTCATCCTTGGCGATTTCGAGGCCGGAGCCGTGGATCTTATCTCGATCGGCGACGGCGCCTCGCTGGGAGCCAAACTGCTGCTGTCGAACGCCGAGGTGGTGGGCAACGAACTGATCATCGGCCGCATTGACATCGGCGCCGATGTCATCATGGGCAGTTCCTGCGTGGTTTGCGCCGATACGGTGTTGGGCGAGGGAACACAGATGGGCGATCTGACCAGCCTGCCGGTCGGCACCCGCACGGGGGCCTGGGAACGCTGGGACGGCACGCCGGGCCGCAAGATCGGCTCGGTCGATCCTGCGTCCCTGCCCGAGGCGGCCCAGGCCGGAGCCTTGCGTCGCGCCGCTCAGGGACTGCTGTATTTGGGCATGCTGCTGATCCTGCCGCCGGTTTCGCTGATCCCCATCCTGCCGGCGTTCTATTTCATCGACACGTTCGGCGACCAGTTGGCCGAGCAGTGGGGGATCGACCCGTTGCTGATGCTGCCCATGACCGCCTGGCCGGCGGCCATCGCCCTGATCGCTTTTACCGTCCTGCTGATCGCCCTGGTGCGCTGGACCGTGCTGCCGCGGGTCCGGGCCGGTCATTATTCGGTGCATAGCTGGTTCTATCTGCGGAAATGGTTCGTCGCCTTGGCGACGGAACTGACGCTGGAAACCCTGTCGTCGTTGTATGCCACGGTCTACATGCGGGCCTGGTATCGGTTGATGGGCGCCAAGATCGGCAAGGACTCCGAAATTTCTACCAATCTGGCGGGACGTTACGACCTGACCGAAATCGGCGAAAAATGCTTCATCGCCGACGAAGTGGTGCTGGGCGATGAAGAAATTCATCGCGGCTGGATGATCCTGGAGCCGGTGAAGACGGGCTCGCGGGTGTTCGTCGGCAACGACGCTGTGGTGCCGCCGGGCAGTTCGATCCCCGATGGGGCTTTGATCGGCATCAAGTCGCGTCCGCCGTCCGACGGTACGGCCATGGCCGAAAGCGACATCTGGTTCGGGTCGCCGCCGTTGAAACTGCCGGTGCGCCAGCGTTTCGACGACGTCGCCGCTAACTGGACCTATACGCCGCCGCGCTGGCGCCGCTTGGCCCGCGCTCTGTTTGAGGCTTTCAGCGTGTCGCTGCCGACCATGCTGTTCATCGTCTTCGGCACGCTGGCCGTGGATTTTCTGGCGCCGTCGATCCTGGCGCGCGACTACTGGGGCGTGATTCCCCGTTTCATGGCCTGTAGCGTGGTGATTTCCTGCTCGCTGGTGCTGGCCGCCATCGCCGTCAAGTGGCTGACCATGGGAACCTATCGTCCCACGGTGAAGCCCATGTGGTCGTGGTGGGCGCTTCGCACCGAGGCAGTGGCGGTGATGTATTGGGGCATGGCCGGCAAGGTGTTGCTGGATCATCTGCGCGGCACGCCGATGCTGCCGTGGGTGCTGCGCCTGTTCGGCAGCAAGTTCGGCAAGGGCGTGTTTATGGACACCACCGACATTACCGAATTCGACTGCATCGATGTCGGCGATTTTTGCGTGATCAACTCGTTGTCGGCGCTTCAGACCCACCTGTACGAGGACCGGGTGATGAAGGTCGGTCGGGTGGTGCTGGGAACGGGGGTGTCGGTTGGCGCCGGCTCGACGGTGCTCTATGACACCCATTGCGGCGATTTCTCCCGCGTCGGTCCGCTGACCATCATCATGAAGGGCGAGGAAATTCCCGCCAGCAGCGAATGGCAGGGCGCTCCCGCCGTCAGCGTCGCCTGAATCGGCCTATTGGCCCATTTGCCAAAGATACTGGTTCAGGAACGGCGTGATGCGGGATGCGGGAATGAAGGCGGTCAGATCGATTTTCTGATCGGCGCTGCTCAGTTCCAGGAAGACGATGCCGGCCAGACAGCCTCGGGCCGGATCGAAGACTCCTCCGCCCGAGGCGCCATGATGGAAGCCGGTGGTCAGCAGGTTGGTCCAGCCGTTGGTTTCGACCACTTTTTCGTTCCGCCGCTCCATGGGTTGGGGGAACGTGGTGGCGGGTGAGACTTTTTCCTGCGCCGCCACTAGAACCGGCTGATTGAGCCCGGCATTGCTGGCGCAGACGGTTACCGCTTCCTGGTCCCGCCGCGCTGGCGGTAGGGCGGCGGCGTCGATCTTGATCAAGGCCAGATCCAGATCGGGTTCGATGCGGCTGCCGTCCAGCACCACCTTCGCATCCATGATCATATGTTCCTGCCCCATCAGCTTCACTTCCGGGTGGCCGGGATTGACGGTGATGACGTGGGCGGCGGTCAGAACCAGCCCTCCCCCCAGATAGACGCCCGAGCCGTGAGAGAACAGCTTGCCGTCGCCCGAATCCTTCTGGACATGCATCAAGGCCTGTTCTGGCGATGGCGGCGGGGCGGCCAGTCCCAGAGAAGGCAGTCCGAGCACAATCAGAAGCAGGGGAAGCGAAATTTTTTTCATGCGGCAAGCTTAACGCCGCCGGGGCCGTTCTGCCAATCCCTGCAGTTTTCTCCCGTTTCTGGGTAATTTTTGCCGGGTAGAAGCTCTGCTGATCGCGGGGGAAATTAGCAAATTCTTTAAATTCAAGCAGCTATAACATGGCATGGGTCCTGCAAAGGATGGGTTGGTCAAAGCTTTGCGTTGGGACGGTTTGGTCGCCGTCTGCTTGAAGAGGACAACGCGGAGCGAGCCTGGAAACGGGCAAATTGGGGTCTGAACGGTGGCTACTTCCATCTCGTCATATAGCGCAGTGCAAATTGCCGCGATGACGAAGACTGACATCCAGGGTCTTACTGCGACTCAGATTCAGTCTTTGGCGTCCTGGCAGGTCGCCGCGCTGACCACGACGGAAATCACCGAACTTTCGTCGACCCAGTTTTCCTATTTCCTGACCACCCAGGTCGCTTCGCTGACGTCGGATCAGATCGCCGCGATCAGTTCCAACCAGCTTGGTTTCAGCGCCACGCAAATCGCCGTGCTGAACGCGGTGCAGATCGACGCTTTCAGCACCACCGACATCGCCGCCTTCACCACCACCCAGATCAAGGCGCTGTCCACCACCGATATCGCCGCGCTGACGGCCGATCAGTTGGCCGCCATGTCGGCGACGCAGGTCGGGGCCTTCACCACCACTCAGATCAAAGCGCTGACCAACGACGAAGTCTCGGCGTTGACCAACACCCAGATCGGCGGCATGACCAGCACCCAGCTGTCGGCTTTGACCAGCACCCAGATGGGTGCCTTGTCCGACAGCCAGCTGGACGCCTTCACCACCACGCAGATCGTCGGCTTGACCTCGACCGCTTTGGGGGCGCTGACCGTCGACCAGCTGAGTTCGCTGTCGGTGGAACAGGTGGTGGCTTTGACCAGCACCCAGTTGAAAGGCCTGAGCGGCGAGCTGTTGAACACCCTTACCATCGCCGAACTGGTGTCCATGAGTTCGACCCAGATCGCCGGTCTGACCTCGACCCAGGTCGGTCAGCTGTCTCTGGACCAGCTGGCGGTTCTCAGCGTTACCCAGATTGCCGGCTTGACGTCGGTGCAGCTCAAGGGCCTGACGGAAACCCAGACCGGTGCCCTGACCATCACTCAGTTGGGGGGCATCACCTCGACGGCGGTGAAGGGGTTGTCCACCACCGACATTCAGGCCCTGAGCCAGACTCAGCTCAACGCTTTGAGCTTGACCCAGCTCGCCGGTCTGACCACCACCCAGGTGGCCTCGATGACGGCTACCGAAGTGTCCGAGCTGACGACCACTCAGCTGGCGGCCATGACGGCGACTCAGTTCTCGGCGCTGACCGCCGATCAGATGAGCGGTTTGACGGCCGCTCAGCTGGCGGTCATCAACACCACCCAGTTGCGCGGCCTGACCAGCACCGCCATCGGCGCTCTGTCCATGGATCAGATCGCCGCGTTGAACAGCACGCAAATCTATTTTCTGACCAGCACCGAGATCAAGGGGCTGACCGGCGATCAGTTGAGCAGCCTGACCAGCACGGAAGTCTCCTATCTGACCAGCACCACTCTGGCGGGCTTGACCAGCACCCAGATGACGCAGATCGGTGCCGACCAGCTGGCCGCCCTCAACACCACTCAGATGGCGGGTCTGACCAGTACCCAGATGTCGGCGCTGACGGCGGACCAGTTGAGCAACCTGACCTCGACCCAGTTGGGCGCGGTGACGGTGACGGCGGTGAAGGGGCTGACCAGCACGGAACTGGCGGCGCTGTCCGCGACCCAGCTGGCCGGTTTCACCACCAGCCAGATCGCCGCTCTGACCGCCACGGCCATCAAGGGCCTGACGGATGTTCAGTCGTCCAGCCTGTCGACCACGCTTCTGCATGCCCTGACCAGCACGCAGATGGCGGCCTTGAGTTCGACGGCGCTGTCGGCCCTGACCACCACCCAGGTTCAGTCCTTAAGCACCACCCAGATCAAGGCCTTGTCCAGCACGGCCTTGGGTTCGTTGTCGTCGGATGACTTGGGTGAGTTCACCAGCACCGAATTCGCGTTGTTGACCAGCACGCAGATGAAAGGGCTGACCGGCGACCAAATCGCCGCGCTGACCACCACCGAACTGTCGGCGGTGACCAGCACCCAGCTTGGGGGGCTGACCACCACCCAGCTGTCCTATCTGACCAGTGATCAGATGTCGTCGCTCAGCACGACCCAGCTGCGTGGCCTGAACAGCTCGCAGATCGCCGCGCTGTCCTCGGATCAGCTGAATGCCATGAACAGCACGCAGCTGAATTCCATCACCACCACCGCCATCAAGGGCCTGACCAGTACCGAGATGGCGGCGCTCAGCACGACGTTGCTGGCCAGCCTGACCACCACTCAGATGACCTATCTGACGGCAACCGCGCTTGGTGGTCTGAGCGACACCCAGATTCCTTCGCTGACCACCACCCAGTTGTCGGTGCTGAGCTCCAGCCAGATGGGCGGTCTGACCTCGACGGCGGCTTCGGCGTTGACGGCGACCCAGGTGGCGGCGCTGAACACCACGCAGATCAAGGGATTGTCGGTGACGGCGGTCAGCGGCTTGACCGTTACCGATTTCGCCGAGCTGTCCTCCAAGCAGCTGGCGGCGCTGACGGCGGCGCAGATCAAGGGATTGTCGGTCGATCAGCTTGACGGCTTGACCGCGACCGAATTGGCGGGTCTGAGCAGCACCCAGATCGCCGCGCTGAATACCACGCAGATTTCCAGCCTGACCACCACCGAGGTCAGCCTTCTGAGCAGCACGCAGCTGTCGGGCCTGACCAGCACCCAGATCGGCGCGTTGAGCGGCGATCAGATCGGCATCTTGAGCAAGACCCAGCTTTTGGCGCTGTCGACCAGCAGCCTCAAGGGGCTGACCAGCACGGAGATGTCGCAGTTCAGCGTCACCCAGATCGCGCAGTTCAACACCACTCAAATCAAGGCGCTGACGACCACGGCTCTGACCGGGTTGGCCGATACGCAGGCGGCGGCGTTGAGCACCAGCCAGCTGACGGTGATGACCTCGACCCAGTTGTCGGCCTTGACCAGCACGGCGGTGTCGGCTCTGAACGCCACCCAGCTTTCGGCGATGAATTCGACTCAGATCAACGGCCTGTCGACCACCGCCATTTCCAACATGACGGCGACGGATCTGGCCGAGCTGACCAGCACGCAGCTGGCGTCGCTGACCAGCACCCAGGTCACCAGCCTGACCGGTGATCAGCTGTCGGGTCTGACCTCGACCGAACTCGGCTATCTGACCAAGACTGAAATTTCCAACCTGACCGCCACTCAGCTGGATTATCTGACGACGACCCAGATCGCGGCCCTGACGACGACCCAGCTGTCGGGTCTGACCGCGGCCCAGCTCGGGACGTTGAGCAATGATCAGATTGCGGCCCTGACCACCACGCAGATTCACAATCTGACCGTGACCCAGATGCGGGGGTTGAACAGCACCGAGGTTTCCGGGCTGACCACCACCCAGTTGACCACCCTGACGGCGACACAGTTCGGCGCCATCAGCACGACGGCTTTGTCCGGTCTGTCCGATACCCAGGTGACGTCGCTGACGACGACGCAACTGGCCACGCTGACGGCGTCCCAGTTCAGCGCCCTGACCTCCACCGCCGTCTCGGCCATGACGGGAACTCAGATTTCCGCGCTGACCGCCACCCAGGTGGCGGGTCTGTCGACAACTTCGATCTCCAGCCTCTCGGCCGACGATCTGGCTCAGTTGAGTAGCCGGCAATTGTCGTCGCTGACCAGCACGCAAATCCGCAGCCTGACGGCGGATCAGATTTCCAGCCTGACCTCGACCGAGTTGTCGGCGCTGAGCAGCACGCAGATTTCCTATCTGACCACCAACCAGCTGTCGGCCCTGACCACCACTCAGATGACCCAGCTGTCGACCAGTCAGATTTCCGGGTTGAACAGTTCGCAGGTGGCGGGCCTGAGTTCGGATCAGATCGACGCTCTGAACACCAGCCAATTGCAGGCTTTGACCACGACGGGTCTGTTGGGCCTTGCCAGTTCAGACGTGGCTTCGCTGACCGTGACGCAGCTGACAAGCCTGACATCGAATCAGATCAAGGCACTGACCACCACGGCGCTGTCGGGTCTTTCCGACACCCAGGCCGCCGCCCTGACCACCACGCAACTGTCGGTGTTGACCAGCACGCAGATGGGGGCCTTGACCAGCACGGCCATTTCGGCCCTGAACGCCACCCAGTTGGCGACGCTGAACACCACCCAGATCGCCGGCATTTCCAGCACCGCCATCGCCGCCATGACCACCACCGAACTGGCGATGCTCTCGGCCAAGCAGTTGGCGGCGCTGACGTCGACTCAGCTGGGCGGATTGAGCAACGATCAATTGTCCGACATGACCAGCACCGAGCTGTCGGCGCTGACCAGCACCCAGGTCGCCGGGCTGAACGCCACGCAGCTGAACAGCTTGACCACCACGCTGTTCTCGCAATTGACCAGCACTCAGTTGGCCGGGCTTTATAGCGGCCAGCTGGCGGTTCTGGACGCCAATCACGTCGCCGCCTTGACCACGACGCAATTGGCCGGTCTGACCAGCACCCAATTGAAGGGGTTGACCAGCACCGAACTGGGCGAACTGACCACTTCCCAGGTAGCGGCGCTGACCACGTCGCAGATTTCCGGCCTGACCAGCACCGCCGTATCGGGGTTGGCCGCCACTCAGATCGCCGTTCTGAATTCGACCCAGCTGGCCATGCTGACCAGCACCCAGATGAGCGGCCTGACCAGCACCGCCGTCGGCGCCCTGACCGCCACTCAGCTTTCGACGCTGAACACGACGCAGCTGAACGGCCTCAGCACCACCGCCATCGCGTCGATGACGTCGACCGAACTGGCGCTTTTGACCACCAAGCAGCTGTCGTCGCTGACCACGACCCAGATCGCTTCCCTCAGCAGCACCCAATTGTCGGGTTTGAACGCCACCGAGCTGTCGGCGCTGACCAGCACTCAACTGTCGGCTTTGACCTCCGATCAGCTGAACGGTTTGGCGGCGACCCAGTTCAGCGCCCTGACCACCACACAGCTGTCGTCCATGACTTCGACGCAGCTGTCCACTTTGGACAGCGATCACGTGGCGGCCATGAGCGTGACGCAGCTGTCCAGCCTGACCAGCACACAGTTGCAGGGGCTGACCAGCACTGAAGTGGGCGAACTGACCGTGACCCAGCTGTCGGCGCTGACCAGCACGCAGATTTCCGGCATGACCAGCAGTTCGCTGGCCGGACTGACGGCGACCCAGGCGGCGGCCTTGAGCGTCACGCAGATGAAGGGGCTGACTTCGACCCTGATCAGCGGGCTGTCGGCCACTGCTGCCGCCGCCTTGACCACCACGCAGCTGTCCTCTTTGAACAGCACACAGTTGGCCGGTCTGTCGGCCACCGCCGTCGCCGGCTTGACCAGCACGGAACTGGCGGCCCTGACCTCGAAGCAGCTATCGGGTCTGACCAGCACTCAATTGGCGGCCCTGAGCGATTCGGCCATCACCTCGCTGACCACCACCGAGGCCTCGGCGCTGACCAGCACTCAATTGTCCGGCCTGTCGGCCTATCAGATGTCCGAACTGTCGACCAGCGTCATCGCCTCGCTGACCAGTACACAGGTTTCGGGCCTGACCAGCACCCAGGTCGCTTCGCTGACCGTCACCCAGATCGAGTCCATGAGCGCCACCCAACTGGCGGCCATTACCAGCACGGCCATCTCGGGTTTGGCCGACACCCAGACGGCGGTCCTGACCGCCGCCCAGATGGCGGCGCTGACCACCACCCAGATCGCAGCTTTGTCCACCAGCGCGGTGTCCGGGCTGTCTTCGACCGATCTGTCGGCCTTGACCAGCACTCAGTTCGGCGCTTTGTCGGCTGACCAGTTCTCGGCTCTGAGCCGTACTCAGATTACCGAACTGTCCACCGCCCTGATCAGTTCGCTGACCACCACTGAAATCAGCGGTCTGACCGGAACCCAGTTGTCGGCCCTGACCACGACCCAGCTTTCGGCCTTGACCGCCAGCCAGGTGGCGGCCTTGACCAGTTCCGGCCTGTCCGGCCTGACCACCACCCAGATGGCGACTCTGACCACCACCCAGTTGTCGGCCTTGACCACCACGGCTCTGGCCGGTTTGAAGGATACCCAGGCGGCGGCGCTGAACACCACGCAGTTGTCCGGCCTGAGCACCGACCAGATCGCGGCCCTGACCAGCACGGCCCTGTCGGGCATGACCGTTACCGAGATCGCCGCCCTGAGCACCAAGCAGGTGGCGGCGCTGACCAGCACGGCTCTCGGCGGCTTTGCCGACACCCAGTTGGCGGCTTTGTCGGTGACTCAGCTGGCGTCGCTGACCACCAGCGACATGTCCAGCCTGACCAGCACCCAGCTTGCCGGCCTGAACGTCACCCAGCTTGCCGCCTTGTCGACGAATCAGGTCTCGGCTCTGAGCGGCGCCGCCCTGACCGGCTTGGATGCCACTCAAATGGCGGCCTTGGGCACGGCCCAGGTTTCGGCCCTGACGACGACGGAGCTGTCGGCTCTGACGGCGACCCAGGTGGCGGCTTTGACGGCCTCACAGATCTCCAGCCTGAACGCCACTCAGATCGCCAGTCTGACCAGCACCGAAATGTCGGCTTTCACCGTCACTCAAATGTCGGCCTTCAGCGTTACGCAATTGCGGTCCTTGACCAGCACCGCCATGTCCGGCCTGACGGCGACCCAGGTGGCAGCCCTGTCCGTCGATCAATTGGGCGAGCTGACCACCACCCAATTGTCGGCCCTGACCACCTCGGCCATTTCCGGTCTGACCACCACCGAGCTGGCGGCTTTGAGTGCCAAGCAGTTTTCGGGCCTGACCAATACCCAGGTGTCGGCGCTGAACGAAACCCAAATCGGGGCCTTGTCCACCAGCCTGATCCAGGCCTTGACCACCACCGAAGTCAGCGGTCTGGTCGATACCCAGGTCGCGGCTTTGTCGTCGGCCCAGTTGGCGGCCTTGAGCGATCTGCAGGTGGCGGCGCTGACCAGCACCGGCATTTCCGGCCTGACCACCACCCAATTGTCGGCTTTGACCTCGACGCAGTTCTCGGCCCTGACGGCGACCGAGATCGCGGCTTTGTCCAGCACCCAGTTGGCCAGCCTGTCGGCCACCCAACTGTCGAGCATGAACACCACGCAGATCGCCGGGCTGACTAGCACCAGCATCGCCTCCCTGACGGTGACACAGCTGGCTTCGCTGTCCACCACGCAGCTGCGTTCCATCAGCACGAGCGGCATCGCCGGGTTGAATTCGACTCAGGTGGCGGCGCTGACGGCGACTCAGCTTTCGGCCCTGACCACCACGCAGGTTGCGGCCCTGACCACGACGGCGGTGCGCAATCTGACCAGCGACGAACTGGCGGCCCTGTCCACCAAGCAGATCGCCGCCTTTACCGCGACCCAGATCGGCAGCCTGACCACCACCCAGGTCCAGACCCTGAACGCCACTCAGCTGACTTCGCTGACCACCACCGAAATGGCCGGTTTCGCCGCCAGCCAAGTGGCGGCGATGACGGCCAGCCAGTTGGCGTCGTTGACCAGCACCCAATTGGCGGCTTTAAGCGTCACGGGCTTGGACGGCATCACCACCACCATGCTGTCGAGCCTGACCGTCACCGAATTGAATTCGCTGACCGCCACCCAGCTTTCCAGCCTGGACACGACGCAGTTGTCCAGCCTGTCCACCACCTTGGTGGCATCGCTGACCACGACGCAGATATCCGGCGTCTCCAGCACCTTCATTTCGTCGTTGACCGCCGATCAGGTGGCGTCGCTGTCCACCAGCCAGTTGAAATATCTGTCCAGCTACGGCATGGCCGGCTTGAAGGCCACCCAGATCGGCGCCATGAGCACGACCCAGCTGGGCGTGCTGACCACCACCCAGATCGCCGCTTTGACCACCACCGCCATTTCGGGCCTGACCGCCACCGAGATTGGTTCGCTGTCGGCCAAGCAGTTCGCGGCCTTGACCACCACTCAGATCGGCAGCCTGACCACCACGCAGATTCAGGCCCTGACCACCACGCAGATCGCGGCTTTGACGGTGACCGAGGTCAGCGGTCTGACCACGGCTCAAGTCAGCGCCCTGTCCGCCGACCAGATCGGAGCCATGGCCAATACCCAGATCGCCGCCTTGAGCGTCTCGGGCATTTCTGGCCTGACCAGCACGGAAATCGGCGAGCTCAGCCTGGATCAGTTGTCCGCTCTGACCGCCACCGAAATGGCGAATTTGACCAGCACGGCGGTGTCGGCCCTGTCGGTGACCCAGATCGCCGGGCTGAGCAACACCCAGTTCCAGGCGCTGTCAGCCACCGGCATTACCGGTCTGACGGCGACCCAGATCGCGGCTTTGCCCACCAGCAACATCAAGCTGCTGACGGCGACCGAGATCGGCGGTCTGACCTCGACCCAGGTTGCGTCCCTGACCACCACTCAGTTTGCCGTGCTGAATACCACCCAGATGGCGGCCTTCAGCACCACCGGCATCTCCGGTCTGACCACGACCCAGATTGGGGCGATGACCAACACCCAGTTGAACGCCCTGAGCGCCACCGAAATGGCGGCCCTGACCACGACGGCGGTTTCGGCTCTGACGACGACCCAGATCGCGGCTCTGACGACCACCCAGTTCACCAGCTTGTCGGCTACCGGTGTGGCAGGTCTGACGGCGACCCAGATCGCGGCGTTGACCACCACCAACATCAAGCAGATGTCCACCACGGAAATCAGCGGTCTGACGGCTGCCCAGGTGGCGGCGTTGACCAGCGATCAGTTCGCCGCCCTGACCAGCACGCAGATTTCGGCTCTGTCGTCCGACGGCCTGTCGGGCCTGACCAGCAGCGAAATCGACGAGATGACCACTACGCAGTTGGCCGGCCTGACCGCCAAGCAGATCGGCGAACTGACGGTGACGGCCATTGCCGAGCTGTCGACGACGGATATCGACGCCCTGACCATCACCCAGTTGTCGGGATTGGTGCGCATGCAGTTGCGCGCCTTGACGTCCAGCCAACTGTCGGTCATCACCACCACCGAAATCGCTTCGCTGACCACGACTCAGGCTTCCAGCCTGTCGGCGGAACAGTTGGACGAATTGACCAGCACGCAGTTCGCGGCTCTGACCAGCAGCCAGATCGGCGGTCTGTCGGCCAGCCAGTTGAACGCACTCGACACCACCCGCATCACCGGCCTGTCCGGCGTACAGATCAGCGGCTTGACCACCACCCAGGTCAGCGGCCTGACCTCGACCTTCCTGGCGACCATGACCACGACCGAACTGGCTTCGCTGAACGCCACGCAGGTCGACACGCTGACCACGACCCAGTTGTCGGCTCTCAGCACCGATCAGATCGCGGCTCTGCTGGAGGCAACGGTCTAATTCTCAGGAAAGACGGATCGGCATCGCCAGAATGCCTATCCCTGCTTGATGGACAGATAGAGATCCATGGTCTCGTTGCCGCTGTTGTTGGGTTGGCTGACATGCAGCGACCAGAAATACGTGTGTTCCAGCCCTGAATTTTGAATGTCCATGGGCCATTCCAGAATTTTGGGCCGGGGCTGGTCCGTCAGGCCACAGGCGTGCGTGGCATAGAGGGCCACCTGATCCAGGAACCAGGCCGCCGTGCCCCGGCGAAAGAAATGCGCGATGTAACGGGCGGTCTGATCCAGGAAAGCCAAGGACTTCGCTGTGGGGGCGGCCAGCAGGATGTCCGCCCACAAACGGCTCCACGGTTCCCGGGGAATGCCGAATACCAAGGCGAGATCGGCCAGTTCCAGCTTGGCCTGGGCCAGCAATGGCGAGATATCGCGCAGGATGACGCTGTCGATATCCAGCATCAGCACCGGGCGGCGGTAATGCTCCAGAAGTTCGGGCAGCCGGAGAAAGCGGGCGCAGGCGAAATAGACCCTGCGGGTTTTGTCGTCCAGATCCGCCGGGCTGGCCTCGCTGGTTAAAATAAACGGCAAGCCGGGATGGCGTCGCCGGATGTCGGCAGCCTGGATTTCGGTATCGGCGGTCGGATCGACAACATGCACATGCAAGATGGCCTGCGTGCAGGCTTTGGCCGTGGAATTGGCAAAGGCGTCGATGTATTTGGCGAAATAGCGGCTGTCGCAACTGGCGAATACGACCAGTTCTCTGTCTGGTGGCAGTTCACTGTCTGGTGGGCCGTCGCGCCAAGCGGAGGCGAACCGCTGGGCCAACGGTTCGAGCCCGGCCATGAACGAGGGATCCAGGCGGATGTTGCGTTCGATGCCGGCCTCAGGACGGTCGAGCAGGCGATATAATGCGTCGGCTTCGCCGAAGCGGCATTGTTCGGCCAGCACCGAGGCCAAACGGCCGGCGGCGAAAGCTTGGCCGACAGGCTGAGCCAAGGCTTGGCGGCATAGGGCTTCGGCTTTGTTCAGGCGCGCCTCGGAGCGATGCAGATTCGCCAAACCCAGCAGGGACACCACGTCATTGGGGTCGGCTTGCAGAATTTCCTCGAAGGTCGAGGCCTCGACCTTGGCCCCCAATTCTCCCGTGCCCAGGTGGATGACGATCGAGCGGCAGGTGGCGTAATATTCGGCCTTGTCCGGGGTCAGCGCCCAGGCCGCCAGGGCAAGGCGAGCGGATGTCACCGGCTGGCTGGAGGCCAGTTTAACGGCGGTGTCATGCAGATGTGCGGCTAACGGCGCTATGCGTTCGCCCAGGGCCGGTCCGATCTCGGGCCACCATCCGGCAGCGGCGGCCGTCAATTGGGCTGCGCCCGGAAGGTTGTCGTTCTGAACTGCGTTCACAACGCGATTAAGCAGCAATTCGGCAAGGTTGCGGCGGCTTTCCGTTTGGCCGGGAACGATGCCCAGGGCTTCCTTCAACAACGACTCGGCGGCGCTCCAATCCTGGCGCTGAACGGCGGCGATGGCCCGGTTGTGCAACAGCCGTCCCAACAGGATCATGCCTTCGGGAGGCAACGCGGGGGTCTGCCGCAACAGAGTTTCGGCCTCATCGATGCGCTCTTCCTTGATCAAGGCGATGGCGGCGGGCAACGGGTTGGCTTCGGGGCTCATCGAACATGTCCATCGGGGAAGAAATGCGCCGCCAAAGCGGCCAAGGTGGCGTCGCGGTTATAGCCCGCGGCGGTTTGCCGGCCTTGGGCGGCAACGGCCAGGATTTCCGGATCGTTCTGCTCCAGCCCGCGGACAACGGCGCCAAGAGCGGCGGTACATTCCAGCAGTTGGTCGGCGTGAAACCAGCGGCCGTTGTCCGGGCGGGCATATTCCAATCCGCCGCCGCCATGCAGTCCGACGACGGCGCAGCCCGCCGACATGGCCTCAACAGCCGTCAAACCAAAAGAGTCCCGGTGTCCCAGCGCCAGAAAAACGGCGGATTCGGCCATGATGGCGGCTGTTTCCTCTTCGGATCGGTTCTCGACGGCAATCCACGGCAAGGTGCGGTAGCGGGGATGGCTTTTCTGGAAAGCCGCCTGAATGAAGCTGGCTTCGAACGGCAGCTTGCGAGGGATATAGGCAATCTGCATGCGCTTGGCCGCAGGTTTGAACAACGTGCCGTCGATGGCGTAAGGCACGATGTCGATGTCGGTGTAACCATAGACTTGGCGGTAAAAATCGCGGATGGAGCGGCTGGAACCATAGACCTGGGAAATTCCCAGTTCGGCATGATCCTTCAGGCCCAGAAACGGACCGAAGGAGTAAAACTGGTTCTGGCAAAACATCTGCTTTTCGCACGGCAGGCGCAGGAAATTCAGACTGACCTCCGAGACGATTTCGTTGATCACCACGATGTCGTCGGGCCGAAAGCGAAAACCGGGATCGGTGACGACCGGGGCTTCTGATCGGAACCACGAGGGATGCCCTCGGGGAGAAAACACCATGGCCTCGATTCCCCGATCCGCCAGCAGTTCCGCATGCCGATAGGTGTGGCGGATGCCGCCGGCGATCTGGTCATGGGGGAAAGGGCAGGCAAAGACGATGCGTCGGGTCATGGGCGAAGGGCCTGAAATCGCGTTTCGTGGGAAATTGGCAATATCTTCATTGTTTCCGATGGTTGTGCTTCGTAATCTCTCACGTCTGGGGTAATCCGCAAACAGGGCTTGGTCAAAGAGCCCCTGACATTGGTTTCCGGAGGGGCGATTGGCACAGGTGGGGGACAGGGCGGGCGAGACGGCAGCCCAAGGGCTGAACGGTCAAACCGGCTTGAAATCGCTGGTGGCCGTGGCCGTCCATCATCAGGTTCATGCCACCGTCGATGGCCTGATGCATGAGCATGTGCTGGACGACGCCGAACTGTCGGATCGTCAACTGATCGAACTGGCCGGTCACATGGGACTGGAAGCCCGGCTGATTTCCCCCGGCGAACCCCGTGACTGGCGCAGCCGCGTCCTGCGTCTGTGGAATGCTTTGCGTCGATCCCACGACTTGAAGCCGGCCGCGCCCGAAGCCGAGGCTCCAGGCAAGTTGACGCTGGCGGATTTCCAGGCGGTTTTTCCCGTTTTGGCCCGTCTGCATAACGGCAACATGGTGGTGGTGGCCGGTTTGCAGCCGCGCGAGGACGGCCTGCATGTGGGCGTCATCGATCCGCTGGCCGCAAGCCAGGATGTGCTGCTGGTTCCTTTGAACGCTTTCGAGGACGCCTGGAACGGCACCTTGCTGCTGGTGCAGAAACGCTATCGTCTGGATGACGAAAATCAGCCGTTCAGCCTGCGCTGGTTCGTTCCCGAAATCCTGCGCCAGAAACAGGTTCTGCGCGACGTCATTCTGGGGGCTTTGGCCATCCAGGTGGTGGGGTTGGCCGCGCCGATCTATCTGCGGGTGGTGCTGGACCGGGTGCTGGTGCATAAGAGCGAGGCGACCCTGGCGGTGCTGACCCTGGGGGTGGTGCTGGCCCTGACCTTCGAAAGTCTGTTCACCTATCTGCGTTCGTTCCTGCTGCTGCAAGCGACGAACAAGATCGATATCCGTCTGGCGACCCGCATTTTCGCCCACTTGATGTCGCTGCCGATTTCCTACTTTGAAGTGGTGCCGGGCGGCGTCACGGTCCGCCATTTGCAACAGGCCGAGAAAATCCGCGGCTTTCTGACTGGACGACTGTTGTCTGTGGTGCTGGAAAGTTCAACGCTGCTGGTCTATTTGCCGCTGCTGGCCTATTTCAGCGTCAAGCTGACCTTGCTGGTGCTGGGATTCGGCGCCGTGGTGGCCGGGGTGGTGCTGGTGCTGGTCGGGCCGTTCCGCGTGCGTCTGCGCGCGCTCTACAACGCCGAGGCCGAACGGCAAGCCATGCTGGTGGAAACCGTCAACGGCATGCGCTCGGTGAAAAGCTTGACACTGGAGCCCGCTCAGCGCCGGTCTTGGGAAGACCGTTCGGCCAAGGCGGTCGATCTGCACAATAAGGTGGGGATGATAGGCGCCGCCGGTTCGGCGGTGACCGGCTATCTGGAAAAACTGATGTCGGTGGCGGTGATCGGCGTCGGTGCGGTGGACGTCTTCTCGGGGGATCTCAGTGTCGGCGCACTGGTCGCCTTTCAGATGCTGGCCGGACGGGTGATTTCGCCGCTGGTGCAGGCGGCGTCGCTGATTCAGGACTACCAGGATACCGCCCTGTCGGTCCGCATGCTGGGCGAAGTGATGAACCGCCAGTCCGAGCCCCGCTCGGAAGAAGGCGGCGTCCAGCCCAAGGTGCAGGGCCAGATCGAGCTGGATCGCGTGACTTTCCGCTACATCCCCGGCGGTACTCCGGCGCTGGATCAGGTGGGGCTGCGCATCGCGCCGGGCAAGGTGGTGGCCGTCGTCGGCCGCAGCGGCTCGGGCAAGAGCACCATCGCCAAATTGCTACAGGGTCTTTACCCGTTGCAGGACGGCGTGATCCGCATCGACGGCGTCGATATCCGAGAATTCGATTTGGGCTATTTGCGTCGCAATGTCTGCGTGGTGCCCCAGGACACCTTCATCTTCCGGGGGTCGGTGCGAGCCAACATCGCTTTGACCAAGCGTTCGGCCACATTGGAGGAGATCGTCGTCGCTGCCCGTCTGGCGGGAGCCGATGAATTCATCGAGCGTCTGCCCAACGGCTACGACACCGAGCTTGAGGAAGGCGGTCAAAACCTGTCGGGCGGGCAGAAGCAGAGGCTGGCCATCAGCCGGGCCTTGCTGCTGAAACCGCCGATCCTGATTCTGGACGAGGCGACCAGCGCGCTGGACCCCGACAGCGAATCCATCTTTCTCGACAATTTGGCGGGGATCGCCCAGGGACGCACGACTCTGATCATCTCGCATCGTCTGAATACGCTGGTGGCCAGCGACGCCATCATCGTGTTGGACCGGGGGCGCATCGTCGACGGCGGCCGGCACGACGAGCTTCTGGGGCGCTGCGAGATTTATCGCCATCTGTGGCAACGGCAGAACAGGCACCTTTAAGATGGACAACGGAACTTTGCCCGAAGAGGCCATCGACTTCCTGTCTCCGGCCGAGGCCATCGCCCAACGCCCGGCTTCGCGTCTGGCCCGTTCCACGATTCACGTGATGGCCGGTGGGCTGCTGGCGGCGGCGCTGTGGGCCAGTTTGGCGCAGGTGGAGGAAATCGTTTATGCCCACGGCAAAATCAGCAGCGTCGAGCGCACCGTGGTCATCCAACCGCTGGAAACCTCGATCATTCGGGAAATTCATGTGCGTGAAGGACAGAAAATCAGCAAGGGCCAGCCGCTGATCACCCTGGATCCGACCTTCAGCGGCGCCGATCTGGCCGATGGCGAAAGCCGCGTCAAGGCGCTTGTCAGTCAGAAGCGCCGCGTCGAAGCGGAACTGGCCGAACAGCCTTTCATCGCCCAGGGGCCGGAAGACGCCACCCAGGCGGGGCTTTATCAGGAACGCCAGCACAATCACGACGCCCGTCTGCGCTCCTACGAGGCACAGATGCAAAAAGCCAAGGCCGAGCTGGAAACGGCTCGTCAATCGGTCGAGCTTTTGTCCAAACGCATGAAAACCATGCGCGAAGTGGAGGCCATGGAACAGGAACTGTACCAGCAGCAGGTGGGATCGCGCCTGCGCTATCTGGGCAGCCAGGACCAGCGGCTGTCGGTCGAGCATGATTATTCCAGCGCCACCCATCGGATTCAGGAATTGGCCCACACCATCAACAGCGCCGAGGCTGACCGGGACGCTTTCCTGCAGGAATGGCGGCAGAAGCTGACCGAGGAGATGGTGACGGTGAACCGCGATCTCGATCAGGCCCGCGAGGCGACAGAGAAAGCCAGCCTGCGCCATGCGCTGTCGGTCATCGTCTCGCCCACCGACGGCGTGGTGCTGGAGGTGGCGAAACGCTCGGTTTCGTCGGTGGTGCGGGAGGCGGAGCAGTTGGTGACCATCATGCCCTTGGATGTGCCGCTGGAGGTAGAGGCCAAGATCGACAGCGCCGATATCGGTCAGGTCAATCTGGGGGCGCAGGCGCGGATCAAGGTGGATACCTTTCCGTATCAGAAATTTGGAACCCTGCCGGCGACGGTACGGGTGATCAGCATGGACTCCTTTGCCCGCGACAGCGCGTCGGGGCAGAAAGCCGACGGTCCCGCATCCTATTTCATGACGCATCTGGAATTGGGCAAAGGGCAGCTGGGCAATTCCGAATCTCCGGCCATTTTGATGCCCGGCATGAGCGTGACCGCGGAAATCGTCATCGGCCACCGGTCGGTGATGTCCTATCTGCTGCGTCCGTTGGCGGGCAACGTCGACAACGCGTTACACGAGCCGTAAGCTCTCCGCCATCTCGGCGACGACCGGAGCCCAATCCCGGGCGGCTTTCTGACGGAACAGGCGCAGCGATGGGTACCAGGGCGAATCCGTTCGGCTGGCTCCCCAGCGCCAATCGCACGAGAAGGGCAGCATGACCCATGCCGGACGACCCAGCGCTCCGGCCAGATGGATCGCCGAGGTATCGACGGCGATGACAATATCCAGGCTTTCCAGCAGGGCGGCCGTGTCGTGGAAATCCGTCAGTTCCGTGGAAAGGTTTTCGATGCCGAATTGCTCCAGCAAGGGCTGTTCGTCATCGCGAATGTCGGGGTGCAGCGCGTAGAAGCGGCAGCCCGGCAGGTTCAGCAGCGGTGCCAGCGTCTCCAGTCCGAGCGAACGTAGATGATCACGCTTATAGGTGGGCGACCCGCGCCAGGCGATGCCGATCCGGCGCAGGCTTTTCCCGTCGCGCCATCGCTGCCGCCAGCGTTCGGCGGCCAAAGGATCGCTGTGCAGGTAGGGAACTTGCCGGGGAATGGAGTCTTCTCCGTCGCAGCCCAAGATGTGCGGCAGGCTCATCAAGGGCACTTGGAACGGCACGGGGGGAATGTCGTCTTCGTAATCAATGACCGAGACATCGGGGAAACCGGCTGTCGTCAATCGTTTCAGCGACGGCTGAACCCGCACGATCAGGTTTGAGCAATAGGGTCTCAGCAACGGGACGTAGCGCAGAAACTGCAAGCTGTCGCCCTGGCCCTGTTCGGTGTTCACCAACAGGGCGTTTTTTCCCAAAATCTGCCCCGACCATACGGGCGGCCCCGCCATCATGCGATGAAAGGGCAAGCGCCAGCGCCACTCATATTCTTCCCACCCTTCGGCCCAATGTCCGGCATAAAGCAATTGCAGCCCCAGGCACCAGTGGGCGTCGATGTTTTCAGGATCAAGCGAGACGGCGCGGCGGCTGTGGGCGATGGCTTCATCCAGGCGCACCAACTCCTGGCAGATAATCGAAGCGTTGTTGTGGGCCAGGGCGTTGTCCGGGGTCAATTCCAGGGCGCGGCGGGCGGCGTCCAGAGCTTCCTCCGGGCGCTCCAGCTTCAGCAGAGTGGAGGCCAGATTGGTCCAGGCCTGGGCATGATCGGGGCGAAGCCGCAGGGTATGCTGGAAAGCGGCGGCGGCTTCCGCATGTTTGTCCTGCGCGGCCAGGGTGCGGCCCAGCAGATTGAAACCCTCGGCATGATCGGGGTGGGCGTCCAGCAAGGCGCGCAGCACCGGCTCGGCCTCCGTCTGGCGTTTCAGCGCTTCCAGGGCGCTGGCCAGACCGAACAGGGCCATCTCCAACTGGGGAAGATCGGCCAACGCCCGGCGGAAGGCATCGACGGCCTCTGCCGAACGGCCCAACCCATGCAGGGCGACACCGCGATTGGCGTGAAGATAAGCAAAGCCGGGATGCAGGGCCAAACCGGCTTCGGCAACGTTCAGCGCCTGATCGTGATCGGCGGCGGAGCACAACAGGGCGGTCAGATTGTTGACGATTTCCGGCTGCTCGGGCTGACGCCGCCAGGCTTCGCGCAACAGGGCTTCGGCTTCGGCCAAGCGATTCTGCCGGCGGGCGGAGATTCCCAGCAGATGCAGCGGTTCGCCCGAGCGCGGAGCCATTCTCAGCGCCTCTCGGCACAGCCGTTCCACCTGGGGCAGATCATTCCGCTCAAGGGCGTTATAGGCCTGAACGAGAAGAGGTTGCGACATCGCCAAACGCGCCAAGATTGAATTCGGCCTCAGAGTATGCGGAACCCGTCTTCGGGTCCATCCATTCGCTCGGCTGCCCTGAGCGATTTTCAAAGAGGTGATGCCCTCCGCCCCGGATAGGCTATAAAATAGTCGCGGCGACATGATCGCCGCTGCAATGCGCGGTGCATGGCATTCAGGACGGACCGATGACCACTTTTCAAATCGCGGGCATTTGGGCGCTCAATATTCTGCTCGACACCAGCGGGCATTTCGCGTTCAAGCTGGCGGCGATCGAGCCGGATGCCCAGGCGTCCAATCTGGAACATTGGAAACATATGCTGGCCCGCCCCTGGCTGTGGCTGGGGGCTTTTTGTTTCGTCGGCGAATTTGTCGCCTGGCTGGCTTTTCTGTCCCTGGTTCCGCTGGCCCAGGGCGTTCTACTCGGCATGGTGAGCATCGTCGTCATGATGATCTGCGGGCGGATCGCCTTTCGCGAACGCCTGACCCGGCCCAGAATCATTGGCATGCTGTTGATCATTGCCGGTGTGGCCGTGGTGGGAGTTGGCTGAATGTCGAGAAACGTTTTTCTGATCGTCGGGTTCATCGTTCTGCTGGCCTTCGACACGTTCTCTCAGATCTGTTTCAAGATCGCCGCGCTGCATGCCGCCCCCTTTGAGATCGATCCCGAATGGCTGTGGCGCGTTTTGGGGACGCCCTGGGTCTACGGCGCCATCGTCGGTTATCTCGGAGCTTTCTTCACCTGGATGACGTTGCTCAGGCATGCCCCCGTTGGCCCGGCTTTCGCGGCCTCGCACCTGGAAATCGTCGGGGTCATGATCATCTCCGTCCCCCTGTTCGGCGAGGCTCTGAGCATAATGGAAATGCTGGGGGCGGTTTTGATTCTGGCCGGGGTCGTGGCCTTGGCCATGGGTGAGGCGTCGGAGCCGGATGCTTCACACTGATCCACCCTGGGAGATACCTCCGACTGCAGGGCTGCCGCTGCGCTGGGGGGATTTTTTGCCCTCGGGCCCGATCGGCTTTGCCGATGCGGTGGCGCTGTTTCTTGATGTTCCTGCGGTCGGCATAGAATGTTCGGGAACCGTCAGCCTTGTCGTCATTCTGGAAACCTTGAAGCGGCTGTCGCCGGGTCGGAGGCATGTCATCGTCCCGGCTTACAGTTGTCCGCTGGTTGTGCTCGCTATTGCCCATTGCGGGCTGGAGACCCGTTTGTGCGATACCGTGGCCGGCGGTTTTGATCTTGATCCGTCTGTTCTGGGCCGTCTTTGCGGCGAAGAGACTTTGGCGGTTATGCCGACACATCTCGGGGGTCGGGTGGCGGCGCTGGATGCTGTTATCGCCATCGCCCGTCAGACCGGCGCCTATGTCGTCGAAGACGCGGCTCAAGCATTGGGCGCGCGTGAGCGCGGCCGGAGCGTCGGTCTGCGCGGCGATGCCGGTTTTTTCAGTTTGGCGGCGGGCAAGGGGCTGACCCTTTTCGAAGGCGGCGTTTGGATCGCGGCCGATGACGGCCTGAGAGCGGAAATCGCCAGGACGCGGGAAACGGTCGTGCCGAAGCGTTTTTTCCGCGAAACCCAGCGTTGCCTGGAATTGCTGGGATACGCCGCGTTCTACGGTCCTCGGGGGCTGCGCCTGGTTTATGGCCGGCCGCTGCGCCGGGCGCTGCGGGCAGGCGACGATATCGCCGCCGCCGGCGATTATTTTTCACCGGATATTCCGATCCATCCTGTCTCGGCTTGGCGTCAGGCCGTCGGTGCCAGAGCCTTGGCGCGGCTTCCGGCTTTTCAGCGATCACTGGAAGCACAGGCTCAGGCCCGTTTGCCCCGGCTCCAGCATCTGCCCGGTCTTCGCGTGCTGACGGATGGTGGCGGCGGGAGGGGAAACTGGCCGCTGTTTCTGCTGCTCATGCCCGACCGTGCGCGGCGTGATGCCGCCATGGCCCGGCTGTGGGGATCGGGGCTGGGCGTATCGCGCATGTTCGCCCACGCTTTGCAGGATTACGATTACCTGCGGCCATGGATCGGCGCGCAAACGGCGGTGAACGCGCGGGATTTCGCCGACCGCATGCTGACCGTCAGCAACAGTCCGTGGCTGGACGACGGGCGCTTCGGCAGAATACTCGACGTGCTGGCCGAAGTTTGTTCTTAACGCTGTTCAGAGACTGGCTTGGGCCAGCCATTCCAGAAGCCGCCGATTGACCTCGGTCTGCCGCCGTTGCATCTCGGACAGCCGATCATGGGGAATCTCGGGCTGCTGATCGATGGCGCTTAGCCAACGCTTCCACGGCGTGCTGTAGGCATGCACGGAAACCTCGCCGGTGATGTCGCTGCCGATCAGTCTTCCCGACAGCGCATTGATCAGCCGGTGGGCGTCTTCCAATTCAAAGGTGCCCTGATCCCAATTGGTGCTGGCGACATGGGGGGCGAAGACATCCTTGTCGATGGACAAATAAGCCGCGCCGGAAATAGTCGACGGCAGTTCGGCGATGAAGCGATCGATCAGGTTTTCGGCGTTCGTAAACGGCATAAAGCCTCGCGACAGGCCAAGGCGGCGCGCCCAACTGGTGTCGACTCCGACCGTCCAATAGCGAAGCTTGCCGCGCAGCAGCGGCATCAGGCGGTTTTCCCAGGCATGCCGCCAGCCGACATCACCCGAGGAGATGCCAAGAACGTGGATGCGGCGGACCTGCGGCAGAATGGCGGCATGAGAAACCCACGACCCGCAATGAATGCCGAAAGGAAAGCGCATATTGTCGGGATGATTGTCGAGCACGACGACGTCGAACGGTTCCGGCGTTCGGTATCGGGCCAGCAGAAGCTGGGTGACATGATGGAAATCGCCGCTGCCCATACAGACGGTTCCATGGATTTCGGGCAGGCATTGCTCCAGCTTGTTGCGGAAAGCCGACCATGTGCCGCGGGTGCAGCCGAAGCGTATGGCTTCCTCCCAATCGCGCAGGGTTATGGTTTGTCCGCCGGCGGGACGGGGCAGGGAGCCGTCGAGGTCGAGAACGAGCGGCGGCGTCATCGTTGCTGTCCCTCGAACCAAGCCTTGTCATGTTCGAAGACGCCCGAGAGCTTGCCCAGAATCCAGCGGAACAGTCCGTTCCTGGCATAGACGGCGTGATGGGTGAAGGTGAACCTTGCGCCAAGGTTGGCCTTGATCTCGGGATCGGTCCAGCCGGCGATGTAATGGGTCAAGCCATGCCCGGCGGCGAAACGCAGGTTCTCCATCCAACTGACGATATAAAGATTATGTTCGCGGGCCGCCGGGTAATGCAGGCCGATATATTTGTCGATCAGCATGCCGTTGTGGACGAAGCACAGATTGCAGCCGATGAGCCCTTGCGCCGAGGAATACAGGAACAGGTGGCCGTTCAGGCTGGCATCTTGCAGGACGGCGGTGAAAAACTGCGGTGTCAGTTTGTCGAAGTGGATATCGCTCTGCGCGTACACCTCTTCGTAAAGCGCGTAGAGCTTTGCCAGGAAAGCATTGTCGCCGAAACGGGCATCGCCAGTCTTGATGATCTCGATCTTCAGGTCGGAGCGGGATTTGAGCTTGCGGCGGATGTCCTTGCGCCGGCTGGACGACAGCCGTGCGAGGTACGTCTGTTCGTCGGCGAAATCCACCGGCACGTAAGCCAGGGCTTGCCCGGCGACCATCACGAAGCCCAGTTCCTTGCAGCGCCGCAGGCATTCGGCGGCGGCGGCGCGTTCGGCGTCGGACAGGAACGGAGAATCCTCCGGTATGTCTTTGACGATCATCAGCGGCGTCGACGCCTGCCAATGATCCAGCATGGCCCGAAGCTGTTCCGGCACGCCCGTGCCGGGCCGCATCGGCAGATATTCGCTGACGGTCGTGCCGAAGAAAAGGGTCTGCACGGTCAGCAGGCGTTCCAGCAACTCTGAACCGGGAAAACGCCGGATACGTTTCACCATGTCGGGGTCGACGGTGGTCAGAAGGCTGAACGGCATGATGAAACCGGGTTGGGCGGCGGACGTCATGACGCTTGTGAACCCTTCCGGCGGGTTATCCAGGAAGTGCCGGATCAAACCCGCCGATTCAAGGCTGTTGGTGTAGTTCATGGCGCACTGTTCCGGGAAACCGCTTTTGCTTAAATCGCCGCCCTGGCTGCCTGTCGTCAGACCGCCATAAAATACGCGCCAAGGTTTGGCGCATATCTCGACGCACTGAGATAGCAGATAAGCGTCCGGAATGGTAATGCGCGAAAATGTTTATTGAAAGGCCGTCGATCTTAAAAAGGATATCCGGCGATGGTGGGCCGCTGTTCAGGCTAGGTGGCCTGAGTACGGATTTCGCTCAGAAAATCTTCGATATCATGAACGAATTCGTCGCTTTGGCTGATCATCCGCTGCGATGTGTCGGCCACTTCGTCGGCGGCGGTCCGCCCGGCTTGCGCCCCGTCGGCAACCTGGACGATGTGTTCCGACACCGTGCGGGTTCCGTTCGCCGCTTCCTGGACGCTCCGGGTGATCTCGCCGATGGCGGCGTTCTGTTCTTCCACGGCGCTGGCGATCGAGGCGGTGGCTTCATGCACCTGCGAGATGGTTTTGGTGATGTTGCGGATGGCGCCGACGGCCTTGGCGGTTTCCGCCTGCACCGACGAAATCAGGCCGCTGATTTCATGGGTCGCCTTGGCGGTTTGATTGGCAAGGGCTTTGACTTCCCCGGCGACCACCGCGAATCCTTTTCCGGCTTCTCCGGCGCGGGCGGCTTCGATGGTGGCGTTCAAGGCCAGTAGATTGGTTTGAACGGCGATCAGGTTGATCAAGTCGACGACTTCGCCGATTCGTCCGGCGGATTGCGCCAGGGCCGTGACCATCTGGTTGACGTTGTCTGCCTCATGGGCCGCCGATCGGGCGACTTCGGCGGTCAGCGTCACCTGCCGTCCGATCTCACTGCCGGATGCCGACAATTCCTCCGCCGCCGAGGCCACGGTTTGTACGTTGGTCAAAGTCTGCGACGTCATCGCCGCCACCGCCTCGACCTGGGTCGATGTCTGACGGGCCGTGCGGCTGATCAATTCCGATGCGCCGTTCAGACGTTCGTTGACCTGGGCCATGGCGGCGCCCGCCTTGTCGACGCGTCCTTCCAAGGTCGCCGCCATGTCGTTCAAGGCTTGTTCGCGTTCGGCGGCGGCGGCCTGTTTCATGCGTTCCTGCTTGGCCAGCAATTGCTGGTTTTCGATGGCGCTGGCGCAAAAGACCTTCATGGCCCGGGCCAGCATGCCGATTTCATCACCGCGTTCGGTGCCTTCGATCGCCTGTTTGGTGTCGCCGTGGCCAGCGCGTCCATGCGCGTCACCAGCTTTGCCATGGGTTTGGTGATGGAGCGGGCGAGCAGAACCAGGCCGATGGCTCCCAAAATGGAAATGATCAGCGCCTTGGCGATCACTTGCATGGCGCGGGTGCGGAACGTGGCATCCAGATCGTCGATATAGGCCGCCGTCATGATCACCCAGCCCCAGGGTCTGAACAGGCTGGCATAGGCCAGTTTCGTTTGTGCCGCCGCTCCTTTGGCCTTGGCGACCGAATAGGTCAGATAGCCGCTGCCGTCGCGTCGGGCGAGATCGACCTGATCGCGGGCGAACAGTTTGCCTTCGGCGTCCTGTTCGTTCGACATGTCCTTGCCGACCAGGTCGGGGCGGAAGGGATGGACGATGGTGATGTAATGGGTGTCGGTGACGATAAAGGCCTCGCTCCCGCCGTACCGCAACTGGCGCAGCAGGGCAATGGCCGAAGCCTTGGCGTCGGCTTCGCTGATCTCGCCTTTTTGCGCCCGTTCCTGAATCATGGCGACAAGGCTTTCGGTCGTCTCGACCTCGTGCTGCAAGGCTTGCCGCCGGTCTTCGATCAGCGTGTCGTGCATGGACGAAAGGTCTTCGGCGGACAGGATGCCCAGGCCGATCAACATCAAGCCGATGAGTCCCCAGATCTTCGCTTTGACGCTCAGTTTGATCGTTCTCATGGCGGGGACCTTTGTCGAAGGGAATCTGGGTAAGCGCGGCACGGAACGCGCGCATGGCGCCGATTGCGATTGACGGCTTGAAATCAGGCACCGATTTGCTTCGAAGGATGTCTGTGTGGCGGACGTAGGGGGGCGTCCGCCACACAGGTAGGCTTCAGGCGGTTTTAGAAGGTGACCTTGGCCTGAACGCCCACGGCAACGACGTCGCGGATATGCTTGTAGGTGAAGGAGCCGGGATCGACGATGTACTGCACGTCGGGGCGAACCACGGCCCAGTCGTTGACCTGAATGCCGTAGCTCAGTTCATAAAGCTTTTCGGCGGGAGTCAGATTCGTGTCGAGTCCCTGAGCCGCCGCTTTCAGCTGGGCATTCGAAAGCAGCTTCTCGTTGACCTCGGCCTGCACGTAACCAAACGCCAGGGTGTCCTTCGGACGGGCGGGGATCAGACCCTGATAGACGGCGCCAACCGAAAACCAGTTTGCCATGGCCGACGTGGTGCGGTCGGACTGCATGTATTGCGCGAACAGGCTCAGGCCCCGGCTGTCGTCGCCTTCGACCGTGGTGATCTTTTGGTCGAGCATGATATAGGCGCCTTGCCGGTAGCTGGCGCGGGTGGTGCTGCCCAATTCCGTGGTGTCGGAATTGTCGCGGTAGTAGCCGATTTTATAGTGGCCGGGATAGGCGGTATTGGCGCCGGGCTCGTAAGCGGCTTCGACGGGCAACAAAGTGCCGGTGCTGCCATCGGCGAAGGGACTGAAGGCATGAGCCTTGGTGCCGAGCCGCGGATTGACCTCGAAAGCGCCGGTGCGCACCAGCACGTCCGAGGTGATGTGCGTGGTCAATTCGGCGCCCCAACGGGCGTTCGGGTAGTTGTACCAGCCGCTGTTGGCGGCAAGGGCCAGCGGATGGGCGCAGAAGGCGGCGTTGACGAAGTTGGTCAGCAACTGGGTCATGGCAAAATCGTTGCCCATGGCGAAATAACCCAGCTTGTAATTGAAGCGCTTGTCCAAGACGTTCTGGTCGAAGCTGGCTTCGGTCAGGCGGGTATATTGTCCGCCGTAATTTTCCTGAATGGGAAAGCGATTGCCGGCCAGTTCGGAGGACGTGCCGCGGCCGCGGCGGTCGTTGATGGTCAAATGGACGCGGCCATCGTTCCAATCCGCCAGCTTGGACATGTCGAAATCGGCGCCGACGCGAACCTGCTGGGAATAACGGGTGCCGCTTTGGGTGCCGCCGCTGACCACGCTCATCAGTTCCGAGGAAATATCGGCGCGCGGCGTGATGCCGGCATCCTGCAGCCGGCCGCGCAGGCCGCCCCAGCCGCCGGTCATGTATTTGCTGTCCAGGGGATCGGCTGCGGCGGTGTTGTCATCCGCCAGAGCGGCTCCGGCGGGCACCGTCAAGACTGCGGCCTGAAGGGCCAGCATCACGGCGAGAGAAAACGGCCCTGACCGGTTGAAGCAATTAAAACGAAAAGAAGACATGCTTTATATTCCCCATTACGAGTGTCTAAGGTCGTAACCGCCCTTCCGGCCAGCGATGGGCACCAACCCCTTGGCACCGCTGCGGAGGGCTCTGCGTGCCGTCCGGAATGGACGGCACGCCCGCCGGGCGCTCAGGCGGCGCCGGTAATCGATTTGTGGATGGTGTCCAGGACGCTCTGCAGAGCATGAACGTCGATCTGGCCGGGGGCCGAGGCCTGGCCGACCATGCCGAAGGTGGCGGCCGACCCGAACAGTTCGCCGGTCAGGCGGGACACGGCGCCGGTTCCCCCCATGGACATGGTGATCATGGGGCGTTCGGTGTGGCGGCTGTGCATTTCCCAGGTGGCGGCCAGCAGATTCAGCACATCGCCGGCGTCGTGGGGCATGGCCGCCAGCTTCAGGATGTCGGCGCCCAAATCCTGCATGCGCTGGAAACGGCGGACCAGTTCCTTGACCGGAGCGGTGTTGTGGAAGTCATGATTGGACATGACCACCGGCACTTTGGCCTCGTGGGCTTCCTTGACGATGCGCCGCACCACGTCCTCGTTGCGGACGAGTTCGACGTCGATCATGTCGGCGCCGCCCTTTTTGACGATGGTCGAATAGAAATCGCCGTAGGCTTTGTCCTCAATGGCGGTGATGCCGCCCTCGGCCTTGGTGCGGAAGGTCAGCAGCACCGGCTTGTTGTTGACCAGGGCGGCGACCTCCTTCGACAATTCGGCGACCGCATCGGCGTTCAGGGCGATATCCAGAAAGTCGACGCGGAATTCGATGATGTCGATGCCCTGTTCCTTGCCGACCATCTCGGCATAGGTCTTTACATCGGCGGCGTTGGTGGCGGTGATGGGGACGATGGTTTTCGGCTTACCCTCGCCGATGGCCAGATTCTTGATGACCAAAGGCTTGGTTGTCTTGATCGGACCTTTGGCGGCTACGTCCTCGGCGTGGGCCGACGACGCGCCGAAGGGCAGGCCGGTCACCGCCATGGCGGCGGTCGCGGCGGCGGCGGACAAACCACCCGTCAGCAGGGAGCGGCGGCCGAAGCGGGCGGGAGAAACGCTGTTGTTGATCATGGAATTCACCAAATCTGTAATGTCAAACGTGACGTGTCGGGGTGGTAACCGGCCGGTTACTTCGTCAGCGGCTTGCTCAGCATGGAGGTGGCGCCGTCGATGGTGGTGGCGGTCGCGGTGAAATTGGCGGCCTTGGCGGCGCTGGCGGCGTCAACCAGGAAGCTGAAGCCGGCGTTGCCGGTGGCGTCGACCGGAACCTTGGCGTAGCCCAGATAGGTTTCGGCCTCGCTGGACGCGGCATCGCCGTTGGCGAACAACTCAACCCGGTACAACGTTCCCGCCTGGCCCTGAAGCTGGCCGCGGATTTCCAAGCCTTCGGCCGTAGATTTGGCGGACAACAGCTTGGGCGGAGCCTGGTTGTGGTTGGGCATGGGTTCGCAGTCGGCGGCGGTCACGCCCGGGGCGCAGATCTTTTCCAGCTTGCTGGTGTCGCTGTCGATCCCGCCGCCGCGGTTGCCGACGAAGACGTCATGTTCGAGACCGGGAACACCGAAGACGATGGCGCCCTTTTGGTCGGGCAGGCAGGCGCCGCCGGCGAAGCAACGCTTGACGTCCTTGCCGTTGTCGAACATCGAGTTGCCGGTGATGCGGTTGACGGCGGGGCCGCTGACGCGGTTGCGGCCGGGAGTGCCGTCCGGGTTGGGGGCGGCCTGCGGACGGACGGACACGGCGACGCGGTTCTTCGTCATGGTGTTGCCGTCGACGATATTGCCGGTGCCGCTCAGGGTGACGCCCGAAGAAAGACCGGTGAAATAATTGGCGGCGATGTAGTTGCGGTTGCCCCAGTTCAACTGGACGCCGTCGGAATAGTTTTCGAAATAGTTGCGAACGATGTTGTTGTCGTTGCCCCACAAGATTTCGATGCCCTGGGACGGCTCTTCGATGGTGCCGTCGTTGCTGACGCGGTTGTCGGCGATCAGGTTGAAGGCCGCGCCGCGAGTCAATTCCATGGCGTCGCCATTGTTGAAGAACTCGTTACGCAAAATTTTGTTGTGATTGGTGGTGGTCGAGGTCGAATTGCCCTTGCCGTCGTCGCCGGTGATCATGATGCCGGCGCCGCCATGGTTGCCGACGATGCGGCTGTCGCGGATGACGTTGCCGCTGGCGCGGTTGATCAGCATGCCGATGCAGAAGTTACGGATTTCGACACCGCTGATTTCGACGCCCTGCGTATCTTGCAGAACGATGCCGGGCTTGGTGGTGGTTCGCACGTTGGCGCCGAACTGTCCGGGCACGGCGCCGGGACAATCGGTGGATTTGGGGCCGACATAACCGGAGCCGTCGATCCCGACGAACGTTCCGTCGCGGTCATGCTGCACGTAGTCGATTTTCACCGGCCCTAAAACATGCGGCAATTCGGATTTGAGAATGATGGCACGGGGAACGGAACCGATGGGCTCGATATCGATCTGATAATGCCCGGGGTTCTTGTTGTTCTTTTCCAACGCCCAACGCAAAGTCCCCTCGCTGCCGTCGTCGCTGTAATTGACCACATGCAAGACCTCGGGAGCGGCTTCCGCCCGGGCCATCTGTCCGCACAGAATCAGCGGCAAAGCCAGCATCGCGGAAGCGTATGTGTATTTTCCCAATTCCAAACCCTCCTAATGAACCGTTTCCGGCAGGTCCCATGGGGAGTGCTCCCATCGGAAGGAACTGCGCGTCACGGCGACGTACGAGCACCACGGTTCTTCGATTGCCGCTGCTGCGACCGGCCGCTCCGCGCCTCGAAGTCGACCGGCAGATCGAAGAAAGAAAGTGCTAGAAAATCCACAAGACGGCACGTTAAGGCGGTCGTTTTTTCCGCCAGCGGCAACCGTCTCATTGGACGGAAACAATGATCAGCCGTGATAAACACTGACGGCTGAAGGGTATTATCTGATGAGATTTTTGGGTATGTTTTGAAAAACGCGATTTCCATTTATGATCAACTGCAGCTTTGTCGATACCTTTGGAAAGCGCTCTTATCCCATATTTTCTCTGCGGTTAAACCTAAGGCAGGGAATGGGCGGTGAAAAATACCATTGCGATATTCTTCCCATATCGAAATGTTAAGGAAGCGCCGGGTATGCCCTGACGCCGGCCGCGAAAATTGGCGGAAGTCTGTGGAAGAATCGGCGGACGCCGGTTCCGAGGGAAGCTTGGGCGGGTATCGGGCAAATTCGCTTTGTCATTAATTTGTTTTATGGATTATGTAAATTTTTTTACTTTTTAGAACTTCTGTAAAATTTATTTGGATCGCTTCCGGCCTGTTAAATGGCGGTGGCGACTGTTCCATCTTGTCCGCCTGCTTCGTCTAGGCTGGAAATGATCTGCTCGATCACCTGGGAGACGCCTTTGTTGGAATAAGGAGTGTCCAGACGGGCGATCACGGGACGGTAGGTCATGTCCGCTTCGTTCAACGGGAAAATCCGCCCGTCCACGGGTTTGAAATCCCGCATTTCCGATTCCGGGAGCAAGGCCACGGCCTGCATTTCTGGTTTCCAAAGATCCCTCAGGACGCGAACGTCCGGGCAGTCCATGGCGACATTCGCGGTCAGGCTGTTGGCGTGGAACCAGCGGATGAGCTTTTCGTAAAAACCGCTGCCGGCGGATCGCCGCAATAGCAGCAGCGGGAAGGGGGCGATGTCGGCCATTTGCAGTTCGGCGCCCCATTCGGGTTTGACGATGGAATTGGGGACGATGGCCATCAGGCGGGATGGCGGAAGCGGCTCGATCAGCAGGCCCGTCTCGTCGGCGGGCGGCTGCATCAGGGCCAGATCGATGCAGCGTTGCCGCAGCATGCTTTCCAGCCAGCTGCTATCCCCCAGCATAACGCGCAGCTTGGCGTTCGGATGGCGGGCGCAAATCACGCGCAGCGGGTTGCCGAGGAACGAGGCGCATGTGGACGAAACGCCGATCACCACGCAGATGGATGTGTCGTGGCTGGCCTTCATGTCATCGGCCAGGGCGTCGACCTCCGAAAGGATCAGTTTGGCACGGTCATAGAGCAGGCGCCCTTCTTCCGTCACTCGGCTCCACCGCGTGCCGCGCCGGATCAGCGTGACTCCGAGTTCTTCCTCCAACTCTTTCAGCCGAAGGCTCAAAGGGGGCTGAGCCATGTTGAGAGCCGCGGCGGCCTTGCTGATCTGTCCATGCTCAACAATGGCGCAAAAATACCGCAGCCGCTTCAAATCCACGTCACATACCCCTTCGATATATGGGGGATACCGCAATGGTATTTTTTTTCCTTTCCCCCGGGTCGTAATCATATCGCCGTAAGTTCAGAAAGTAAACATGCCTACAGAATCCCAAAAGACCACCTTACGGTTAAACGCGATCTATATTGCTCATTTTCTGGGGCATTTTATTCAATTTTCGTGTCGCTGTGTTGCATGCATGCCAGCATTCATCTTATGGAGCAACAAATGTCGCTTAAGAAGCAAGTAACCGCTGCCGACGTTATCGACCTCCGGTCGGCCTTGGCTCTTTTGGAGCAAACTCCCGGCCAGTTGGTGACGACCGACGAGCCCGTCGACCCGCGTGCCGAATTGTCCGGCGTTTACCGTTATGTCGGCGCCGGCGGCACGGTGCAGCGTCCGACCCGTCTGGGTCCGGCGATGATCTTCAATAAGGTGAAGGGGTATGACGATGCCCGCGTGCTGATCGGCCTGCTGGCCAGCCGCAAGCGCGTTGCTCTGATGCTGGGCTGCGCTCCGGAAAGCCTCGGCGCGTTCCTCAACAAGGCTGTGGAAAAGCCCATCGATCCGATCGTGGTCGGCCCGGAAAAGGCTCTGTGTCAGGAAGTGGTGCACCGCGCCACCGATCCCGGTTTCGATCTGCGCAAGATTCTGCCCGCGCCGACCAACACCGAAGAAGACGCCGGTCCCTACTTCACCATGGGCATGGTTTACGCCTCGGACCCCGAAACCGGGGAATCGGACGTGACCATTCACCGCATCTGCGTACAGGGTCGCGACGAACTGTCCATCTACTTCGTTCCGGGCCGGCATATCGACGCCTTCCGTATGAAGGCCGAGGCGGCGGGCAAGGCTTTGCCGATTTCCATCAGCATCGGCGTCGATCCGGCCATCGAAATCGGCGCCTGCTTCGAGCCGCCGACCACTCCCCTGGGGTTCGACGAATTGTCCATCGCCGGCGGCTTGCGCCAGCGTGCGGTGGAGCTGTCCGACTGCCTGACCGTCAATGCCCGCGGTATCGCCAATGCGGAGATCGTCATCGAGGGCGAGATTCCCCCGAACGTGCGCGTGCGTGAAGACCAGCACACCGACACGGGCAAGGCCATGCCGGAATTCCCCGGCTATACCGGCGGCGCCCAGGCCGCGATCCCGGTGATCAAGGTGAAAGCCATCACCCATCGCCGCAACCCGATCATGCAGACGGTGATCGGCCCGTCGGAAGAGCATGTCAACATGGCCGGCATCCCCACCGAGGCCAGCATTCTGGCGATGGTCGAGCGGGCCATGCCGGGCCGCCTACTGAACGTCTATGCCCATTCCTCGGGCGGCGGCAAGTATCTGGCGGTGCTGCAATTCAAGAAGCAGATTCCCGCCGACGAGGGACGCCATCGTCAGGCGGCTCTGCTGGCCTTCGCCGCCTTCTCCGAGTTGAAGCACGTGATCCTGGTGGACGAAGACGTCGATCTGTTCGACACCAACGACGTTCTATGGGCCATGACCACGCGGTTCCAGGGCGACGTCAGCACCGTGTTCATCCCCAACGTCCGCTGCCATCCGCTGGACCCGTCCAGCGTGCCCGAGTTCAGCCCGTCGATCACCCAGGCCGGCAATTCGTGCAAGGTCATTTTCGACTGCACCGTTCCCTTCCATCTGAAGGAACACTTCCATCGCAGCCGATTCATGGAGGTCGACGTCAAGCGCTTCCTGCCGGACTTCAATCCCGAAGCCTAAGGAACCGCCCGCTCCCCCTTCCTCTCTCCCGTGGGAGGGGGAGCGGTTTTTCTGCGATCACCATCGTTTTCAACAAGGATAAAAAGCCGTGGAAAAAAGGCGTCTCATCGTCGGCATCAGCGGAGCCACGGGCTTTCAATACGGTCTGAAGGCTTTGGAGCTGTTGAAGGAGCTGGATGTGGAATCGCATCTGGTCGTATCCAAGGCCGCCGAGCTGACCCGCCACTATGAAACCGACATCACCAGCCATGACGTGGCGGCCAAGGCCGATGTCGTGTATCCGATCGGCAATGTCGGCGCGTCCATCGCCAGTGGTTCCTTTAAAACCCTGGGTATGCTGGTCGTGCCCTGTTCCATGCGAAGCCTGGCGGCGATCGCCAACGGAATCAGCGACAATCTGCTGACCCGGGCCGCCGACGTCGTGCTCAAGGAGCGGCGCCGTCTGGTGCTGATGACGCGGGAAGCCCCCCTGCATCTCGGACACCTGCGGAACATGGTGGCGGTGACGGAAATGGGCGGGGTCATCTTCCCGCCGGTTCCGGCCTTTTACCACAAGCTCCCTTCGATCGAAGAGATGATCACCTACAGCGTCGGCCGAGCGCTGGACCTGTTCGACCTGGATGTGAAGGCGTTGCCCCGGTGGTCGCCGGATCAACCGACGGACTCTCAAAGCCAATAGATTCATAGATATTGCGAATCCGGAGAAAATCATGATTGGACCAATCGTCAATGGCGCGGCCGTCTTTCTGGGAAGCGCCGGCGGCGCGGCTTTGGGAGACAAGGTTTCTGCCAAGGTGCGCAGCGCTCTGCCGATGACGTTCGGCGCGGCCTCCATGGCCCTCGGCATCGCCCTGATCGTCAAGATCAAGTTCATTCCCGCGGTCATTCTGGCGTTGCTTGTCGGTTCCTTGATCGGCGAACTTTGTTCGCTGGAGGTCGGCATCCAGAAAGCCGCCAGCAAAGCCCGCGGCATCATCGACGCTATTACGCCGGCCCGCAGCAACGGTCTGTCGCAAGAGGAGTTTCTGGAGAAATTCGTCGCCTTGGTGGTGATGTTCTGCGCTTCCGGCACCGGCATTTTCGGGTCTATGACCGAAGGCATGACCAGCGATCCGTCTTTGCTTTTCGCCAAGGCGCTTCTGGATCTGTTCACCTCGGCCATCTTCGCCACGACCCTGGGCTATTCCGTGGCCGTCATCGCCGTGCCGCAGTTCATTCTTCAGGTTGCGCTGCTGTTGGGCGCCCGTCAGATCATGCCCCTGACCACGCCCGACATGATCGCCGATTTCTCGGCCTGCGGCGGCGTTATCATGTTTGCTACCGGTTTCCGTATCTGCGGCATCAAATCCTTTCCCATCGCCAACATGCTGCCGGCGCTGCTGCTGGTGATGCCGATTTCCTCGCTTTGGCTGCAATACGTGGTCGCTCATTGAGGCGGGGGCGGCGGCGCTCCGAAGACGATTGGCGGGTGATATGACCGACGTGGAAAAAATTTTGGCTTATATCAAAGGGAACGCCGTTCTGACGATTTGCAGTGCGCAAGGAAACGTTCCCTGGGCAGCCAACTGCTTCTATGTCTTCGACGCCGCCAGGATGCAGTTCTTGATTCTGACCAGCCTGGAAACCCGCCACGGGGCGGAGATACAGGAAAACTGCTGGGTCGCCGGCACGGTTTCGTCACAGCAGACCTCGGTCATCAAAATCCGCGGGCTGCAATATTCCGCCATCGCTCGGCGTCTTGCCGGCGAGGAGGAGGAGGGAGCTCGGAATCTTTATTACCGAAAATTTCCCGCCGCCCGGCTGCATTCGGCCCCGATTTGGTCCGTTGCGCCTTATGTTCTGAAACTGACCGACAACACCCTTGGTTTCGGCACGAAAATCGTCTGGACCAAGCCGGAGAGATGAACGGCGCGTAGGTTGCAGTGTGCAAAACGGTGGTGTCTCGGCAGAGGCTCCGCCGTTTTTTCGTGCATAGAACAGGCGGAAAGGTCAAGAGGGCGAGGGATCGGACTCTAAACCGTCCTATTTTTAGCCGGCTCTTCGCTATACTACTACGACGTGCAAATTACTCTTGCGCGGCTGCGAATACATGGTCTGTCCTGGGTCAGGAGCACTCAATCCCTGCCCGCAGGAGCCTGTACAGCCATGCGCGAGCCAGGCCGTATCATCCGCCTGAAAACCGTCCTCTTGCCACTGTTTAAGAAAGAGGCCCGGATATGACCGCGTCCACTTCCACAGTTCCCTTGCGCGCCGCCCTTTATCTGCGCGTCTCGACCGCCCGGCAGCCTCCTTCTCAGCCGCAGCCGCAGCCCCTTCCCGAACTGACGCGGTGGACGGGTATCCCAGGACATGGCGTATCCCAGAATCCCATGGCGGCACGTACTCCCCCATCCGCCATGTCGAAACCCGCAGAAATCCTGGTTCCTAGCGGAATGGCGGATAAATCCGGTGATGAGGGAGGCGGTACGGACCAGTAAATCGAGTGGCCCATGTCCTACCGGCGCAGCCTATCCGGGCTGCGCCGGTAGGACATGGGGAAGTTCAAGCAGATGAATGGTTTACTTTGCTGGTGGCCGCTTGGAAATAACAAGTTCTTCTTTTGTTCTTGATGTGCGCTCCGAAAAAATTTGACACTGGGCAGAAGCGCAACCCGCGCCCGAAGCCTGCCCTCTTCCCGGAGGAGCGGGTTTTTCTTTGCCCGCAACAGATGAGCCCCGCGCCTCTCCAGGCCGGGGCTTTTTGCATGGAGACCTCCCATGTCATTGCACACGTACCTGAAAAAAGCTTGGACCGAGGAAGGCCGTTTCCGCACCACCCACCGCAGCCTGACCTTCACCGATCAGGGGCTGGAGATCGGCAACGGCACCTTGCTGGTCAAATATATCCACGACGAATGGGACCGCCCCACCCTCGACATCGACGGGCAGGAAGAGCGCATCCTCGCCCTGCTGTCGGTTGCTTGGGGCTCCCCAATGCCTGACGGCATCTCAAGCACTTCCATAACGCCAGCCGGGCCTTGAGCAAGGGAGAGATGGCGCAGGCCGGTATTCATCTCGCCTATACCGGCCTGCAACCGCTGGAGCGCGATCCCGACCGGCTATGGCGGCTGTTCGCCGCCGAAGGCTTCCTCGACGCCGGTGTTTCCGGCAACGAGATCAGGAAGGCCTGGGGGCTGGGACGGAGCGTTGCCTTCCCGCAGCCTCGGCGAACTCCGTCACGACAATTGAGAAAGGGAAACGACAAGCACTATCCAGGTGGAATGGGACAGCAAAGCGGAGAATTTGCTCCGAAAGACGGCACATCGGGTGCATATGGCGAAAACGTTGATAAAGAATATATTCGACAGAAGGTCGTTGACGCCCTTCAAGGAAAACAGGCAATTGCTCTTGTCGGAGGGGCCGCGGACGGAACAACTAATGGGCCGATTTTGAGCCTCCTTAAGCAGTTTCGGGCTGATCATCCCGGTGTGGAAATAAAATATTTCACGAACGACGGGAAGCTTTATGACCCTGAGGCTCCTGCAACTGTGCCTCAATTTGGCGGAGGCAGAGGAAATTCAGCCACATCCCCCGCAGAGACGCTCGGCAGTTGGCTTGCCAAACAAGCGGACACCTACGGCTCCGATAACATCGCAGTGATCGGACACAGCATGGGCGCCGATGCGGCGGCACGGACGGTGGAAAATGGGCAGCAAGTCGGAGCATTAATTACACTCGATGGAGTAAGCCTCTTTTCATCACGCAATTTTGCGGATGTGAAGTCCAACGCGAGGACATGGATCAACGTCAATGCCAATCCCACGGAAGAAACAAAGAAAAAGCCAGGGTTTCACGGCAATTTCTGGGCTGATCGCGGGACAAAATGGAACAGTGACCCGAATGGCGTTGCTGATCATCACTACAACGCCAACATCAATCACGCGGATGTGGGGCAATTCCTGCACAAATAAACACACCGGATTGCCGAGTTTCCCCTGCATGACGTAATCTACCAGCGAGGCGATGGCGAAAGGCGTTGCCTCGCTGGATTGCGCCGGAGGGTGACATGAGGTGGCTTTGCATTCTATCCGTGCTGGCTTTGTCTGGCTGCGTTTCGTGGCGAGACGTTCCAGACGATTTGCGATTTGTCGCCCTGCATGATGATATCGCGCCTTATCCGTATAAGGAACGGGGCGAATATGTGGATGTCGAGGTGGAAACAAACTTCAACTATATGGATTATGTTGGATCACGAGGGGCGTACATTAGTTTCTTTTTTTGTGGTCACCAAGACAAAAACGTTTACGGGTTAAGCAATGAAAGTCTATACAAGTATATGAGTAAATGGGTTATCGCTGGCGAAGACGTTCATGATAATAGTTCTCCGCCATATCGTTATCATGCGATATTTTTTGTTGCGAGCCATGGCGAGAAAGCTGACACAACTAGTAAATACCTCATCATGAATTATGATCTGCGAGACTCTCCTCGTGACCTGTGTTTCTATTTGGATGTTGGCCCTTACTATCACGAAAAATCCAATATCGTCCGCATTCCCAAGGAAGAGCTGGTCAAATTTTTCGACGAGCATCCCCGTCCGAAAACCGGCACAGCACAATAGTGTGCCGACAATTTTTCAAATTAGTGCAATCATTTTCTTAGAGTATGAGATACATAGCAAATAAATTCATGGCCTTTTTCGGCAAAAAACACCGATATTAGTGCGAAAACTATATGTAATTCTTGAGTTTATCCGAAATGTCATCTATATTATATGTAATATATATGGTGCTTAAATTGGACATTGTCCTTATTTCATTTCAGTTTGATTCCAATAACCAAGATATCACCACGCACTATGCTGACTGGCTTATCGAGGCGCTGCGCAATTACGAAAAGCGGAACGGCGGCCTGCCGGAGTTGGTCTTATCGGCGGGGTACACATGCGCCGATGCCAACGGATTGGTCCGGTTGGAGCGCGAATTCAGCGGCGAACGGGTATCGCTGGCGGTGGAACTGCTCAATCCTGCCGACAACCCCTTGACTGGGCCGAGCCATCCGAAGGGAATGGGCCAGCTTTATGTCGTCGGCAACGGCGTGGGTAAATGCCTGGAACCGAGACAGCAGTTCAGCTCGACCGGCAATGTCACCGAAGACAGGGCGGAAAAGGTCGTCGCCGGTCTCGCCCCCAACGGCGACAGGAGATTTTCCCTGCAATCCAGGCAAATCGGCTGGATCGAGTGCGGCGAGATCAACCTGCTGTGCTATCAGAGCGGCAACCGTCAGAAGGGCGTCCGGGTTCGCTACGAGTCCCTGGAAGAGCGGTTTTTCGAGGCGGCAACGTCTCTTGATGTGATTTTGAACCCGCAGCACACCAGAATGAGCCGGCTTCACCTCCTCAGAAGGAAGGTCGAGGCCCTTTCCGCCGGAACGATCATTCGGGCTCCGTCAGGGAAAAGCTGGCCGGTCTATCTCGGGACCACCAATTGGAACCGCGCCCGTCAGCTCAGATCGCAGAGCAACCTTCAGTGCGTCATGCGCAATGGGCAGCCCGTGCCGCCAAGGGACATCATCGAGACGGAAAACACCATCCTGTCGATTTTCCCGGTGGATATGCCGCAGCGGCAGGACTGACGCCGCTTTCTTCAAATTTCCCATCGTTTCACATCGCGCTGCTCGCGTTTGCGGCGGCGCGGCTGTTTGGCTTGGGCGATCCGCCCGCCATCACAAGGAGGTTCCGACGAGATGTATCAAGGTAAGTGAAATCCTGGCCGCCATGCAGGCAACGACTACGATTCCGACGCTGGCCCCGGAAGATACCGGCCTGCCCATGACGGCGTGTCTCTTGACGCGGGATGTCAGCCGGGATGGGCCGAGAGTCGAGGTGTCACGTCAGCACGGCCAGCAGTTGACCTTACGGGACGTGGTCAGCGTGTCGATATCCGACAATCCCAGGATCATCGACGGAGGCCAACTGCTGAACCCAGGCCTTAGACTGGTCCGGGCCTGGGTGCTGCTGAACGAGGACGTGCTGCTCCGGTATTGGAGCCATGAGCTTTCACAGACCGACATGATGGCGGCACTGCGGCCGCTCGGGAAGCCGAGAGGTCCAAGATAATCTGATTATCGGATGGTGGACGGGGCGTTCCCCTTTTCCCGGACAGATTCAAAGCCGTTTTGACCGCGTCTGTGCCTCACAGTCCGCGACAATCCAGGAGCCGTTTGGGGGTTGGTTTGGGGGTTGGCATTATGCCTCCCCAACCAAACGCATATTTTTCAATGAAATAAGAAGGAAGTCTGGCGGAGGGGGTGGGATTCGAACCCACGGTACCATCGCTGGTACAACGGTTTTCGAGACCGCCACAATCGGCCACTCTGTCACCCCTCCGCGTGGAGGACGGGAACTTAGTCCAAGCGGGTTTTCAGTGCAAGTGCTTTCCTGCGGCAATGTTAAATGAGTGCAAGGCGCGGTTCCCGGCGTTCTGTGATTTGACGGTTGTGGAAAGAAGGGGGTAAAACCGGCTTGTGGCGCTGCCGGGGTTTGGGTACACTCCCCGCTGATTTGCTGGGGGAGCAAATTCTTTTATTCCCGAAGCTTCTCGATATACCTGATCCGGCCGCATCGATCACAACTCGCGAGTCAAGGTGCCCTGCCCGATGGCCTTTCGTCTGACCCATTCCGCCGCGTTGGCCGCGGCGATTCTTCTCGGCGGATGCTCTTTCGTCGATGAATCTCTCTTTCCGTCCCTGACGCCTGACGGCTCGTCGGGTGGTGCGTCCTCGCAGACTGCCGGCCAGCCTGCGGTGACCTCCGCTCCGCTGACGGCCCAGTCGGTGACGCCGGGCCAGCCCACGGGCACGTTTGTCGGTGGCAAGGTGATTGCCCTGCGCAATGACCTGACCCAGTTGCAGTCCACGCTGAACAGTCAGAATGACCGCCTGCAGCAGGTTCGGACTCAGACTGTCCAGGATTCCCAGCGTTTCCACGGCACCATCGCCGCCATCGAGGCGCGTTTGCAGGTGGGAACCACTCCGGGCAACCCGATTCTGGTGCAGCAGTGGAACGAAGCTCAGAGCGAGCTGGACCGCATCAATGAAGACGTGCTGGCGATGAACCGCCTGACCACCGACGTGGCGTCCACGTCCGGCATGGCCGCCTATCTGCTGGAATCGGTCCGTGCCGCCCGTTCGTTGTCGGGCGCCGTGGACGAGGACCACCGCCAGCTGCGTGTGCTGGAAGACGAAACCAGCCGCACCACCGTGCTGATCGAACGCCTGCTGACCGAATTGTCCGCTGACGCCCAGCGTCAGCAGCAGTATCTGTCGAACGAGCGCACCGATCTGAACACGCTGGCCGTTTCCATCAAGAACGGTCAGTTGTACGGCTCGTCGTTGTCGGGTGCCCGCCTGGGGGCCGGTGCCGCTCCGGTCAGCCCGTTCTCGGCGGCTCCGGTCGCGACGACCGAGCGTCCGTTGGTGGTTATCCGCTTTGATCGTCCCAACGTGAATTACGAAGACGCTCTTTACACCGCCGTCAAGGGCGCCCTGGACCGCCGTCCGAACGCCGTGTTCGAGGTTGTCGCCGTGGCTCCCGCCGGTGGGGCTCCGGGTGTTTCCTCGGTGGGCGAAGCGGCTTCGATCCGCAATGCTCAGTCCGTCCTGCGTTCGCTCACTCAGATGGGGCTGCCCAACGACCGTGTCCGCACATCGCAGGCGTCCAGTCCTTCGGCCAGCAACGGCGAAGTTCAGGTGTTCGTCCGTTAAGCGGATTTTTTCGGCAGGGTATTCGGAAAACGCCGGCCTCGACAGGGCCGGCGTTTTGCGTTTGCGGAGGAGTTGCGATGGCACGGTCTGGCTTCAATGCGGCCATCATTGTCTTAATGTGGCTGGGACTGATCGCCACCTCGATTTTGTGGCTGGACCGCCCGTGGGCGGAATTCGCCTATGCCAGTCAGTTCAAGAATATTGCCGTTATCCGCATGTTGACGGAAATCGCCGAACTCGGCGGATCGTTCTCCCTGGCCGGGCTGGCTTTGGCGGCCTTTACCGCTTTGCGGGGCTGGCGGTCGCCGATGGTCTGGCGGATCCTGTTGGCGCTGTTGCTGGCTCTATTGGTGGCAGGAATACTGAAAAGCGGTTTGAAGCTGGCGTTCAGCCGGACCTGGCCGGAAACTTGGGTCGAGAATAACCCGTCCTGGATCCGTGACGGGGTTTTCGTTTTTGACTTTTTCCATGGCGGCCGCGGCTGGGGGGCGTTTCCATCCGGGCACAGCACCATGATCGCGGCCCCCATGACGGTCTTGTGGTGCGCCTTGCCGCGTTGGCGTTGGTTGAATGCTTGCCCCGTGGCTTTGGTCGCGGCGGGATTGCTGCTGTGCGACTATCACTGGATCAGCGACGTCGTTGCCGGGATTGGCTTAGGCATCGCCTGTGGTTTTGCCGTCTGGCGCCTGAGTGCCCATGTTTCCGTATGCCGCGGCACGGGCTGATGGTGGAAGTTTGTCTGCCAGCCCTGTCAGAGTAGATGTGGTCGGCGTGAGAATGATGGCATATGATGCGGCAACCTGCTCTGGGGAGAGCAATGTCATGACTGCGGGGTTCTGGGCGCATGGAGCATCAGCTCGAGCCGGGTGACGATCGATTTGACGAGCCTGATCCCGGGCTGGGTCGGTCGACCAAGGCTTATGTCGCCTTTGCCTTCGCGGCGGCCGATCTGCTGCTGGAAACCACCGATGACGGCCGTATTATGTTCGCCATCGGCGCCGCCATGTCGCTGGTGGGCCGTCCGGCGCGCTTGCTGGCTGAAGGCAATCTGAGCGACATTATCCGGGACGGTGATCGTCCGAGGTTGAAAAGCGCTTTGAAGCGGATGGCTTCGGGATCTCGCGTCCGCCACGTTCTCCTGCAGGTGGACACGCCCGAGGGAGGCGAAACTCCGGTGGCCCTGTGCGGCTATCGCCATCCCGACAAGCCCGGGCGGCTTCTGCTGGTTCTGACCCATAGCGGCACCCTGGCCAGCGGCGTGCATCGCCGGCGGGACGGCGGGCTGCTGGACAAGGACGGGCTGGAAAACCTGGCCGAAACGGTGATAAAGGAAAATCCCGACGGCCAAGGCGAAAATTATCAGCTGACGTTGCTGGATATTCCCCAGATCACCGAACTGCGGAGCGCTTTGGGGGCCGAGGGATCGGCCAAGTTTATCGACCGCTTTACCGAGGAATTGCAGCGCTGTTCCCTGGGGGGAGACGGCGCTGCGGATTTCGGCGAAAACAAATATGGCATCATCCATGGCAAGGACGTCTCGCCCGAGGATATTGAAAGCCGCATTGTCGAACTGACCCGCTCTCTGGCCGGGGGCGCTTTGTCGGTGGAGCCGAAGTCCGCCAGCTTCGCCCTGGATTCCGAGGGCGTTTCGGTGGAAGAGGCGACCAACGCCCTGATTTATACCATCAACCGCTTTACGGCTGACGGCGGCGGTTCCCTGGATGATCTGGCGCGATCGGCGAAATCGCAGCTTTCCTCCACGGTCAGCAAGATGCGTGAGGTCAAGGAACTGATCGGCAGCGGCGATTTCGACCTGCATTTCCAGCCGATCGTCGATCTGTGGAACAACGCGGTTCATCATTTCGAGGGGCTGGTGCGGTTTGCCGGCGGCGAATCGCCTTACGGCACCGTGACCTTCGCCGAGGATGTTGGCATGGCCGGGGAATTGGATCTGGCCATTCTGTCGCGGGCGATCAGCTTCATGCGGGAGGGGGCGGGGGCCGAAAAGGGGCTAAAGTTCGCCATCAATCTGTCGGGCCGGTCTTTGTCCAACGCCGCCATCGCCGCCCGTTTGCTGCATCTGATTCATTCGGCGACGGATCTGCGCGGCCGATTGATGTTCGAATTGACCGAATCGGCGGCCATCCACGACCTTCAGGTGGTGAACGCGGTGATTCAGGAAATCCGTTCGCGGGGGCATCTGGTCGGGTTGGACGATTTCGGCGCCGGTTCGGCGGCTTTCCATTATCTGCGGGCGTTGGATGTGGATCATGTGAAAATCGACGGCAGCTACGTGCGGGAGGCCGTGGACACGGGCAAGAGTCTTCCCTTTTTGCGGGCCATATCGCAGCTTTGCCGCGAGCTGAAGATCGCCACCATCGCCGAGCATATTGAAAACCCCGAAACCGCCAATCTGTTGCGGCTCTACAATGTGCGTTACGGACAAGGCTACTATTTCGGCAAGCCCATGCGTCCCCAGCTTTCCGACGGCAAAGCGGGTTGGATCATGCCAAACACCTCATGGAGAAACGACGTTCTGTATTTCTCGCCGAAATCATAAGTATCCCTTCCTTATGGACAGTTGAGGAATCCGTGCATATTTCTCTACGCTGATATGGGGAAATAAATAAGGGATGGGTCTGAATGGCCTCTGAAACTGCAGATCAAACGGGTTTTTCCGCCAGTGATTCCGCTCTGTTGAGCAGTTTGCTGGAATCGTCTCGCGATGGCGTTCTCGTCGTGGACTCCTCTCGTAAGATTTTGCATTTCAACGCCGCTTTCTTAAGACTCTGGCGCTTCGACCGGGCACATGTGGAAGTGCACATGAACACCCATGCGCTGATTGCGCAGGCCTGCGAGCGGGTGGTCGATCCCGAAGGCTTCCTTGTTCGGGCGCAGAATTATTACGATCATCCGGAAGAGGGCGGCGAAGACCTGATCCGCTTTCTGGACGGACGGGTCGTCGAGCGCTATGCCTCCCCGGTCCGTGACAGCCAGGGACAGGTTGTGGCCCGGGCCTGGTTTTTCCGCGACATTACCCAACGGCACCGGGCCGAGACGGAGATTTCCCGTCAACGAGCACGTTCGGCGGCGCTGTTGTCGAAAAGCCCGGTGGCGACGGTTATCAGCCGTCTTGAAGATGGCGCCATCGTCTATGCCAATCCCCGCGCCGGGCAATTGTTCGGTCTCAGCGTCGGGCAATTGATCGGGAGGGACACGTCGGCTTTCTATGCCCGCGCCGAGGACCGTCAACGGCTGGTGGAGCGGTTCAAGGCGGAAGGCTTCGTTCATGACGCCGAGGCCGAGATGAAGGACGCCAGCGGGGCGCCTTTCTGGGGGCTGATAACCTTGGAGGCGTACCCGGATCTGGTGGAAAATGCGATCATCGCCTGGGTCTACGATATTACGGAGCGGAAGCGCTTTGAAATCGCCCTGCAGGCTGCCAAGGCCGAGGCCGAGCGGAGCGATCGAGCCAAAACGGCTTTCCTGGCCATGATCAGCCACGAAATCCGCACGCCTCTAAGCGGCGTGTTGGGCATGGTGGAAATGGCGACGGGAACGGAGTTGTCGCCGCAGCAGCGGGAATATCTGGAAACGATCGGCGAATCTTCTCAATCCCTGCTGGGCATCCTCGACGATATCCTGGATTTGTCGCATTTGGACGCCGAGGAACTGCCGCTGGAATCCTTGGCGTTCGACCTTGGGCGGTTGGTATCGCAAACATTGGCGCTGATACAGCCGCAAGCCCGCGCCCGAGGTTTGCGGGTCGATCTAAAGTTCGATCCGGATTTGCCGACAAACGTGCTGGGCGATCCGCGGCGCCTGCGGCAGATATTGTCCAACCTGCTCAGCAATGCCCTAAAGTACACGGATTTGGGGGGCATCGCTTTGGCCGTCGATTCCTCGGGTGCGGCGCCGGGGGCTTTATGGGTGCGTTTCACGGTGTCGGATAGCGGCATCGGCATCGACGAGGTGTCTCAGGGACGATTGTTCACGGAATTCGTCCAGGCCGACGGATCTCTGTCGCGGCGGTATGGCGGCACCGGCCTGGGACTAGCCATCTGCAAACGCCTGGTTACCCGCATGGGCGGCGAAATCGGCGTCGACAGTCAGCCCGGTCGGGGAAGCCGTTTCTGGTTCACCTTGCCTTTGGCTCCGGCTCCGGCGGTGGCTTTGGCCGTCGAGAACCAGCCTGTGCCCAAGTTGTCGCCGTTGCGCATTCTGGTGGTCGAGGATAACCCGGTGAACCAGAAAGTGGCCCGCGCCATGCTGGCCCAGGGAGGGCACAAGGTGACGGTGGCGGCCAACGGCGAAGCGGCTCTGGCGGCGGCGGGCGCCGGTGAACCGTTCGACCTGATCCTGATGGATCTGCAGATGCCGGTGATGGACGGCTTGGCGGCGACGCGAGCCATTCGCGCCTTGCCGGCGCCTTGGCGGCACGTTCCCATCGTGGCGATGACCGCCAACGCCTTCCGCGAGGACGAGATTCTCTGTCTGGCGGCCGGAATGGATGATTATTTGGCCAAACCGGTCAGTTTGGCCAACCTGACCCGCGTGATCGCCAAGGTGCTGGAGCGAAAGGGCGGCGACGCCGAAATGTCGATTTCAGATCAAAGCAGAGCGGCGCTGTGAAATCTCATCTCCCCAAAGCGCCATGTTTCGGCCATAGTCCGCTGCCAGAAGATGTCCGCGTCAAGATATGACGCTTAGGGGAGTACCTGATGATGGATTTCGTGATGGGAGCTCTGCGGTCGTTCTGGACCGTGTGGGTGTTTCTGTTCTTTGTGGGCATCGTGCTGTGGGCTTATTGGCCGAAGAACAAGAATAAAGTTGAATCCTATGCCGACATTCCGCTACGCCCCGATGAATCGGGCGATGTCGAGCAGCAGAAGTAATCAGGACTGGACTTCCGCTGCCATCTGGCGCTCGGTTCTGAGCGTCAGGGCGGCGGGCAGCCAGACGCGCAGGGTTTGCTCCAGGGCGTCCAGCCGGATGGGTTTGGTCAGAAAATCCTGCATGCCGTTCTTCAGGCAGGTATCCGCCGTTTCCGGCAAAGCGTCTGCGGTCAGGGCGATGACCGGCACCGGCGGCTGTCCGGTTTCCTGCTCCATCTGACGGATGGCGCGAGTCAGACGCAGGCCGTCCATGCGCGGCATGTGGAAGTCGGTCAGCACCAGTCCGTAACGATTCTGGCGGAACCGATCCAGGGCCAATTGGCCGTCCACCGCCACATCGTAAATCATTCCCAAGCGATCCAGCATCTTGGTGATGACCAGCCGGTTCACGCCGTTGTCTTCGGCCACCAGGATCGTGCAGTTGGCTTCGGCCGCCGCCAGGCGGCTGGGAGGCTGCCAATCGACGGCGGCGCCTCCGGACTGATCGTCGGCGTTGACCGCCTGGCCCTTGCCCAGCAGGCGCTCCAGCCCCTGAAGCAGGGCGTCGGCGTGAATCGGCTTGCGGATGGACGGACCATCGGGGCTTTCCGGATCGTAGCGATAGAAGGGCACCAGACGCAGCAGGTTGGCGGCGCCGGCCTGGGGGACGCCCTTTTCGTCGCGGATTACCAGGCGGGCGGAATCGCGGGTTTCCGTGATGTCGGCGCCTTCCGCTTCCAATAGGCGGGTGAGAACGCTCCGCTGTAATGGCGATTCGCAATCCAGGAAGATGTTCACATCCAGTAAGCGCAGCGGTGCCGCGACGGCGGAATCGTCGGCGGACAGGGGCAAGCTGACGCTGAACGTGCTGCCCTTGCCAGGCTGGCTGTCCAACTGGATGGCGCCGCCCATCAATTCTATCAGGCGCCGGCTGATGGACAGGCCCAGGCCGGTACCGCCGTGGCGGCGGGCGACGGTGTTGTCGGCCTGCATGAACGGCTGGAACAGGCGCGACTGCGCTTCCAGCGGAATGCCGGGGCCGGTGTCCTGCACCTTCAGCAGCAATCGGCCGTATTCTTCTTCGGCAGACAGGCGGACATGTCCTTTTTCGGTGAACTTCGCGGCATTGCCCATCAGATTGATGAGGATCTGGCGCAGTTTGGCGGCATCGCCAAGCTGGCGGACGGGCAGGGCGGGGTCGATGTCGACGATCAGCTCCACGCCCTTTTCACCGCAGCGGGGGGCGACGATGTCGGCAACGTCCTCAAGCACCCGCCGCAAAGAGAAGGGAGCCCGTTCCAACACCAGCCTGCCGGCTTCGATTTTCGAAAAATCGAGGATGTCGTTGATGATCGACAGCAAGCTGTCGGACGAATGGCGGATGACCGACACCATGCCGCGCTGTTCGATGTCCAGCCGTGACTTTCCGAGCAATTCGGCCATGGCGGCGACGCCGTTCATCGGCGTGCGGATTTCATGGCTCATCATGGCCAGGAAATCGGACTTGGCGCGGTTGGCGTTCTCGGCCGCCTGCTTGGCGCCGCGCAAATCTTCTTCCAGGGACTTGCGCCGCGTGATGTCGTGGAAGCCGATGATCAGGACGTCTTCGCCGCCCAATTGGACCGCGCTGGCCGAGGCCAAAGCCCAAAAACTTTGGCCGGAGGCGCCTCGCAGCGGAATCTCCATGTCGCGCAAATGCCCCAGCCTTTTGACCTCGCCGGCGATCACCGCCAAATCGACGGGATCGGCGAAAATATCGGTGCCGTCGCCGGTCAGTTCGCGGGCGCGGCCGTTGGAAAATAAATGGCGATTGTCCGATTTGCGCAAAACGATCAAGGGCACCGGCGCCGCTTCGACGATCATGCGCATGCGTTCTTCGTTGCTGCGCAGGCTGTTCAGCATCTCGTCATTGGATTGGCGCAGGCGGATGGTTTCGATCATCGCCTGCTCGGCGCGGCGGATGGCCAGCACCATCACCAGCAGGAAGATGATGGACATCAGGGACAGGATTTGCTGCGACGGTGAGTTCGACAGACCGTAGCGGATGACGAATCCTGCCATGGTCGGCAGGGCAAAAGCCCAATTGGCCGGCTGATAGGACGCCAGGGTGGCCAGGGACGCAGCGGTCAGCCCCACCTGGGTGATGGCGATGAACAGGGCGTGGGTGGGATCGTCGGGGATGAAGGCGATGATGCCGAAAACGAACCACATCAGGCCCGAAGCCAGCAGGTTCAAAGTCATCAGCACCGACCAGCGGGGCAGCGCGGCGCTCAGATCGGGACAGCGCCAGAACATCTTGGTCTGGGCCAGCCGCAGCAGACCGACGATCTGAAACAGGGCGCACCAGATCCAAATCTGGTCGCCGACCTTGCTGGCGGTGCCCACCGCGGCCAAAAAGGCGATCGCCATGCCGGTCAAGGTGGTGAAAGGCAGATTTTTCGCCAGCAGGCGTAATTGTTCGGCCTTGATAATGCCGTTGGCCGCGCGCGGTTTCACGGTCATGGGGAAACCGGTCCATCCTTCAATTTCTTACAGACGGGGTATAGCATTCCTCCTAGTGGCCGTCAGCGATGCTAAAGCTTATATGCCTTCTTGCGCGAAATCGGCGGGCCAGCTTCGTGTCAGTTGGTCGGCGGCCTCCTCGGCCGACATGGCTTTGGCGAACAGCCAGCCTTGTCCGTAATTGCAGGCCAGAGCCCTGAGCACGCCGTCATGGGCGATGGTCTCCACGCCTTCGGCGACCACCGACATCTTCAGGGTGTGGGCCAGCATGATGATGGTGCGCACGATTTCCAGATGTTCGCCGCCGTTCAGCATGGCGAGGACGAAGGAGCGGTCGATCTTCAGCGTATCGATGGGAAAACGGTGCAGGTGGGCCAGCGACGAGTAGCCGGTGCCGAAATCGTCGATGGCCAGTTTGAAGCCGCTGCTTTTCAAGGCGTCCAGCTTGGTCTTGGCGGCGGCCGGATTCTTCATGATGCCGCTTTCGGTGATTTCCAGGCGGACGTTGCCCGCCGACAGCCCCGATTGGCGCACGGTCCCGACCACTTGGTTGACGATGTCGTGGCGGTGCAGCTGAATGGGCGACAGATTGACGCTGATGAACAAATTTTCCGCCTGGGGGCAGGCGGCGATCCACTCCGCCATTTGCCGGCAGGCGGTCAGCAGAACGAAGCGGCCCAGGGGGTCGATCAGGCCGGTTTCCTCGGCGATGGGGATGAAGCGGTCGGGCGGCATCATCTCGCCGTTGGCCTGACGCCAACGTACCAGGGCTTCGAAACCGGCGATGCGCCGCCCGGCCAGATCGACGATGGGCTGATAGTGGACGGACAACTCGTCCCGTTCGATGGCGCGGCGCAAGTCGTTGGCGACCTGCAACTGGCTGACCGCCGACAAATGCATGCCGCGTTCAAAGACCATGTGGCGGTCGCGTCCCTGGGACTTGGCGGCATACATGGCGGTGTCGGCGTCGCGCAGAATCTCTCCGGCGTCGCGGTAGTCTTGGGCGGCATAGGCGATGCCGACGCTGGTGCTGAAGAAATATTCCCGTCCCTCCAATTGGAAGGGTTGGGCCAGGACGCTGCGAATCCGCTCGGCGACCAATATGGCGGCCTGACGGTCGTCGAGATCCTCGGTCAAAACCACGAATTCGTCGCCGCCCAGCCGGGCCAGGGTGTCCGAGGCGCGCAGGCATTGGTTGATGCGCCGCGACATTTCGATCAGCACCTGATCGCCGGCCAGATGCCCCAAGCTGTCGTTGATCAGTTTGAAACGGTCGCAGTCGATGAACAAGACGGCGAACGTGGCGTCCTTGCGTCCGCCGCGCCTCATGGCCTGATCCAGGCGGTCCAGCAGCAGGGTGCGGTTGGGCAGACCGGTCAGGCTGTCGTGCAAGGCATCGTGTATCAGCTGTTCCTCAGCGGTCTTGCGGGACGTGATGTCTTCCACCAAGCCTTCGAAATACAGCAGTTCGCCTTCCATGTTGCGGACGGCGCGGCAGCTCTCGGAGATCCAGATGATGCTGCCGTCGCGCCGGTAAACCTGACTCTCGAAATTCTGAACCTGATCGTCCTCGGCGAGAACTCTCAGGAACTCGTCGCGGCGGGTGGGATCGACATAAAGCTGGCTGGCGATATTGGTCAGCCCGGCCATCAGCTGTTCCGGGCTTTCATAACCGTAGATGCGGGCCAGGGCGGGATTGGCCGCCAGATAATGGCCGTCTTCGGTCGTCTGAAAGATGCCTTCGATGGCGTTCTCGAAGATGCTGCGAAAGCGGTCTTCGGCCTGACGCAGGGCGGTGTTGTAACCGAGGCGATTATCGGCATCGCGAATCTCGGCCAGCAGATAGCCGGGTTCGTCGGGAATGGTCCACAGGCGGATTTCCAACTGCAGGTCGTGGCCGCTGCCGCTGAGCAGGTTGCGCTCCAAGGTCATCTTGGTTTGCGTTCCCTCGGTCAGGGGCTTGAGAATGTCGGATTCGCGCCCGGCCTCGTCGCAGATCAGGCTGCGCCGGACAGCCAGCGGGGCGCGGCCCAAAAGTCTTTGCAGGGACGGGTTGAGGTCCAGAACCAATCCGGTCCGGTCCAGCAGGGCCAGTTTGGCTTCGGCGTGAAAGGCCATGGTCCGGAAATAGGAGGGCGCCGCGGCGGCTGTCCCAGTCTCAGGCGAAAACACGGTCTTCAAAGCCTTGAGTATCATGCTTGTGTTTGCCCCCACACTGCCCTTTGGCCCCGCGTCGGGCGGGGCGCGCACTTTTATGACAGCTATTCAGCAAAGATCATGCCGCCAGGAAAAGCGAGGGCTGGCAGTGGTCTTTATACCCTGCCGGGGAAATGTAACTGTTGCAATATTGGGCAATCGCGGATTCTTTGATCAAGGTTTAGGCGAATCTGCGGTGAACAAGAGGAGTCGTTTTTTCCGCAAGGAATCATGACAGCGCTTCCCGTCTCTGGCATTCTTTATATAAGTGCTTGGGGGAGCAGGTTTTTCATATCTTTTGGTGGGGAACATCTGTCTTTTGACATGAATTTGGCAAAGTTTTCGCGTATTACTTTTGGTGTAATTCTTGCTTGCGGGGGCGTTGGCATGGATTAAGCTGAAGGGTAGGAAGCGACGGCCTTCCCCAGAAAGTTGGATGTTAGGAAGGGCGTGGTTCGCCGCGTCTGATCAAGGGGTTTTTGGGTGGCGTATTCTGTAGGGGAAAATGCCTCCGTGCCGCAGGAGGACGAAGACAGCCGGACTGTGCCGCAATCGGCGCGGCGCAGGTTTCCCCTGTTCGCGCGGGTCATGGCTGTCGTCCTGATCGTTTGCGGCTCGCTGGGACTGGGGACTCATCTTTGGGTCGCCTATGACCACGAACTTTATCACGCCCGGCTTTTGGCTTCGTCGATGACCGAGGCGGTGGCGCTCCAGGTGGACGGCAGTTTCCGTGGAATCGAGGGCTTGCTGGAGGATGTGGCCTCGGCGGTGAAGGCGGGGCAGTGGAGCAATCCGGCGGTGCGCCAGCGTATCAGCGGCCGAATGATGAGCTTTCCGGAATTGCGCTGGGTCGGTTTCGTCACGGCCGACGGAATGCTGACCCCCGATACCGAGCCGCCCATCAATGTTCCCCGGGATGGTTTGAACGTCGCCGACCGTGATTATGTCCGTCATGCCCAGTGTGGTCCGCGTCCCAAGATGCGGGTGGGGCAGCCGGTGCTTGGCCGCGCCACCGGCGAACGTTCCGTGCATCTGGCCCTGCCCATCGCGACGGCCAATCAAAGCGACTGCAAGGGCTTGGTGGTGGCGGCGGTCAACCCGGATCATTTCGCCGAAATTCTGGAGACCGTGCTGCTGGACCCGGCGGGCGGATCGGCGGTGATCAATCTGGACGGCTTCGTGGTCGCCAGGGCTCCCGAACATGCCGCCAAATTCGGCATGGACCTGTCGCGGTCGCCCCTGTTCACCGAATTCCTTCCCCAGGCCGCCAACGGCGTGGCCCGCCTGATTTCCCGGGCCGACAGCAACGAGAAGTTCCTGGGGTATAAAACCCTTGGCGAATACGGTCTGGTGGTGACGTCGGGCATTTCCATGTCGCGGGCCATGAGCAACTGGTACGGTTTGGCGACGGTGGAAATTCCGATTTTCCTGTTGTTCTCGGTGGGTATCTATTTATGGGCCCAGGCGGCGGACCGCCGGCGTGAAACCATGCTGCGCCATCAGGCCGGTTTGGAGGCGGCGGTGGCCGAGCGCACCGCCATGCTGGCGGCGTCCAAAAGCCTTGCCGAAGAGCGGGCCGAGCGGCTGGCGCGGGTCAATGCCAAACTGGCTCATCTTGCCCGCATCACCGCCCATCATCTGCAAGAGCCGGTGCGGCCCATCGTCAGCTTCAGCCAATTGGCCCGGCGGGAGATGAGCAAACAAGCCGAACAGTCTTCCGAACTGGACGGGCATCTGCGTTTCGTCGAGGACGCCGGCCGGCAATTGAAAGCGATCCTAAAGGAGTTCCATCGCTATACCGCCCTGCTGGTGAAGGAGCCGAAGATCGCTCCGTGCAACCTCTCCCAGGTAGTCGAGCGTTGCTTGTCGAAGCTGTCTCCCGTGATCGCTGCCGCATCCGCCCGCATCGATGTCGGTGATTTGCCGATGGTGCAGGCGGACCCCGCCTTGATTGAACAGGCGCTGGTCGAGCTGATCTCCAACGGCATCAAATACCGCCATCCCGACCGTTTTCCCGAGGTGGCCGTGCGCGGAGGACTGGACGGCGGCGAAGCCGGCAATGGCGGCTGGTGGCTTTCGGTCAGTGACAACGGCCGCGGCCTGCCCGAGGTGGGGCGCCAGCACTTGTTCGAAGCGTTCTCACGCCTCAACCCCGACGAACCGGCGGCGATCGGCCTGGGCCTGGCTGTCTGCCGCGAGGTGGCCGAGATGCATGGAGGAGCGATCTGGGCCGACAGTCTGGAAAGCGGTTCCGTGTTCATGATCCGAGTGCCGGGCGCCAATCGCGCCGGCCTGGCGGCCTGAGGAGACGTCCCGAAATGCTCGGCCTCGCCTCGATCCCTCGGAACTTGAAGACGAATATGCTGCTGGTGTGGGCTGGCCAGGTTTCGCTTGTGGCGGCGCTGTATTACGTGACCGGCCAAATGGGATTGGGGCTGGGGTTGCCGTTGGGGTATGTCACGGCCATCTGGCCGCCGTCCGGCATCGCCTTGGCGGCGGTGTTGTTGTGGGGCAACCGCGTCTGGCCAGGCATCATGCTGGGCGAGGTGTTGGTGAGCCTGTCGCTGTCGGGCGATCCCTTGTCTGTTGCGACCCTGTCGATGGCCTGCAGCACATCTCTCGGTGCCAGCATCCAGGCGCTGGTGGGCGGGATGCTGGTCAGGCGTTTGGCGGGGTGGCCGAATGATCTTTCCGAGCCGCGTCAGATCGGCTTGATGCTGCTTTACGGCGGCTTGCTGGCCTGTCTGATCAACGCGAGCATCGGAACCTTTACCCTGTGGCTCGGCGGAATCATTCCCGTGTCGATCCTGCCGCGCCATTGGACGACATGGTGGGCCGGCGACACGATGGGGGTGTTCGTTGTCACGCCTCTGGCCCTGGTCCTGCGCAATATGAATGGAACCAGCGGCAGGCGCCGGGCTTTGGTCACCTGTTTCTGGATCGGCTGCACGTTCACCGCCACGGTTTTGGGCGTCGATTACACCATCCGCGTCGACCGTGATAAGCAGCATACCCGCTTCGATCAGGCCGCCGGCGAAATGGCCGTGGCCCTGCAGGGCATCATGAGCAATCACTTGGGCGCCCTGCAGACGGTGGAGGGCTTCTATGCCGGGGCCGACCGCCGCGGCCTGGCCGAGTTCACTTTGTTCTCGCGGCGATTGCGTGAGCAGGTACCCGGATTGCAGGCCATCGAATGGGCGCCCAGGATTGTCGCCGCGGAGCGTTCGGCCCATGAGATGTGGGTGCGTCAGCAGGGGCTGGCCGGTTTCGTGGTGTCCGAGCGGGAGGAAGGGCGCATGGTGTCGGCGCGCCAGCGCGAGGAATATTACCCCGTCACCTTCGTCGAGCCGATGACGGGAAATCTGGCGGTTCTGGGTTACGACCAGATGTCCCACCCCGATCTGCGGGACGCTCTGGCCAGCGCCCGCGACAAAGGACAGGCGGCGGTCAGCCCTCGGTTGCGGCTGGTTCAAGGGGACGATGGCGCCGTGTTGGTCCTGCCTCTTTTCGAAAGCGGGGTCACGCCCGAGACCGAGGCGGCGAGGCGCAATCAGCTGCGTGGTTTCGTGCTGGGGGTGATCCGCCTGCGGGCCTTGACCCACATGGCCTTCGAGGGACGAAATCTGGAAGGCATCAATTACTGGCTTCTCGACGACAGTCAGACCGACAAGACCGGCTCACCCATCGTGTTGTCCACGAACGCCGAAGGTCCGCCCCGGCTGTTCAACATGGTCGAGCAGGGCTTTTTCGGTCAAACCCGGCAATTGGGGCGCACGTTCCAACTGCCGTTCGGCGGACGCCAGTGGCGGCTGCTGGTGTCTCCCACCTCGGAATTCCTGGCCCAGGCTCAGGAATCGGTCAATTGGGTGCTGTTGTTCGGCGGGCTCTTGATGACCGGCGTGGTGGGCATGTTCGTCATGGTGGCCACCGGGCGCGAAGAGGCGCTGCGTCACGAAATCGACACCCATACCACCCTGTTCCGCCGCCAGAACGACAGTCTGCGCCTGCTCAACAACATCGCCGCCGCGCGGGCGGCGGGGTTGCCCGATCAGTTGCAGCAGGTTCTGAGGCTGGCGCGGGAACATCTCTCGATGGAGATCGGCATCATCAGTCGGATCGAAGGGCGGACATTCTATGTCGAGCATGCGATTTCTCCGCCCGACCGGCCTTTGGAACACGGCGCCAGTTTCCGCCTGGGGCAGACCTATTGCGCCCTGACCCTTGAGCGCGGCGATGCTTTCGCCGTCGCGGATATCGGCGCCTCGGTCTATGCCGCCCATCCCAGCTACGAAACCTTCCGCCTGGAAAGCTATATCGGAGCGCCGGTCCTGGTGCATGGCCGGGTGTTCGGGACTGTCAGCTTTTCATCGGGAACGCCCTATCCCCGGCAGTTTGACGACGGCGATCTGGAATTCATCCGCTTGTTGGCCCGTTGGCTGGGGGCCGCCATTGAGCGGGAGGAAGCGCAAGACGCCCTGATGGCGGCCCATCGCCGTTTGGCGGCCATTTTGGACAATTCGCCGGTGGGTATTGCCATCGTCGGCTACGACCGCATGGTGATGCAGGCCAACCCGGCGTTTTGCGGCATCTTCGGCCTGCGCATGGACGAAGTGGTGGGGAAATCCTCCCGCGTTCTCTACGGCTCGGACGACACCTTCAACGCCATAGGCGATAAGTCCATGCCGCTGCTGGGCGGCGGTTTGACCTTCGACGAGGACGTTCCCATGTCCCGGCGCGACGGTCAGGCGATTCTGGTGCGGCTGATTGCCCGCAGCGTCGACTCCGGCGATCGCAACCACGGCATCGTCTGGGCCGCCGAAGATGTCACCGAGCGGCGCGCCGCCGAGACGGCCTTGAGGGAGCGCCAGGAATTTTATGAACAGATCTTCACCAGCGGTGGTGCGGTGAAGCTGTTGCTGGACCCCCAGACCGGCCTGATCGTCGACGCCAGCACGGCTTCGGCTCAGTTCTACGGACTGGAGCTGGACCAGTTACGCGGCAAGCCCATCTGGACGCTGGACGAGCTGGAGCCGGAGCAAAGCCTGGCTTTGCTCCGGGCGGCTCAAACCGACCTCAACAGCCGCTTTACCTATCGGCACGTCATGGCCGACGGCAGCCACAAGGATGTCGAAGTCTTTACCGGCCCTTTGCGGGTGCGCGGACGCGATCTGCTGATGTCGATCGTCCACGATGTTTCCGACCGCCTGCAAAGCGAGCAGAAGCTGGCCCTGGCCCTGCGGGAGCAAGAAGCCCAAGCCCGCGAACTGGCCCGCTCGAACGCCGAGTTGGAGCAGTTCGCCTATGTTGCCAGCCACGATTTGCGCCAGCCTTTGCGGCAGGTGGCCAGTTACGTCAGCCTGCTGGAGCGCATGTATGGGGACAAGCTGAACGATGAGGGGCGCCAGTTCATCGGTTTCGCCCGTTCCGGCGCCGAGCGCATGGACCGGCTGATCGTCGATTTGCTGGAATATTCCCGCATTGGCCGCAAGACCCGCGGCAGCGAGCCGGTGCCCGTGGTGGAAATGCTGACCGAGCCGGTGCGTATTCTGGCCCCCCTGGCCGAAGAGGCCGGCGGCGAGGTGACGCTGGAAATTACGGAGGACGTTGGCTCGATTCTGGGCGAGCGCATCGAGCTGGAGCGTCTGTTCCAGAATCTGATCGGCAATGCCTTGAAATACAAATCCGCCGACCGGCCGCCGTTGGTGGTGGTGCGCGCAAGCCGCGACGAGGAAAAAGGGGAGCTGGAGATCATCGTTTCCGACAACGGCATCGGCATTGCCCCGGAACATTTCGAGCGCATCTTCGGAATCTTCCAACGGTTGCATGGTCGCGAGGAATATGAAGGCACAGGTATAGGGCTGGCGGTCTGCAAGAAAATAGTTGATCATCACAAAGGGCGTATCTGGTTAGAGTCCAGAGTGGGAGAGGGCTCGGCTTTCCATGTCGCCTTGCCCTTGGCGGAGAAGAGTGCATGAGCGAGTTGACGCGGCCCTTCGTGATTTTGCTGGTCGAGGACGATCCCGGCGATGCCACCTTGTGCAAGCGCGCCTTGCGGGACTGGAAGCATCCCAACGAAGTGCATCACGTTGTCGACGGCGTCGATTGCCTGGCTTTCCTGCGCCGCGAGGGTGAACGTTACGCCGATGCTCCGCGCCCTGACCTTGTGCTGCTGGATCTCAACATGCCCCGGCTGGACGGCCGCGAGGTGCTGGAAATTCTGCATAAGGACCGTGAGCTGAAGAACATTCCGGTGGTGGTGATGACCACGTCGGATTTCGAGCAGGACATTTTGCGCAGCTATTCCCTGGGAGCGAACAGCTTCATTACCAAGCCGGTGGAATTCGATCGCTTTATGAACGTGATGCAGGCGATCGAAGTCTATTGGGTCAAGACCGTCACCTTGCCACATTGATTGTCGAACGATGCAACCCGTGAATCCTCTCAGCCTTTCTCAAAGCAGCAGTGTCGGCCACTCGGCAGGGCCGGTCCGGGTTTTGCTGGTTGAGGACAATCCCGGCGACGCCAAACTGGTGCGCTACGCCTTGGCGGAAAGTTCCGATTTCGAGCTGTTCCATCAAGCGACGCTGAACGGCGCCCTGGACTGGTTGGGCAAGGAACTCTGCAACGTCATCCTGCTGGATCTGGGGCTGCCGGACTCGCTCGGCTTCGAGACCATCACCAAGATGCGTCTGGCGGCGGCCAGCCTGCCGATCATCGTGCTGACCGGGCATGACGATCCGGATTTCGCTGTCATGGCGTTGGAGGCGGGCGCCCAGGACTATCTGGTCAAAGGGGATTTCACCGGCGGCTCCCTGTTGCGCGCCCTGCGCTACGCCATCGCCCGCAAGCAGATGGAGGATCGGGTGCGCCAGGCCGAGCGGCAGTTGCGCATCATCTTCAGCGTTGCCCCGGAAGCTATTCTGTTGGCTGACGACAGCGGCCGGGTCACCTTGGCCAATCCGGCGGCGGAAACCATGTTCGGCCTGGACGGTTCCAGTCTTTTGCAGGCCAACATCAGCGATCTGGTTCCCCAAATGGGGCTGATGCTGGCCGACGCCAAGGCCTGCCAGGACGGAGTGCGGGGCGAAGGCGAAGGGCTGCGGGCGGCGGAGCCGTTTCATGCGGCCTTTTCCATCAACCCCGGCATCATCGAGGAACCTCCATCCCATCTGGTGCTGGTGCAGGATGTGACCGACCGCAAAAAGGCCGAGGAAGAATTGCGGCGTCTGGTGGTCACCGATCCTTTGACCGGGCTGGCCAACCGCCGCCGTTTCGAGGAGGCCTGCGAGATCGAGACCATGCGCTTCCGGCGCTATGGCGTTCCCGCTTCGCTGCTGATGCTCGATATCGATTATTTCAAAAAGGTCAACGATACCTACGGCCATGCCACTGGCGATGCGGTGTTGGTGGCGCTGGCGGAAACCTGCCGTCGGGCTTTGCGGGAAACCGACGTCGCCGCCCGCCTTGGCGGCGAGGAGTTCGCCATATTGCTGCCCATGACGGGCGAGACCGGCGCCTTGGAAATCGCCGAGCGTTTGCGGGTGCGTCTGGCTGCCACCTCGGTGGCTTTGCCCGATGGGCGGATGAACTTCACCGTCAGCCTGGGCGTCGCCACTTTTGCCGGCCAGGACGAGGCGGAAACCGTACTGGCCCGTGCCGACGCCGCCCTTTACAGTGCCAAGGATCTGGGTCGCAATCGGGTCGAAGTGGCCGCGCCGCCGCCGATCATCGTCGATTAGTCGCCGACGATTTCTATCAGGCCGGCCTTGGCCGGCGGCGATTGCGACAGGTTGCCCAAGACCTCGGCCGCGCCAAGGCGCATCAGCATCAATCCAGCCAGAAACAACAGAACCGGAGCCGCTATGGCCCAGGATGGGCCACGGCTGTCTGTTACCCACGAGACGGCTTCGGCAGGACGCATGCCGGAACGCCGTCTTTTAACGCGGGGCAAGTCTTGGCTTTTTACCGGCATGGCGGGAATGGCGAGGAGTTGGTCGGCAACGGGGAGAGATGTCATCACGGCACCTTAATGTTTCATGTTACGTGATACATGAGACATTAAGACTCTTGGCCGTCCGATGCAAGAGCGGCAATATGCGGGCTGGAGCGAGGTGAGAGATGAACAAGCTGGCCCTGAAGAAAACCAATCTGGCGGAACAGGCCTATGAAGTGATTCACGATCTGCTGCTCAGCGGCGAGCGCTTCAGCCCAGGCGCCAAGATCAGCGTCGAGGAGCTGTCCCGGGAACTGGGAGTCAGCCGTTCGCCAGTCTGGTCGGCGGTGGCCAAGCTGGAAGCCGAGGGCATCGTCGAGGTACGGCCGCGCCAAGGCGTGTTTTTCATCGGTTTCGATCACCGGCGCCTGCGGGAATTGTTCGTCGCCCGCGAAGCGTTGGAAGGCGCCATTGCCCGTCTGGCCGCCGAAAACCGCGACGAGAGCGCCATCAAAGCGCTGAGAGCCTCGGTGGAGCGCCAGCGCCGGGCCGGCGCTGACGGCGACCTGGAGATCTATGCCGAAGAGGCGTCGGCTTTTCATCATGTGCTGGCGAGCGCGGCGGGAAACCGGGTGCTGGAAGGCATGGTGCAGAAGCTGTTGGCGCAAATCCACGCCATGTGCGTGCGTCGGACGCGCCGGCTGGGGTTTATCGAGCGTTTGGAGGAGGAACATGCTGCCGTGGTCGAGGCTTTGGAGCGCGGCGACGGCGCCGGAGCGGAAGCGGCGGCCCGGGCCCACATCCGGCGGGTGGCCGAGCTGGATTATTCGGCGGAGCTCTGATCGATCAGAGTTGGCCGAACCATCGTTGCCCGGGTTGGGCCGTGGTCATCCAATTTTCCAGTTCGGCGGCGCCGGCTTGCCCTTCCGACGGCGCCCAGGCGGCGAAATCCTTGTCTTCGGCGGGCACATAAGGGCCGGGTTTCAGCTCATAGACCACCGACGCCGGTTGCAGGAAGACGATGCTGTGCCATATCAAGCCGGGCAATTCGACCAGGGGGATACCTCCCCGGTGCAATTCGGTTCGGCTGGCGACGATTCCCTTGTCGTCGAACAGCAGGACGGCAATCGCGCCCTGGATCAGGGTGAAGTTCTCCCAGCGGTCCGGACCATGGCGGTGGGGGCGGACGTAGCTTCCGGGATATCCGGCGTTCAGCATGCGCTGGATGGGGTCGCTCAGATCCGGATGCATGTTGAGATTGCGCCGCCGCCGCGGCGATTCCGCAGCGGCTCGGGTCAGATCGGCGAGAGTCTGGGGCGTGATGATCTGCATGGCGCCAGCCTAAAGAAGAAAAGGCGCCCGGCCAAGACCGGACGCCTGTTTCTTGCCACCGGCTATCCGAGGGGTCAGGTAGCCGAGGTGGCGGTGGTGGTCGAGGAACCGTCCTGAGCCACCTGTTGCATCTTCATCAACTGATCGATCATTTGGCTGGCAAGCTGCTGCAGCGACGAAGACGAGGTGGAGCTGGCGGTCGCGCTGCTGGTGCTCACGGAGCTGCTGGCGCTGGCCGAGCCGGTGCTGCCGGCGTCGCCATCCATGCCGCCGGGCGGCGGTCCGGGCGGCGGGCCGCCCATGCCGCTCACCGAGCTGGTGGTGCCCGAGCTGCTGGCGGAACTGCCCGACATCATGGCCTCGAGATCCTGCATGAAGCTGGACATCATGTCGCTGCTGGTAGAGGTGCTGCTGGTGGAGGTGCTGCTGGTCGAGGACACGGTGCTGCTTGCATCGCTGCTGCCGGACGGCGGCGGCGGGGGCGGAGGCTGCATCGAGGAAACGCTGCTGGTCGTGCTGCTCGAATCAGTGCTGCTGGCGTCGGTGGTATCCGTGGTGCCGTCGGTGCTGCTGGCGCCGCTTTGCATCTGCACCAGCATGGCCTGAAGCTCGGCGGCCAACTGCTGGAAGGCCGAAGAGAAGTCGCTGCTGCTGCCGCTCGTGCTGCTGGTGGTCGAGCTGCTGGACGTGGCGCTGCCGCTGGTAGTGCTGGTGAGGAAAGACGTCGAACTGGTTGACGACGCACTCGAAGTCGAGGACGCCGAGCTGTACCAGTCGACATAGCTGGAACTTAATCCGCTGATACTGCCAACCATGTTGTTGCTCCTAGAACAAGATCGACGCCCGATCAGGCGACGCATTTGCAGGAGTCGTGCCAGTTAATGGATGTTAAGGGTTTCTAACGATTCCCGGTTGTGTCGGCCAATGGGTGGATGCGGTCCTTGCCCGGCAAATCTTACCGGGCGGCAGATTTAACCGGGCAAAAGGCGATGGCGTCGGGCTTGCTCAAGGCGCCTTTGTGGGTCTTGTCCAGACGGTTGAAGACATCGGACGCCTGAGCCAGGAAATCCTCCTGGCTGACGCGGAATTGCAGATGCACGTCTGCCGCCATCACCGGATCTTCCTGCGTGACGCTGGAGCGGCTGGCGGATGATCCTCCGGAACCGCCTCCGGGGCTGCCTCCACCGGCTGGGCCGCCATGCCCACCGTTGGGTCCACCGCTGGGTCCGCTGCCGCCCGGTCCACCGTTGCCGCCGCCGGGGCCCCCGCGCATGGGTTCGGGCGGCGGAGCATAGGGGGCACGGAATTCGGAAAGCTCGGACGGCGTGATCCAGCCGTCGTGATCTAGATCCATACGCGCGAACTGGGCGCGGGCATCGGCCATGAAGTCCTCGCGGTTCAGCAGGCCGCTTTGGCGGCTGTCCAGCCGGTCGAACCAGCGGGCCATGGCGTCTTCGCAGGAGGCTTGCCCCAGTGGGCCGCCGGTGATGGGTTCGCCGTTGGGGCTGAACAGTAATTGCGCCTTGGGGGGAGGGGCTTTGTCAGGGCCATGGGAACAGGCCGTCAGAATTAGAAAAAGGGAGGCCGCGGCAAACAGGGGCAGATGGCGAAAAGGCGTCATGATGCTTTTGGTCTCGGGTTCTCGGGACTTGCCGTCCCGCCAATGCAGGGCAGGGCTGCGCCGGATAACGGAATTTCGCTCGGAGCATCCCCTTGCAGGATATAGGTTCATTCCCACATAGCGCCAGCATGGGATGTTTCTGTAACAGCATGATGTCGCTTTGGTTTTTTCTTTTTATGCGGATCGGCATAAACCGATTTTTTGTGTTAATTAAAATAATTTCCCATTCATTTGCTGATTTTTCGTGTGAAACTCATTCGCATGTGCTATAGCGGAACCAGGAATTGGGCAGATGCGCCGCCCCGACCACCGCAAGTTCACGCAGGCTTACCAGAGGATAGGATGTCCAACATCATCGAAGAAACGGTCCTGGAAACCCATCATTGGACCGAAAATCTGTTTACCCTTAAGCTGACCCGCGATCCCGGCTTCCGTTTTGAAAGCGGCCAGTTCGCCATGATCGGCCTGAAGGTGGATGGCAAGCCTTTGATGCGTGCCTACAGCATGGCAAGCGCCTCTTACGAGGAGCATCTGGAATTCCTGTCGATCAAGGTGCCGAACGGCCCCTTGACCTCGCGCCTTCAGCATGTGAAGCCCGGCGACAAGATCCTGGTCAACCGCAAGACCACCGGCACCCTGATCGCCGACAACCTGCTGCCGGGGGGCAAGCGTCTGTATCTGCTGAGCACGGGCACCGGCCTGGCGCCGTTTCTCAGCATCATCAAGGATCCGACGGTCTACGAACGGTTCGACGAGATCATTCTGACGCACACCTGCCGTCACAAGGCCGAGCTGGTCTATCAGGATCTGATCACTGCCGATCTTTTGGAAAACGAGTTCTTCGGCGATCTGGCCCGCGAGAAGCTGACCTATTATCCCAGCGTCACCCGCGAGGACTTCAAGAACAAGGGCCGCATCACCGATCTGATTCGCAACGGCAAGCTGTTTGCCGATCTGAAGCGTCCGGCCTTTGACAAGGACAGCGACCGCGTGATGATTTGCGGCAATCCGCACATGATGACGGAAGTTGCCGAATATCTCGACGGTCTGGGTTGGGAACAGGGCAGCAATGCCGGTCCCGGTCACTATGTCATCGAAAAGGCCTTCGCTGAAAAGTAGGGCCAAGGCTAAGGAAAAAGGCCGGCGGGACGATCCGCCGGCCTTTTTTTGTTTATAGACCGTAGGCTGCGGCCAGGGCCGGGTCGCGGGCGGCGACGCGCTTGCCCAGGTCGACGATGACCTTGGCCTGTTTCCAGGTGGCGTCGTCCTGCATCTTGCCGTCGATCATGACGGCGCCGGTGCCGTCGGGCATGGCTTCGAGAATTTTCTTGGCGAACAGCACTTCTTGCACGTCGGGGCTGAAGACTTTTTTGGCGATGTCGATCTGCTTGGGATGCAGCGACCAGGCACCGACGCAGCCCAGCAGGAAGGCGTTGCGGAACTGAGCTTCACACGCCGCGTCGTCAGAAAAGTCGCCGAACGGCCCATAGAAGGCCTTGATGCCGTTGGACTGGCAGGCGTCGACCATCTTGGCGACGGTGTAATGCCACAGATCCTGCTGGAACAAGGTGCGCGGAGCCTCGCCCTTGGCGTCTTCCAGCACGCCGTAGAAGGGATGGCCGCCGCCGACGCGGGTGGTCTTCATGCCGCGGCTGGCCGCCAGATCGGCCGGCCCCAAGCTCATGCCGTGCATGCGCGGGCTGGCGGCGGCGATGGCCTCGACATTGGCCACGCCCAGGGCAGTTTCCAGGATGGCGTGGATCATGATGGGCTTCTTGACGCCGCGACGGGCTTCCAACTGGGCCAGCAACTGGTCGAGATAATGGATGTCCCACGGCCCTTCGACCTTGGGCAGCATCACGACGTCCAACTTGTCGCCGACGGCGGCGACAATCTCGGTGACGTCGTCCAGGAACCAGGGCGAATTCAGGCAATTGACGCGGGTCCACAAGCCGGTGGCGCCGAAATCGTTGGCTTCGGCGGCTTCGATGAAGCCTTTCCGGGCGGCTTCCTTGGCGTCGGCGGGAATGGCGTCTTCCAGATTGCCGAGAATGACGTCCACCTGAGCGATCATTTCGGGCAGCTTGGCGCGCATCTTTTCCACATGCGGCGGGAAGAAATGGATCATCCGTTCCAGCGCCACCGGAACCTCGCGGTAAGGCTGCGGCGCGCCGATCGCCAGAGGCTCGAAGAATTTTTTGGGCGGCTTGGTGGTCATGGCGGAACCCTTCCTTCTTGGAGTGGCATGGTTAGTTATAATCGTGCGCAAATGCCATTTGATAAGAAACAATGTTGTTTGCCGCACTGCGGTAAAAAAGTCAATCCCCGCCGTTTGCCTCTAATGGTTCTGTGTGACGATGGAAATTCCCGTATCAAATTCATGGATATTGTTCTGACAATCGTAACACTTTATGCTGTCTCGCCTCCGGTTCCCGCGGGTGAGACTCTGGAAAGAAGGGTGAAAGGAGCCGGAAGGGGGGATTTATGCTGCAATTTCAATTCAAAAAAAGCGCGGGCAACCTGAGTTCGAAGGTGGCGCTTTTTTCGGTTGTCATGGCCGTTTCGCTGGTGCTGATCGTCGTCGCCATCAGTTTGTACGCATTCCGCAGTTTTTCCATCGCCTCGTCGTCCGAACATATCCGCACTTCGGCGGAGATCGTGCGCGTGCATCTGACGGAGGCGATGATCAACGGCGTGATCGACAAGCGCGCCAGTTTCCTCAAACGTTTGCTGGAGGTGCAGGGACTGGCCGAAGCGCGGGTGGTGCGTTCGCCGCTGGTGGTCCAGCAATTCGGCGGCGGTTTCAAGGAGGAAACCCCCATCGACGATGTCGAGCGCCAGGTTCTCAAAGACGGCATCCCGCAATATCAGGTGGTGGAGGTGGAGGGGAAAACCCTGTTCCGCGGCACCATTCCCTTTATCGCCAGCGACCGCGGCACGCCCAACTGCCTGCAATGCCATCAGGTGAACGACGGCGCCGTGCTGGGCGCGGTGTCCCTGGCGGTGTCCATCGGCAGTCTGAAAACCCAGGCGCTGTTGACGGTGGGGGCCATGTCTTTGGCCATCGCCCTGTTCGCCGCCATCACGTTTTACCTGATCCGCCGGCTGATCCAGCCTATTGCCTCGACCGCCGCCGCCGTCGAAATGGCGGTGCAGCGGGCTTTGGAAGGCGACTTCAAGTCGGAGGTCGAGCAGCGCACCAACGACGAGATCGGTCAGATCGCCACCGACATGAACCGTCTGCTCAGTTTCCTGGATAAGGGGCTGGAGCGTATCGGTCGCAATGTCGCCCATCTGACCAACCGCATGCCGTCGCCAGATGAAAATCAGTTGAACGTCACCATCGACATGGTCGACGCCTTGACCCGCGCCGCTCATTTCAAGCAGGCCATCGAGGAAGACGAGACCAAGTCGGAAATCCATCAGCGCCTGGCCAGCAATCTCAAGAGCGAGTTCGGCATCGCCGAGCTTTCCATGTACGAAGCCGTGACCAACAAAAATCATCTGACGCCGCTGTTCGTCGACGGCGTCATGGCGGCGCCGTGCCGCTGGTGTGATCCGCAGATTCTGGTGCGCAGCGAAGGCTGCCGCGTGCGCCGGACCGGCCACGAGGTCGACGGCATCCGCAATCCCGGCATTTGCTATGCGTTCCAACCGCCGGAAGATGCGCTGGACCGCGTGCATTATTGTCTGCCGATCATCCAGTCGGGATCGGTCGGCAATATTCTGCAATTGGTGGCCACGGCCAAGGAGCAGGAAAACCTGCTGGCCCAGATTCCTTACATCAACGTCTATCTGCGCGAGGCGGCTCCGGTGTTGGAGACCAAGCGTCTGATGGAGACGCTGCGGGAATCCAGCCTCAGCGACCCCATGACCGGGCTGAACAACCGGCGTTTCCTCGAGGAATATGTCGAGACGCTGGTGGCCAACGTCCATCGCCGCAAGACGGGTCTGTCCATCATGATGCTGGACCTCGACTATTTCAAAATGGTCAACGACACCTATGGTCACGATGCCGGGGATGCCGTTCTGAAGGCCTTGTCGAAAGTGCTGCGCCAGGCCGTTCGCGCTTCGGATCTGGTGATCCGCTATGGCGGCGAGGAATTCATGATTGTGCTGCAGGAGACCACGTCCGAGAACGCCGATCTGGTGGCCGAGAACATCCGGGCGTCGGTGGAGAAAATGGAGGTTCAGACGGGGAACGTCCGCCTGAAGAAAACCATCTCCATCGGCGTGGCGGACTTCCCGACCGACAGCGAAACTTTCTGGCAGGCGGTGAAATTCGCCGATGTCGCCCTTTACCAGGCCAAGGAAGGCGGGCGCAACCGGGTGGTGCGTTTCGATCCGAAGATGTGGAGCGACGAAAAGACCTATTAAGGACGAAAAGACCTATTAAGAATGACGGCGGGCCTTTGGCTCGCCGCCGGTTTTTCCGCCTGCAACGTTCTTGTCGCGAAAAGCGCGGTTATCCCCGTCGTAAGCCGTTGACCAGTTCCAGGTAGTCCGGTTCGTTGTCCGGCAGCAGGAAGCCGTGGCGGATCAGAAAGTCGATGATCGCCAGATTGACGTTGAACTTGAAGTCGAAGGTGGTGCGCACCCGCTCCGCCACCTCTTCCACCGGCATCAGCGTGAAGCCGCTGATTTCGCCATCTGTGTTGCGGGGAACGAAGCTTCCGGGCACTTCCAGGTCGAACAGGAAAATGGTGTCGGGCTTCAGGCCCAGCCGTCCGCCCATGCGATAGGATAACGCTCCCACCGCTTTGGCGGTGCCGGCCAGAGCCGCCGAGATGTCGGCTTCCTCGGCGGCTTCCTTCAGCAGGTTCTGCGCCAGGGTCAGTCCGGCCGGCTGGCCGCCGGCCACCATGTTGTCCAGTTTTCCCGGCGCCACCGATTTGTCCATCGAGCGGGTGCCGATCCACATCTTCAATCCGTCGGGGCTGCGGACGAAGCCGTTGATGTGAATCCCGAAAGCCCGGAGCCCGAAGGCGGAAACGTGGGCGCGATCCAAGCGGAACAAGGATGGCTGGCCCCATTGCTCGACAATGGCGTAATCTTCTCCGTGGTCGCGGGGAAGCAGCCCGTCTTTCTGGAGGGTCAGCGTCACCTGCCGGATAGCTGCCGTGCGGCTTTCCGGGCTGTTCAGATGAGGCGCCAGAAAGACGCCCGTCTCTTCGACGCGAAAGACATCGGGAAAGGCCGACAGGCGCTCCGCGAAGCCATGCAGAACATAGCCGATCTGGCAGACGTCCACGAAGAAGGGACGGAAGGCGGCGGGATCGTGGGCGTTGCAGGCCCGGATATGGTCTAGAAAACTCATGTCCGAAGGGTGCTCGTCCCAAATCGTCCCGTCAAGATAAGGCTTCGTGAACCGAGGGCGGCGAAATGGGTATGCTCATATGCGCACGGGTTGAATGGACATAACCCTTCAGGCTTTGTAAACTCCGGCCAAAATCAAAGATCAGGAGTAAGGAAACATGGCAGACTTCCCAAAGAAGACCCTCGCGGACTGGGAGGCTTTGGCCTCCAAGGATCTCAAGGGCGGTTCTCCCGACAGCCTGATCTGGGATACCCCGGAAGGCATCAAGGTCAAGCCGATCTACACCGCCGCCGATCTGGAGGGCATGGAAGACGCCCATAGCCTGCCGGGCTTCCCGCCGTTCCTGCGCGGGCCGCGCGCCACCATGTATTCCCACCGCCCCTGGACCATCCGTCAGTATGCGGGCTTCTCCACGGCCGAGGAATCCAACGCTTTCTACCGCGCCAATCTGGCTGCCGGTCAGATGGGCCTGTCGGTGGCTTTCGATCTGGCCACCCATCGCGGCTACGATTCGGATCATCCCCGCGTGGTCGGCGACGTCGGCAAGGCCGGCGTCGCCATCGATTCCGTTGAGGACATGAAAATCCTGTTCGACGGCATCCCGCTCGACAAAATGTCGGTCTCCATGACCATGAACGGCGCCGTTCTTCCCGTGCTGGCCGGCTATATCGTCGCCGCCGAGGAGCAGGGGGTCAGCCAGGACAAGCTGTCCGGCACCATCCAGAACGACATCCTCAAAGAGTTCATGGTCCGCAACACCTACATCTATCCGCCGGCTCCCAGCATGCGGATCATTGCCGACATCATCGAGTACACGGCCCACAACATGCCGAAGTTCAACTCGATCTCCATTTCCGGCTACCACATGCAGGAAGCCGGCGCCACCGCCGTGCAGGAATTGGCCTTCACCATCGCCGACGGTCTGGAATATGCCCGCGCCGCCCTGGCCAAGGGCTTGAACATCGACGAATTCGCGCCTCGCCTGTCGTTCTTCTTCGCCATCGGCATGAACTTCTTCATGGAAGTTTCGAAGCTGCGCGCCGCCCGCCTGCTGTGGGCCCGCGTCATGAAGCAGTTCGAGCCGAAAAATCCCATGTCCCTGGCGCTGCGCACCCACTGCCAGACCTCGGGCGTGTCGCTGACCGAGAAGGATGCCTACAACAACGTCATCCGCACCACCATCGAAGCCATGGCGGCGGTTCTGGGCGGCACTCAGTCGCTGCACACCAACGCCCTGGACGAAGCCATCGCCCTGCCGACGCCATTCTCGGCCCGCATCGCCCGCAACACCCAGTTGATCATCGCCGAGGAAACCGGCATTCCCCATGTGGTCGATCCGCTGGGCGGCAGCTATTACGTCGAAGCTTTGACCAACGCCCTGGCCGAGGAAGCCTGGAAGCTGATTCAGGAAGTCGAAGAACTCGGCGGCATGACCAAGGCCGTCGAATCCGGCATGCCTAAGATGAAGATCGAGGAAGCCGCTGCTCGCCGTCAGGCCCGCATCGACAAGGGCGACGAAGTGGTGGTCGGCGTCAACAAGTACCAGCCCAAGGAAGAGGCTGAAATTCCGATCCTGGACGTGGACAACGCCAAGGTCCGCGAATCCCAGATCACCCGTCTGAACAAGATCAAGGCGACCCGCGACGCCGCAGCTTGCCAGGCGGCCCTGGACGCCTTGACCGAGGGAGCCAAGTCCGGCCAGGGCAACCTGCTGGATCTGGCCGTCAAGGCCAGTCGGGCCCGCGCCACCGTTGGCGAGATTTCCGACGCTCTGGAAAAGGTCTTCACCCGCCATCGCGCTGAGATCCGTTCGATTTCCGGCGTCTACGGCGGTGTTTACGGCGAGGACGACGGTTTCCAAAAGATCGTCTCCGACGTCGAAGCCTTCGCCAAGGACGAGGGGCGCCGCCCGCGTATGCTGGTGGTCAAGATGGGGCAGGATGGTCACGATCGTGGCGCCAAGGTCATCGCCACCGCTTTCGCTGATATCGGTTTCGACGTCGATGTCGGTCCGCTGTTCCAGACTCCGGCCGAGGCGGCTCGCCAGGCCATCGAGAACGACGTCCATGTGGTCGGCGTCTCGTCCCAGGCGGCCGGTCACAAGACCCTGGTGCCGCAGCTGATCGAGGAACTGAAGAAGCAAGGCGGCGACGACATCATCGTCGTGGCCGGCGGCGTCATTCCGCAGCAGGACTACGATTTCTTGTACAAGGCCGGCGTTGCCGCCATCTTCGGTCCCGGCACCCACATTCCCAAGGCCGCGGCTCAGGTTTTGGAGATCGTGCGCAGCCGCGGCAAGCAGGCCGCCGAGTAATCCGCGATCCGGGTTTCCGGCACAGAAAAACCCCCTCGCCCGGCTGGACGAGGGGGTTTTTGCTTTCGTGCTGTCTCAGCCGTCTCAGTCCAGCTGAAGGATCATCGCCTTCAGATAGGCGCTTTCCGGCAGGTGGGGGTGCAGGGGGTGGTCGGCACCGGCACCGGCGGTGCGGATGATGCGCCCCGAACGCCCGGCCTGGGAAAGGCCGTGGCGGACTTCCTCGGCGAACTGAATGACCGGCATGTGGTGGGAGCACGACGCTACCAGCAGGAAGCCTTTGGGTTCCACCAGGGCGGCGGCCAGACGGGTCATCTTGCGATAGCCCTTGGCTCCCGCCGAGAGATCTTTTTTCGATTTGACAAAGGCGGGCGGGTCGGACACCACCACGCCGAATTTTTCTCCGGCGGCGGACAGCCGTTCCATTTCGGCGAAGGAGTCGGCGCGCACGGCCTCCATTGCGATACCGTTCAGCTTGGCCGATTGCGAGGCCAGGGCCAGAGAGCCTTCGGAGCGGTCCACCGCCACCACGCGCGAGGCGCCGGCCAGAGCGGCCTGCACGGCGAAGCCGCCGGCGTAGGTGTAGAAATCGATGACGCTGCGGCCCTTGGCCAGCTTGGCGACGGCGGCGCGGTTGTCGCGTTGGTCGTAAAACCAGCCGGTCTTCTGCCCGTCCACCAGATCGGCCAGGAAACGGGCGCCGTTTTCCACCAATTCGACCGGGCCGGACAGTTCGCCGACGGCGATCCGCTCGTATAGGTCCAGCCCTTCCAGCTTGCGCACCGGGCTGTCGTTCTTCAGCACGACGGCGCGGGGCGAAAAGACCTCCTGCACGGCTTCGAGAATCTGCGGCAGCAAAAGCTCCATGCCCGCCGTATTGGCCTGGATGGCGATGACGTCGCCATAACGGTCGACGATCAGACCGGGCAGGCCGTCGGCCTCGGCGTGGATCAGGCGGTAATAAGGGCAGCCGATGACCTCATCGCGCAGGGCGGCGGCCCGGCGCAGGCGTTGGGAGATCAAGGCGGTGTTTACCACCGCGTCGGGATCACGCGACAACAGCCGCAGGGCGATCAGAGAATGGGGGTTGAAGCTGCCGACGCCCAGGCGTTCGCCACCGGCGTCGATGACGCTGACCAAGGTGCCGGGGGGCAGAGCCTTGGCGGCGGAGTCCATGGCGATCTCGTTGGAGAAAGCCCAGGGATGGCCGGCGCGCAGGCGACGGGAATGTCCGGCCTGGAGATGAATCCGCGGCCGGTCGTCCGACGAATCGGAGAGGGTGGAGATGTCGTTCATGGGCGCAGTCTACAGGTCCGGCGTTCTACCGCAAGGGCGAGCAAAATGAGGTGAGTCTCGCTCTAACCCGAAAGTTTGAGAGAATCCGTTCCAACCGGAGCAGAAAAGAAAGGGATTTTGATCTATATCAATGGCCCCCATGGACGGCTCCGGCATATTTCGCCGAACTCGGACCCGGAGACGGGAGCCTTTCCTATGGCTCGTGGACCCGGAAGGGCTGCCGTACCGGCGGGAGAGGGGGAAAAATCTCTCGCATGCGGCTTTTGGGCTGGTTCCGCCCATGACTTCATTTTGGTCGAGACAGGAGTTCGGCATGACCCAAGCGACCACGGCGCATAGCGCTCAAGACGCGACGCCTTATTACGACAATGTTATCCAGAAGTTCGTCCTGGCGGCGACGTTCTGGGGTGTTGTTGGCTTCCTGGTTGGCGATATCATCGCCTGGCAGCTGGCCTTCCCGGTGTTGAACCTGGATCTGGAATGGATTCAGTTCGGACGTCTGCGTCCGGTTCACACCTCCGCCGTTATCTTCGCATTCGGCGGCAACGTTCTTTTCGCCACCTCGCTCTATGTCGTGCAGCGCACGACCCGCGCTTCGCTGTGGGGTGGGGCTGTCCTGGGGAACTTCATCTTCTGGACTTTCAACCTGTTCATCGTGGCTGCGGCCCTGTCCTATGTTCTGGGCGAGTCCCAGGGCAAGGAATATGCCGAGCCGGAATGGTGGCTGGACCTGTGGTTGACGGTGACCTGGGTCGCTTATCTGGTGGCCTTCGTCGGCACCCTGTATAAGCGCAAGGAACCCCACATCTATGTGGCCAACTGGTTCTTCCTGGCGATGATCATCACCATCGCCATGCTGCACCTGGGCAACAACCTGGCTGTCCCGACCGTGATCTTCGGCGGCACCTGGTGGAAGTCCTACCAGATTTATTCTGGTGTTCAGGACGCCATGACCCAGTGGTGGTACGGCCACAACGCCGTCGGCTTCTTCCTGACTGCCGGCTTCCTGGGCATCATGTACTACTTCGTTCCGAAGCGCGCCGAACGTCCGGTCTATTCGTACCGTCTGTCGATCGTGCACTTCTGGGCTCTGATCTTCCTGTACATCTGGGCTGGTCCGCACCACCTGCACTACACCGCTCTGCCGGATTGGGCGCAGACTCTGGGCATGACCTTCTCGGTGATGCTGTGGATGCCGTCCTGGGGTGGCATGATCAACGGTCTGATGACCCTGTCGGGCGCCTGGGAAAAGCTGCGCACCGACCCGGTGATCCGCTTCCTGGTGACCTCGATCGCCTTCTACGGCATGTCGACCTTCGAAGGTCCGATGATGTCGATCAAGGCCGTCAACTCGCTGTCCCACTATACCGACTGGGGTATCGGCCACGTGCACTCCGGTGCTCTGGGCTGGGTTGCCTTCGTTTCCTTCGGCGCTCTGTACTGCCTGGTGCCGGTGCTGTGGAAGCGTAAGAGCCTCTACTCGATGCGCCTGGTGAGCTATCACTTCTGGATCGCCACCATCGGTATCGTCCTCTACATCACCGCGATGTGGATCTCGGGCATCATGCAGGGCCTGATGTGGCGTGCTTACGACAACCTCGGCTTCCTCCAGTATTCGTTCGTGGAAACCGTGGCTGCCATGCATCCCTACTACATCATTCGTGCTACCGGCGGCGTTCTGTTCGTCCTCGGCGGCCTGATCATGGCCTACAACTTCATTCGCACCATCAAGGGTGACGTTCGTGACGAAGTCCCGTACGACGCTCCCGTTGTTGCGAACGCCCGGGGCTAAGGAGAACGACCAATGTCTATCCTGAAGCATCACGCCAAGATTGAGACCAACGTCATTCTCCTGATGGTGGGCATTCTGTTGACGGTGATTATCGGTGGCCTCGTCGAGGTTCTGCCGCTGTTCACCATCACCGAGACCATCGAAAAGGTTGACGGCGTTCGTCCCTACTCGCCGCTCGAGCAGGCCGGCCGCGACATTTATGTCCGTGAAGGCTGCTATCTGTGCCACAGCCAGATGATCCGTCCGTTCCGTGACGAGGTCGAACGCTATGGCCACTACAGCCTGGCTGCCGAGTCCATGTACGACCACCCCTTCCAGTGGGGTTCCAAGCGTACCGGTCCGGATCTGGCCCGTATTGGTGGCAAGTACACCAACGACTGGCATGTCCGTCATCTGACCAACCCGCGTGACGTGGTTCCCGAATCCGTCATGCCGGGCTACAAGTTCCTCCATCGTCCGCTGGCTGCCGACGATATCGTTGCCAAGATGAAGACGCTCCGCGTGGTCGGCGTGCCTTACACCGAGGACGATATCGCCAATGCCAAGGCCGATCTGGTGGCTCAGGCGACCGACGGTGCCAGCACCGACGCTCTGCTGCAGCGCTACCCGAAGGCCAGCGTGGGCAAGAAGGACAAGGCCTCCGAGCAGGTCACCGAAATGGACGCCCTGGTGGCGTACCTGCAGGTGCTCGGCACGATGGTCGACTTCTCCACCATGAAGCCGGAAGCGATCCGCTAAGAGGGGTTTAGAGCGAATGGTTCTTGATCCCGTTATCGGGACCTTTCGCTCCCTCTGGGGATTGTGGGTGATGATTTTCTTCTGCGGGGCAGTGTTGTGGGTATCCAAGCCCAACTGTTCTCAAGGGGTTCCGGGGATCAGTCCCCCGCCGAAGAATGAAGACAACGAGGAGCGCTGAAGATGGCGACCAATGTTGAGAAGGACACCGTCTCCGGCCAGTACACGACTGGCCACGAGTGGGACGGCATTAAAGAACTGAACACTCCCCTGCCGAAGTGGTGGGTGTGGGTATTTCTGATCACGATCGTCTGGGCCATTGCCTACTGGATCGTTTACCCGAGCTGGCCGACCGTGAACGGTTATTGGGCCGGCACCTTCGGCTGGCATGCCCGCTCGCAGGTGGCTCAGGACCTGGACAAGGCCAAGGCCGCCAAGGGCGTGTATCTGTCGAAGATCCAGAACGCCTCGCTTGACGACATCGTCAAGGACAAGGACCTGCTGAACTTCGCTCTGGCGGGTGGCGCCTCGGTGTTCAAGGACACCTGCGCTCCGTGCCATGGCGCCGGCGGCGTCGGCGCTTACGGCTTCCCGGCTCTGGCTGATGACAATTGGCTGTGGGGCGGTACGCTGGAAGACATCAAGACCACCATCTCCTATGGTGTCCGCAATGCCAACGCCAACTCGCGTCAAAGCGAGATGCCGGCCTTCGGCGGCGGCGACGTTCTGAACGACGCCCAGCTGTCCGATCTGGCCGAGTATGTGCTGTCGCTGTCGAAAAGCTCCAAGGATGCCGCTGCCGCTGCCCGCGGCAAGGACATCTTTGCCGGCAACGGCTGCTCGGCTTGCCACGGCGAATCGGGTGAAGGCTCGCAGGCCGTCGGCGCTCCGGCGCTGGCTGCCGGTGCCTGGCTGTACAAGGGCAAGGACCAGAAGGCCGAGATCATCTCGCAGGTCAAGGCTCCGAAGCACGGCTCTATGCCCGCTTGGTCCGAGCGTTTCGACGACGCCACCATCAAGCAGCTGGCTGTCTACGTCCATTCCCTGGGCGGCGGCAAGTAAGCTTGCGGATCACGTGAAGTTGGACGCCGCCGGGGAAACCCGGCGGCGTCTTTCTTTTGCCGGCATGCTTTCGTTCGATCCGGGAAAGATATCTTGCCGGCCTGTGCGATGGGGGTCGACGGCGGGGATGTGAAAGCGGTAAAACAGCCACTGCCCGGCGGCTGTGGTGGAAATGTCCGCCCAACAGGCCATACATGATCGCGTCGCGCTTCCCGCGATGCCGGTCACCGGCAGCCGGCATTGATCAGACACCCTGTTCTCAGGACCGGAGCAACAATGAACACGACGACTTCAAGGCGCCCTGGCTGGTGGTATCCCTATATCTTCGTGGGCGTGTTCCTGGTGGTGTTGGCGGTTAATCTTGTGATGGCCTCGTCCGCGGTGCGGACCTTTACCGGGCTGCAGACCGAACAGGCCTATGACAAGGGACTGGCCTACAATCAGGTTCTGGCCCAGGCCAAGGAACAGGAAAAGCTGGGCTGGACCGTCGATGCCCAGGTGGTTCCCCACGACCCCTCCAACGCGCAGCGCCATGACGCCGACGTAACCGTGTCCTATCTCGACAAGGCCGGCCAGCCGGTCAAGGGGCTGTCGGTGCAGGCGGAAATCGTCCGCCCGACCCAGGCGGGCCACGATCTCAAAGTGGATCTGGTGGAGAAGACCGCCGGTCAATACGTGGCGCTGGCGCCTCTGGATATGCCCGGCCAGTGGGAAATCAGCGTCATCGCCCGTTTGGGCGAGACGCAATACAAGTTCAGCCAGCGCGTGCTTGTTCCCTGATGACCCTTTGCGCGCATTGCGGATCGGATATCGGCCCGGCGTCCAACGCCGGGCCTGATTTCTGCTGCAAAGGCTGCCAAGGCGCCTATGCGCTGGTGCGCGGCCTTGGGCTGGACAGCTATTACCAGCGCCGGGCCATCGATCCCTCGGTGCGCCCCTTGCGCCCTGACGACGAGGGCGGCCCGATGGATTACAGCCCTCACGTCAAAGTGGGGGACGACGGTTTGCATACTCTGCATTTGATGGTCGAGGGCATGCATTGCGCCGCCTGCGTCTGGCTGATCGAAAGCCTTTTGGCTCGTCAGCCGGGTGTGGAGACGGCGCGCATGAACATGACCACCCGCCGTCTGGTCATCCGTTGGCGGCCGGACGAGAACGACGCCAACACCCTGGTGGCTCCGGTCACGGCCATCGGCTATCACCTGCTGCCTTACGACCCGGCCCGCTTGGGCAAAGAGGCCGAACGGCAGGAAAAGGAGCTGTTGCGGGCCATGGCAGTGGCCGGTTTCGCCGCCGGCAACGTCATGCTGTTTTCCGTATCCATCTGGGCCGGCGACGCCGGCAGCATGGATTACGCCACCCGCCAATTGTTCCATTGGATTTCGGCCCTGATCGCCTTGCCGGCGGTGCTCTATTGCGTGCGTCCCTTTGCCCGTTCGGCTTTTACCGCCCTGGCGGCCAAGCGCACCAACATGGATGTGCCGATCACCATCGGCGTGACCCTGGCCTCAGGCATGAGCCTGTGGGAAACCATGCACGGCGGGCACCATGCTTACTTCGACGCTGCCATCACACTGCTGTTCTTCCTGCTGATCGGCCGTTATCTGGACAGCCGCGCCCGCGGGCGCGCCCGTTCGGCGGCCGAGCATCTGCTGTCGCTCGGAGCGACGGCGGTGACGGTGCTGGAGGAAGACGGCACCCGCCGTCTGTTGCCCTCGGATCAGGTCAGGGTCGGCATGACCGTTCTTGTTTCGGCGGGCGAACGCATCGGCGCCGACGGCACGGTCACCGACGGAACGTCGGAATTGGATACCAGCCTGCTGACCGGCGAAACGGTGCCGGCGGAAATCGCGCCGGGCGGCGCGGTGTTCGCCGGAACGCTGAACCTGTCGGGCGCTTTGCGCATGACGGTGACGGCGGTGGGGGAGAATACCCTGCTGTCGGAAATCGTCCGCATGATGGAAGTGGCCGAACAGGGCCGCGCCAAATATGTGGCTGTGGCCGACCGGGTGGCCCGCTACTACGCTCCCGTCGTGCATTTGATGGGCCTGTCCACCTTCCTCGGCTGGGAAATCCTCAGCGACACCCCCTGGCAGGTGGCGCTGCTTTATGCCGTTTCGGTGCTGATCATCACCTGTCCCTGCGCTTTGGCGCTGGCGGTGCCGGTGGTGCAGGTCGTGGCCTCGGGCCGTCTGTTGCGCCAGGGCATCCTGATCAAATCGGCGACGGCCCAGGAACGCCTGTCTCAAGTCGATACGGTGGTGTTCGACAAGACCGGCACCCTGACCATCGGCCGGCCCGAACTGATCGAGTCCAAGGCCTATGGCGAAGAGGACCTGCGGCTGGCCGCGTCCATTGCTGCCGCCAGCAAGCATCCGGTGGCCCGCGCCATCAGCCGCGCCGTACCGGGAATTCCGGTTGCCGAGGGCGTGCGCGAGGTTCCCGGCTGCGGCTTGGAATGGGGCGACGTGAAATTGGGCGGCCGCCGCTGGCTGGGTTTGGCCGACGATGAGAACGCTGCCGAAGGACCCGAGCTTTTCCTGCTGCGTCCCGGCCAGGCCCCCGTGCGTTTCACCTTTGCCGACCGCCCGCGTCAGGACGCCGCCGAAGTGGTGGCTAAGCTGAAGAGACGCGGCTTCAAGGTGGAACTGCTGTCGGGCGACCGCGCCGGCACGGTGGCGAAGATCGCCGCCGAGGTGGGGGTCGCCGATTGGCGGGCGGGCTGTTCGCCTGCCGACAAATGCGCCCGTCTGGCCGAATTGGCGGAACAAGGCCGGCGCGTGCTGATGGTCGGCGACGGCCTGAACGATGCGCCCGCCCTAGCCTCGGCCCATGTCTCCATGTCGCCATCCTCGGCGGTGGACGTCAGCCAGACGGCGGCGGATATCGTTTTCCAGGGGCATCGCCTGGCACCGGTGGTGGAGAGTCTGGCGGTGTCCTTCAAGGCCGGCCAATTGGTAAAGCAGAATTTCGGACTGGCGTTGTGCTATAACCTGTTCACCATCCCCATGGCGGTGATGGGCATGGTGACGCCGCTGATCGCGTCCATCGCTATGTCCACCTCGTCGGTGATCGTCATCGCCAACGCTCTGAGACTGGCCCGTGGGAGGCTGTGGTGAAAGCAATTCTGATGCTGATACCGGTGGCCCTGGCTTTGGGAACCATCGGACTTGTCGCCTTCTTGTGGTCCTTGCGCTCTGGTCAGTTTGAAGACCTGGACGGTGCGGCCAACCGTATTCTGTTCGACTACGACGATGCGATCAAACCGCCGGTCGCGGCTCCGGTCGCCGAGACCGGGGCTGTCGAAGCGGTTGATAAAGAGAGCCCTGAACCCAAGCCATAGGGGCAGCTTTCTTGCGTTCCGCCCCCAAGGCGTATAATGATCGCAATCCATCGGGGTCTGGAACAAGGTCCGGTACGCAATGCCTCCATTCGATCTGGGCACGGAACGGGAAAAAACCGAAGGCACGATGATGCCTTGTTCCAGCTGCGACCTGGGAGAACTGGCTTTCTGCCATGGCTTGCCCCCGGATTCGGTGCGGCGGCTGGGAGCCATCCTGGGCCAGACCTCGGCGGAACCCGCGACCACCATTTTCCGCGAGGGCGACCCTGCCCTGCATCTTTATTCCATCTCGCACGGGGCGGTGAAGCTGTACAAACTGCTGTCCGACGGGCGCAGACAGATTACCGCCTTTTTGTTCCCCGGCGACTTCTTCGGCCTGTCGAAGAAGGGGGGATACGTCTATACCGCCGAGTCCATGACGCCCAGCATTCTGTGCCGCTTCCCGCGGCGGAAGCTGGAATTGCTGTTCGACGATATTCCCATGCTGGAAAAGCGCTTGTTGGGCGCCACCATCTATGAACTGGCGGCGGCGCACGAACAGATGCTGCTGCTGGGCCGCAAGACGGCGCGGGAGAAGGTGGCGACCTTTCTATGCACCCTGGCCCAGCGTTTGGGCGGCAAGGAACCGGCCCCGCTGTTCCATCTGGCCATGAGCCGGTCGGACATCGCGGATTATCTGGGGCTGACCATCGAAACGGTCAGCCGTACCCTGACTTCGTTCAAGAAGGACGGGCTGATCACGCTGCCCGACGCCACCCATGTGGCGATCAGGCAGTTGAGCGACCTGGAGCGTATCGCCGAAGGGGCCTGACGCTCCGCTTTTCGCACCCGCAAAAACATTGTATGAGAACCCGGCTCCCGCAAGAGGGGCCGTTGGAAGCAATTCCGGGAGGAGGTTCCGGTGAGCACGGAAGTCAGAACCAAGCGCATGACCGTCCGCGATGTTCGGGCTCGCAAAGGAGCCGAGCCGGTCGTGATGCTGACCGCCTATACCACGCCTATCGCCCGGCTGCTCGATCCCCACGTGGACGTGCTGCTGGTGGGCGATTCGCTGGGCATGGTGCTCTATGGCATGGACACCACCCTGGGCGTGAGCCTGGACATGATGATCAATCACGGTAAGGCGGTGATGCGGGGCAGTCAGACCGCCTGCGTCATCATCGACATGCCTTTCGCCAGTTATCAGGAAAGTCCGGAACAGGCCTTCCGCAACGCCGCCCGCATCATGAGCGAAACCGGCTGCGCCGGCGTCAAGCTCGAGGGCGGCGTCGAGATGGCGCCGACCATCCGTTTCCTGGCCGATCGCGGTATTCCCGTACTGGCTCATATCGGCCTGAAGCCCCAATTGGTCAACGCCCTGGGTGGCTTCCGGGCGCAAGGGCGCGAAGAGGCGGAGGCCGCGGCCATCTATGCCGACGCCAAGGCGGTGGATGAGGCCGGCGCTTTCGCCGTGGTGGTCGAAGGCACCGTCGAGCCGGTCGCCCGCAGCTTGAGCGCCGCGATTTCGATCCCCACCATTGGTATCGGCGCTTCCGTCGCTTGCGATGGACAGGTGCTGGTGACCGAAGACATCGTCGGGCTGTTCGGCACCTTCACGCCGAAGTTCGTCAAGCGTTACGCCGAGCTGGGGCAATTGGTCGAGGAAGCCGCCAAGGCTTACGCCGCGGATGTACGCGGCCGCGTCTTTCCCGGCCCGGAACATTGCTTCGGTCTTCCCAAGGCTAAAAATTAGAGGTTGTTGATCGTGAACAGCTTGCCGATTTTCCGGACGGTTGCGGATTTGCGCGCCCAGGTCGCCGCCTGGCGCGGGCAAGGGCTGAAAATCGCCTTGGTCACCACCATGGGCGCTTTGCACGAAGGCCATTTGACCCTGGTGCGCGAAGCCTTGAAGCGGGCCGACAAGGTGGTGGCGACGGTGTTCGTCAATCCCACCCAATTCGGTCCCAACGAAGACTTCGCCGCCTACCCCCGCCGTGAATCCGAAGACGCCGCCTTGTTGGCCGGCGCCGGCGCCAATGGCCTGTTCGCGCCGACGGTGGCGGAGATGTATCCCGAAGGCTTCGCCACCACCGTGACGGTGGCGGGCGTGTCGGAAGGATTGTGCGGCACGTTTCGTCCCGGACATTTCGCCGGGGTGGCCACCGTGGTCTCGAAGCTGCTGCTGCAAGCCGGGCCGGACGTGGCTTTGTTCGGTGAGAAGGATTATCAGCAACTACAGGTCATCCGCCGTTTGGTGCGGGATCTGGATATTCCCGTTTCCATCGTCGGCGTGCCCACCGTGCGCGAGGCCGACGGCTTGGCGCTAAGCTCGCGCAACGCCTATCTGTCGGCGGCCGAGCGGGCGATCGCTCCGGCCTTGCATCGGATTCTGACGTCGATGGCCGAGGCTTTGCGCCGTGGCGCCGATGCGGCGTCTCAGGAAGAATGGGGTAAAGACCAGATCATCGCCGCCGGCTTCAGTTCGGTGGATTATCTGGAGGTGCGGGCCGCCGAAGGGTTGGCGCCGCTGTCCCGTCTGGACCGTTCCGCCCGCATCCTGGTGGCCGCCCGTTTGGGGAAAGCCCGGCTGCTGGATAATGTTCCGGTCGAACCGGTTTAGAAGGCGGGACCGTCGCTTGCGCGTTTGCGGGGATGGCTCTGGCGAACCCGGGTCTAAAAAAAGCTTTTGAGCAATCGTTGCAGATAGTCCCGCTCTTCCGGCGGGCGTTGCGCCTCGCCCGAGCGGCGGCGCAGCTCGTCGAGAACTTCCCGGGCCTTTTTCTGGTCGGACTGACTGGGCAGGGGCTGGTCCGACAAGTTGGGCATGCCGCCGTTCTGCATCGGACGTCCCAAAGGGTCGGCGTTGCTTGGCGCGCCTTGCGGGCCGGTCATGCCGCCGCCCAGCCGCTGCGACAGATCCTGCAAGGTTTTGCGGGCACCCTCCTGCAAGCGGGCCACTGCCTCGGTCTGGGCGTCGACGGCGTCGGGCAGATCGTTCTCCGCCAAGGCCTTGGCCGAGTCGCGCATGGCCCGCTCCGCCTGGCCGAAGGCCAGAGGAATATCGGCGCCGGTTTCGCCCAGTTTCCGCATGGCCTGGCCCAGACGGGCGCGCAAGGCATCTTGGCGGGCGGTCGCCTGGGGGGGCGTATTGCCGCCGCTGCTCTGCCCGGACCGGCTTTGGCGTTCTCCAAGAATCGGCAGTCCATCGCGGTCGTCGTCGGCCTGCTGGCGGCGGTTTTGCTGGAACGTCTGATCCAGCAGGGCGTTTTCCTCATTGGTGATGGTATTCAGTTCGCCCATCAGGGACTGAGCCTGCCGGACCTGCTGTTCGGATGGCATCTTGGCCGATGATTGCAGGCCGTCGGTCAATTGGCGCAGGCGCTTCAGCATGGCCTGCGCCGCTTCGCGAGAACCGGTCGAGGCCAGGTCCTTGATTTGCTCGACCATGTCCTGCAAATCCTGCGGATTGACGGTCGGCTGATCGGGATTGACGGGCATGCCGTTCAAACCGTGACGCAAGGCGTCCTGCACCATGGCGTCCAGATATTGATCGAGGACGGTTTGCAGTTCGGCCATCAGACGGGCGATTTCAGCGGGAGGAGCGTTTTCGGCCAAGGCCTGCTGCAAGGCTTTTTGCACTTCGGCCAGGGCCTTCTGAGTCATCGGTTTGTCGCCTTCCTCAAGGCGCAGCGCGGTTTGCCAGAGAATATCCAGCACGCTGGGCACCGCTTGGTCGGAGCTGTCCCAGCGCAGGCGTGAAATGGAGACGGAGAGAGCCAGGAACACCGTGTAGTCGCCGTGGAAGCTGTTGATGTCCGAGGCGATGCGGGCCAGTCCGGCCATCACCGGGCTGCGGTCCGAAGGGGCCAGGGCCAGGCGGCGGCGCTGGGCGATGACTGCCGCGGCTACCGGGTTGGTGAAATTGCGTTCGGGCAGGATCACCGTGATGGGATCGCTCAGGCCCTTTTGTCCGGCGCCGTCTTCGGCGGCCAGGGACAGGCTGACGGTGCGACCGGCCCAAGGATGCCCGGTCAGGTCTTGCCACAGGACGCTTTTCAGGTCGGGGCCGGCGTCGGCGTCCACCGGCAGTTCGAGCGCCTGGGGTTGGGCCCGGGGATCGTCGCTGGGGCGCAGCAGAAGCCAAAGTTTGACGATGCCGTAATCGTCGTGTCCCTGAATATCCAGGCGCAGCCGCCCGATGCGGTCCTTGCCGGGCGGTCCGGCCAGTGTGACGGTGGGGGGCTGATCGCCGATCACGGCCAAAGGCCATGAGGCGATGGAAAAAAAGCCCTGTCGGATATCCAGGCGGTCGCCCTGGGTGATGGCGAATTCGACTTTCTGACTGTCCGGGCCTTCCTGGGTGAAGTCGTGGCTTTCTCCTTCCAGGCGGGCTTCGGCACGGCCATGGCCTCCCTGAAGCTGGGCCAGGATACGGGAGCCGGCCGGCAGGGTGACGCGGCCTTGGCGCGGTTGCAGAAGCTGAGGAGGAAGATGGGTGTAAGCCGGCGGGGTCGCCCAGACCTGCAATGTCGGCGGCGGTCCGCCCAGGCCTTCCAGGCGGGGAGACAAGGCGGCGCTCAAACGGTCGGGCAGGGCGGAATCGAGCCGGCCGCCGGCGAAGGCGAAAGCCAGCAATAGCAGGGGGATGACGCGAAGACCCAGCGGATCGGCCTTCGGCAGGACCGGCCTGGGGCCGCCCAGTCGAAAAGAGGGAGACAGGGCCGCCACGCGCTTGCGCTGAAGCTGCCACAGGGTCGTGGCCAGAGGATCGCCTTTGCCCGCCGATAATTCGTCTTCCAGCAGAGCCAGGGGGCGGTGGGAAAGGCCGCTGTCTTCTTCGATGCGGCGATGAGCTTGCTGGACGGTCGGCGGCCGCAGGCGGCGGAAGCGCCACAGGCTGACGGCCAAGCCCCCCAGGAACAGGGCCAGCAGACCTGCGTGCGCCCAGCCCGGCAGGCGGGACGGCACTTCCAACGCGGCCAGGGCGGTGAACAGAAACACGAGGCCGACCAGGGGCCAGCCTCGTTCGATCAGTCGTTCGCACCATAAAACCAGCCGCGCCCACCGGACCAGACGGACGAAACGTCCGGCGGGGTCGGTGGAGAGATGCGGCCGGCTTGGCATGGCGGCTCGATCAGGCCAGCCACTCTGGAATGTTTTCCAGGGCCAGCATGTCTTCATAGGACGGCCGGGCCCGCACCACGGCATAGGTGCCTCCCTTGACCAGCACTTCCGGCACCAGCAGGCGGGAATTGTACTGCGAGGCCATAGCGGCTCCATAGGCTCCGGCAGTGCCGAAGGAGATCAGGTCGCCGGGCTCCAAAGGCGGCAGGGGCCGCTGTTTGGCGAAGGTGTCTCCTGTTTCGCAGATCGGGCCGACCACGTCCATGGGTTGGGTGACGGTGCCGGCGGGAGGCTCGATCACCGGGCGGATGTCGTGATGGGCGTCGTACATGGCCGGGCGTACCAGATCGTTCATGGCGGCGTCGCAGACGACGAACGTGCGGGTCGAGCCTTCCTTGACATAGATGACCTTGCTGACCAGCACGCCGGCATTGCCTACCAGGACGCGGCCGGGCTCTAATACCAGATGACAGCCCAGATCGCCCAAAGTCTCGCGGATGATTTGGACATATTCGGCCGGAGAAGGAGGCTCTTCGGCGTCGTAGGGAATGCCCAGACCGCCGCCAAGATCGACGCGGCGGATATTGATGCCGTCGGCGCGCAGCATCAGCACCAGATCGCGCACGCGGGAAAAAGCCTGGCGGAACGGTTCAAGCTCAATCAGCTGCGAGCCAATATGGACGGCCACGGCCACCGGCTCGATGCCTTCCAACTGTTTGGCGCGCTGGAAGACCTGACGGGCGCGGGTCCATTCGATGCCGAATTTGTTTTCCTTGCGGCCGGTGGTGATCTTGGCGTGGGTATGGGCGTCGACGTCCGGATTCACGCGCACGCCGATTTCCGCCACCTTGCCCAGAGCGCGGGCGGCTTCGTCCAGTTCGGTCAATTCCGGTTCGGATTCGACATTCAACTGCATGATCCCCGACCGCAGGGCGAAATCCAGCTCCTCGCGGGTTTTGCCGACGCCGGAGAACACGATTTTCCCGGCATCGACGCCGGCGGCCAAGGCGCGGCGCAGTTCACCGCCCGAAACCACGTCGGCTCCGGCGCCCATGGCGGCCAGAGTGCGGATCACGGCGATGTTGGAGTTCGACTTGACGGCGAAGCAGACGGTGGCGTCCATGCCGTTCAAGGCCTGCTGGAAGACGCGGAAATGCCGCTCCAGCGTTGCCTGGGAATAGCAGTAAAACGGCGTTCCCACCTCGTCGGCGATGCGGGCCAGAGGAACTTCCTCGGCGCAAAGCTGACCGTGGCGGTACTGGAAATGGTTCATGGACGGGACTCCAGGGTAGGCTGCTCGATGGCGGATTGGTCGTTGCGATCGTCGATGGTGCCGGACCGTCCGCTGGCGGACGTGCGCTGAGACACGTTCTGTTGAATGAAGTTCGAGCTCGACAGCGTGCTGATGCGCCGGTGGGACGACGGATCGATATAGGCACCGTCCTTGGTGAAGGCGTTGTTCAGGTCTTCCTGATCCCATTCGGGCGGAATGGCTTTGCCGTCTTTGTTGGGCTTGGCTTCGACCGGCGCGACCCGCTGGGTGGGAGCATTTACCTGCGGGTAATTTTGAGGATGGGGATTTGGATCGGGCGAAACCGGACGCCCAGCCTTGCCGCAGCCCGTAAGGGCGGCGGCGGTCAGCAGGAGGACGGCGGCGGTGGCAAGGCGGGAATGGCGCATGGCCGGACCTTTCGCGATCAAAGGAAACGCTTGCGGGCTTCAACCACCGCCTTGGCGACATTGGCCGGGGCGGTGCCGCCGAAGCTGGTGCGGCTGGAGGCCGAGGCCTCGACGCCCAGCACCGAAAACACGTCGTTGGTGATGCGTTCGTCCACGCCTTTGAGGTCGGCCAGGGATAAATCCTCCAGGCCGCAGCCGCGATCTTCGGCGATGCGCACGATGCGCCCAGTAATGTGATGGGCCTGGCGGAACGGCACGCCGGCCACGCGCACCAGCCAGTCGGCGATGTCGGTGGCGGTGGTGAAGCCGGCCCCGGCCGATTCCTTCAGCCGTTCGGTGTTGACCTTCAGATCGCCGATCATGCCGGTCATGGCAGCGATGGACAATTCCAGGGTATCGGCGGCCTCGAAGGCGGGTTCCTTATCGTCCTGCATGTCCTTGGAATAGGTCAGCGGCAGGCCTTTCATGACGATCAGCAGCGAATTCAAGTTGCCGATGACGCGGCCGGCCTTGGCGCGGATCAGTTCGGCGGCGTCCGGGTTGCGCTTCTGCGGCATGATCGACGAGCCGGTGGTGAAGCTGTCCGACAGGGTGACGAAGCGGAACTGGGCCGTGGTCCAGATTACCAGTTCTTCGGCCAGACGCGACAGATGGACGGCGCAGATGGCCGCCGACGACAGGAACTCCAAAGCGAAATCGCGGTCCGACACGGAATCCAGCGAATTGGCGGTGGGGCGTTCGAAGCCCAGCGCCGCCGCCGTCATATGACGGTCGATGGGGAACGAGGTGCCGGCCAGGGCGGCGGCGCCCAGCGGGCACTCGTTCATGCGCGCGCGGGCGTCGCGCAGGCGCGAACGGTCGCGGCCGAACATTTCCACATAGGCCAGCATGTGGTGGCCGAAGGTCACCGGCTGGGCGGCCTGCAAATGGGTGAAGCCGGGCATGACGCTGGCGGCGTGCAGTTCGGCTTTTTCCAGCAGGGCTTCTTGCAGGCTCTTCAGGGCGCTTTCCATGCCGTCCAGGGTGTCGCGGACCCACAGACGGAAGTCGGTGGCCACCTGATCGTTGCGGGACCTGGCGGTATGCAGACGGCCCGCCGCCTCACCGACCAGTTCGGCCAGACGGGTTTCCACGTTCATATGGATGTCTTCGTATTCCGTGCGGAAGGTGAACTTGCCGCCCTCGATCTCGGCCAGAATCTGATCCAAGCCGCCCTGAATGGCCTCGCCGTCGGCGGCGGTCAGGATCCCCGACTTGACCAGCATCGCGCAATGCGCCTTCGATCCCCGGATGTCCTGGGCATAAAGTCGCTTGTCGAAATCGATGGACGCGTTGATCCTTTGCATCACGGCCGAAGGGCCACCGGCGAAGCGTCCGCCCCAAATGGAGCTGGCGCCGGCCTGGTCTTGATCGTTGCTCATGAACATCTCTTTAAGGAGGAAGGTTCGCAATGTTTCGTCGATCCGCAACCGCCGTCATCGGGCTGGCGCTCACCTTGGCGGCGCTGGTCCCGGCGGCGAACGCAGCCGAACGGGGCCTAACCTACAACGTTCCCGCCGCCTCGGGAAGCGTGCAGCGGGTTTCCGACATCACCAGCGCGTCGAGAATCGCTCTTCCCGATCTGGTCATCAGCGACGGCAGCAACCTGCCGGTCCATGTCAGCCGCTATCGGGGTTACGTGGTGGTGCTGAATTTCTATTCGGTGAACTGCGGGCCTTGCATCAAGGATCTGTTGTATCTCAACCGCTTGCAGGGAAACATGAAGGGCTTCCCGATCCAGGTGGTGCCGATCAGCGAGGACGGCCTGCCGCCCAAGACGGTGAAGGATTTCCTTTCCAAGCAAAGCTTCGGCTTTTTGAAGCCCTTCGGCGACCCCAGCAACGGCGCCGCCACCGCCCTGGGGGTGTCGGGAATGCCCAGCACGGTGATCGTCGACAAGGCGGGCCGGTTGGCCGGAGCCGTGGCCGGCAATGTCGTGTGGGATTCCCCGGACGTGCAGAACGCTCTGATGAAGCTGACGCGGGAATAGATCGCCTGTAACCGCCGGTCCGTCGGCCGGCGGTTACAGTTTGACTTCGATGCCTTTGGCGGCGAAGGCGCGGTTCATCAGAACCGCCGCGACGACGCCGATATACGACCCCATCACCACGTCGCCGAGATAATGCACCGACAGCGCCACGCGGCTGAACGCCACCAGGGCGCCCAGCAGCAGCCATGCCCGATGATAGCGGGGCACGATGACGGCCAAGGCCATCATGGCCGAGAAGATGGTCTGGCTGTGTCCAGACGGAAACGAATTGATCGCCCAGTCGGTGCTGAAGGGATGTAGGCCATAAAGTCCCTGATCGAACCAGGCGCGGGGACGATAGCGGCCGATGACGAACTTTACGGCGTTGACGAACAGCCCCGACAGAACAACGGTCAGGAAGAAATAGAGCAGGCTGTCGGACCAGCGGCGATAGCGGGCGGCGACGTCGAAGTAATCGGCCCGCCACAGCCGCCAGCGGCAGAACATCCAGCCCAAGGCCGATGGAATCAGCCACAATCCCCCCAGGCCGATGTCGGTGACGGTCCGGAAAAAACCCTCATACTTGGTGTCGGCGAGATGAGTCTTGAACCAGATGGCCAGGGGCTTGTCGATGACGGCAAAACTGATCAGGGCGAACAGCAGGCAATGCACGCCCCAGGCGGCCAGCGGCCAGCGGCGGGTCAGGCGGACCACCCAGGAACAGAATTCGTTGACCAGTTCGAACAGAAGTTCGGCTCGGATCATGGCGTCCCCTCAAGTTCGAAGACGGTCAAGGCGGCGGGGCGTCCCCGCGAATAATTGAAGCCGTCGACCTGCATCACCGCATTGGCGTGACGGCCAGCCTCGGCCATGGCGGTTTCAAAGGCGGGACGAGCCTCGGCCTCGATCACCGCCACTCCGTGGGGCGTCTGCAAAATGAAATCGGCGGCGCCTTTGCCGTCGGTCAATCTGGTCTTGGTGCCCATCAGGAACACCAGGCTGGGTTCGTGGAATCCGGCGGCAGCCACCGGAGTGTTGGGGGCCAGACTCTCGGCGATCCGACGGCTCAGGAACATGCGGTCCAGATCGGGCATGACGCCTTGGAAGATGCCGGCAAAGGTCAGCAGGGCTCCGAGCAGGGCCGCGCTCAGGGCGGCCTGATGACGGCCTTTCCAGAACAGGGCGGCGGGCAGGGCGGTGGCGCCCAGGGCGGCCAGGGCCGGCACCAGCGAGATCGGCTCGAATCCTTCGCCTAGGCGGATGGGAGCGGCCACGGCCAGAACCGCCAGAGCAATGCCGACCAGCGCCCAGAACGCGGCATAGCCCCGGGCCCAGCGAGAGCGCAGCATCTCATCGTCGGCGGCGATGGCGATGCCGGCCAGCAGGGCCAGAGCCGGGAAGGCCGGTAGCACGTAATGAGGCAGCTTGGTGGGCACCAGTTCGAACACCAGCCAGGTCGGGACGATCCAGGCCAGACAGAACCGCAGCGAGGCTCCGCTTCTCAGCTTGACGGCCCGGACGAAGCCGGGAACGACGAACAGCGAGCCGGGCCACAGCAGGGCAGTCGCCAGCAAAAGGTAATAGCCGGGCAAGGCGCCGTGGCTTTCCTGGCTGCCCAGCAGCTTGGGCAGCAAATCCTGTTTGACCGCCTGACCGATGAACTGGCCTTCGGTGGCGTGGCTGATGGCCGCAGCCCAGGGCGCGACGATGGCGGCGGCGACAACGATGCCGGTGATGGGGCGGATGCCGCGCAGCCAGCCGATGCGGCGATCGGCGATCCACAAGGCGATGACGGTCAGCAGGCTGACCATGGGGACGATGGGGCCCTTGACCAGGATGCCGAAGCCGATCGCCACCCAGAACAGCAGAATTTCCCATAGGGGCGGCTGTTTTCCGGCGTTGCGTCCGGCCATGTAGAGACGGCCCAGCACGCCCTGGGCGGCGGCGACGCAGGCCAGCTGCACGGCGTCGGTCTTGGCCTGATGGGCTTCCGTCACCAGGATCAAGGCGCAGGCCAGCAAGGCGGCGCCCATGACGGCGGCTGGGCGTCCGAACAGATATTGGCCGAAATGGAAGGTCAGCAGCACCGCCAGCAAAGCGCCGATGGCCGAAGGCAGGCGATAGGCCCAGATCTTGCTTTCGGCGCCGAACAGGCGGGCGGATCCGGCCTGAAGCCAATAGATGCCGGCCGGTTTTTTGGCGCGGATTTCGTCTTGGAACTGGATGCGGATGTAATCGCCGCTTTCCAGCATCTGGTGCGAAGCCTGGGCAAACCGGGATTCGTCCCGATCGATGGGGGGGACCGAAGCAAGGCCCGGCAGATAAAGGGCCAAGCACAGCAGAGTCAGCAAAAGGTACGGGCGAAAGCCGCCGATGATCCTGAACATCCGTCCTCCCAAAGGCACACCCCATCTTCACGGGGAAGATGGGGTGTCCAAGGTCTAGCTCTTCGCGGGGCTCCCCGCAAGAGTCCAGCAGGATAGGGTGTTAGCGGGTGGGAACCGGCTTCTCGCCCGAATAGTCGTAGAAACCGCGGCCGGTCTTGCGGCCCAGCCAGCCGGCCTCGACATACTTCACCAGCAGCGGGCAGGGGCGGTATTTGGTGTCGGCCAGACCGTCATGCAGCACGTGCATGATGGACAGACAGGTGTCCAGACCGATGAAGTCGGCCAGTTCCAGCGGACCCATGGGGTGGTTGGCGCCCAGCTTCATGGCGTTGTCGATGGATTCCACCGAGCCGACGCCTTCGTACAGGGTATAGACCGCCTCGTTGATCATCGGCAGCAGGATGCGGTTGACGATGAAAGCGGGGAAATCTTCGGCGGAGACGGAAATTTTGCCCAGGCGGGCGACGAATTCCTTGACGCTGGCGAAGGTGTCCTCGGCGGTGGCGATGCCGCGGATCAGCTCGACCAGCTTCATCACCGGAACCGGGTTCATGAAGTGGATGCCCATGAAGCGGGCCGGACGGTCGGTGCCGGCACCCAGGCGGGTGATCGAGATCGACGAGGTGTTCGACGCGATCAGGGCATCGGCCTTCAGATGCGGGCAGAGCTGATTGAAGATCTGCTTCTTCACGGCCTCTTGCTCGGTGGCGGCTTCGATGACCAGATCACAGTCGCCGAACAGGGAATAATCGGTGCCGGTGGAAATGCGGCCCAGGGTAGCGGCCTTGTCTTCCTCGGTCAGCTTGCCTTTGGCGATCTGGCGATCCAGGTTCTTGGTGATGGTGCCGATGCCTTTGGCGATGGCGGCTTCGGAAATGTCGAGCAGCTTCACCTGGAAGCCGGAGGCCGCCGCCACGTGGGCGATGCCGTTGCCCATCTGGCCGGCGCCAATCACGCCAATGATCTGGATCATGTCTTAGTCCTCGCAGGTTGTAGCTGTTCGGGGGATGGATGAATGCTTATTTCGACAGTTCCGCCGCCAATTCTGGAAGGGCCTGGAAGAGGTCTGCGACCAGGCCGTAATCTGCGACCTGGAAGATGGGGGCCTCTTCGTCCTTGTTGATGGCGACGATGACCTTGCTGTCCTTCATGCCGGCCAGATGCTGGATGGCGCCGGAGATGCCGACGGCGACGTAGAGTTCCGGGGCGACGATCTTGCCGGTCTGGCCGACCTGATAGTCGTTGGGCACGAAGCCGGCGTCGACGGCGGCGCGGGAGGCGCCGACGGCGGCGCCCAGCTTGTCGGCGACGGCTTCGATCAGCTTGAAATTGTCGCCCGAGCCCATGCCTC